>Ga0265295_1000685_pt1 | contig 65442 bp, 49 predicted proteins | sample Munlansysbiofilm_FD_192503 | JGI IMG/M metagenome (GOLD analysis project Ga0265295, IMG submission 192503) | Leachate microbial communities from a municipal landfill in Southern Ontario, Canada - Methane capture system biofilm | ecosystem: Engineered > Solid waste > Landfill > Unclassified ... | reverse complement strand
GGGCAAGTTTTCTGTAGGCTTTTTTGATTTCATCTTCCGAGGCAGTCTTCTCTATCCCGAGGGTTTTGTAATAGTCTGTTGCTGGCATTATAAACTTCCTTTTTTATTAGTTCTCCTAAGGATATCATCTATGAATCTGAGAGTATATATGGTCGAAAAATAACTAGGATACTGCCAAAGTCAAGTAATCCCCATGTTGACCAGTCCTTCTCCTTTTAATTCTCCTTTTAATTTTACACTAGAGGCGACAGTCGGTATCCCCTTGCTGAACCAAAAAAGTCGGGGGATTTTCGGCCAGGGCAAACCCAAACCGCAAAAACTCGGTCGTACCTTCCTCAGACAATTTGCGGTTAAGTGGGTTTGCCCTGGCCGAAAATCTGATCCCCTTTGTTTTTTAATGTTCAGCAAGGGGATACCGACTGCCGCCCCCCCCCAGGTTGATATCTCAACTATAAATTGCCCTTGACAACCCATAACCCACTGCCTACTACCTACTATTTATTCCGTCCAAGGGCAGTTATGGCAATCAAAATAACCGAAAGCGCCGCAGGTGTCATCCCGTCGATTCTCGATGCCTGACCAAGGGACAGGGGCCTTACTCCGGTAAGTTTTTCCCTGAGTTCGTTTGAGAGTCCGTGAACGGTTTGAAAATTAATATTCCCGGGGATTTTTATTTTTTCCATATCCTTGAATTTTTTTATTTCGCTTACCTGGCGGGTAATATATCCCTCATACTTTGTTTCGATTTCCACCTGTTTCTTTATCCTTGTTGAAATGGGGCAGGGGGAGGGGGCAAATTTTTCAACGGCCGAATAGCTGATTCCGGCCCGTTTCAAGAGCTGGTCAAGTTTAAGGCCTGTGGTGATGGGTGTTGATCCTGCCCTGGCAAGCCAGGCATTTGTCCCGGGGGTGGGTTTGACAACATGGCTGTGGATCCTCTTTAGCTCTTCTTTTGTGCTGCGGCGTATTTCCCGGGTTGCGTAAAGGGTCTCCTCGTCGACAAGGCCAAGGCGGTATCCTTTTTCTGTAAGTCTCAGATCGGCATTGTCCTCCCGAAGAAGAAGCCTGTATTCCGCCCTTGAGGTGAACATGCGGTAGGGTTCTCTGGTTCCCCTTGTCACAAGGTCGTCAATCATGACCCCCATGTAGGCCTCAGACCGGTCCAGCAGGAACGGCTCCTGTTTTTTAATCATACATGCAGCATTGATTCCCGCCCACAATCCCTGGGCAGCAGCCTCTTCATAGCCCGAGGTACCGTTGATCTGGCCTGCAAAAAAAAGTCCTTTCACCCGTTTGGTCTCAAGGGTGGGGTTGAGTTCCTGGGGGTTGATATAGTCGTATTCAATGGCATAGGCGGGCCGCATGATCTCCGCCTGTTCAAGTCCCCTTACCGATCGCACCACCTCAAGCTGGATTTCCATGGGAAGGCTGTTTCCAAGGCCGGAAGCATAGATTTCCCTGGATTCTGTTCCTTCGTGTTCCAGGATAATCTGATGCTGGTCCCGGTCGGGAAACCTGACGATTTTATCCTCAAATGAGGGGCAGTACCGAGCCGATTTTCCAATGATGCTGCCGCCGTATAGGGCAGAGTGCTTGAGGTTCCGGCGCACAAGATCGTGGGTCTTTTCGTTGGTGTGCCCCATGTAGCTTGGGAGCATAGCACCCTTTACCCTGGGCGTGGAAAAAGAAAAGGGGGTAGGGTCAGGATCGGAATCCTGGCGGTTGAACTTTGAAAAGTCAACGGTTGAAAGGGCGAGCCTCGGGGGGGTGCCGGTTTTCATTCGTCCAAGGGTAAAGCCCAGCTTTTCAAGGGAGGCGGCAAGACCGATGGATGAGAATTCCCCGGCCCGGCCCGCAGAAATCTTTGAGGAGCCGATATGGACTATTCCCTTGAGAAAGGTTCCAGTTGATAGAACTACCGCCTCCGCTGCAAAGCCGAATCCGGTTTCTTCCCTGATGCCGACCACCCGATGGTTTTCAACGATCAAGTCGTTGACCATCATCTGTTTGAAGTCAAGGTTCTGTGTCGACTCAACGAGGGTTTTCATTGTCTTTTGGTACACAAGTTTATCGTTCTGGGTCCGGGTGGCCTGGACGGCCGCTCCTTTTCTTGTGTTCAAGGTTCGATACTGAATGGCCGAAGCATCTGAAACCCTGGCCATCTTACCACCCAGGGCATCGATCTCTTTGACCAGCTGTCCCTTTGCAGTTCCCCCGATGGAGGGGCTGCAGGGCATTGCCGCCACCTTGTCAAGATCGATGGCTGCAAGCAGTGTTTTGCATCCCATATTGGCCGCAGCAATTGCCGCTTCACAGCCCGCATGTCCTGCACCAACAACAACCAGGTCATATTTTTTTGTGTAAAATGTCATGGAAGTGTACTATATATCCGGTTTGGTTTCGGGTCAAGAAAAGATACACTTTGCCAGAAGGTTAAAAGGGATGATAAAGCGGCGTTATTCAGATTACAATACCTACCTGCGGTCTATTTTCGGCCAGCGGGTGCAGAAGATTACAGTTGATACGGGGCTGGGGTGTCCCAACCGGGACGGAACCCTGGCCACAGGGGGCTGCATTTATTGTAACGCCCGTGGTTCTGGTTCTGGATTGTTCGACCAGGGCTTGACCATCCAAGAGCAGGTCGAAAACGGCAGAAAGGCCATGGTCCGCCGTTACAAGGCAAGGCTTTTTACCGTTTATTTTCAGTCCTATACCAACACCTATACAAGTTCGTCTAACATGAAGAAAATGTACGACCAGGCCCTAAGCGTTCCCGGCATGAAGGGTATGGCCATCGGCACACGGCCCGACTGTGTCGATCCGGAAAAGCTTGACCTTATTGCCTCTTATACCAGGGATTACCTGGTGTGGGTGGAGTATGGTCTCCAGTCCGTCCACGATCAAACCCTTAAACTCATCAACCGGGGCCATGATTTTGCATGTTTTCAACGGGCAGTTGCCATGACCCGGGAGAGGGGGATCAATGTTTGCGCCCACGTGATTCTCGGACTTCCTGGCGAAGATCGAGGCATGATGCTTGAAACGGCAAGGGTGCTTGCAGGGCTCAGGATCGACGGGGTCAAGATCCATCTTCTCTACGTTGTCAAGAATACCGTGCTTGAAGCAATGTGGAAGAGGGGGGAGTATAAATGCATGGAGCAGCGGGAGTATGTGGACACTGTGTGCGATTTTCTGGAACTTTTACCTGCCAGTGTTATCATCCAGCGTATAACAGGAGATCCCCATCCTGAAGAACTTGCGTCACCGGCCTGGGCTGTGGAGAGAAACCAGACCTTTAAGATGATCCAGGATACCCTTGAGGCAAGAGATTCATTTCAGGGAAAGCGGTTTGAGGAAAGAGTCTGAAAACTGCCGTCCTTGTTGCGTACAACAATGAGGCACTCCACATTGTCGAGTTCATTGACAAGGGCAAGGCTCTGTGCCGGTTCCATGACCATCAGAGCTGTTGCAAGGCCGTCGGCAAAGGTGCAGGTATCTGCAATTACAGAGGCGCTGACAACGTTTGTTTTCACGGGATAACCCGTGGCGGGATCAATGATGTGGGAGAATTTCTGGTCGTTTATGAAAATGAAGTTTCGATAATCCCCACTTGTGGCAAGGGCTCGATCCTTGAGTTTGATTGACCTGTACAGGGATATTTCAGATGAGCCTGGTTCCGGTCTTGAAATTCCCACGGTCCATTCTTTGTTGAAAGGCTTGGTTCCCCGGGCAACCACCTCTCCGCCTATTTCAACGAGAAACGCCTTGAAACCGGATTCTTCCATGAGTTGGCCAACCGCATCAACCCCATACCCCTTGGCCAGGGAGCCAAGGTCAAGGGTGACAGCATCTATTTGCTTTGAAAGAACATTCCCCTGTACTTCGATGAAATGAAATCCTGTCTGTGCAAGCAGTTTTTTTATCAGCCTGGGGTCAGGCAGGCTCTTTAAGGCGGATTCGGTTCCAAACCCCCACAGATCCACAAGGGGTCTTATTGTTCCGTCCCAGGCCCCGTTGGTGAGGGTGTATATTCGGCTGCCCTGTTCCATTACTTTTGCAAAATCAGGTGATACGGTAAACGGGGTGTGGGCAGGTATGGCGTTGAACAGGGAAATCTCGCTCAGTGGCAAAAATATGGACATGCTTTGGTTGACCCCGGCAAGCCTTGCATCAATTTTTTGCTTTAAAAGGGGTTTATCTACGGTGTTATCGCCCATAACCGTTACAGAGTATGTGGTCCCCATGGTTCTGCCCGTGACCGTGTGTTTCTCTAAACAGATACCCGGGGTCGGGGTGCACCAGAGAAAGACACAAACAGTCGGGATCAGAGCGAAGAGGCCCAGGATGTTTCTGAAAAAGGTCAAAATCACCAGGAGTTCATCATGTCGATGCCCATGAATTTTGCCACCTCATCCTGGAACTGTTTTGAACGGAATCCAACCACCTGGAGCATGTAGCGCATGAGTTTGTAGCCGATGGCTGTATCGGTCTCCATGAGGTTTGTCAAGGCGGTCTGGCTGATCTTTATTGCCGAACACTTTCTTGAGACGCAAAAGGCAGAAAGGCGCATCTTGTAAGGCGGTATGAAGCAGGACCAGCCAAAGACCTGGGATTCGGGGATAATATAGTCATGGGAGCTGACTGTGGATTCGGAGGTGACCCGCATGTTTCTGGGTAATTCAAACCTGAGGTCCACCTTGCCCTGGGAGATGATCCACATGTGGCGGGCGGGTTCACCTTCTGTGAAGAGCCGTTCATCCCTGTGAAACTCTTCCTGGGAGCAGAGCTCCTGAACTTTAACCAGCTCTTTGTCCGTAAAATTTTTAAAAATTTCAAGGCTTTCAAGTGTTTCAAGGGTAATCATGGTGCCCTCCTTTTAGTCGGGAGCTATTAGCTATTAGCTGTTAGTAGCTTTTAGCTAAAAGCTATTCTTTTACATCCGGGTTGTAGCACAGCCTGCAGCAGTTAAGGCAGCGTTTTGCCTCTTCAATGGCCCGGGCCTCCGGAAGCACAAGGTCCACCTCCACGAACGAGTCGATCCTCTTGTCAACCGGGAGTTCCGGCATCTTTGCCCTTTTTTTCGGGACGATTCCCTCGACCGTGGTAAATATGGACTCCTTGATTCTCCGGTGCTGGAGTGAATCAACAACCGGTTCTACCGGCTTTCCCTTTAGAAAGAGATCAATGGATCTTGCGGCTCTTCTGCCCCCGCCAATGGCGTCAACCACAAGGGAAGGCCCTGTTGCGGCGTCACCTGCCGTGAACACATAGGGAATCGTGGACTGGAGGGTTTCCGGGTTGTTTTCAATGGTGTTCCACCGGGTAAGCTCAAGTTCAGCCATCCTTGGGTGGGGATCCTGCTTGAAGCTTGCCTCGGGGGACTGGCCGATGGCTGTTACGATGGAATCTACCTCAAGGGTTGTTTCAGAATTTTCAATGGGTTCGGGTCGTCTGCGGCCTGAGGCATCTGGCTCACCGAGCTGCATCTTAATATATTCAAGGTGGGTCACATGGCCGTCCTCGTTGCCGATCACCCTTGTTGGCGCAGCAAGGAATACAAATTCAACCCCTTCCTCCTCTGCGGCAACGATTTCAACCTGGTTGGCCGGCATCTCCTTTCGGGTACGCCTGTAGACCATGTATACCTTTTCAAGGCCGAGTCTCAGCATTGTTCTTGCACAATCCACCGCTGTGTTGCCGCCGCCTATTACGGCTGCGGTGCGTCCCAGATCAAGGTTTTCGCCGCCAGCGCGTCTGGAAAGCATGTTTATGCCGGTAAAACACCCTTCAAGGGTCTCGCCGGGGATGCCGAGCTCATAATCCTGCCAGGCACCAACCCCGAGGAATACGGCATTGTAACCCGCAGCCATGAGTGAACCTAGGCCGAAGTCAATGCCGAATTTTACGTGGTTGTAGCTCTTGATGCCAAGGTTTAGTATTCCTTCGATTTCCCAGTCAAGGACCTTGTCTGGGAGGCGGTACTCGGGGATGCCGTAGCGGATCATGCCTCCAAGTTTCGGCATGCTTTCAAATATGGAAACCTGGTGGCCGATTCGCCTGAGGAAGTAGGCACAGCTGAGACCCGACGGGCCGGAACCGATAACTGCGACCTTTTTGCCCGTATCAGGTGCACACTTGATGGGGATTCTGGTGCCGGAAAACATCTCATAATCGGCAACAAATCGTTTGAGCTGGTTGATGGATACTGGATCGTCTTCGATTCCCCTGCGGCATTCAGATTCGCAGGGATGGGGGCAGACCCTGCCGCAGGAGAGCAACAGGGGGTTCCTGAGGCGGATGGTTCGGACGGCCCCCAAGTAGTCGTTGTTTCTTATCTGGGCGATGTACCTGGGGATGTTGATCTCAGCCGGGCAGGTTTGGGCGCAGGGTGCAAGAGGATCATGTTTCTGGTTGAATTTCAGAAGCTTCTCAGACAGGTTCTTGACCTCGATGATGTCCTTGGGGCAGGCTTTCTGGCAGGCACCACAACCCACACAGAGGTCGTCGTTCACAACCGGGTGGCCCTGGGAACCCATGTAAACAGCCCCGAATTTGCACGCCTTTACACAATCACCAAGGCCGATGCACCCGATGTGGCAGTCACGCTTGCCGCCGAACACGACGGACATGGCCTTGCACGAATTTACCCCCATATAATGGTACTTGTCGGTGGCCCTTGTTCCGCCTTCACACATATTATAGGCCTGCTTGGATTCCGCAGTTCCAGGGTCAAGGCCCATGACGGAAGCCACCTTTAATATAGATTCAGGGTTTGAGATGACGCATACGCTGGGTGCGGCTCTTCCCGTCACGACTGCTTCGGCCGCAGCACTGCAACCGGCATAACCGCAGCCGCCGCAGTTGGCACCGGCAAGATTTTCTTCGACCAGGGCAATTCTTGGATCTTCATAAACGTAAAAGATTTTAGAGGCAAAGCTCAGAACGATGCCGCAGGTAGTGCCAAGGACCATCATGAAAATCAATGCTTCAATCATAGCTTAAACCATTCCTTTGAACGCATAGAAAGAAAGAGCGATCATTCCCGCTGTGACAAGACCCAGGGAGGTGTCCTGGAGCGGTTGGGGAACCCTTGCAATGTTGATTCTTTCCCTGAGTCCTGCAAAGAGCACCAGGGCAAGGCCAAAGCCCACTGCATAGCTGAATGATGCCACTGCTGCCTGGACAAAGGTGTAGTCCTCTTTGATGTTGATCAGACATGCACCCATAACGGCGCAGTTGGTGGTGATAAGCGGCAGAAAGATGCCGAGGCCCGCATACAGGGCGGGAATACTCTTTTTAAGAAACATCTCGACAAACTGTACCAGGGACGCAATTACAAGGATAAACGACAAGGTTCTGAGATACTCAATGTTCAGGGGTTTTAACAAGAAGTTGTTGGTAACCCAGGTGATGAGGCCAGCCAGAACCAGTACAAACACAACGGCCATGCTCATACCCGTTGCAGTCTCCATCTTCTTAGAGGTGCCGAGGAAGGGGCAGTTCCCAAGGAATTGGGCAAGGAGAATGTTGTTTACAAATATGCAGCTGATGGCAAGAACAAAGTAGTCAGTCATTACACGTCTCCTTACTTTTTACCGATGAGGTTCATCATGCACAGCATCAACCCAAGGCAGACAAAGGCACCGGGCGCCTGAACCATGAAGGTGAACGGCTGAAAATCAGGCCCGAAAACAGGGTTTCCAAGGATGGTGCCTGCACCGAGGCTCTCCCTGACAGCTCCAAGAGCCCCGAGGGAGAGGGTAAAACCCACACCCATTCCAAGGCCGTCTGCAATGGCCAGGTGGGGAGGGTTCTTGCCGGCAAAGGCTTCTGCACGGCCGAGTACGATGCAGTTTACCACAATGAGGGGGATGAAGATGCCAAGTTTCAGGAACAGCTCGTAGGTAAAGGCCTGCATTAAAAGTTCGACAATGGTTACAAAGGTGGCGATGATGACGATATAGCAGGCGATCCTTACCTTCGCAGGGATGACGGTTCTAAGGAGGCTGACCAGAAAGTTTGAACAGATCAGAACAAAGGTGGTCGCAAGTCCCATTCCGATCCCGTTTTCTACGCTCTGGGTTACAGCAAGCACAGGGCAGAGACCCAGAACGAGTCTAAACGGTGGAAGTTCAGCCCAGAGCCCTTTAGTAAATTCTTTTGCTATGGATTGTGCCATAACGATTGTCTCCTAATTGGCCATGTTATTGATTTGAGTTTTTATCTCAGGTTTCAGCTTCGTATAAAGAACCTGGGCCTTTGTAGCGGCGATACATACCCCTTTGGAGGTGATGGTGGCCCCTGATATCGCATCGATTTCGCCGTTGTCGTTCTTTACGGCAAAACCTTTTTCAAGGGATTTGCCTGTGAACTGTCTGACAAAGGCTGGGTCATCCTTGGCCCTTGATCCCACCCCCGGGGTCTCGCTGTGGGTGGTGATGCGAACTCCAATGACGTTGTCTGTCGCAATGTCGATTCCGACCATAAGGCCGATAGGACCCTCAAACCCCTTACCCTGTGTTTCAAAGGCGATGGATTCGAAGGATCCATCTTTTTTGCCGACAAAAAAGGTTATTTCGTCGTCGTCGCTGGTCAGCTTGAAGCGGTCCTGGAGAGGATCATTGGATACCTCGCTGAGGATGGCCTTGATCGCCGGAGCCTTTTCAAATTTCAATACCTGATTCTCTATCCTGTCCTGTGTGTTGCTTCTGACAGTTGCGAGCAAGCCGCCTGAAAAGGCGCTTAAAATAGTCAGGACAACAACCATACTTATCATTTCACGCATTTTTCACAACCTTTCCCAGAGCTTTTGGTCTGATTCTGTCGATGAGTGGGTTTATTAGGTTAATCAAAAGAATCGCAAAAACAGTGCCGTCGGCATAGTACCCGATGTTTCTGATGAGGATCGTCATAACGCCGCCCATAATACCGTAGATAACCATGGGAATGAGGTTTACAGGTGAGGACGAATTCTCGGTTGCAAGGAAAAAGGCGGCGAAAAGGGTGTACCCGGTAAAGAGGTGAAACATGGGAGGGGCGTATGAATCTGGATTGACGATATTGAAGACAAGGGCCGTTAAAAGGATGCCGCCCACATAGGAGAGGGTAATTTCCCAGCGAATAAACCCCCTCAGGATCAGGTAGAACCCCCCAAGTATGATGCCAAGGCCGAAGGTGGTACCAATGGCTCCCACCTGACTGCCCATGGCAAGGTCCTTGAGTGGGAAGAGACCTACCGCTGCAACTCCCTGGTGTTTGAGTGCCCCAAGGGGAGCCAGGGCTGTAAATTCAAGTTCATAGTTTAAAAGGGCCGCATCAAAGTCAAAGAATCCCTTCCAGGCAACCAGGAGCACGGCAATTCCAATAACTGCCGGATTAAAGGGGTTGGCGCCGATTCCACCGTAAATTTGTTTGCCGATCACAACGGCAAAAAATGTTCCGGTCAGTACCACCCACCAAGGGGTGGTGGCAGGAAGCATCATTCCCACAAAGAGCCCGATTACCGCCGCATCAAAGTCGCCAACGGTAATGGTCCGGCGGGAGATCAGATTAAAGGCAAGCTCCCAGAGCATGGCCGTTGAAACGGCCAGGGTCAGTACTCCCAGGGCAGGAAGCCCAAAGGTGAGTACACCGAATAGGGCCGCAGGCAGGGCCGATAGAATGACGTTTATGTTCATGGCCGAGATGGTGTCGCCGTCATGCCAGAATGGGGCGTGGGATACGGTATATTTGTTTTGTTTATGCATGGGTCTCCTCCGTTTCCAGTTCGATAAGCTCGTGCTTTCCGAGTCTTATATATTGAAACAGTGGTATCCTTGAGGTGCAGACATAGCTGCACATACCGCATTCTATGCATGAGTTCAGATCAAAATTATCGGCGGCCTCTTGGTATAGGTTTGCCTCAAGGTATCGAACCAGAAGATTCACCGGCACATTTGCAGGACAGATCCTTACGCACTTTCCACAGTTGATGCACGGATAATCTGAAACATAGGGGATCTCGCTGCGATCCTGGACAATGACCGTGTCCGTGTCGGGCTGAATAGGATGGTAAAGGCTATAGGCGGCGATTCCCTTCATGGGGCCGCCGATAATGATTCGATCCCCCTCATTGCACACGATGTTGAACTGTTTGAAAATTCGATGGATCGGGGTGCCGATAAAGGCCCTGATCCTGTGTTGTGAGCCGTCTTTACCAATGACGGTGACCACCTTGTCGTAAACAGGATCTTTCAGCGCATAGGCGCGGGCCATGGAGATCACGGCCTCCACTCCCATGAAAAGAACCCCCTGCTCTTCGCAGGAGCATCCAGGTGTCGGGACTATACCTAAAAGTTCGTTCATTACGATTTTTGGAAGAGCCTTGGGGTATTCGGGTGGGATAAGTAAGGTCCGGACCCCGTTGAATAAAAGCGATTCTCTCAGCTCCAGGGGGATTGTAATGGCAATGTTTTTAATTTCGGTGATCTGCTTGAGTAGGGCGATTCCCCGTTCGATTTCAGGCCTGGCCGTTGTCAGAAGATATTGCCTTGTTGTGGAGGAGAGGTCCGAGTCTGTTCCTTCAATTACCAGTGTGTCTATTTTGAGTTCCGGGTCAAGCAGCTGGGCAAAGGGAGGGGCTCCGGGCAGGCGTCTTAAGAATCTGTCTGCCGTGGCAAGTTCGGGTGTTTCGGCAACCTTTGAGAAGTTGTTGGCCTTATTGCTCTTTCCATCCCGTTCAAGTACCAGGTAGGTCTCAACGGTTCCAAAATCACCCGAGTAGGAGGCAATGTGGGTTATGGTTCCCGAATCAGGAGCAATGGCATACTCTGTGCTCTCCTTGTAAAGGATGATCTGTTCCCCCTGTTTCACCAGATCTCCTTTCTTAATCAGGGTCTCTCGTGTGCTGTCCAAAGGTTCATGGATCAGCAGAATGAGTCGTTGGGGAATGGGGGTTGATTCTGGTTCCCTTGGGTCGGATTCAATCCGATCGCACAAGAGTCTGGGGCCGATTAATCCAATAAATGATCTCTTTGTCATGACAAACCTTTATCTTGTAGATTAATAGATGCAAAGGGTCAATGCACAGTTATACAGCTTAGGTTCAGGTTAAATCGCATGGCAAGAGTTGCACTCTACCGGTCCTGCTCCTGCATCTTCGTGGCAGCCTATACACTGGCTGTGAAAGGCATCAGTTCTGCTTGGCATGTATTCATCGCCGGTTGCTCCATGGCATTCACCACAATTGTAAACCTCGTCATCCTCAATGTTGTGGTGACAATCCAGGCAGTCGAGGCCGTAGTCGGCAATGTGTGCTCCGTGGGTGAACAGTACTTTTCCTGCCGCATTTTGGAACATCAGTCTTACAGGTTCTTCGGGTGAAGGTGGTGGAAACGCCGCATAGCAGATGATCCCCGTGATAAGGAGTATACCTGCCATGAGCAGGGCGATCTTCAGGTCTTTTTTCGAAGTCATGCTTGCTTTGCCCTCACTTTAGTGGATCGTTAGATCGTTATTAACTTAGTGGATCATTGGCAATTGGTGGACAAAAAAAACCGTAAAAAATACTTTGGGAATTCCTATCCCATAACCTGTGAAGTATCAAGTAAAAATTGAAATTATTTTATGAATGGTCTTTTTACTTTAGAGGAGTGATTGCGCCCTTTTGATCTATTCTAACCAGGAAAGGTTTGAAATCCCTGCTTGTGGAAAGTTTGTCACCAGCTTTGCGGATAATCCCAAAGGCCAGGGCAAACGAGAGAATGCCGGCAATGACCGAGGTAAGGGAGGGGTCCATTCCAAGTCTGGGAGCAAAGGCTTCACCAGCGGCCGCTCCTGCTATGAGAAGAAGAATGGGAAAGATGTAAAGCATGAAACTCATCTTGAGCAGGGGAGCTGTTTTGAATCCGATGATGACCCGGTCTCCTTTCACGGCGTTTATGGTGTTGTTTACCTTGATGGTCATGCCCAGGCTCTTGTCCTGGGTTTCGCAGGAGCCGCATGCATTGCAGGATTCACAGGATTTGGATCGTACGGTTTCTACCCATGCTGTTGTTGTGCTGGCGTTTGTAACCATGCCTTCTTTTGTAATCATTTCTTGTTCCAATATGCTATTAAATTATAGAGTTGCGATATCCTAGGCTGTCGCGATCTGTTTCTCCTCTCCTTTGCTGGGCTGAAAAATCAGGCTGCAAGGTCAATTCCCCTGGTTGATCTTTAGCCTATATACCGGCTACGTGCTACAATATGGAGAGAGAATATCCTTTTGCACAGCTGAAAGTCAAATTTATTTTCTTTTTTATGTTGACAAGCAGGTTGAGATCGGGGTATAAGCCTCAAGTCTTTCGATGATTGAAAGAGGTTCTGCTCCCCAGTAGCTCAGTCGGCAGAGCGAGTGGCTGTTAACCACTTTGTCCGCGGTTCAAATCCGTGCTGGGGAGCCAACAAAAAAATAACCTGTAATACGGTTTGTAATAAATAAAGAAAGCCCCGAGGGATTATTCCTTCGGGGCTTTGCATTTTGTAGCTCCTATCAGGTTGACAGGTGTGACTGTTTTAGAATATTCTTTTTTTTATGAAAAAGATAGGAAATATCGAAATCAAGTATTTTTTAATGAAACCTTTCACGGTTGGGGAGCGTTCCAGGATTATTCAAGGGGTCTTCAGATAAAATGCAGTTTCAGCTTCCGTCAAGATGGTATCTTCACCCCGTTTTTATTTTTGCCTGTTCGATTCTTGCCCTTGCGGGGTCCCTTGTGATAACCGTTTCCTGGTACATGGAGATCACGGCAGCCCTTGAGGTGATAATAAAGAAGTTTCACATTGATCCAGGGCAGATTTTTCCCTCAAAGAGCGGAATGATATTTCTGGTCTTGACGCTGCTTGTTACCGTGGTTCTTGCCGGAATTCTTCTGGCCTTTATCTATTACCAGCGCACGGTTCGACTTTTCAGGCTCCAGCATAATTTTATTTATAACTTCACCCATGAACTTAAAACACCTGTCACCTCGTTGAAAATTTATCTTGAAACCTTCATGCGGCACACCCTTGAGCCCGAGGTTGCCAGAAAGTATACCGGTTATATGCTCGGCGATGTCAACCGGCTTATCGAGAACATCAACGCAATTTTAAACCTTGCCAGGATAGAGAGCCGAAGTTACGGGGCCGAGCTTACCCGGGAGGATCTGGTCCAGCTGACAAAGGGTTTTTGTGAAAAAAACAGTTCTCTTTTTCGCACCCTTGCCATCACCATTCGAAATCCCCAGGACCTGAACTTTGTTTATCCGGTCAACCTGTTTTTGTTTGAGATGCTTCTCATGAACATTCTCTCCAATGCTGAAAAGTACAATGAATCAAAAAAACCCCGTGTGGAGATTCTTTTTGGTGTTCACAAACAGCGGATGTATATCGATTTTTCAGACAACGGAATAGGCATTGAGCGTCAGGAGATCCGGAAGATCTTCAGAAAATTTTACCAGGCGGGAAGACACGACAGCGCCCATGTGAGGGGCAGCGGTCTGGGGCTCTATCTGGTGTTCAGCATTGCCAAAATACATGGGTGGAAAGTGGCGGCAAAGAGCCGGGGTAAGGGGCAGGGCTCAACCTTTACCCTGACCCCACCCAGGGAAGAAACCACCGACATCAGGGGGAGGAATCTATGGAAGATGCTCAAAAAAAGCGTATCCTGGTAGTTGAGGATGAGCAGCATATTGCAGAGGGAATAAAGCTGAATCTTAACCTTCAGGGCTACCGGGTAAAAATAGCTCCTGACGGGGTTAAAGGGCTTGATCTCTGGCGACAATGGCACCCGGATCTTATTATCCTTGATATCATGCTTCCCATGATCGATGGGTTGTCGGTTCTGAAAGAAATTCGTAAGCACGATGAAAAGCTGCCCGTGCTTATTCTTTCTGCCAAGGGCAGTGCCGAGGACAGGGTCAGGGGGCTTCGCTGCGGGGTTGATGATTATCTTGCCAAACCCTTTGATCTGGATGAGTTTCTGCTCAGGGTCGATCGATTGCTCGCCAGAACCTCCTGGTATGTCCCAGACGATGAGTCCCCAGGGGAAGATGAGCTGCCCTTTCCCGGTGAGATCTACACCTTTGGAGAAAATCAGGTCAACTTCACCACCTGCAAGGCCGAATCCATCTCCGGCACCATAGATCTGACCGAGCAGGAGATTAAGCTCTTAAAGGTCTTCATCGCAAATCGTGGAAAACCCGTGTCCCGCCAGGAACTCCTTACCGCAGGCTGGGGGTATTCGAGTGATACCACCACTCGAACCGTTGATAATTTCATGGTTCGCTTCAGGAAATATTTTGAGGCAGACTCTAAACATCCTGTTTACTTTAAGAGCCGGCGATCTGTGGGATATATTTTTGACCATTGAGAATTTGCAAGTACAATCGAAACAGCGTACTCAGTTCCTAGGGTTGTGCTGATAACCGAGACAGGAGCTTTTTCATGCTTGAACAGGATGGTGTCGCCGATGATCTCAACATGGTGAAGGTTTTGGTTGAAGCCCTTTTTGATCAGCTTCAGAAAGGCCTCTTTCACGGTCCAGCAGCGGAAAATGTCCCGGGCGTCGGGGCCCATGGCTTTGATTTCCCGTTGGGTAAAGGCTATTCTCATGAACCCCGCGTCCGGCGGCTTTCCAATCTGTTCAATGTCAAGCCCTAGGTCAAGATCGGCCCTTGTGGTAAGGGTCGCCCCTGCATATTCGCCCGAATGGGAGATGGAGATTTTGACATGGGGGTGCCCCCTTATAAAGGGGGCACCCCCATCCTGGTAGTCGATGAATATTTCGGCCAGAGGGATCTTGCTGTCAACCCTCGTCTGTACCATCTGCTTTACCAGAAATCGCCCGGCCATCCATTCGATCTGTTTCTTGAGACTCCTGAACCGGTTGACCCTGTCTATTTCCTCTGGGGAAAGAAATTTAGGCAGGAACGATTTGCTGTCAAATCTCAAATTTCTTTTTGTTTGAAAATTTGTGTAATCATTTTCAACAAGACAATTCCTGATAAAAGACGGGATGCTCATATAGCACACCCCTACACCTGGAATCGGTTCAAACCCGGTTGTTGCAGGCGATGATGTATCTCCTGTTTCCATTAAATCCTTCTAAAGTGCGGCTTCAGTTGTTTTAAATTCTATCCTGTGGTCTATTCTGTCCTGACGGTCAAGCCTGCTGAGTTTTACCATCTGAAAGTCAACCACCTCCACAAAGAGGTTGCCATCCTCATCCACAAGTTGCAGCTGATAGGTGTTGGTCTCCTGGTCTGAACTGCTCTTTGTGGTTATGCAAAAGTAGGGGTTGCCCTTTTTCACGGTTTTGTGGATCATCATCCTGCCTATCCCATAGGGAAGAACTGTCCGGGATGTGGTGAAGAACTCGAAGAGCCCCCCCGTCTGGAACATGGCATCGATCAAAACCACCGGAGTGATTAGTTTCGGTCGGGTGATGCCTTTGAAAAAAGGGTCAACGCTTGAATCTTTTACCGTGGTCACAAGGGTGGTTCCGTCAAATGAGTTCACATCCACAATGGTGTTGAACAGACCATCCATGAATAGCCGCTTCGGATGGTATACGATTTTTTCCAGCTCTCCGTCAATATGGACCGGAGAAAACTCGGGCAGTGTAACATTTTTTCCCCCCATGGGAGAATCCATAAATTTGAGGCTTGCCCGGTAGTGGAGGGTCGGTTCACCCATGGCCACACCCTTTGGATTCTTAAACTGGGAGGTGATTGTGCAGTCAAAGAGGTTCTCCCCGGATTCCGTGGCTGAGATGAGAAGCTCCTTTGGCCGACGTTTAAGGATCTTGATTCCGTAAGGAATCTTGAAGTCGGTCAGTTCAACCCCTCGTCTATTGTCACCTGCCAGGTCATTTGTAAAATCATCTATCAGTTCATGGGGCCCTGGGTCTGGCGGACAGAGGGCCGTTGCCGCTTCCACAAGGGTCTCAATGCCGGTTGCGCCAAGGAATACGGGTACATCCTCCATGGCATGGTGGAGGAGAAACAGATCCCTTTCAAGGTCCAGGGTCCTTGAAAAGGTAGCACTCTTTTTATCCCTTGACACCAGGGTGTCTATAAATGGAAGGTCGTCAATTACCGACTTTTTTAGGATCTTATCCCTGTCAAAGCCGTGGTCAAGACCTGAGATTACAACCTCGGTGTCATTCCTGTCCTCAAGATCCGCCATAAAAAAACTGACTCCCTGGTTGAGGGGCAGAAATTCAAGTCCCCTCTGCTCCAGAACTTTGACCACCGTTGGGTTGGTTGCCATTCCGGCCCCGGACCAGGCCGTCCACGAGTAGACCTTGAACTGCCGTTCCGGGTGCAGCTGTTGTTGTGCAAGGGTCAATTTCGTGATCAAGTCATTGGCAGCCGTGTAGTCGGCCTGACCCTCGTTGCCAAACCTTGAGGTGACCGATGAAAAAACGCAGAAAAAGCTGTAATCTCTTTTTTCCATGGCTGATAGCAGGTTAACCATACCCTTCACCTTTACGTCCATTACCCTTGTAAAATCGTTAACATCTTTTTTGGGAATGAACTGGCTCATCTCAATGCCTGCCCCATGGATCACACCGTCGATGGTGCCGTGGGCTGCAACGGCCTGCCTGACCCTGTCAGGATCTGTAACATCCACGGCATGGTAGGTCACCTTTACCCCGAGGGATTCGAGGAGTGCAAGGTTTGCGGCTGATTCCCGCATCTGAACGACCCTGTCGACCCTGTGGCGAACCTTGATGGGCCGGGCCCCGGGCATCTCGGTTTTAACAAGGGCCATGATCTTCTCCCTGTCAAGACCTTCTTTTGTAAACTTCGGGTCAAGGCCATTGATATCGCTGCTGCCGAGAATGACAAGGTCGGTCTTAAGGGTTTTTACCACCTGTTTCATGATCTCAAAGGTGATCCCCCTGGCTCCGCCGGTGACAAGGAGGGTGGATCCCTTCTCGATCATGGGTTTGCCCCTGTCCGGCAGCCTTTCTTCAAGGGTAAGGACATGGCGACCTTTGTTCTTAAATCCCACCTCGCATCGAAGGTCTGTTGAAGAGAGTTCTTCCATGAAAAGGGCAACGGTGGTTTTAACATCTGGCCCAGGGGAATCTGTTGAAAAATCGACAAACTTTACACGGGTAGGCTCCATCTCCTTGTTGACGCTCTTGAGCATGCCTGAAATACCGGCAAAACTTGGGTGGATGGGACCGCAGCCGGGTTGATAGGAGAAGATCACCGAGTCAAAACCGAGGCTTGCGATGATGCCTCCCGGCTGGTTCAGCTGGTCAAAAAGCCCCTTTGTTATCATAAACAGGGATGTTACGGCCCTGTTTGTTTCAGGGGTGTCGACCAGGCCGTTCCCTTCAGATCGATGGTCAAAATAGTCGTCAAGGTGGGCAAGGTGGATAAGCCCATGGACGGGGTTACCGTTTTTGACAAGTTTCTCTACCCCCTGTTGCACCTGTTCAAGATCGGTAAAATTAACCTTGATGTCGGCCCTATCGCCTTGTCCCATGGTGATTACCCGTCCCTTTTTAGCTATCACGGCTTTGATCATGGAGTCTGAGAACCCATGATTGTCAAGGGTCACAATAACGGTTTTGTCCTTAAAGGGGTTGGGTCCTGGCGCTGGCATCTTTGTCTCTCTCGTTCGAACCACAAGCCGTTTTACCGGCAAAGAGAAATCATGATCGGCTGGAGTCTCTTCTGTTTCAGGGGGTGTTCCAGGAGCGGGCCCTGTCTTATCCGAATGGATCTTTTCAGATTCGATTCTTTCAGGCTCGATATCCTTTGCCTCTTTTTCCTTTGGCCACTTTGCCGCTAAGCTCTGAGCCATATAGTCGCCTAACTTTGCTATTGTGTTCAGATCCCTGAGCTTTATATCTTCAGGCACGTCAAGGCCGAAATGGCTTGCCGCTTTTGCGAAGATCTCGACCTGTTTCACCGTGTCAATGCCGAGATCCGCCTCAAGGTCTAAATCCTGCTCGAGCATGTCCGTGGAATAACCGGTCTGTTCGGCAATGAGCTCTTTTATTGTTTTAATCGTGTTCATCGCCTGAGATTCAGCTGTGGATGGAGTCGGAGTTCCTGAGTCTGCTCGGTTTGACGGCTTGCTGCCGCCCTCCGGCGGAGTGTCGTCGGGGCCGGCCATTTCATCTAAAAATTTGACGAGCTTTGCGATGGTGTTGAGCTCCCTGAGCTTCAGGTCTTCTGGAACATCCAGGCCGAAATAACTTGCAGCCTTTGCAAAGATCTCGACCTGCTTCACAGTGTCGATTCCGAGATCCGCCTCAAGGTCCAGGTCCTGTTCGAGCATGTCCGTTGTATAGCCTGTCTGCTCGGCAATTATGTTCTGCACAGTTTCCAGGGTTTTTCCTGTCTCTGATTGAGATTCAGACTCAGATGAAGAGGCTGGAACTTGAGTCGCTGAAGTCTCGCCGTCTCCCTCCTTCGGGGTGCTGGCGGGGTCTGCCATCCCATCGAGGAATACCACAAGTTTTGCAATGGTGTTAAGCTCCCTGAGCTTCAGATCTTCTGGAACATCCAGGCCGAAATGGCTTGCGGCCTTTGCAAAGATCTCGACCTGCTTCACAGTGTCGATTCCGAGATCCGCCTCAAGGTCCAGGTCCTGTTCGAGCATGTCCGTTGTATAGCCTGTCTGCTCGGCAATGATTCCCTTCACCGTTTCAAGGGTTGCCACGGCACCTGGAAGGGTTGCAGCCGCTGCTGGGGCTGTTTGTGCAGCTTCCACCGGAACCCTTTGGGGGCTCTCTTTTGCGGGTACGGGTTTTGTCCCGTCAAGGCCCGGTGCCGTGGCGCTGCCCACAAGGCAGAGGGTGTTGTCGATGATCTTGAGTTCAGGATCGGTTGATTCGGATATCTTTGCAAGCCAGGCCGTGTAGGCCGGATTGCCGGTGAATGACTTCTCCTCTATGCGCCGGACAAAGACAAAGGCAAAATGGGAGCCAAACCCTGCGGCAAGGTGAAGGCCGTACTCTGCATTCATGGAGTTATTGCCCGTGCTGAAGTTCAGATGCTTGAAGTGGTCGGGGACGTTTTTAAGGTTGGCAATGGGCGGGGCTTTGCGCAGCTGAAGGGCCTTGACCAGTACCACATCCTCCACCGCAGCCCCGAGGGTGTGACCGGTAAACCCCTTTGTGTTGGATATGCATATCTTGTCTGTATGTTCCTTAAAGGTGGTCCTGAGGGCGGTTATTTCGGCGTCTGCACTTCCCCCCCTTGCAGGAGTGTAGGTCTCGTGGGACATGAACAGGAGCTTGCCTGCATAATCACAGGCTTTGAGGCCGTGGCGTTCTTCCATGATCTGCATGAATCGTTCCATCTCATGGGCCATGTGGGGCACGTCAATGTTAAAGGTGTGAAAGGCGCTGTTGGCCATGTGGGTGCCGAGGATCTCAGCCTGGCCGTTCATTCCCCTTGCCTTGACCGCTGATTGACGCTCAACGATGATTCCAACGGCTCCGCTGCCGAGGATGGTTCCGTTGCGCTCAGAGTCAAAGGGCTTTGCAGCCTCAGAGACCCTTTTCTTGACGGTTGCGGCGCCAAGGGCGAGGAATCCTGAGCCCACCCACTGATTCTGGGCCTTGGAGGTGGCGTTTTCTCCGCCCACCACAAGGACACGCCTGCACCGGCCGACCCTGATCCAGTCTTCAGCAATGCCCATGGCCTGGGTTGTTGATGCGCAGGCACTAGACACAAGGGTATTTGGGCCCTTGGCCCGGATGATCTGGGCAAGGTGGGCGGCCCCCAGGGGACAGTGGTTGGCAAGGAAGTTACGATCAAAGGTAAAGGCCCCGAGATCGGTTCTTTTTTTTGATTTGATCTTGAAGAACCAGTCGGTGAGCCGCTCCTTGACCTGAATTTCTTTTATCTCCTGCATCAGGTAGTAGTAGATGTTTTCAAAGGCCTCGTAGGGCTTGAGATAAAATTTTTCGTAGAGGTACTTTTCCATCTCGTTGATCAGTGTCTCGGAGTTGGGAAAGAGCGAGGTGATGATGATGCCGGTATCGTCCTGCATCTCTTTTGGGAGGGCAAAGCCGTCGGGAATCATCCGGGTGCCGGTGGATGCTTTCTTATACTGCATCACAAGGGGAATCCCGGCATCCTTTAGAGCTTCAATGCCTGCGGCAACGGCAAGGGACATGCTGACATCGTACTGGGCCTTGATTCCGTATTCATCGGTGAGGTCAAAGTAGCCAAGCTGACCTGCAAGGTGGATAACATCCTCTGTCCGGGTGATCTCCATGAATCTTGCATTGCCGTCCGGCTCTTTAAAAAGCCGGGTGATGTTCTTGTCGGCGATCCTCTCCTGGTCCTCAAGATCCAGGGGCTCGATAAAGTTGGTTCCGGCAAGGATCTTATCAAAGTTGTCCTTGTCAAATACCCGTTTCCCCTTGCCCGGAAGGCCCACGGATACGCCTGAGATCACGATGGGTTCGGTGATGAAGTTAAACCGTTGCACGGCATCTAGGGCGGCATTCTGCTGGCGTCGAAGGTACTCATCGTGGAAGAGCTTGTCGGCAAGGGTCTTGTTCTCCCGTTTAAAGGTCTCAAAGTCAAGATCCATGGCAATGGGATCGGAAAGGTGATCTGGTGCATGGGAGGGGCCACGATTCTCTGCATCTTTTGCCGCCTCTACCCTGGGGGACTGGTGGTCTCCAACCAGCTCAGGTTTTGACGCTGGGCTCGCCACAGGTACCATGGGTTTTTTTGTAAATATAGTGTTGATCGCCTTAAGGTAGCCTTTGCATTCCTTGAAGCTTTCAACCTCACCCTTTCGCACGTCAACTGTGACGGCTGTTTTATAGTCAGCAATGTTGATGTTCTTTAACAGATTGACAAGGAGCCGGGACGGCCCGATCTCGATAAAGTGGGTCTTGCCCGCAGCATAAACACCTTCCACTGAAGCTATGAATTCCACCGGGCTTGTGATCTGGCGGGCCAGAAGGTCCTTTACAGCCCGGCGGTTTTCAGGGTAGGGCCTGGCCGTAACGTTTGAGATCACCCTGTCAAATCGGGTGTCGTTAAAGACCAGGGTTTCGAGGTATTCCCTGAGTTCGCCTGCTGCTTCGTCAAACAGCGGCGTGTGAAAGGCCCCTGAAAGATTGAGCCGCTTATGGACCACACCCTTCTCCTTGAGAAAGGTGCAGAAGCTGTCAATGGCATCGGCAGCTCCAGACACGGCCGTCTGAACCTCGCTGTTCTTGTTGGTTATAAAGATTTCATCAACAAACGATTCCCGGATAAGGGCTGCGGTATCCCGCTCGTTTTTAAAGACCACCATGATTTTACCCGGGTTTTTAAGGCTCGCCTTTGCCATGAGGTCGCTTCTTTTGATGATGAGGCCCATGGCATCTTCAAAGTTGAGCATGCCGCTGCAGAAGAGGGCCGTGTATTCTCCCACGCTGTGGCCTATAAAATAATCCGGGCTGAATCCCCGGGCCGCAAGGTGGTGGAAAAGAGCCGCTGATGAGAGGAATACGGCGGGCTGGGTGTTTTCCGTAAGGTTGAGGCGCTGTTCTTTTCCAAACATCATCTCAAGCAGGGAATAGCCCCGGCGGCTGATAAAGATCTCTTCCCCCTGGTCCATGATTCTTCGGATGTCCGGTTCCTTTTCATAGAGCGCCTTCATCATGCCAGGCCCCTGGGAACCCTGGCCGGAAACAAGAGCCACGATTCGCTGCTTCTTCCCCCGGATGTCTGCCGAGTAGGATATGGCTCCACGGGGGGCAAGGGTCTCAACCTTCTTTATGGAGGCAGCAGCCGCTGAGTCCTGTGCTGACTTATCAGCCTTTACAAGAAAGGAGGGCAGGGTTGTGATGATGGTGTGGCAGTGGTTGCCGCCGATTCCGTTTACGTTTGAGGCAAGCCTGACCGGTCTGTCATTCTCGATGGTCGTCATCTGATTGCAGTGTTTGAGTACCTTGCTCGTTGCCATGGTCGAGTAGTCCGCCGAAAAGTTGAAATCCGGCAGCACCACCCTTTTACGGTTCATCAGGGCAAGCTTTGCAAGGGCGACCGCTGGGTTTGCCGCCTTGAAATAGCCAAACTGGGGTTTTACATTGCCGCAGAAAACAGGGGAGGTGAAGCATTTTTCAGCCACTTGACGTTCGATCATGTCCCCCAGGACGTTGGAAAATGCAAAAAGATCCAGGTGGTTGATTTCCTGTTTGCGGATGTTGGTCGTTTGATAGCAGTCGTCGATGGTCCGCACAAAGGTGGCCTCGGACGGCGCCAGCAAATGGTCGGGCACGCTGGATCGAACCGTTATCCCGTTTAGCTCCGCCAGGATGGTCATATTGTTTTCCCTGGCCTTCCTGTAGGTGGTGAGGACGTGGATAGCGGCCCCTTCGCCCATCACGTAACCCTTGGCCCTTGAGTCAAAGAAGTTGCACTCGTCGTCGGACAGGAGCCCCAGGCGCTTAAAGGCAATGAGAACGCCTGGATAGAGGTTTGCGTCGACACCGCCCACCAGCACATAGTCAAGCTCCTTTGCCGCTATCTTCATGGCTCCGTTCTTGATTGCAATCACGGACGAGGCGCAGGAAGCGTCGATGACGTAGTTGGCCCCGTTGAGCCCGAAGTGGTTGGCGATCCTGCCTGCAATGATGTTTGACAGAAGACCGGGGGTTGTATCTTCGTTGTTTGCCGGGATTGCCTCCCTGATGGCGGCAAGGAGCTGGTCGGCAACTTCCCCTGCCTTTTCTCTTTCGATTCCCTGGCTTTTCTGAATGATTTCCGCCACAAGAAGTTTTCTTACCCTGAGAATGTTCTTGTTTTGGCGCTCGCCAGGAATGGTCCCGAGGATCACACCCGTGCGGTTTCCCTTAACAAGAAGGGGGGTGAGGTTTGAGCTTGAGATGGCCTCGTCTGCGGCGTCCAGACCAAAAAGCTGGCCCCTTTCAAGAGACCGAACGGTTTTGGGCGGGGTTCGGTATTTTGCGTTGTTGAACTTGAAATCGGTTATTATCCCTGCTTTTACCCTTGGAAGGTGATAGATGGATTTCTTGTCAAAACTTGCATAGGCGTCGTTGAAAAAACGATCGTCGGGAATTTCGGACAGCTGTTTTTCACCGCTTTCAAGATGTCCCCAGAATTCGTCGCAGTTGGCGGCTCCGGGGAGGCATACCCCAACGCCAGCCATGACGATCCTGTCTTCGTTAAAGTCATAGGCGGTGTCGGTGAAGATGCTCCTTTTTACAGGCTGGTAGTCGGGCCTGAACTCTTCAATCACAAGGTGGTAGTTGATGCCGCCGAATCCATAGGCGCTCACTGCGGCCTTTCTGGTCTGGTTATCCCGGGTGGTCCAGGGCTTTTGTTCGGCAAGGATGTAGAGCCCTGTGCCTGTGAGGTCGTGGTTCTTTGAGAGGCTTTTAAATTGCCCGTTTGGCGGCAGGATGCCATTCTTGACCGCAAGGATTGCCTTTGCAAGGCCAGCGGCCCCGGCGGCCCCTAGAAGGTGGCCGATCTGGGATTTGAGGGAACTTATACCCGTTTCGCTCCCCTTATAAAAGCGCTTCAGGGTCTCAAGTTCCGCCTGATCCCCCATGATGGTGCTGGTGCCGTGGGCTTCGATAAAGTCGATGTCCGATGGTTTTACCGGTGAGCGCATCTGTTCAAAGCAACGTTCAAGGGCGAGGATCTGGCCGTCCACATTCGGGGCGGCTATGGCCTTGCCCCTGCCGTCGGAACTTGATCCCACACCCTTGATAACACCGAGGATATTATCCCTGTCCCTCAGGGCGTCCTTCATTCGTTTGAGAATAAAAACCGTCGCACCTTCTCCAAGGACAAATCCATCTGCCCTTTCGTCAAAGGGATAGGAGCCCCTGGCGGAAAGTGCGCCCATTTTGCAGAAGCCTATGAAGGATTCCGGGGCAAGGTGGGTGTTGACGCCCCCCACGATCACCTGGTCCACATCGCCTGCCAGAAGCTCTGTTGCTGCGGCATCGATGGCGGTAAACGACGAGGCACAGGCCGCATCAACCACATAGTTGGTGCCCCTTACTCCCAGGTGCTTTGCCACCCTTGACGCCTCGATGTTGAGCAGCATTCCGTGGACAGGATCATAGCCCGGGTTGTTTGCCTCAAGCTCTGCCTGGAGGTGATCTTTTATCGCCTGTTTTTCTTCGTGGGTGAGTGCGGCATAGGCTGGGATTCTCTCTAACATCCCCAGGATCTGGGGAAAGTGGTATTTCAGCTGAAGGTCGTTGCCAAGCTCGTTGCCAAGGCAGGTGGCAATGATCACGGCGGTTCGGTCCGGATCGTCGCACTTAAAAACATCGTCCTGACCAAGGTAGCCCGCCGTTTCAACGGCCTGGTAGGTGGCGGAAAGGAGCATCTGCTGGCTCCTCGATATTTTTGCAGCCTTTTCCGGGGTGTACCCGAACCGTTCATGGTCAAAGGAGAAATTTTCCACCTGGCCCGCAATAATGGTGTAGCTTTTGTCTTCGGCCCCCTTGTCAGGGTCATAGTAAAGGTCCCGGCGTAAGCGTTTTTCCGGCATTTCAGCGATGCTGTAGCGCCGTTCAAGGATGGAGGCCCAGAGTTCTTCTGGTGAGTTGGCTCCCGGAAGAACACACCCCATGCCCACCACGGCAATTTCGTCGTTGATGCTGTTCTTATCCGAGGAAAAGATTTCAAGGGCCCCGAGATTCTGGAACAGTTGCTTTTTCTGTTCAAAAAGGGTTGCGTGGATATCGGCAATTGAGACTGGGGCCTTGAAATAGGCAAGGCTGTCTCCCACAAGGAAGTTGCCCCGATTCCGGTGTTCGTCACCTTCAAAATAGGTGTAGTTGTTTTTTCCGGGGTTCTTGAAGTCGGGGAGGAAACCCTTGGCACCGATGAGCAGGGATCCTATGTTCTTCTGTTCAAAGGAACGCTTTCTCTTTTCAAGGGGGGCATGGTCTTTGATCATCTTTTTTTCCGTCTGGATCATCATCCTGGCAAAATCGTTGGGTGCGGTTCTTGATGCAAGCCCAACGCTCTCCCCGATCACCATGGTTTCACTCGCCCTTGAGATTATTTCCTGGTACTGCTTTTTCATGCTGCCGGTCTCAACGATTTCCCTGGAAAAAAGATAGGCACTTCCCACCTGGATACCAATCTTTACACCCCTTGCGGCAAGGACCGATGTAAGGCCGGATATGAACCAGGAGCCGAACTTCGTTGAAATTCCCCCGGCAAAGATGAGGGTCAGTTTATCAAGGTCAAAATTTGACTTGCCATTGGTTTTTTGTTCGTCGATAATCTTTGATATCCCCGCCTCCCAGAGCACAAGACTTGACAGGGACCCCACATGGCCTCCTGCTTCCCTTCCCTCAAATATGAAACCTGTGCATCCATTTTTTGCGGCATTATCAAGCATGGAGATGGACGGGGTGTGAAGGTAGACCCTTGTTCCTTCCTTTTCAAGGGCCTGGGCCTGGGCCGCCACTCCACCCGCAAAAAGTGCAAAGGGAACCCTGTATTTTTTGACTGTTTCCATGTGGGTTTCAATGGCGGGATTAAAGGCATGGATGCCCACGAGTCCTGCGCCAAAGCGTTTCACCTGTTCATGGGCGTTATTCAGCATGGTGTCGGCAAGGGTCGAAGGGAGGCTTCCCACGGCAAAGAATGGGAGGGCTCCTGCCTCTAACACCTGGTTTGCAAAATCTGTGTTGTCGCTGATGTTGGCCATGGGACCCTGTATCAGGGGAAGTCGGGTTCCGTGTTCCTTTGCAAGGGCTGTTTCCGGTTGAACAGGATCAAACTTGTCCACAAACTCAAGGTTGCAGCCAAGGGTTGTGAAAAAATTTGAGATGATGGTTTCAAGGTCCCTGGCATTCCGGGAAAAATTTTTTGCAAAAAATGCGTCCTGGCCAAGGAAGAAGAGGCTTTGAACCCCAGTAGCAGAATCATCGTCAAGGGCCGTGAGTTGTTCGCCTATCTCCCTGTAGAGGATTTTTTGAGCTTCGGCTTCGTCTGCAATCACAATGGCCCTTTCCCTGAGATCCTTTGCTATTTTGGTTCCAAGCTTTGCAAAGACCCTGTACCTTGTGTGGTTGTTAAGGATGATCTCCATGGAATCACCCTCGTCAACCGTGGAGAGAAGTTTCTTGAAGTTATCTGAAAGGGGGCTTTCATCGCTCAGCCACACCTGGCTGTCAAGCACCACAGCGCTTGCTCCTGCGGCAAACATGCCTGCGCCTGTGTATTGACCGACTCCGCCGTGGATGATGACGGGTCTACTTTGGTTCTTCAAATACCATTGCATCAGAATAAAGGCGGAAAAGCTTGACACCCTTCCCCCTGTTTCGTTGCCCCTTAAAACAAGGGCGTGGGGATCGACGGTTTCAATGGCCTCGTTCATTTCGATTTCACGTACTTCGAGGATGATCTTTGTCTCAAAAAAACCTTCAAGGCTCTGCTTTAAACCTTCGGGGTCTCCATTGGCGGCAAGGGGAACCACAATACAGTTGAGACGGGTGAGATCAAGAATCTTGATCCGGTCCACAAGCGCTTGGCTCGGCTGGACAAGCCTCAGGCCAAACAGGATGTTGGCCCTTACAAGGCTCGATATGTTTTCAAGGATTTCATTGTCCGAAAGAAATTCTGTGTCAAACACTGGCAGGGCACCTGCCTTGTAGGCCTTGATAAAGAAATTCAAGGAAAATACCTTTGCAGGGTTGTAAATCATAAGTGGTAGTCTTGAGTTAAAAAGCCTTGTTATCATAGTATAAATCTCTCCTCAAGAAACTTGAAACAAAAGACAAGAAACAAAGTTCAGTCCTAATTCAAGTTTCATGCTTGGTTGTGTCCGCAGGACATGTGGGTTTTACAAGAAATTTGAAACAAAAGACAAGAAACAAAGTTCAGTCCTAATTGAAGTTTCATCGTTCGTTGTGTTTGCAGGTACAATGCGAATACATTTATTGTGCCAGGTTGGATTAAAAGTTTTATGTGGCTGGTATTAAAGGAATATTTAACGATTGTCCTGATTTAATGATTGTGTTATCTGTATCGTTCATGTACATTAATTGAATATGGGTTGTACGTTTAATGATCGGAGGTGGGATGAAAAAAGAGCGGTTGAGTGTTGAGGAGCGGGCCTTTTTCACGATGGTCTTTCATGCGGCTTTTGCCAATCCCTTCAGCGACCTTAGGGAAAGGCTTGATATGAAAATTGCGAGTAATTTCCCAGGGGTTGAAGGGGGTGCAGCAGATGGCCGTTATATCCGGGAGATCACAAGGCGGATAAAAGAACTTGATAGGGATGGCAGGGGGCACCTTGATCAGTTCAAGGGGCGGGACCAGGCCATCCTCAAGACGGTTTTTTTGTTTGATGTTTTTTACAGGTACAGGGAGAGATTTGACCGCCTCATCGAAGAGCAGATAGATTCTGGGGATGAATCTGTGAGGGTGGCCTTTGCAGACCAGGCCATGGAGATGATCAGAAAAAGAGGTGTACCCGAAGATCAGATCTGCCACTATTTTGCCCTGTCCTACCAGCTTAGAAGGGCTTTTTTCTTTATCTCCCATTCCCTTGTGGGCAACAGCCGATGCATGAAAACCCTCCGCCGCAATCTCTGGAACAATGTGTTTACCCATGACATAGATCTTTACGACCGATATCTGTGGAACCGCATGGAGGATTTTTCCACCCTCATCCTCGGTGAAACAGGAACCGGCAAGGGAACCGCTGCAATGGCCCTGGGAAGGAGCGGATATATTCCTTTTGATCCTGTTAAAAAACGTTTTACAGTCAGCTTTACCCGGGCCTTTTCATCGTTGAATCTGTCCCAGTATCCTGAGACTCTGCTGGAATCAGAGCTTTTTGGCCACAGGAAAGGGGCCTTTACCGGGGCTGTGGACGATTATCAGGGGGTGTTTGACCGTTGCAGTCCCCATGGCTCTATTCTTCTGGATGAAATCGGTGAAGTGCCCGATCATGTTCAGATAAAGCTCCTCCAGGTGCTCCAGGAACGTTCGTTCACACCGGTTGGAAGCCATAAAAGGTCAAGATTCCAGGGACGGGTGATCGGTGCTACAAACCGTTCGGTTGCCGCCATACACAGAGGTGAGGTATTCCGGGAGGATTTCTACTACAGGCTCTGCTCGGACATCATTGAGGTCCCGCCTCTTCGAGAGAGAATCAACCAGGATCCCACAGAGCTTTTTGACCTTCTCTGTTTTACTGTCAGGAGAATAACGGGGACAGATCCTGAAACCCTCGCCAACCGGGTAGCCCGGGTGATTCATCGGGAGCTTGGTCAGGATTATGCCTGGCCTGGGAATGTTAGAGAACTTGAACAGTGCGTGAGGAGGGTGGTGCTCAAAAGAAGGTATGATGGAAGAAAAGAGTCGGGTGAAAAAGGAATGGATTCAAGATTTGTCAGGCAGGTTGAAACCGGGGACCTTTCCGTTGCAGATCTTGTTGCAGGCTATTGCACATCGCTTTACCGTCGTCTTGGCACCTATGAAAAAGTGGCAAAAAAGACCGGTCTTGACAGGAGGACCGTAAAAAAATATATTGACGCCCACAGATGATAATATTGGCCTTTTCAGTTCTGTATAACCCACATGTCCTGCGGACACAACGAACAATGAAACACGATAGCTGTTAGCGGTTAGCTAAGAGCTAAAAGCTAATCGCTAAAAGCTGTTTCTTATAAAAATTAGGAGTGGTAACAATGGTTGATTTTCTACCTGGTTTCATCAAGGGCAGTCTTTCGTTTTTGCTCTATGTCATCAATTCGATAGTGCTCTGTTCGGTCCTTCTTGTGGTGGCCCTTGTCAAGCTTCTTGTTCCCATTCCATGGTTTGCCCGGCGCTGCAGTCAGCTTTTGATTGGTATCAGCAGGTTATGGATCACCATCAATACCTTGAATTCAAAGTTTTTTAACCGCATAAAGTGGGATGTGCGGGGGGCTGACGATCTTGACCCCAACGGCTGGTATCTGGTTGTGTCAAATCATCAATCCTGGGTGGATATCCTGGTGCTTCAAACGGTGTTCAACAGAAAGATTCCTTTTTTGAAATTTTTTCTTAAAAAAGAACTCATCTGGGTGCCGTTTCTGGGACTTGCCTGGTGGGCCCTTGATTTTCCCTTTATGCAGAGATACTCGAAAAAATTCCTCGAGAAAAATCCCCATTTAAGGGGAAACGACCTTGAACGAACCCGCAGGGCCTGTGAGAAGTTCAAGACCACCCCAGTCTCAATAATGAATTTCGTTGAGGGAACGAGATTTTCCAAAAACAAGCACAAAGCCCAGGGATCTGAATTTAAAACGCTTTTAAAACCAAGGGCGGGTGGGGTTGCCTTTGTACTCGGAGCCATGGGTGATTATATAAACAAGGTTGTAAATGTAACAATTGTTTACCCTGGGGGAGCCGACACCTTCTGGGGGTTTATCTCGGGAAGGGTGAGGCATATTATTCTGGATGTGGAGGTGCTTCCCGTGACTGACGAGATCATCGGAGATTATTTTAACGACGTTGAGTTTCGAGAGGGTTTCTGCCTATGGGTCAACCGGCTTTGGGAGGCAAAGGATCGCAAGATTCAAGCTATATCTGATAGTCGATAACCTTGGTTTAGCGTGCCGGTTTATGACGTACTCTCGAAGCTTTTGTTTACATCGTTGGTTTATTCCTCCAGTGATTCCATGCTCTGGTCATGCCGGTTAGAAAAATAAAGATAGAATTCCCGGTATGATAAGGTGGGATTCTATGATAATTTCAAGCTGTGTTCCAGGAATAAAAATTCCTTTTTTGCTCTGGTGTATGGCATAACCAAGGGATAGGGGAACAAGCATGAGTAGAAATCCCAATGGCCTTATCAGACCCACGAGCGATGGTATTAGTATAGCTATGAACGTAACGGCAAGAACCCAGTTGATGAGGGAGAGGGCCTTTTTTTCACCAATAAGAATGGGAAGGCTCTCTTTGCCGGTGATTCTGTCCCCCTGCATTTCAAGAACATCAAAAAAGACGGTCCTTGCGAGCACAATCCCCATGGAAAATACAAGCGCCGGCACTATCTGAATTCCTGTGGGGGTCGAGACCGCCGGCAGGATGCAGGTCACCGTTCCCCATGCCGCCGTGATAAGCAAAGTCTTGGATCCTGGAATATCCTTGATTCGTTTGAGCCCTCCTGACAGTACGGGCAGAATTCTCCAGTTGTAGGTGAGTCCGAGAATGCTCATTATCGAGAGAATAAAAAAAGATAAAAAGCCTGTGAAAAAAGCCATCATGAGACCTGCCCCTCCGCTTGCCAGGGCAAGTGCAATGAGCCATGGTCTGTTTGCCATGTAAAACTCTGCCCTGTCCGGGTTGTTGTACCGGTCTGATTCTATAGTGAATAAATTGTTGATCACCTGCATGGAAAGGATGTAGAGCATGGCTGTTGTCCCATGGCTGAGGCTGTGGGCGAGCCCCTGGAGGGTTGCACAGGCATAGGTGAGGCTCCCTGCTCCAAAGGCGAGCAGCAGATTAGTCTTGAGCAGAACCAGTATAGGGGGCCGTAGTTTTGCCAGAAGAACGTTTCTGGGGGTGCCAAGCCTGTTTTCAATGGTTTTGCATGTCTGATTGATGATCCAGCTGGGTGTGGAGGCTCCGGCGGTAATGGCGATATGGGTTGCCCTTGAAAGTTGTTCAAGATCGAGCTCTTTCACATCTTCGATGTGAAAGGCTGGTTTTCCTGTATCCCTTGCCACCTGGGCAAGGCGTCGGGTGTTACCGCTTTCCCGTCCGCCAACTACAACCACTGCGTCGCTTGTCCGGGCAAGTTCCCTTGTCTCGGTCTGACGTTTTTCAGTGGAATCGCAGATGGTGTCAAACACCTTATACTGGGGATGGTTGTTTTTTGCCCAGGTCTTGACCTGTTCGAACAGATGGGTGTCCTGGGTGGTCTGGGCAACGATAATAGCCCTGGCAAAGGGCGGCAGTTTCTCCAGCTCTTCCATGGTGGATACTGCGACACAGCTTTCACCTGCGTAGCCCAGGAGACCCTTTACTTCCGGGTGGTCCTGATCTCCGATAATTATCGAGGCATATCCCTTGTCCGCATGTTTTTTGATGATTGTCTGAACCCTGATTACCCTTGGGCAGGTGGCATCGATCACCTTAAACCCAGCCTGTTCCAGCCGTTGTTTGTCCTGGGGCGGAATTCCGTGGGCACGGATAAGAACGGTTCCCTCGCCCTTTTCCGGAATCTCTTCCATGACCGGGATGCCTTTCTTTTCGAGCATCTCAAGGACCTGGGGGTTGTGGATCAGCGGGCCATAGGTGCAGATTTTCTCTTTGTTTGCGTTGGATGCATCAAGCACCAGATCCACGGCCCGGCGGACGCCCATGCAGAAACCAGCGGTCCTGGCAATGGTTATCTTCATGAAATACGTTTAAAGAGATCCACAAGACGCTGGAACTCTTCCCTGGTTTTAAAACCTATCTCAAATCTGCCCCCGTCTCCCTTTTGCTTTATCTTGACTGTGGCGTTTATTTTGCTGGAAAGGGTTGAACAGAGCGGTTCAAGTTCTTCGCCCCCGGGTAGGACTGGGGGCGGTGTGTGGGGCTTGTCTGCCTCTGCCTTGATCCTCTGGATGAGCTGTTCGGTTGCCCGGACAGAGAGCTCTTTTTCAACGACCTTAAGCCAGGCTTTGATCTGGTTGTCTTCAGATCCGGCTCCCAGTATGGCCCTGGCATGTCCGGTTGTAATTTCCCGCCGGGCAAGACTCTGGTGGATGGCTCCGGGCAATCCCCTCAGCCGTAAAAGATTTGCAATGGTGGAGCGGTTCTTCCCTATTCTTCGGGCAACTTTTTCCTGGGTGTAATTGAATTCAGAGATCAGCCGGTGGTAGGCCTCAGCCTCTTCCAGGGGGTTTAATTCCTGGCGCTGGATGTTTTCGATGATCGAGACCTCAAGCATCTGTTCGTCTGTAAGATCCCTTACAAGGGCTGGAACATGGGTTAAGTTGGCCATTTGAGCGGCCCTTAACCTTCGTTCACCTGCAATGAGCTCGTAGGAATCATTGTTTTTTCTTAGAAGCAGGGGCTGGAGGATTCCCTGTTCAACAATCGAATTTTTAAGCTTTTCAAGCTCTTCTTCGTCAAAGGAGATTCTGGGCTGAAACCGGTTGGGAACGATATCCTCGGTCTTGCACATGAAAAAATTACCCGTATTTTCATCCATGGCCTCAAGGTCTGGAATCAAGGCGGAAATTCCTCTGCCAAGTCCTGAAAGCTTTTTTTTCTTGCTCATCGTTTTAATCCCCGTTTACCGTTCAAGAAGTTCTTTTGCAAGGTCAAGGTAGCTTTTGGCTCCTGGTGATGAGGGGTCGTAGGCAATTACAGGCATGCCGAAACTAGGGGCTTCACCTAATTTTACGTTGCGGGGAATCCTTGTCTTGAAAATCATCTCCTTGAAGTGAGTCTCTGCATCTTCGACAACCTGACGGGCAAGGTTGGTTCTTCGGTCAAACATGGTTAACAGTATCCCCTTTATTTTGAGACTCTGGTTAAGCGAGAGCTTCACCCGTTTGATGGTGGCAAGGAGCTGGCCAAGACCTTCAAGGGCGAAAAATTCACTTTGAAGGGGGATCAGAACTGAATCTGCTGCAGTCAAGGCATTGAGTGTCAAGAGACTCAGGGATGGAGGACAGTCAAGAAGCAGGAAATCATAGTTCTGTCTTATCCCGGATAGGAGTCGCTTCAATACCTCTTCCCTGCCCCTGGACGCCATCATCTCCACCTCAAACCCTATTAGATCGGTATTGGCCGGGAGAATATCCATGTTTTCCGTGTTGGTGGGTATAATGATTTCCAGGGCTGTTTTTGCCTGGATAAGCCCGTGGTACAGGGAAAAGGCAAGCTTTGGCTTGTCTATGCCCATGGCAGTTGTGGCATTGGCCTGGGGGTCGCAGTCCACAAGCAGGGTTTTTTTCCCTGAGACGGCAAGGGCGGCGGCCAGATTCACGGCCGTGGTGGTTTTGCCCACTCCTCCCTTTTGATTTGATATGCAGATGGTTTGTGTCATGATTGAGAACTGATATCATACTTCCATGATCAGGGCAAATGCAAAAGATTGTAATTGTTGCACAAGGCTTGAATTATTAGCTTTTATCGGGTATTCTTTGGGTATGAAATCACTTGTTCACATCACGGCAGGAATTTTTTTTATAGTCGTTCAGGTGTTGTGTGTCTCCATTCCCCCCGGGTTTGCCCTTACCATAGGCGAGGAGAGAAAAATGGCCGGGGAATTCATGGAAATGGTCGAACAGCAGATGCCCCTGATCCATGACCCCATGGCTTTGGGCTTTGTCTCCATGATCGGCAAAAGAATCGTTGCCCAGCTGCCTCCCCAGCCCTTTGAGTATACCTTTCATATAGTGGACAGCGATCAGTTCAACGCCTTTGCAGCTCCAGGGGCCAACATTTTTGTCAACCGGGGGCTGATAACTTCCCTTGACAATGCAGATGAGCTTGCAGGAATTATTGGTCATGAGTGCGCCCATGCCTCCTGCCGCCATATTTCCCAGATGATTGCCCGGTCAAAGCTTGTGAATATCGGTACCCTTGCAGGCGTGCTGGCTGGGGTGCTGGTTGGAGCTTCAGGAGGTGGAGATGTCTCGCCGGGACTGGTCCTGGGGTCATTGGCAGCGGGTCAGACATCAATGCTTGCATATAGTCGGGAAAATGAAACCGAGGCAGATCAAAAGGGAGTTCAATATATCAGGGATGCCTCTTTTTCGCCCAGGGGACTTCTGACCGGGCTTGAAAAAATCAGAGCCAACGACTGGTACGGCAGCGAAGGTATCCCGGCTTATTTAAAGACCCACCCGGGTTCCAAGGAGCGGATTCTTTATCTTGAAGCCTGGCTCCAGGATCACACAAATGAAAGTACAATCGATAACGGCATTGATCCGTTTGATTTCCAGATGGTCAAATATCGTCTGGCAGGTCTTTATGGCAGGCTGGACAGTACAGAGGCCATGCTGTCAAAAATGGTGATCACTGACCCGGATAATGCCGCCCTTCACTATGGTCTTGCCCTGGTGCTTGCAAGGAAATCCATGATGGATAAGGCTCTGGCTCACCTTAAAAAAGCCCTTGTCCTGAGGGTGTTTGACCCTTACATACTCATGGAAATGGGCAGGGTCTATTTTCTAAAGGGGGAACCTGAAAAGGCCCTGGATTTTTTTCAGGGCCTCGAAACCGTAGCTGATTTAAGGATACCCCTTCTTTTTTATCGGGGAAGCGCGAGGCTTTCCCTCGGTATGCTGGACATGGCAAAGGATGATTTTTCCATCGTTGTGGAGGAGAATTCAAAGCTTTTTCCAAGGGGGTTCTACAATCTGGCAAGTATTTTCGGCCAGCAACGCCAAACCGGGTTTTCCCACTACTATCTGGGGCTCTACTACCATGCCATCAAAGAGGGCAAAAACGCCCTGTTCCACTTTGAAAAAAGCCTTGCCGTCCTGGATGATCCAGTAAAGATCGAGCGGGCGAAAACTCTTGTTGCTGAGTTGAAAAAGAAGAAGAGATGAAGCTTTTAGCTGTTAGCGGTTAGCTATTAGCTAAAAACCTAATAACTAATAGCTAACTTACGCCTTGTCAAACCGCGAAAACTGCATGGTAAAGGTTCCCCGACCCTGGGTGGCCGATCGAAGGGAGGTTGAGTAACCAAACATTTTTGCCAGGGGAACGGTTGCACTGATGGTCTGGAGATCTCCCCTGGGGGTAACGATGGATTCGATCTTGCCGCCCCTGGCATTTAAGTCTGCAATGGCGTCTCCCATGCTCTTGTCGTTGACAAACACATCCACATCCATTATTGGCTCAAGGAGGACCATTTCAGCCTTTTCCAGGGCGCTGCGTACGGCCATGGAGGCACATACTGAAAATCCAAGGTCTGAGCTTTGGGATTCATTGAACGATCCATCCATGACAACTATTTCGATGTCAACAATGGGATAACCCCTTAAAAAACCGCTCTCAAGGGCGTCTTTAATCCCCTTTTCAACGGCAGGGATGTATTGTGCTGGAATTTTATCTTCTTCTGCCACGGATCGGAAGATAATGCCCTTTCCGCGATCAAGAGGGCTCAGCCTGATGGAAAGCTCGGCAAAGTGGATTTTTCCTGAAATCTCACGATCAAATATTGCGTGACCAGTACTCTCAGACTCCAGGGTCTCCCTGTAAACAACCTGGGGTTTTCCCACGTTCACCTCGGTTTTAAACTCCTTGAGCATCCTGCTGATGATTATTTCAAGGTGGAGTTCACCCATGCCGGAAAGGATGGTCTGCCCCGTGTCATTATCCGTGGTAACTGTGAGAGTCGGATCTTCAACGGTGAATTTTTTAAGTACCTCTTCTAACTTTTCCTGGTCTGCGTGGGTCTTTGGCTCAATGGCAATGGAGATAACAGGCTTTAAAAAGTCCATTTTTTCCAGGAGTATCGGTGTTTTTTCCGAGCAGAGGGTTTCGCCGGTGGAAGAATCCTTAAGGCCCACTATCCCTACGATTTCCCCTGCAGAGGCCGAGTCTATACGTTCCCGCTTGTTGGCGTGCATCTTCAGTATTCTTGAAAGTTTTTCCTTTTTTTTCAAAAGAGGGTTGTACACCTCGGTTCCAGACACAAGGGTTCCACTGTAGATTCTTGCAAACGACAGCTTTCTGCCTTCAATCATGGAAACTTTGAAGATAAGTGCTGCAAGGGGAGCTGACTTTTGTGGAGGATATTCTACAACCTCATTGGTGTCAGGGTGTATTCCCAGCATGGGGGGGATGTCAACGGGGCTTGGCAGAAACGCTTCAATGGCGTTGAGTAACGGCTGTACTCCCTTGTTCTTGAGGGCCGTACCGCAGAGCACGGGAACCACCTTTCTTTTAATGGTGGACCGCCTGATAGCGGCCATGAGTATCTCAAGGGGGATGGGCTCTTCTGCGAGATAGAGATCCATGACTTCCTCATCCACCTCTGCCACGGTTTCAACGAGTTTTTCCCGGAAGCTTTCCGCCTCGTCTTTCAGGGAGTCTCTTATCTCTCCCATGGTATATTCTGTGCCTTGGGTGTCGTCATTCCAGATGATCTCCTGTCTGGTCATAAGGTCGATTACACCGGTGAAGCTCTCCTCTTTTCCCACGGGAATCTGGAGCACCAGGGGCGTTGCCTTGAGTTTGTTTTCAATGGCTGCAACCACTTTGAAAAAATCGGCTCCGATTCTGTCCATTTTATTGATAAAGGCAAGTCTTGGTACATTGTAGCGATCTGCCTGGCGCCATACTGTCTCAGACTGGGGTTCGACGCCTCCAACGGCACAGAACACCCCAACTGCACCGTCAAGCACCCGCAGGGCCCTTTCCACCTCGATGGTGAAATCCACGTGACCAGGCGTGTCAATGATTTGAATCTGGGAGTTGTTCCAGAAACAGGTCGTGACAGCTGAGGAGATGGTTATGCCCCGGTTCTGCTCATCCTCCATCCAGTCCATGATGGCCTCCCCGTCATGGACCTCGCCTATCTTATGGGATATCCCCGTATAGTAGAGTATTCGTTCGGTCACGGTTGTCTTGCCCGCATCAATGTGGGCCATGATACCGATATTTCGTATCTGCTTGATGGTGATCTTTTTTGATGGACTCTGGTTGCTCATATTTAGTTGTCTTTTTGCCTTGATGATCGCTGCATGAAAAATCTAATATTTAAACAGTATCTGATATCGTATTGGTGGGTATGTGTCAAGAGGATAATCGGTACATAGTTGGTAGTAGATAGTGGGTGATGCTCAATGATCAACGTGGGCATTAAGCACGTAAAGACTACCACTATGGATCTTCGATGATTTTAAATAACACCATATGGTGGTCTGGTTTTGACTGGCCGAGGTATAGGTTACGTTATCATCAACTCCGAAATTGAACGGATTGACCTGCGCTGGTGTAAGGCAGTATGATATTTCACACTACTATCCACTACTTACTGTCCACTCCCCACTTGACAGGGTGCGATTCTTTAACTAAACTATGACTGAGCGCTCAATCGATATTTTATCTTAAATGCGGAGGAAAATATGAACGAGATGAACAATCTGCTTGAACAGGCCGATCATGATATGCTCTTGAAGATGGTCAAGGATTCTTTCAGGAGAACCCTTGTTCACTATGGTCAGTGGTTCTCCGAGGTTCACCACCAGCTTGGAGGTGAAAGGGCAATGGAGGTTGAAGACGCTGTTTGGGAGAAGAGCTTTAACAATCAGCTGACACGCCTTGGCAAGACCCTGGGCTTTGAGATCATAGACGGTGTTCCTGCGGCGCTTCATGCTATGTCCAGGGCCGATTTGTTGGATCTTCTGGGGAAAATGGGTGTAAACTGGCTTGCCAACGACGGTATCTGGTTCCAGGCCGTTGAAAATCCTTTTGGTATGAACGATGCCAAGCGGTGCAATGATAGTTGCTGGGGCCGTTTCTCACCGTTTGAGGCAAAACGGATAAAGCGACTTCTTGATCTTCCTGATAACGGCGGCATCCCGGCCCTTAAAAAGGCCCTGGCATTCAGGATGTACGCCACCATCAATCGCCAGAGCGTGGAAGATATCGATGAAAATACCATCATCTTTCGCATGAACGACTGCAGGGTGCAGGCAGCAAGAAAGAGAAGAGGCCTTGCCGATTATCCCTGCAAGTCCGGAGGCATGGTTGAGTATCCCTACTTTGCAGAGACTATTGATTCAAGGATTAAAACAGAATGCATAGGGTGTCCCCCCGATGATCACCCCGAGGAATGGTACTGCGCATGGAAGTTCACCCTGGTTGCCCCTTGAACATGACAATTCCCAGCAATAAATTGCTTCTTGGAGTGACAGGCGGCATAGGTTCTGGAAAGAGCACCGTTGCCAAGATGCTCGAAGAAAAGGGTGCACCCATTGTGGATTTTGATGTTCTGGCAAGAGAGGTGGTCGAACCGGGTACAAAGAGTTTTGCTGATATTGTTGAATTTTTTGGCACCCAGGTTGTGTCAGATGAGGGCAGCCTTGATCGGAAACGATTATCTAAAATTGTGTTTGGTGACAGGGAAAAGCTTAAAAAGCTCGAAAGTTTTACCCACCCTCCGATTTATGAGGCTTTTTTAGCCCGGGTCAAAGCCCTGTCAAAAGAGAGTATATCCCGTGTAATCCAGGTGGTGATCCCCCTGCTGGTGGAGGCAAATCTTCAACACCTCTTTGATCGTATCCTGGTGGTGTATGTACCCCGGGTCACACAACTCAAGCGCCTTGTCGAGCGGGACAGGATCACAGACGAGGAGGCGGCCTTGATTTTGGAATCCCAGCTACCCATTGACGAAAAACTTAAATTTGCAGATTTTGTAATTGACAATTCTTCAACCCCTGACAAGACTCGGGAACAGGTTGAAGAGGTCTGGAGGGTCCTGAACAAGGTTAATATTGTAAAATAGCCAATCAATTCTTGACTAAGGACGTTAAGGTCCTGTATTCGATTTAGGGACTTCTAACGTTTGTATTACCAGCAGGCCGGAGTGCAAGATGTCCTGACGGACACAACGAAGCACGAAATACGATGGTACAGGGTGGGCATTTGTCTCATTCCACCCCTTTTGGTTTTGAAAAAAAGAAAAGGTAAATTCACAGCAACTCATATTAATGATATCAAAAAAGGGCAGGTTGTTACCATGGGATTAACAGCGGACAAGATCAAGGATCTTGCTGAACGGGAGAAGAAAATCCTTGGCATGGGGGGCGAAAAGGCCCTGGAAAAACGACGTGAAAAAGGCGTCCTGAATGCCAGGGAGCGCCTGGATCTTCTGTTTGACAAGGGCACATTCCGGGAGGTGGACATGTTTGTCACCCACCGGTGTACCAACTTTGGAATGCAGGACAAGGAAATTGCGGCCGACGGTGTCGTAACAGGCCATGGAAAGGTCGACGGGCGAGTCGTGTTTGCCTATTCCCAGGACTTTACCTCAAGGGCCGGCACCATGGGTGAAATGCAGGCAAAGAAGATCTGCAAGGTCATGGATCTTGCCATGAAGGCAGGAGTCCCCATCGTTGGTATCAACGATTCGGGAGGCGCAAGAATTCAGGAGGGGGTGGATGCCCTGGCGGGTTATGGTGAGATCTTTTTCAGGAACTCGGCGGCTTCCGGGGTGATCCCCCAGATCTCGGCCATCATGGGACCAACTGCAGGCGGTGCAGTCTATTCTCCCGCCATGACCGACTGGATCTTCATGGTCAAAGAGACAAGCTACATGTTCATTACAGGGCCCCAGGTGATCAAATCGGTCACCGGTGAAGAGATTACCTTTGAAGAGCTCGGCGGAGCCATGACTCACAACGAAAAGAGCGGTGTGGCCCAGTTTGCCTGTGAATCCGACCAGGACGCCCTGGAGAGAATCAGGCTGCTGCTCTCCTATCTTCCCGCCAATAACATGGAGGATCCCCCGTTTAAAGAGACCGGCGATGACCCCTATCGTATCACCCCCGAGCTTGATACCCTGATACCGGACAATCCCAACCAGGGTTACGACATTAAGGAGGTGATCACTTCAATTGTGGACAATGGGGAGTATTTCGAGCCCCACGAGTATTTTGCCAAAAACATCGTTATCTGCTTTGCCCGAATCAACGGAAGTGTGATCGGCATCATAGCCAACCAGCCTAACTTCCTGGCAGGGTGCCTTGACATCAATGCATCGGACAAGGCAACCAGATTTATAAGATTTTGTGACGCCTTTAACATCCCCATGCTTACCATTGCAGACGTACCTGGTTATCTGCCCGGCAGCGATCAGGAGTGGAGCGGCATAATCCGTCACGGAGCCAAGCTTCTCTGGTGCTATTCCGAGGCAACAGTTCCCAAATTCCTGCTCATCACAAGGAAAGATTACGGCGGTTCCTATCTTGCCATGTGCTCAAAGCACCTTGGGGCTGACATGGTCTTTGCATGGCCAAGCGCCCAGATAGCCGTAATGGGGGCAGCAGGGGCAGCCAACATTATCCATGCAAAGGAGATCAAGGCGGCCGATGATCCTGTTGCCAGACGGGCCGAAAAGATCGACGAGTACGAGACCCTTTTCTCAAACCCCTATTGTGCGGCGAACCGCGGATTTGTGGATGCAGTGATAAGGCCTGCCGATACAAGGTCCCGCCTTGTGGACGCCCTGGAGGCCCTGGGATCTAAGCGTGAGATGCGGCCGGCTAAAAAACATGGGAATATACCCGTATAGGAAGGATCTAATAGGAAGAACCAATGAATCCAAAAAAAATGGCCGCAGTAACTGCTGCGGTTGTCACATACATAAAGAGCCAGGAAGAGGCGGCCAGGTTTGCAGCTCCCCTGGAGACCTTCATGGACGATGCCTTGAAATCTAAGGATCCAGGGGCTTGTTCGAGTGTCAAAACCTGGGCAATGGCTGGCAGGAGCGATCAGATGCAGGGCCGAACCATGATGCAGATGCGTGTATTCAAACAAACAATTAGGAGAGTCCAATGAGTGAACACGGCAAAATTAATATGTGTGAGTTGAACTGTGAAAAAGAGAGGCCCAAGGCTGAAAACCCCCTGAAGATTATGGATCTCTCCCTGCGGGACGGTCACCAGTCGCTGTTTGCCACAAGGGGAAGGACCGAGGACATGATCCCCGTGGCAGAGCGCATGGATGAGGTTGGCTTCTGGGCAGTAGAGGTCTGGGGCGGTGCTACCTTTGACACCATGCATCGTTTTTTAAACGAAGATCCCTGGGAGAGAATCAGGACCCTCAAACGCTATTTTAAAAAGACACCATTTTCAATGCTCCTCAGAGGCCAGAACCTTGTAGGGTATCGAAACTATGCTGACGACGTTGCCAGGGCCTTTGTTGAAAGGGCCTGTGAGAATGGAATGGACATATTCAGAACCTTTGACGCTCTGAACGACTATCGAAATTTTGAGGCTGTGGTTCCCGTGATCAAGAGCTGCGGCAAGCACTTCCAGGGAAGCATCTGCTACTCGCTTACCGAACCAAGAATGGGCGGCACGGTTTACACCCTTGATTATTATGTTAAAAAGGCAAAGGAACTTGAGCAGATGGGTGCCGACAGCATCTGCATCAAAGACATGGCAGGGCTGATGGCACCCTACGACGCCTACGACCTTGTCAAGGCCCTGAAGGAGAACGTTAAGATCCCCATTAACCTTCACTCCCACGCAACCTCGGGCATGGCCCCCATGACCCATCTCAAGGCGGCTGAGGCAGGGGTCGACATCCTTGATACCTGTCTTACTCCCTATGCCTATCGAACAAGCCATCCGGCCCTGGAGCCCATGGTCATGTCGCTTCTCGGCACCGACAGGGATACGGGTTTTGATATCGAAGCCCTTGCCTCGATCAACGAGACCCTTGAAAAGGAGATTCTGCCCAAGTACCGCCATCTTCTCGACGATACAAAGGTGTCGGTGATTGACATCAACGTGCTCCTGCACCAGACTCCCGGCGGAATGCTCTCCAACCTCGTGAACCAGCTGCGGGACATGGATGCCCTGGACAAAATCGGCAGGGTGTTTGAAGAGCTCCCCAGGGTCAGGCGAGAGCTTGGCCAGGTGCCCCTTGTTACTCCTACTAGCCAGATTGTGGGCACCCAGACTGTGAACAACGTGCTGTTTGACACCCCGGACGAACGCTACAAGATGATCACGGCCCAGGTAAAGGATCTATGCTACGGCCTCTACGGAAAGACGGCCATTCCCATTGATCCAGATGTTCAGAAAAAGGCCCTCAAGGGTTATGAAAGGGGCGAACAACCCATCACTTGCAGGCCCGCCGAGGTGCTCGAACCCGAGTTGGAAGTTGCCAGGGCGGAAATCAAGGATCTTGCCGTGGACGAGGATGATCTCATCCTCTACACTCTGTTTCCTGTTACTGGCAAAAAATTTCTCCAGCGCAAATATGGAAAAGAGGCTGTTCCTGCGAGTATGAAGGCCATCACCATGGAGGATGTAAAAAAACAGGCCGAGATCATTAAAAAGGCAAAGGCAGGAGAGCTTGTGGAGAAAAAATCCGGCAAAGATCTTCCGGAAAAGACCGACTGCCTGAGAACCTTTAACGTGTTTGTGGACGACGAATGTTTTGAAATCGGAGTTGACGAGGTAGGCGGTGCCCCGGTAATCGCTTATGCCCAGCCTGCCCAGGTCCAGCAGCCAGCCGCACAGCCAGCACCCCAGCAGGGAACAAGGGTACCTCCGCCGCCTGCCCGTGCCGCAGCGCCTGCACCTGCTTCTGCTCCTAAACAGGCAGCACCGCTACCCAAAGTCGAAAAACCAAAACCTGCTGCAGCTCCTGTCGCAGCTCCTGGGGCGGGCGGCGCCGGTGTCAAGGCCCCCATGCCCGGCATGATCATCAAGTATGAAAAAAAGGTGGGGGATACCGTCAAAAAAGGTGACACCGTTGTGGTGCTCGAGGCCATGAAGATGGAAAACTCACTGCCGGCACCGGCCGACGGTGTGGTGACAGCCCTTAACTTCGGATCGGGTGACTCTGTATCTAAGGGAGACCTGCTTGCCACCATAGAGTAGACAGTAGACAGTAGTTGGTAGGGAGTAGGGAGTAGGGAGTAGGCAGGCCCAAATAGGCGAAGATGGGGCACTGGCCAAACGTTTAGGGGATTGGAAGAAAATATTCAATTGGACGGGCTCGGGAGAATTTCCCGGGCCCGTCTTTTTATATAAATTGACAGATTAATGATTCATACTTACGTTTGCCATCGGTTAGGATGTATACATGCCAGATGGCATTGACTTATAAAAAACAGGAGAGAATCCCATGGCCTTTGAAACAAAAGAGGAAGTCTTTGAAAAAATTTTAAATATGCAAAAACCCCTTTGCCCCCACTGTGAGAAGCCTATGAGTCTCTGGGAGGTTCCAGACATTGCCTGTGGTGATGGTCTTGGCTGGGGAACTCCATATCTTTTTGTCTGCTTTAACAACGACTGTCCCTCGTATAAAAAGGGATGGGATGATATCCAACAGACAATGGAGCACGTTGCCTCATACAGGTGCATCAATTCGCCTGGAAGCCATAACTTTGAATATATGCCAGTTTTCAGCTCCATCGGCGGCACCGGTCAGGTGCTTGACGACAATGTGCTGGATATGAGGGAAGCCACTAAGGAAGCCATGAAGCAGGGGTTTTCCCTGCTCACAGATTTTTATATCTCCAAAGACTGGGACGAAATTCTTAAGATTCTGCTGGATCCCATTCAGCCTTCCAGGGTAAGGCTCAAGGCAGCCGAGATGGTCGGTGAAATTGGTGATGTAGATGCCATTGAACACCTAGTCAACCACAAATACGGCTCCACAGTGCTTACCGAGGCTGCGGAAAAAGCCGTGGCTGCGATTCACGAGCGCAATTACACGAGAGAATGCCCCCATTGTGCCGAGATTATAAAGAAGCGGGCCACGGTTTGCAGGCATTGTGACAGGGATGTTCCCCTGGGCTGATTTTTAAGGGCTGACTTTCAAATTATTTGATCTGCTATCCTCAGCCCTTGCAGTCATCATGATTCTTATGAATATTATACGAGCGGAAGATGATCATCTCCCGCTCTTTTTTTTCCGGGGGGAAGGCCAAATATTTGAGGGACATTCCAAGGGCCTCTTCCTTTGACGGGACAGCATCAAGGCCCTGGCCCCTTTCCCCGCCCGTTAAAGCATCTCTTACTAGGGCGTCGATCCCGTTTGTGGCAACTGAAAAAGGTATCTGGACATCATAGACAAGCCTTGCTCCTGCAAGAATTTCCCGCTCATAGGAGCCAAGGGAACCTGCAATGCATTTTACAGCCATGATGGGGCGGTCATTGCAGTAGACCACAAGATCTATGGTGGAGTGGTATTCTTCGCCCTTGAATGTGACACAGATGGGTTCATCCACCCGGATATCCCCGGGGTCATACCCCTTTTTTTCCACAAGAAACAGTTCAAAGGCCTGGCGGTTTTCCTCGGGTCCTACATTGGGGACTTCTCTGCCTGTTACATAGTCTATCAAAGTTTCTATCTCTTCCATCCTGACCCCTCCAGGGTAATTTTCTCATTGGTTGAAACGGTTATCAAGCCCGATTATACTTGGTGGTCAAGTTTTTTCAGCTTACAGCGAATAGCTGTTAAAACAAAGATCTTCCAGTCATCTCAATCGGCTGTTTCAGATTCATAATCTTCAGTATGGTGGGGGCAATGTCTCCGATGACCCCCTTGTACAATGTTGTTCCGGTAAATGTTCTGCCGGCCAGAATAAAGGGCACCTCGTTGAGGGTGTGGGAGGTGTGGGGTGATCCGTCGGGCATTTTCATCTGTTCAGCATTGCCGTGGTCCGCGGTTATTATGGCAGTTCCATCTGTCTGCCATACGGCCTCAACCACCTTTTTTGCACAACGATCAACGGCCTCACAAGCCTTGATGGCAGCCGGGATAACACCTGTATGGCCCACCATGTCCATGTTGGCAAAGTTGAGCACAACAAGGTCATATCTGCCCGAAAGGATACGTTGAACAGCTTCGTCTGCAATCAGTTCAGCGCTCATTTCAGGTTTTAGATCGTAGGTCCTCACCTCCCTTGGCGAGGGAATCAAAGCCCTTTCTTCGCCCGGGAAAGCAGTCTCATCACCCCCGTTGAAGAAATATGTGACATGGGCATATTTTTCGGTTTCAGCGATTCTCAGCTGGGCAAGTCCCTGGTCGCTGATGACCCGGCCAAGGACATTTGTCAGGTGAACCGGTGGAAACACAACCGGAAGGTTAAAGTTTTCGTCATACTGGGTCATGCAGACAAAGGCTGCAAGTTCCGGGCAGGTCTTCCTGGGAAATTCAGAGAAGTTTTTTTCAGTAAAGGCCCGGGTGATTTCCCTTGCCCTGTCCGCCCTGAAGTTGAAGAAAATAATAGCATCCCCGTCCTTGATTCCCTTGAATCCCTTGGGCTGGGGAGAAAGGTCCTGGTCATTTTTTTTGACGATCTTCATAGGTTCGATGAACTCATCGGTCTCGCCCCGGTCATAGGCTGTTTTTATGGCTTTGATTGGGTCAGGTTCAACTCTTCCCTGTTCGCCGGTGTAGAGGTTGTAGGCCTTTTCAATCCTGTCCCAGCGGGTGTCCCTGTCCATGGCATAGAATCGGCCGCACACTGTGGCGATCCTGACCCTGGGTTTGTTTTCAAGGTGTCGCTGGATACCAGTCACAAAGTCAATCCCTGAGTTTGGGGAAGTGTCCCTTCCATCGGTAATGCAGTGGATGGCCGTGTCTATTCCATGGTCATGGGCCATGTTCATAAGGGCCGCAAGATGGTTTACCTGGCTGTGAACCCCTCCGTCGGACACAAGTCCCATAAGGTGGAGAGTGGTTCCAGTTTCTTTGATCTTTGCCATGGTTCGGACAAGCGTCGGGTCCTTAAAAAAAGAACCATCCTCTATGGCGCTGTCGATTCTCACAAGGTCCTGGAATACCCTTCGTCCGGCCCCCATGTTCATGTGACCCACCTCGGAGTTGCCCATGATGCCGTCGGGAAGCCCCACGGCTTTACCCGAACAGGCAAGGCTTGTAACGGGGAAATTACTATGAAGCCGATCCAGAAATGGAGTACTGGCTGCTTTGACTGCATTCCCATAGCTGTCGTCGTTAATGCCCCAGCCATCTAAAATTATCAGGGCTGTGACCGGTCTTTTTGTCACAATATTCCTCCTTTTTTATAAGAAACAGCTTTTAGCTGTTAGCGATTAGCTTTTAGCTAACAGCTAATCGCTAACGGCTATCGTGTTTCATTCTCCGTTGTATTCGCCAGGATATGTGGGTTATATGAAACTCCCGACGAAACATCCTAGTGGGAGTCCCGACCAAAGAAGGCGGAATGACACTAGTGCCCACCCTGTACCACCTTGTGTATCGTTCGTTGTGTCCGCCAGGACGTGCCGGTTATATAAAAAAATACTAAGTGCTAGGAGTCAAAGCGACCTCCGACGTTTTGCGTTCCGGTCAGAAGAACCAGAGGGGCCGGGATGACACTAGTACCGGCCCACTACCTGCTGCTCTTAAAAGCCGAGAGGTCCAGCCTGGGGGCCTCGCTCCACAATCCCTCAAGGTCGTAGAAATCCCGGGTCGTTTTATCAAATACGTTGATGACAACATCTCCATAGTCTAGCAAGGCCCATGTCCCCTGTTTCATTCCTTCGGTGCCGATGGGAAGGTTGTTCACCTTTTTCATGGCAATGTGAATATGTTCGGCAATTGAGGAGACCTGGCGTTGGGACTGTGCGGTGATGATCATAATGGCGTCGGTGTAGGAGGTCAGATTGCGAACATCCAGTACTGTTATCTCCTGGGTTTTTCGGGCAAAGGCTTCAGCAAGGTATGGGGCAAGGGTGTCGATCAGGTTTTCTTCCGGTTTTTTGGCTGGGCTTCTGGTCTTACCTTTGTCCAAGTTCTTGATCTGGTCTTTTGTCTGGTCCACGGCCAGGTCATTATTAGGGGTGGATGGGTCTGTCATAGGTAGAGTCCTCGCTGGTTGATAATCTCTTCCACAGGCTTGGGCACAAGGGTTGCCACGGGAAGATGAAGTTTAATTCGCTGTCGAATGAGAGTTGATGATATGTCAATTTCAGGGACCTTGCATACATAAACGGGCTTTACGCCCGATTTGGAATCTGGATCTGATGAAACAGGGGGTGAGAAAAAGTTCCCTTTGTCAGCTGGTCTGTAGCTCTTTGATATCACATTTTGGAGAAAGGATGCAATATCCTTTGCCTGTTTTTCCTCGCCCGGTCTGATCATGACAATGGTCGGGATAAGGGAAAAAATTGTTCGTCCCTTTTTCCAGGTGTCCATTTCAAAAAAGGCATCCGATCCCACAATCAGTCTGAGCTCTGTGGTCCGGGGTGTGGCGTTTATAAAGTGCTCCACGGTATCAATAGTGAACGACGGTCCTTTGCGGATAATTTCCACATCAGATGCCACAAGTCCATGGATATCGGCAACCGATCGTTTGACCATCTCAAACCTGTCTGCTGCAGGGGCAAGGTTTGTTAGGGGTTTGTGTGGGGGGATGGCCGAAGGTATCAAATGGATGGTATGGAGGTTGAACGCCTCTTTGACGTGGAGGATGACCGCCAGGTGTCCCCGGTGAAGGGGATTGAAGGTTCCGCCGAACAGGCCATGAATCATGATGCCCGGCCTAGTTACGGGTCTGGCCCCGGCCTACCACGACAAACTTTGTGGAGGTTAATTCCTCAAGCCCCATGGGACCAAAGGCGTGGAGCCTGGATGTGCTGATGCCGATCTCGGCCCCAAGCCCCAGCTCTCCCCCGTCGTTGAAACGGGTGGAGACGTTTACGCCTACCATGGAGGATGAGACTGTTTTGACAAAGGTGTCGGCATTCTGGGTGTTGTCTGTGACAATTACATCCGTGTGGTCGGAGCCGAACTCGGCGATGTGGTCCATTGCCTGGGTCAAGTCGTTGACGACCTTTACGCTAACGATTAAATCAAGGTATTCGGTTGACCAGTCGGTTTCATCGGCGGGCAGGGCTTGTGGAACAAGGCTAAGGGTGGTTGCACATCCCCGTACTTCGACCCCGGCATCTTTAAAGGCCCGGGCCACTTTCGGCAGGAAAACAGGTGCAATCTGGTCATGGACAAGAAGGGTCTCCATGGCGTTGCACACCCCGGGCCGCTGGGCCTTTGAGTTGATGCAGATGGCAACTGCCCCGTCAATGTCGCAGGTCTCATCAACAAACACATGGCATACCCCCTTGTAGTGCTTTAACACGGGAATGGTCGAGTGTTCCACCACGAATCGGATCAGGGCTTCGCCGCCCCTTGGAATCACGAGGTCAATGTAGCGTTCCTGGACAAGAAGTTCGCTGATGGCCCTTCGATCCCTTACAGGCAGCACCTGAACGCTGTCCCGGGAGACACCGGTCGCCTCAAGGGCGTCGCCGATGATATCGGCAAGGATGGTGTTGGAATAAAAGGCCTCGGAACCGCCCCTTAGGATGGCGGCATTGCCGGATTTGAGGCAGAGAGCCGCCGCATCCACCGTCACGTTGGGCCTTGACTCGTAGATCAAGGCGATGACGCCAAGGGGGATTCTTTTTTTGGAAATTTCAATCCCGTTGGGCCGGGTCCAGGATCGGGTGATGATGCCCACGGGGTCGGGCAGGGTTTGGACCTGCTCCAGGCCCTGGATCATGTCTTCCAGGGTTTTGTCTCCGATGAAAAGCCGGTCGATCATGGCTTCTGACATGCTATTTTGCCTGGCGGCTTCAATATCCAGCAGATTTTGAGTTTGAATTTTATCCTTGTTCCGGATAAGTCCCCTGGCGATTTCGGCCAGAACCCGGTTCTTTGTCTCGGTTGAAGCTGTGGCAAGGGGGCGTGAGGCCGCCTTTGCCCGCCGGGCGATATCCTGGATGGTTTTTCCAAGTGTCATGGTTTTCTCCTGTCCCTTTTCCCTTTTCAACAGGGTTTGCAATCAACGGTGATTGCAAGATTATCCCGATGAATGGCGTCGTCATAGGGTTTTGAGCCAAGTACGTCTTTGATTGCGGCAGTTTTAAGCCCCATGATGCGCCTGAGGTCCGCCGCCGAGTAGTTGGCAAGCCCGCAGCCGATGACGGTGTTGTCCGGGGCCTTGATCTCGATGGGTGCACCCATGCCGAATTCGCCCTCCACATGGGTGATCCCGACGGGAAGAATGCTCTTTCCCCGGTTCATGACTGCATCCCTTGCACCCCGGTCGAGGCAGATGCTCCCCTGGGGTTTAAGGTTATAGGCGATCCAGCATTTTTTTGAGTTGAGTTCTTTTGCCCCGGGTAAAAAATAGGTGCCGAGGGGTTCTCCTGCCACTAGCCTTGACAGGATGTTTTCGTTCCTGCCGCCTGCGATGATCATGGGGATGCCGGCCTTTGAGAGTTTTTTAGCGGCCTTTAGTTTGCTGAGCATTCCGCCTGTTCCGAGGTTGCCGGGAATTCCGCAGGCTGCCAGTTCCATAGCCCTTGTGATGGCTGTAACTTCCCCTATCAGCTGGGCATCCAGATGAATTCTGGGGTCCCGGTCAAAGAGTCCGTCGATGTCGGTGAGGTTTATGAGGATCTCCGCGTCCATTAGAAGGGTGATCATGGCCGAAAGATTGTCGTTGTCTCCGAGCTTGATCTCTTCGATCACAACGGTATCATTTTCGTTGATAATGGGAACGATATTCCATGCAAGAAGGGTGTTGATCGTATTCCTTGCGTTGAGATACCGTCGCCGGTTGGATAGATCGTCCCTTGTGAGCAACAGCTGGGCAACTTTCTTCCCGTGGCGCTCAAAGGCCCGGTCATAGGAGAGGATGAGCCCTGCCTGGCCTACGGCCGCGGCTGCCTGACGGGCAGGAATGCCATCGGGACGTCGCTTAAATCCAATTTTTTTGACCCCGGCGGCAATGGCTCCAGACGAAACCAGAATGACCTGGCAGCCTCCGTCCATGAGTCGGCTGATTTGATCGCTGATGGTCTCGATGATGTCGAGGTTGAGGCCATGATTCAGAGTCAGCACACCGCTGCCTATCTTTACTACAATCCGCCTGGCATTTTTAAGGTGCAGATGTTTATCTATTACCATGGTTGTTTCCTGTTTTTTGGACAGGGTGCTTTAAGTCTAGGTGATCCGGATGTAAGTTCTTCTGGTCGGCCAGGTGCCGGACCAGCATCCGGACAAGCTCCTTTGTTCCTTCGCCTGTGGCTGCAGAAAGGGCGATGATATCTTCCCCCCCATAGGCCCTTTTGAACTCCTCTACCTTTTCCTCGGTTCCGGTAAGGTCGATCTTGTTCAGCACAACAATCTGGGGTTTGTCTGCCAGGGTCGATGAATAAAGGGACAACTCCCTGTTGATCAGGTTTAAGGCATCAAGGGGTGCATCCGGGTCGATCTGGGAAGCATCTATGATATGAACCAGCACCCTGGTACGTTCGACATGCTTTAAAAACTGGATGCCGAGTCCGGTGCCGCTATGGGCTCCCTGGATGATTCCCGGTATATCGGCAACGGCAAAAGGCTCACCAAATTCAGGCATTACCATCCCAAGTGATGGGGTCAGGGTAGTGAACGGATAGGCTCCTACCTTAGGTCGAGCCGATGATATACGGGATATCAGGGTGGATTTTCCGGCATTGGGAAGTCCGAGAAGACCAACGTCGGCAAGGAGCTTCAGCTCAAGCTTTAGATTAATCTTAATACCGGGCATTCCGGGCTGGGCAAACCTTGGTGCCCTGTGGGTGGATGTGGCAAATCGGCGGTTGCCCTGGCCGCCCCTGCCGCCCTTTGCAATGACTACTCTCATGCCTGGTTCGGTAAGGTCAAACAGAATTTCACCCGTATCCCTGTCAGTGACAACGGTTCCCGGAGGAACGGGGATAATGATATCTGTCCCGTTCTTGCCGTGCATGTTGCTGCCAAGTCCGGGCATGCCGTTCTTGGCCCTGATGATCTTCTGGCGGCGAAGATCAAACAGCGTCCGTTTTCCAGGGTCAGTCTCAAAAATGACACTGCCGCCATTGCCACCGTCACCGCCGTTGGGCCCGCCCCGCTCGATAAATCTCTCCCGTCGGAAACTCACACAACCGGGGCCGCCTTTTCCTGAAATTACACAGATCGCTGCTTCATCGATGAATCTCACGCTGCATAAACACTCACTCTCTTCTTGTCCCGACCCTTGCGCTCATAGGCGACAACACCGTCGATCTTGGAAAAGAGAGTATAGTCCTTGCCCAGGCCTACGTTATCGCCAGGATGAATTTTTGTACCCAGCTGCCTGACCAGTATATTGCCTGCAACAACGGTCTGACCGCCGAATTTTTTAACGCCCCTGCGCTGGCCCTTTGAGTCGCGACCATTCCTGGTGCTCCCGCCTGCTTTTTTATGTGCCATGAATCTTCTCCTTAAATACCTGTAAAATCTATATCTGGTAGAGCCTATACCTGGATGCTGTCGATTTTGACGGCGGTAAACGGCTGTCTATGTCCCCGGAGGTTTCTATAACCCTTGCGGCGTTTGAATTTAAAAATAAGAACCTTTTTAGCCTTGCCCTGCTCCAGGATATGACCCTTTACAACGGCGTCTTCAATGGCTGGTTGACCCAGGGTGACCTTTTTTCCGTCGGAAAACATCAGAACGTCGCTGAATGTAACTTCCCCGCCTTCTGTGCCTTCGAGTTTCTCAACCCTGAGCGTGTCTCCTTCTTCAACCTTGTACTGCTTTCCACCGGTTTTAATTACTGCATACATGAGCTGTATCTCCTTATATCGCTTTATGCGTACCTCTACACAATCTTAAAATCCCGAACCATAGGCTGAATCCCTGGTTTTGTCAAGATAAAAAGCGGGGATGCCGTTCGGCATCCCCGCCAGGGTGATAATTTTATACAACATTTTACTCTGGAGCTACTATCCTCTGACCTCTTCCTTTACCCGTGTGGCAAGCTTGTAAAGAATGGTGAGGATCAGAAGGCCTGTACCGTAAATTCCAAGGCTGATCATGATCTCCTTGATGGTCGGCATATACTCAGTCACATGGTGAAGCGGAGAGGGAACAAATCCGCCTGCGATGATGCCGAGGCTCTTGTCGATCCAGGTACCGATGACTACCATGCCGCAGATATAGGGCAGAAGCGTATAGTTGCTTCTAAGGGCCGGAATTACGAGCATGATGGCCGCCGCAATCATGAGGATCATGGATGTCCACATCCAGGGAACCATGGTGTTGTGACCGTGAAGGCCGAAGAACAGGTAGTCGATGTGGCTCATGTGCCCGGGAATCTGGCTGTAGTAGGTGACAAAGATTTCGCAGAAAAAGAAGAACAAGTTTGCGATCAATGCATAGCATACGATCTTTGCCAGGGTCTGCATGGCCTCCCAGCCCGGATCAAATTTGGTTACCTTGCGCACAAGGTAGCAGAGAAGGAGAAGAACCGCAGGCCCTGCGGCAAAGGCTGAGGCAAGAAACCTTGGGGCCAGAATCGCCGTGAGCCAGTAGCCCCTGCCTGGAAGTCCGCAGTAGAGATAGGCCGTTACAGTGTGGATGCCGATGGCAAAGGGAATGGAAAGATAGATCAGGGGAGTCGTCCATGCGGGCGGCTTGATCTGATTTCTCTCGGCTTCCAGTACCTTCCAGCCAATCACGATGTTGAGGAACAGGTACCCGTTGAGCACACACATGTCCCAGAACAGCATTGATTTGGGGCTTGGGTAGAAGATTACATTGAGCATCCTGATTGGCTGACCAAGGTCGACTATGATGAACAAAAGACACATTACAATGGCTGCAACAGCGAGGAATTCGCCCAGGATGGTGATCCTGTGAAAGCGTTCATAGTTGTGCAGATAAAAGGGGATCACCACCATCACACCTCCTGCGGCGACTCCCACAAGGTAGGTGAAGTTGGCGATGTAAAATCCCCAGCTGACGTCCCGGCTCAGGGCGGTTGTCATAAGACCGTTGATGAACTGGTCCACATAGACAAGAACGCCTGCTCCGATGACAGCGCAAAGTACTACAAGCCAGATCCAGTACTTTTTGCTTCCTTTGATAGCTATTTCAAGCATGTTCGCCTCTCCTACATGATGTAATAAACAGAAGGCTCGGTTCCAAGCTCCTGCTTACGTCTGATTGAATATTTTTCGCCCAAGAGCTGCCTGACCTCGGAATTTGGATCTTCAAGATCTCCCACTGTGATGGCACCTTCGCTCACCTCTACACAGGCCGGTTGAAGGCCCTTGGCAAGGCGTGGGGCGCAGAGGTTGCACTTTTCCACCACCCCCTTGCTGCGGGTGGGAAAGGCCGGATCTATCTTGGCGATAAAGGGTTTTGGGTCCCTGTAGTTGAAGCTTCTTGCGCCGTAGGGACAGGCTGCCATGCAGAATCTGCAGCCGATGCAGCGGTGGAAGTCCATCATAACTATCCCATCTTCACGTTTAAAGGTGGCCCTGGTGGGGCAGACCCTTACGCATGGGGGGTTCTTGCACTGGTTGCAGGTAACAAGAAACGGAAGATTCTTGAACTTGTTGGCCAGGAAATCGTCCTCCTTGTCGGGAAAGGCGTTGTTGAAATGCTCCTCCCAGATCCACTTGAGCTCCTGCTTGTGGTTCACGGGCCTGGTGTTGGGATATTTTTCTTTATCCGGCTCGTGGTTAAAGTCAGGCACGTTGTTGGACTTGTGGCAGGCCAGCACAATTTTTTCGGCAATTTCATCGGTGATTTTACTGGTGTCTATGACCATTCCCCAGCGCTTTGCCTCAAGAGCCTCTGGGGCCTTGGTTCTAACTGCAGCGCTGGGGGTGCTGGCGCTTGCTGTTGCAACAGCCTTCAGTGCCGGAGCAACACCAATGCCCAGGGCCGAGACACCTGCGACCTTTAAAAAGCTTCTTCTGCTCTTTTTCATTGGTTGATCTCCTTGGGGGTTGTGTGGCACTCCCAGCAATAGGGATCCACTGATGTATAATCGTGGCAGCGGTCACAGAAGTTTTCCTTGTTATCATGGCATCCAAGGCAGGAGTCTTCGCCTGTGGAGAGGCTCATCTGAAACTCTTTGCCGTTGACGGCATGGTACTTTCTATCCGCATCTCTCACTACTGCGTCCCGCCATTCGTCCAGCAGGCTCATGTGGTTTGCCCGCATGTCATACTTGTCAAGGACGCATTTTTCTGCAGCCTTGGCCTTGGCTGAAAGTTCCGGCTCAGGAGCGGCATCTGTGCCGCCAAGGTTGAACCAGAAGGGGGAAAGGACAGCAATGACGAAGATCGCCAATCCTGCCATAATTGCATTTTTACTCATCTTCATCCTCCATACCTGGTAAGGGTTCCATGCGTAGATCGGTGGTACGCTTTTTCTCTCCAGGGAGAATCAGGGCGTTGCCGATAAGTTCATGCACACCGGCAACTTCGACTTCAGGTACCCAGTACTCACAGAGGGTCGAAAGGGCTGCCCTGTCAATTGCGCAGATGGTTGCAAGGGTGTTGACATCGAATTTCTCATGGACATACTTTACCGCATTGGCCCTTGGAAGGGCGCCGGCCATGCGAAGCTCTATGTTTTCACCTGCATTGAGACCAGCCCCTGATCCGCAGCAGAAGGTCTGCTCTCTGATCGTATTTTCCGGCATTTCAAAGAAGTTGTCACAGCAGGCTTTTATGCAGTAGCGGGGTTCTTCCAAAAGGCCCATTCCCCTTGCAGGGTTGCACGAATCATGGAAGGTTATTATGCGGTTTGAGTTGCGGCTCTTGTCAAGCTCAAGCTTGTTGTGTCGGACAAGGTCGGCCGTGAACTCGGTGATGTGAACCATCTTGGTGGATTTTGCGTTCTCAAAACGGGTGCCGGTGATGGGGTTCACAGGCACCTCAAGGAAATCGGCAGGGCCGTTCATAGTGTCCATGTACTGGTTGATTACCCGCCACATATGACCGCACTCGCCGCCGAGGATCCATTTTACACCGAGACGCTTTGCCTCGGCATACATCTTGGCGTTGAGGCGTTTCATGGTCTCATGGCTTGTGAAGAACCCGAAGTTTCCGCCCTCTGAGGCATAGGTGCTCCAGGTGACATCCAGGTTATACTTGTCCTTCAGGTACTTGAACAGGATCATGTAGCCCTGGCAGGTGTAAGTGCCGGGATCGGCAAACACGTCGCCTGAAGGGGTTATAAACAGGATGTCTGCGCCCTTTTTGTTGAACTGGGGTGCAACGTTAACGCCGGTGATCTCCTCTAGATCTTCGGTGAAGAAATCAAGCATGTCCTTAAAGGCGTGGGGCTGGATGCCAAGATGGTTACCGGTCTGGTAGCAGTTGGAAACAGGTGTTGCGATCCAGTCGATGTTCAGCCCCAGAAGGTTCAGCAGTTCCCGGCCCATGATGGTGATCTCGGCGGTATCAATGCCGTAGGGGCAGAAGACCGAGCATCGGCGGCACTCGGTGCACTGGAAAAAGTAGTACCACCACTCTTTCAGTACATCCAGGGTCAGGGGGCGGTTTCCGCCAAGGCGCTCTCCTCCCGGGATCTTGGAGAGAATTTTCCCCGCCGTTGTAAAGTCGTTTCTGTAAACAGACCTTAAAAGTTCGGCCCGGAGAACCGGCATGTTTTTAGGATCCCCCGTACCAAGGAAGAAATGGCACTTGTCGGCACAGGCTCCGCAGCGAACGCATACGTCCATGAAGATCTTGAATGTCCTGAAGCGTTCCAGGCGCTCCTTGATGCCGTCATGGATGATCTGCTGCCAGTTTTCAGGCAGCTTCCAGTCATCCTCCAGGGGATTCCACTGCCTTGCATTGGGGGCACTAAGGGTTTCCAGACTTTCCGGCTTTGCAGCATAGCAGTACATTCCGGGTCTGATCTGGACCGTGGTATCCATCCAGCTGCCTGAGGCAGGGGAGTGGTCTACCTTGTCCAATAGCTCATCAGGTTTAAGTTCGTCAGCCATCTATTACTCCTTCTTATCCACTGGAAGTCCAGCGTCTATCATTTTTTCCCTGAAGTCATCCTCGTACTGTTCGTAGGTATGAATTTCCACCGCATAGTTCCAGGGGTTGATGTGCCTTTTCATTCGGGTGTTGTTTGCCATGTTTCTTGTGGGGCTCAAAAAAACACCGCCCATGTGCATGAGTTTACTCACGGGGATATAGACAAGGAGAACGCTGACCAGGAAAAGATGGGCATAAAAAAGCCCGCCGACTCCCTCGGGAATCACCGGGTGAAAGGTGGCAAGGCCCATGGTAAAGATTTTTACCCCGAAGATGTCAACCTTGGTGAAGTAGCGCATGGAGATGCCCGTTACTGCAATGCCGATGATGAGAAACAGCGGGAAGTAGTCTGCCGCAAGGGAGATATAGCTCACCTTTTCATCAAAAATCCTCCGGGCAAGGAGAAACAGAGCCCCACCAAGAAGCACGACACCCGAAACAAAAAGACCTGGAAGTCCCAGTTGTACGATGCCGTCAAGGTATTCAAGGCCCTTGACTAAAAAGGGAACTGGATTGAGAAAAAACCGCAGGTGCCGCAGGATCACCACGAGGAATGCGTAGTGAAAGGCAAGTGCACCCACCCAGAGGAATATCTCCCAGGAATAGGTGAGTCTGTTTTTTTCGTTTCGGTTGAATGCCGCCTTGGTGTTTCTGAACAGGGACCTGAAGGCAAACACCTCAAGCACCATGCGCAAAAAAACCCCCAGGGTTGTGTCGGGGTTGTCAATGCGGTTCTGTTTGATCCACGGCAGGGATTTTTGCTGACCGCAGGTTGTGGGTATCCGGAACGGGACTGCAGAAGCTGACCAGCCCATCACCCGGTAGATAAATCCGGCGACAAAGGCTAGGACTGCAGCGTAGGGTACAACGATTCCAAAGAACCATTGCATTCCGGCACCCTCAACCCCTGCGTATGCCAGCAGAAAAAGCAGAAAAACGCTCGTCAGGGGTAACATGTACTTTTGATTCATATTCTAACCACCTCACTATTTAGGCCCTGGGGCTGGAAACTCCTCCGGGACCTGTTTAAGATTTTTTCGAGCTAGAAGAGATCCTTTTCCTTTAGCTCTGTTACTAAACCTGCCCTTTCAAAGGCTGAATGAATCCTGCGCTTGGCTTCAGTCGCCTTTAAAAGGAATATGCTCTCTCGACATTTCATGAACCGGTTAAAGGCTGCAAGGGCGATCCTGTCAACCTGTCTGTCAAAGGGTTCGTATAATTCGGGTGCCAGAAATTTTTTCCCGATCTCTTTAAGTTCAAACACAAAACCCACGGCCTTTGCCGGTGTGAAGCTCTGGATGGCCCGGATGCGGATGATTGGGTCAAGGGCCTCTTCAAAGGCGTCAAGATCCATTTCTTTGAGCATGATTTCGAAAACCGCCTCAAGACTTTCGTAGGTGGCAGCCCCAACTGGGTTGTCAAACTTGTTCTTAATCCGGCCAAGCATCCTGGCTGTTTCGGGCGGGTAGCTGTTGATGGTAGATTCAAACCATTTGTCAAGGATCTGCTTTTTATCCTTTGCAAGACTCTTGGTTACGTTTATTTCAAATTTCATTAACTCTTAGCTCCTGTGAATCCTCCAGGAATTTCCCGGGGATTCGTAAAAAAGCAGACTATCTGCCCGTTGCTGACTTTAGCCATATAACTATCCCTGGGTTTTATGTCAAGGATAAAAGCGGCGGATCAGCAAGTGAGAAGTAGTGGTTGAGGGCCTTGAATATCATGTAAGGATCCTTTGTTCCGGTCATTTCACGCACCGAATGCATGGCAAGGGTTGCAGCCCCCACATCAACGGTTCGAATTCCTGTTTTTGCCGAAATGCCAGGGCCGATTGTGCTGCCGCAGCCAAGGTCGCTTCGCATGACAAATTGCTGCAAGTAAAGATCAGCTCCCCTGCAGATCTCCATGAAAACGGCTGCCGATTCCGAGGTGGTGGCATAGCGCTGGGATGCGTTAGTTTTTAAAACCGGGCCCAGGTTGAGTAGGGGCCTGTGGTTGGCCTCATGCTTCTCTCTAAAGGCCGGGTGTACCCCGTGGGCATTGTCGCAGGAGATCATGAACGATCTGGTCATTGTTTTTGCAAGTCGTCCGGGTGTTTTGGTCATCCTTGACAGGACAGATTCTAGAAACGAGCCCCTGGCTCCTGTCCAGGTGTCACTGCCCACCTCCTCGTTGTCGGTCAGGACCACCATGGCCGTTGAACAGGGATCGGCGGATTCAAGACTTTTGATCGCCGCAAAACATGATAGAAGGTTATCGAGCCTCGGGGCTGAAATAATGTCGTTGTCGATTCCCCCGAGGCTGCACGGCTGGGCATCGGAAAAGCTCAGCTCCCATGCCTTGACCTCAACCGGATTTCGGGTCGGGTGTTCCCGGCTTATCTGGTCCAGGAGAATCTTTGTGAATGAGTTTTTGTCCCCAGAACCATCTGTTTGATCATACAGGGAAAAGACAGGGGGAAGGTGGATTTCGGGGTTCACCGTTTTGTTGGAGTTGGCCTCCCGGTCAAGGTGGATGGCAAGGCTTGGAATGATGGCAACCGGTCGGTTAAAGTTGACCAGGAAACTTGCAAGCTTCTCCTTTCCATTCTCTAGGGATCGGCAGGTAACCCTTCCTGCAAGGTTCAGCCCCCTGTCAAACCAGGTGTTGAAAAGGGTTCCGCCGTACACCTCGCAGCCAAGACGCAGCATATTGTCCTGGCGGTACAGGGGATCTGGCTTGACCTTGAGGCAGGGGCTGTCCGTGTGGGCTCCTGCTAATTTTATTCCGCTCTCCCAGGGTTGCGTGTTACCCATGATAAAGGTGATGAGACAGGACCCGTTCCGGGTAACATAATAGCGGCCGTTGGCTTCAAGGTTCCAGGTTTCTCCCTCATCAAGGTGCATGAAGCCCTTTGCCTTGAGTTCCTCACCAATAATTTCAACCCCATGGAAGGGGGTGGGGGAGTTGTCTATGAAGCTAAAAAGGTCCTGGTTGAATTTTTCTACATTAATTGTTTTTGGGTTATGTTTTTCAGGGGACATTCGCTGGTTCTCTTTTAATTCAGGTTGTTGAAGATGTCGGCCTTGATCATATTATCGCCCAATTGTCACAATTGATGGTTCAATCCCTGCCGGGTAAATTTCCCATTGGTCGAAACGATGATCAAGATTAAGATATCGATGTCGAGCTATTCATACCAGATAACAGCTGTTTTAAACAAGTGGTTTATCAGCAGCTCTTATTTTGACTCTATTCTTTAGGCAGCAACCAGTGGGTAGTAGGTAGTGGGTAGTAGGTAGTTGAGGCTGGTGGGCAGCCGACAGTCCATCCTCATAGTGTAAAACCAAAATTAGAACTGCTGGGGATGTTTACCCTGTTGATTTGGTCCTTACCCCGTGGTATTTGTAAAAAATGTTGCAGTAAAATTTTATGGGAGGTGAACCGATGTTAAAAAAAATAGATCCTTGCACTACAAAGAGCTGGAAACGGCTGGTGGATCACCATAAACAGATCGAGGATCTTTACATCAGGGATCTTTTTAAGCAGGACAAGAACCGCTTCAGGGATTTTTCCATATCCTTTAACGATCTTGTGGTGGATTTTTCCAAGAACAGAATCACCCGGGCCACACTGTCCATGCTCATGGACCTTGCCAGGGAAACCGGGGTGGAAGAGGCCGTCTCCATGATGTTCAGGGGTGACAGGATCAACGAGACCGAGAATCGATCGGTTCTCCACGTTGCCCTTAGAAACCTTGACAACACCCCTGTTTTTGTGGATGGCAGGGATGTGATGGGGCAGATCAACCGGGTCCTTGAACAGATGCGGCTTTTTTCAACTAAGGTCTATAAAAAAGAGCTGATGGGTTATGCCAATACCCCCATCCGGGATATTGTAAACATCGGCATCGGCGGATCAGATCTCGGGCCCAAGATGGTTGCCGATGCCCTTGCCCCCTATGGCCAGGAGGGGTTGAACGTCCATTTTGTATCCAACGTGGACGGCACCCATATAGCCCAGACCCTTGCCGGTTTAGATCCTGCCACAACTCTCTTTATCATTGCCTCAAAGACCTTTACAACAAAGGAGACCATGACCAATGCGTCTACTGCAAAACATTGGTTTCTTGAACGGGCAAAGAGCCGTGACCATGTGGCACGGCATTTCGTCGCCATCTCGACCAATGGGGATGCGGTGGAGGCCTTTGGGATAGACCGCAGCAACATGTTCGAGTTCTGGGACTGGGTCGGGGGTCGTTACTCCCTGTGGTCGGCTATCGGTCTCTCCATCGCCTGTTACATAGGGTTTGAGAAATTTAAGGCCCTCTTAAGGGGCGGGTTTGAGATGGACCGCCATTTCAGGAATGCCCCCCTTGAGCGAAATATCCCGGTGGTGCTTGCCATGATCGGGATCTGGTATGTGAATTTTTTCAAGTTCCCCACCGAGGCAATCCTTCCCTACGACCAGGGCATGGCAAGGTTTCCGGCCTATCTTCAGCAGGCCTGCATGGAGAGCAACGGAAAATCCTGCAGCCGCAACGGTAAGGTTGTTGGCTACAGAACCTCGCCGGTTGTGTGGGGCGAACCCGGAACCAACGGCCAGCACGCTTTTTATCAGCTCCTCCACCAGGGTACCCAGGTTGTGCCCTGTGATTTTCTTGTGCCCGCCCTGAGCAACAATCCGGTTGGAGATCATCACACCCTGCTCGTTGCCAACTGCTTTGCCCAGGCCGAGGCCCTGATGGAGGGCCGGGGGGAAGAGGAGGTGCTGGAAGAGATGGAAAATATGGACGAGGCTGAAAAAAACAGCCTGCTGCCCCACCGGGTGTTCCAGGGGAATCGCCCCTCAAACACCATTCTTTTCAAGCGGCTGACGCCGGAAATCCTGGGGTCGATCATTGCCATGTACGAGCATAAGATATTTGTCCAGGGTGTGGTGTGGAATATTTTTAGCTTTGATCAGTGGGGGGTGGAACTCGGTAAGTTTCTTGCAGATCAGATCGTTCCCCAGCTTTCAGATAATGATGAGGTGACCGTCCACGACGGTTCCACCAATGGTCTTATCAATGCTTTTAAAAAAATGAGGAGCGATACATGCGCGAAATGAGCGGGAGCCAGCTTGCAAGGCTTGCCATACGAGAGTTCAAGATAATCACCGATTCCCTTGCCATCCGGGGTTTTTATCGACCCTCCGGACGACTTGGTAAGTCCATTGAGGGATGCTTAAGGGATTTAAGCCCTGAAATTTACGGTTCCATGAATGACCCAAGGGTGGTGGAGCTAAAGGGGCTTGAGTATGTCATTGACCGGCTGCCCCAGGGAATCGAACAGGCCACAAAGATCATTCTGACCGATGAAGACCAGTTTGACGAGACACCTTTTGAGGTAATTCAACCCTTGAGACGGCGCAGGATTTCCTACAGGATCAGCGACCGGGAGCTGTGCTTTATCGTGTCGAGGGGGATCAGCGAGATCTATGATATTGTCACCCACATGGCCTTCCTGAACATGGAGGCAAGAAAGATTCACAGGAGGATGCTGGACGATTATGGAAACCCGAGAATGGAGTGGAAGGAGCTTGAACGGGTCGTGAACAGAGAGACAGAGTTGAGCCCGAAGGATCTTGATTCTGCCATCTGGAATTTGAGCATAATCCTTGGAAGATCCTACCACGAAACCCGGGAATCCTATGTTTCCCTTGAAAAAAACCGCCGGGAATCTAACAGCAATAACGGAATTTTTTCCCTGATCTACAACCTTGGCTGTCGCATTCAAAACGAGCACATATCAAAGGATAATACCCTTGTGGTCTATTTCACACCATCGCTTATGAAAATCATAGGTCACCATAGGTATGGAAAGGTCTGGGCCACTGACCTGAAGGCAAGGCTATTTGAGCGCGGGCTTGAAAATCGGCCGCTTCACATTGTCAGCGCCAACCTTCACAGCGTGGTCAACCTCCTTTACGGGTATGGGGCCGTGAACGGGGCGGGGCTCTCTCCAAAGAACAGGGAACTATATCGGTTTCTATCCAGCCTGAGGCATAAAAAGAATGAGGTTCTCGCCTATGCCGAGGCCCATGGTCTGGTGAGCCTTACCGATCGATCCGGGGCAAACATAAATTGTCAGATGATCGACACGGCCCTTCTTGACAAGGTTGAGCTCCATCCGGATTTTGGCTGCTGCCACCTTCCCGGGGATGCCAACCTGCGACCGGTCATTCTTGTTATGGATTACGCCTTTGGCGCCCAGGCATTTGAACTGATGGAAAATCTGCTCAAACCCATGTCTTTAAACGGGCAAACCTCGTTCCTCAATGTAGGTTCGATCTCCATCATGGGCAAGGCCGGAATCCTTGCCGGGGCGACCGGTGACATTATGCTTGCCACGGCCCATGTGTGTGAGGGAACTTCGGACAATTACATTGTTGAAAATGGACTGACACCCGAAGACTTTAACGGTGATATTCCAGTGTACACAGGCTCCATGGCAACGGTTTTTGGGACAAGTCTCCAGAACCGGGATATGCTTCAGATGTTCCAGCTGGACTGGAAGGCAGTGGGGCTCGAGATGGAGGGTGCCCACTATCAAAAGGCCATCAGCGCCGCCATCATCAAGGGGTTTATACCAAAAGAGACCAAGACCATGTACGCCTATTACGCCTCTGACAATCCTTTAAAGACCGGCAACACCCTTGCCGCAGGCCCCATGGGAGACGATGGCATAAAACCCACCTACATGATCACCAAGGTGATTCTTGAAAAAATTCTGGGGGGCTGATCTGTCATTTGTCCCGTCGTTTTCTGGTTTTGAACGAAAAAAGGCCCGACACTTTTAACGGTGTCGGGCCTTACACGCTATATAATGGCGGAGAAAGAGGGATTCGAACCCTCGATGGAGTTATTGACCCCATACTCGCTTAGCAGGCGAGCGCCTTCAGCCACTCGGCCATTTCTCCGTTTGATTTGGCGGAGGAGGTAGGATTCGAACCCACGGAGCTTTGACACTCAACGGTTTTCAAGACCGCCGCCTTCAGCCACTCGGCCACTCCTCCTAAATGACCTGAGCTATATATCACCTTGATTTTTTCAGGTCAACCCCAAAAACACATGTTTTAAATTCCTCCTGGAATTTTTCTTCCATAATTTTTAATTTGCCATGGGGTGTCAGGCTGTTAAATTTTAAAGTTGATCTAAATGTTGACAGATACCATAATCAAGCTATATTTTAAAAATTTATCTTTTGAACGTAATCAAGCATTATATATCTGGACGGGAGACATTATGAAACAGAAGTTTGAATTTGAGTTTGTTGAAAAGAGCGGTAAATTGAAGATCTCTGAACTTGCGGAGTCTGATCCAGGGACGTTTTTGCCCCTGCACTTTGAGGAGTACGATCTGGAGGAGCTGAAGGCTGTTTTGGACAAGGGCCAGGATGCTGTTATGGAGGTAGTGAGACGGAAAAACTTTTTCCCGCCGGGCTTTCTTACCTCAAGGCTGTACACCGCCCTTGTTGATTTTATCAACCAGGATGGCTGGGCGAAACTCGTGATGGACTATGACGATGTAGAGGCCCTGGATTGCCTGGTGGATTCGGAAGGGGTGGAGACTGATCCCGATGATGGGGATGCTGAAGACGATGATGATGTGGGTCTTGACGGGCTTTTGACCTCGGATGATGAGGATTTGAGCGAGGATGACATCAAGGAGATTGATTCGGATGATGATACCCCGAAGTTTAAGATTGACGACGATTCAGAGCAAGAGAATTAGAGCGGGCTATGAAAGCAATCATAAAAAAAATAATCCTGGATGGGGCCCAGAAAGCCTTTGAACAGGGGTTGCTGAAATCCGATCTCTTCTCTGAAATGGAGATCGAGGCACCCCGCCACGGGGCCCATGGCGATTTTTCCACCAACTTTGCAATGGTTTCGGCTGGAGCACAGAGGATGGCCCCAAGGAAAATTGCCGAGGCTGTTATTGCGTGCATGGATCAGGGCGAAATCATAGAAAAAATTGAGATAGCTGGCCCCGGGTTTATTAATTTTTTCCTTGCCAACCGGGCCTGGTATCCGATCCTTGATGAAATTGCCAGGCAGGATAACCGTTTTGGAAGTTCGGATTTTGGTGCCGGGAAAAAAATTCAGGTTGAATTCGTGAGTGCAAATCCCACGGGGCCGCTCCATGTGGGCCACGCAAGGGGTGCTGCAGTCGGTGATTCCGTGGCAGAGATTCTTGCATTTGCCGGGTTTGACGTTCAAAGGGAATACTATATTAACGATTCGGGCAGACAAATTAAGACCCTTGGACGATCCGTATGGCTGAGACTCTGTGAGCTGCTTGGCCGGGAGATTGAATTTCCCGAAGATTGTTACCAAGGGGACTATATCCGTGATATTGCAGGCAGTCTCGACGCGGAGGTTGGCCGGGATGCCTCGGAAAAGCTTTTGGAAAAGGAGGACGAGTCGGAGGCCGTTTCCTTCTGTGCCAGATTTGCGGCAGGGGTCATTCTCTCAGGTATAAGGGATGATCTTGCAGGTTTCGGTGTTCAGTATGACCGTTGGTTCAGCGAGCAGAGCCTTTACGACTCGGACAGTGTGAAAAAGGTCATTGAGGATTTCAAGGCAAGGGGCGTTGTCTATGAAAACGAAGGCGCCCTCTGGTTTAAAACCCAGGAGTATGGGGATGAAAAGGACAGGGTGGTTGTTCGAAGCAACGGCATTACCACCTATTTTGCCTCGGACATCGCCTATCACATGGAGAAATTTGACCGTGGGTTTGACCGGGTCATAAATGTGTGGGGGGCAGATCACCATGGCTACATCAACCGGATCAATGCGGCCATCGATGCTTCGGGCAGAAAGAGCGATCAGTTTGACGTGATCCTGGTCCAGCTGGTAAATCTCCTGCGCAACGGTCAGCCGGTTGCCATGTCAAGCCGGTCTGGAGAGTTCGTGACCCTGAAGGAAATCGTGGACGAGGTTGGTAAGGATGCGGCAAGGTTTCTCTTCCTGAGTCGAAGCTATGACAGCGGCCTTGATTTTGACCTTGAGGTGGCAAAGCAGAAGACCAGCGAGAATCCGGTTTACTATGTTCAATATGTCCATGCAAGGATAGCTGGGATTCTCATGAAGGCCTTTGCCGAAAAGGTACTCGAAGAGTCTGAAACTCCCTGGGTCGGTGATCCCAGCGTGCTTCAGGAGCCTGAAGAGATAAAACTCTTCAAGATTATAGCGGCCTTTCCCGAGGTCGTTGAAAAGAGTGCCGCGACCCTCCACCCCCATGTCATTTTTACCTATCTCATGGAACTTGCCGCAGCCTTCCATGGCTACTACAACCGCCACAAGGTCATCACCCCGGACCGGGATCTTTCAAGGGGAAGGCTTGCCCTTGTCTTTGCCGTAAAAACGGTAATCCGGAACGGGTTGCGGCTCCTGGGCGTGTCTGCGCCTGAAAGAATGTAGGAATTAATTACCTTGGATGGAAAGTCACGATTTTCAAGGGGTCTTATTACCCTTGTCCTTGGGTTTTGTGTGTGCGGCTGGATGTTTTTCCTAGGCATTCTTGTGGGGCGGGGAACTGCTCCTGTTTCCTTTGACACCAGGAGCTTCCAGGCGAGCCTGGCAAAGCTTGCCCATGATTTTGAAGGGGAGGAAAAAACGTTTGAACGGCCGGTGCTCGATTTCTATGAGGTGCTCAAAAGCCCCATGCTCTCAACCACGGTAAAGGCCCAGGAGGAGAAAGAGCTGAGCCAGGCGAAAAACCTGACCCAGGGAGAGAGGGTTGCTCAGGGGGAAATTCTTCCCGTCACGGCAGATGCCCATGGGGATGGTAAAGGTTCCCCTCTCCTGAAAAAAAGTCTCAAGGGGCTGACCCTTAAGTCAAAATCCGTGGCAGCCCGGAGCAGGGATGATCTCCCGCCGGATATTTCCCCTGAAGCCTCGCCCGATCCCTTGCCTTATGTGGA
>Ga0265295_1000684_pt1 | contig 65528 bp, 54 predicted proteins | sample Munlansysbiofilm_FD_192503 | JGI IMG/M metagenome (GOLD analysis project Ga0265295, IMG submission 192503) | Leachate microbial communities from a municipal landfill in Southern Ontario, Canada - Methane capture system biofilm | ecosystem: Engineered > Solid waste > Landfill > Unclassified ... | reverse complement strand
ACAAATAAATTTCAATTTCATTATACTACTTAAAATGCTGGATTTCAAATCTGGTTTTTAAGTATGTTCATAAATAGTGATAAATAGAAATCAAATTAGTATTGACTTCCTTTATCTAATTTTTTATGCTTTTTCTAAATGCGTCGATCTGATGGTTTTCAACTATGATTGATTAAGTAAAGCTACCATGAAGGGCTCGATAGATTCAGGTTTAAATGAGGGCGAAAATCGATAAACGACTTCACCCTGTTGATTCACCAAGAATTTAGTGAAATTCCACTTGATTTTCCCATTAAACAAACCATTGAATAGTCCTTTTTTACCATAGTCTACCGGTTTTTTTGACTTTAAATACTTAAACAGTCCTGATTGATTTTTCCCATTCACGTCCACTTTAGCGAATGTTTCGAATTTGGTGTTGAACTTTAATTTACAAAAATTCGATACTTCCTCTGATGACCCAGGTGCCTGGTTCATAAATTGATTAGATGGGAAATCTAATACTTCAAATCCTTTTTCTTTATATTTTTCATAAAGTGCTTCTATACCCTCATACTGGTTCGTATATCCACATTTAGTGGCCGAGTTAAAAATCAGTAACACTTTGCCTTGATAGGCACTTAGGTCTGTTAGTTCATGATTGGTTCTTTCTACTTTTATTGAATACAAGTCCATATTATCCCCCGATGCGATTTATGACTATTGTACCAAAAAAAGTGAAAATATACAAAGAACAAAGAAAAAGCCCACTAGTGCGGGCTTCTATCTATAAAGTTTCAATAGGTTGATCAAAGAGGATAAACGCAATGGTTGGCATATCACCCTCATAACTAGGCATTTGTCCTAACAAAATTCCTGATACAGTAACAATCTGTCCATTGTTTTCAAAAAGATTTGTGTATTGTCCTGATTGATTACTCACAAGTTCGATTTCATCACTAAAGACTTCACCGACTAAATAAATCGCGTTATCGCGAACCTCTACAATGCCAGTAAGTTCCAAATGGCTGTATGTTTCTTGTGTGTTGTAGTTTCCATCCATATAAATATAAGGGAAATCTACATATTGAGGGACATCTAAACCTACATACTGTTGTGAAATCCATTCTACCTTATAATCATATGCAATGTAAAGATCTCCACCTGATTGTTCAAAAGATCCCTGTAAAATGATTTCATGTCCGATATATTCTGCTAGTGTATTCTCCATTTCAATGAAAAAGATTACGCCAGAACCATCATAAACATACACAAATGAATCATAGTTTAAGTCAACGCCTACGATGACACCTTGGATGTAGTAATCAATCGCTTCTTGTTCTTGTTCAACGATGCTGATCACATGTAAGATTGAATTGATTTCATAGGGTGCCATATAAATTTCGAATGCTTCTTCTAATAAAACATCTTCATATGTGACCTTAATGGTAATCATATGATAATAATAATCGGTAATATCAGCAATCGTTATCACTTGATTGTCAACCATAAATAACTCGCTGTATATGCCGCTATTAACCACTGTAATGGTGCCACCTAAATCGGGGTATGAAAGTGGTATTTGATAAGTCATATTAGGCCTAAAAGTGAAACTCATTGCGCCTCTCGCATAGGAAAGAATTATGTTTGCCTTTTCAGCATTCGTGCCTTCATAAAGTTTAAGGTCTGTTTCAGCATTCATCAATAAGAAATGTCCAAGTTCTGTCTTTTCATAACTTGTGCCAAGGTAAACTAAAGAGACACTTACAAATTGATCAATGTAATTTGACAATAAAGTTTCATCCATATAAACGTCGCTTTCTATGATGATTTTGTTGATATCATCTGTTAAATAGAATGTGTTATTTTGGAAAATGAAACGTCCACTAAAAGTCGCATAATACATTGGAATTTCTTGGTTATAAAACAGCTCATAGAATGATTGAATCGTTTCAACTTCAGGGTTGATCACAACTGGATTAGACTGTGATGTTATCTCTAAATGACTTTCTTCCACCCTTTGATCCACATATAATGAACGCGAGTTAAAATAAACTTGTCCTAAAACAACAACTTCATCACCTACGGTAACGGCGTCATAACTATTCACATAAACCAGACCTGTCTGATCTTGTAAGATAAAATAATCTTCTCCGGTATGAATAACGATACCAGCTATATAAGCTGTTTCACCTTCAAACTTATATACGAGATCACTGACATCTTCTATAACATAAGGTTCTACCGCTACTGTAAATGTTGTGATTTCAGTTAAACCTCCAATTGTGATTTCTGCTTGTAGTTCTATGGTTACGGCAGTGTCTATCGTTAAAATTTGATTAAATGCATCTAAGTAATCTTGACCGCTGATGACTGAAAAAACAATAGATGCTTCAAATGGGTCAAAATAAGTTGGCATATCGAGCATTTGATAAGGATGATGGGTTTGTCCATAATAGTAATTAGCCATTTGAATCAAATCTGTCATCATCGCTGCATCATTCTCATAGTTTAGTGAAAACTCATTCAAATCACCAGAGAACAACAACCCATTTTCTTCAAAGAACTCATCCCATACAATAAAACCTCTGATCGTAACTTTTACATGCATGTAGTCATATAAATCAGCTTCTCTATATGTGTATGCTAATGGTACATAATACCCATCAAACATTTGATCAGATATCACTAGTCTACCCTCAACTTGATCGATATATCCGGATATTTCTACGTAGCTAGCATACAAATCTGTGAAGACATTAAACTGATAAAACTCAGTAAGAGTCAGACTAATTGGGTCAATTGGTATGGATTGTCCACTACTCAATAAAGTCGCTTGTACGTCGTGATTCAGTGCAGGCAAGCCTTCATGATATACAATCGTACCGTAAAGCGATAATAGATCCCCTACATGATAATTATGTTGACCTAAAACAAACATATAACCCGTTTCATCCGCAACAATCATTGGATGTTCATTGGTTTGTGGGTAAACGACAATCGCTTCTAAGAAATACGCTATGCTGTGATCACCTGACTTGATGGTTGAGATGCTGACACCTGTAGTATTGATAATTAACACATCAAACTCATAACTTTTTGTCAGCTCACCTAGTGTAAGTGTGAGTCTAAACCCAATGCTTAGATTTTCTGTAATGGCAGTTGAAACCAAGTGTGTGATTGGATCATATAGATGTGCATTGTCCCCAATGGCTTCAATGTTATAGGTTAAATCGCCTGAATAGTTCATGTCGAAAAAGAGTTCAGAACCAGGCAATGCAAACTTATTAAAAGTATCAATGTTTAAATACGCAATACTGTCTAATTCGTCATACGAGTTTTCTAAGATTTCAAAGTCATCATATTGATTTAGATAGTAAAATTGATTAATGGTTTTACTTCCAATCGCATAACCGGTTATTCTAACTTCGTTACCTGATTCATAGCTTAATACAACTTTGGCAAACTCATCAATTACCTGTATTTCAATCGCGTTTTGATAACCCACGATAAATAGTTTATCCAACTCGCTATCATAATTAAGTGTGCCTTGTAGGGTTACCCAAACAAAACCTGCACCGAGGGTACTAAAATCTTCATAAACAAAGTCAATGACACTGTATAAATAGTTTTGAGGTAATGATACCGTAAATCCATCGACAGAAACCACGGCATCCGATGAATCATTGATAAAATAGTCAAATTCGAAATCATAATACCCTTCTATGGTAACCATGTCACCTCTAGATAGAAGATTGTTAGAGGTATATAGATACATCATGCCTGTTTCATCCGCTACAATCAGTAATCCATTGACTAAATCAGACATCACAATTACCTCTAGTTTTACTTGATTGGTCACACCCGATACTAAGATATCTGCAATTTTTACAAAGTCTCCCAATGGATTCACCCATAGAGTGATCACTTTGGTTTCAACAATGGTCTTGTAAGTGACGGTAATCGATAATGAAATGCTCATAGGTTCACTGATTGAAGCATCGATCATGCCTGTGGTCAAATCGATTGCCTCAATTTGGAAGGTTTCATAAGTAAATACCAATTCTGAATATAGTGGATGCTGTGTGACTAAATCAACGGTTTCACCCGGTTGATAGTTTGGATTATCAAAAAGGTACTCGATATAATTAAGACCAAGTAAGACCATTTGCTCATCACTGAGTGGTAAGACAACCACATCTGATGGATTTGAACTCATCAACAATGATAGTTTAGGTTCCTCTGACATCGCAGGGAAAGTAAGACCATGAATCGTCACCTCTAGACCCACATAAGCCGATAGCATTGAAACAGTTTGTTCATCCATAATAACGAGTTCTACACATGCTCCTTCACTACAAATCGAAAGCATTGGACTACCATCAATGGCAGTGAGCACACCTGTAATCGATTTTGGTTTTAGCCAATCATACTCAACATCTAAAGACATAAACTCTAAAGTAGTGATTGGGGTAAAGGCTTGTGGCAATGGGTTGTTTTTCGAAATGAGACGGGTTGAGTTTTCATCACCTTCATAAACAAATGCAACCCCAGGTTCGCTCTCTTTATAACCACTCACAACGATTTCATCGCCTCTATCTAAGACCATAGAGGTATACACAACCACGACTGCGAACTCATCCATGACAAGTGTTATACCGAGTTGTGGTAGCTGCTGATAAACAATGCCAGTCAAGCTTACATATCCATGATCGTCAACGCCAGATAATTCGTTTGGTGTAACAAAAATATCTGCCTTAAGATGTAGATAGAAGGTCGTTTGAACAACGACTTCATTTAATGTGATGGTGCAGTTAAGTTCGATAACTCTATCTACTTCGGTCGGCATAAACATACCCGTTTCGACGTTAAAGTAATCTTTATTAACACCCACTGTTTCAAACAATAAGGTTGTACCGAACATGCCATCTGTCGTTGGTAGTTCAAGTGTGTATCTGCTGTAAAAATCTGTTTCATTAATCATTTGAGCTGATTCAAGCATTAAATCAATCTTTTCTTGATCTGTGAGAGGTATCGTTTCTATGGAATCTGAATCGATTCTGATATGATAATCCCTATCAAACTCGTCTGTATCTGAAATGTGTTCAAAGTAAAATTCAACACTCACGTACGTGTTTAAATAAGCAGAGATTGCAGAATATTCATAGGATCCCATCGCTAAATGCAGCAATAGATCACCAAGTGTGTTAGTTAGGTATAACTGTCCTTCTTCCTCAACTATGAAACCGGATATTCTAAATTTATTGATATAGGCATAAACACTCATTGAATCCATTGTTTCTAGTGCTTCTTCGGTAATTACGATGGTTTCAATTGCAGGGTATGTCTCTTCAATCAAATTCATGTCACGAATATTTCTAATGGCTGGATGTCCATTAATTGGCAAATAGTATCCAAACAGTTCAACCGTATCGCCCACAGAAAAACCTGTAGCAAATTCATGAACATATAGATACATCAACCCATCGGATAAGTAAAAACCATAAGCGGTTTCTTCTGCCATGATGTAAGTGATGACCCCTTTAATTTTCACTTCAGTGAGTGGTTCTTGTACAAGGACCGCATCAAAGTTTGTATACCCATCATCTAAAACAAATTTCGCATACAATGTTTTATCATTTGCAGGCATCGTAAAGAAAACCACTTTGGTTTGATAATCCGCTTCTTCATACCAACCATCAAATTTAAAGCCTTCTTTTTCTAAGATTGGTAAGTCATATTGTGCTTTATAATCTACTAAAACGCTCGTAATCTCACCTTCAACATCTAGGTTAAGCGTATAAGTATCATAATCAAATTTCGCGTACAACTCAATATTCATTGCAGGCATTTGTGCAAGTAAGAAAGGTTGTTTCAGTGATTCATCTGTAAACCATCCTAAGAAGACAAAGCCTAACTTAGTTGGTTCGGACAGACTAATTAAAGCATCAAAATCGACTTTTATTGGTGTTAATTCAAGATTTCCAAATGAGATCTCATATTGATTAACTTGATAAACAGCCTCTAAATCCACATCTCTTGCTGGCATGTTTAAAGTTTCAAACAAGCCATCGTCTTCATAAAAACCTTTAAACGTATACCCCAACACTTCAGGCATTGTTGGTAAAGTAATCTCCGTACCAAACGTCAATAAGATGGTTGAATGTAAAGAGCCTTGAGACGTTATTTTAATGGTGTATTCATTGATTTCATACTTAGCAAACAAATCAATATTTGAATCAGCCATCACTTCTTGTGTGAATGCTGTTGTAAATGCTTCGTCTATAAACCAACCAACAAATCGATAACCCTCTTTGATTGGAACAGGCATAGTAGGCATCACACCTTGATAAGGCACTTCTAAATCAGTTAACGTTTCTCCTCCATTTTCTTCAAAAGAAATGGTGAAATTTTTAACAACCCATTTCGCATAGAGGGTTATATTGTTTGCAGGCATGGTTGAAAAAGCAAAAACAGTGGTTAAAGCTTCATCACTATACCAGCCTTCAAAATCATGTCCTACTTTATAAGGGGCTTCAGGTACAGTAATTTGAGAACCAAAATCTTGTTCCTCCTCTGTAATCAAAGAACCACCATTGGTTTGATAGGTGATTGTGAATTGAGCAGGCGTCCATTTCGCATAAAGCGTTAGGTTGTTTGAAGGCATACTTGTAAACACATAGACTGTTGTTAGTAATTCATCTGTAAACCACCCGGCAAATTGATAGCCTGTTTTGGTAGGTGCAATTGGCTCATTTAAAACCACACCAGCTTCATGAGATTCGCTTTGAATGACAGACCCACCATTTGTTTCATATGTGATTGTGAACTGTTCAGGCGTCCATTTTGCATAAAGTGTTAGGTTGTTTGCAGGCATGGTTGAAAAAACAAAAACAGTGGTTAAAGCTTCGTCACTATACCAGCCATCAAAGATAAACCCCTCTTTTTCCGGATCAACAGGTGCGGAAATGGTAGCCCCTTCAAGGTAAGTAGCCGTCTCTACTGTGGTTCCACCATTGGACTGAAAGGCAACGGTATAACTGGCTTCAATCGGATTCCATTTCGCATAAAGTGTAATCGTCGTACTTTGTGTTAATAAGACCGAAATCGAAAAAGGTGTGGTTAAACCCTCATCCGTATACCAGTCTACAAATTCATACCCATCTTTAGTTGGTTCGGGTAGATTAATGGTTTTGTCTGTGGTTTTTATAGTCAAATCGGCTAACTCAGACCCACCATTTGTTTCAAATTTTACTGTAATGGTCTTATCGCCTGTACAAGCAGACAAAAAACCTAGTAACAATACCATTATTACTAAAACTCTTTTTCGCATTAAAAATTCTCCCCCTTTTTAAGTGCATACGTTTAAAAAACCAGTGCCATCCAGTCTTTTATTTCTATTTGCTTTCACTATATCTCAAAAAACCCCTTAAAACAAATTTTTTCTAATTAAAAAATAGTTTTTTTCATGTTTTCTTATTTTTTAGTGATGAATGAACGAAAAAACCACTTGTTTATTAAACAAATGGTTCTAGAATTTACGATCGCTTATTTGATTTTTCTTGATACATTTTCTCATCCGCCACACGAATAAGTTCTTCTAATAATCGTCCATCATTAGGATAAGTTGCATGTCCCAAGCTAGCCCCCATCGAAATTTCATTACCCTGAAGGCTGTTTAGGTGTTCAATCATTTGTCTGGTACGTATCATTTTATCAATGACTTCAACCTCTGATACTGTGCTTCTAAGCAGGACTATAAATTCATCCCCACCTAAACGCGCAACGAAATTATTATGATAAATCTTATTTAAAATCTTACCAACCTCAATCAAAACCAAATCCCCAAAATCGTGACCATAAGTGTCGTTGATTGGTTTGAACCTATCTAAATCCATAAATACTAGGGTGAAGCCTTTTTTTGTATTTAAGAATTCCATGACCAATTCCCCAAAATGTGTCGTTAACTGATGTCTGTTTAAAAGTCCTGTTAATGCATCGTGTGTGGCCATGTAAATTAGTTTCTGTTTGGCAACTGCAAGTTCTGTGACATCACTGGCCAATGATATTACCGTGCGTTCTCCCATCATCTCCATCGAACTTGATGAAAAGATTACTTCTAATTCCCTTTTGTCTTTGGTGTAGAATTTGACCTCTTTAGGTTTGACACGATTATTATGATCAATCTGACTGAAAAAAGCTTGTCGTTGGGTTTCACTTCCCCATATGCCAAGTTCTGTGCTTGTTTTCCCAACAACTTCTTCTCGACTAAATCCCAATAACGTTTCAAAAGCACGATTCACATCCATGATCAGTCCCGTATCCAGTTTAGAAATCACCATCATGATGGGTGACTCGTAAAAAGCACTTTCGAACTTAACCTCTTCCACACTGATTTCAGACTGAGCACGATTGTGTATCAAAACCAAAATAGAAATTGGTAACAAAGTCATATAAAACACAATTGCAACCCCTGAAACTACATCACTAATATGATTGTCAAACAAGTCATTATGGGAAGTTTCATTAAAAATCATATAAATGACTTTTAAAAGATTCATCCCCACAAAAGAGACTGATACTGCCGCTAAAAAACGAGTAGTTTTTGCATAATAAATCGGCATTTTTCTAAAAATCATATAGCTTAGTACTGAAAATGCATAGAGGCTGACCAGCCCGACAATAATATGTCTAGCCTGTAAAGAATCATAGACATATAAATAATATAAAAACAGAGCACTCGATATAAATAGCACCACTGCGTGTAGTTTAGGGTAATTATGAATCATCATAAACCGACAAAATCCACGAATCAGTAGCGTATAACCGATAAAGACTAATAAATTCGATATATATATGGTAAAAAAAACATTATTGGCATGTCTATAAACCGTCAAATGTGTCCCAATTGATAACAATAAGATGCTTAGTATCCATTCAAAAAGACCTTTGTATCTATATTTATTGATATACCAAACTTCAATTAATGACAGTGCAAAAATTAAGCCTATGATGCTTCCGCTTAAATAGAGTGTTCTAACATCTAAGAGCATACTAACACCTCTTCTCACTATTATCATATCAAAAAAAAGAAGAGGTTGTGTATCTCATTGCTTAATATTCTTTAAAATAGCAATCAAACAAAGAGTATGCTATAATTTTTAATGAGAAAGGAGTCGGATTTATTCCATTTTTAATATTTAGGTTTAAATCCAATTATAATTATGACTAATACTATATCTGTTTTTCAAAATGACCTTTGGGCAATTTTATCAACCACGGGCATCATCCTCTTTTTACTTGGGTTCTTCTACCTTGAAAGCAAGCTTTTCAAAAAATATGAAAACACTTGGCACAAAGGCATCCTTATTCTATTTTTCTTGCTGTCTTTGGTGATTGCATTTCTTTCAGTCGTTTCCGTAATGTTTATTTGGGGGTACGACTTCAAGAAGTATTTGTCCACAACCTCTGATGACTTATTACTTTTCTTAGAACAGAGTTTGGGCGCGATTATCGGTTCTGTGATTGCGATTGCAACAGCTGTATTTGTGATTAAACTTGCAAAATTAGGTTTTAGAAGTGTTGGTAAAAAATCTGGTCCACTTCAAAGAAGAAAACAAACCATTGCTAAAGTATCCATGAGCATCATAAGATATTTTATCGGTATATTGACCATTTTAATTGTGCTTTCAATTTGGGGGGTCAATGTATTGCCAGCCCTTGCAGGACTAGGCATTTTAGGTCTAGTTATAGGTCTAGGTGCACAAAAATTCATCAATGACTTAATCGCAGGGTTTTTTATCATCTTCGAACATCATTTTGATGTAGGTGACAAAATCGAAGTTGCAGGATTTAAGGGGGATGTGATTGATATTGGGTTAAAAACAACCCGTATCAAAAACTGGAAAGGTGAAATTAAGATATTGGCCAATGGTCAAATCAATGAATTAATCAATTTTTCAAAAAATCCATCCATTGCAGAAGTTAGCTTTGGCATCGCTTATAAAGAAGATGTTCAAAAAACCATTGACCTACTCACTGCTGAACTTCCTAAACTTAAGACCCGTTTCCCTCAAATAATGGAAGACCCACAAGTCCTAGGCGTCACCAATCTAAATAACAGTTCCGTGGATTTAAAAGTAATTTGCAAAACAGAAAACCAGACACATTATGGGGTAGAAAGAGCATTAAGACAACTCATTAAGGAAGTACTTGATCGTAACCACATTGAAATTCCTTTCCCACAAGTGGTTGTCCATAACTCTATATAATAACCCGCAAAGACCGTCCTATCATTTTGTTTGACGGTCTTTTTTGATACACACCTATTTTTGGTATAATGAAAGAAAGAGGTGATTCTTTATGAAGGCATTGATAACAGGGATGAATGGTACCGTGGCACCAGTCGTTGCCAATTACTATAAAGCTATGGGCTATGACGTTGTCGCTTATGACCGTTCTATTCTCTCTATACATAACTATGATGAGGTTTATGAGTTTATCAAAAAAACACAACCAAAAGTTTTATTACACCTCGCTTTAGGACCGATTACATGGTCTCAAATGCTTGCTAAAATTACCAAAGCATTGAATATCACTCTCGTTTATATTTCAAGCGTTTCTGTCTACAGCAATGATCAAAAAGGCCCTTTTGTGGTTAGCGATAGTCCAAATCCAATAGACGATTATGGCCTATACAAGCTTAACACTGAAAAAGCCATTTTATCGATTTATCCAGAGGCTTATATTATGAGGATTGGCTGGCAGATTGGTGAATCTGCAGGTTCAAATAATATGGTCGATTTTTTCCAAAAACAAATGGACACACAGGGTTATATTGATGCTTCTTCGAGATTTTTTCCTAGTTGTTCCTTCATTGAAGACACGGCTGAGGCTATTTTTAATGTTGTTTCTAATCATCTACCTGATACATACTTAGTTAACTCAAATCATAAACACAGTCTATTTGAAATTGCGACTTATTTGAAAAAATGGCATCCTTTGTTTAAAATAAAAGAAACCTATGATTTCACGTATGACAATAGGATGTTTGACGTTAGAGTTCCGATTCGTAAACTAGATTCGATTATTCCACAATAAACACACTTAATGAGAATTCATTGATAAAAACTGAAATATGATATATAATTTTAAGAGTATAAGGAGGCTATTATGAAATACGGATATGGATGGGTTTTAAAATTTGTTTTAGCGGCTATTCTTCTGGGAGTGGGCATTTATTTAACATTTGCCGATGAAGTAGTTTACACCATTACTGGGGTAACAATCGTAATATTCTCTTTATTACGTGTGATTCCGTTAATGAAGTCTTTAAAAAAAGAAGTGCTTAGAACGGTTAACTTGATTGAAATTATTTTTGATACCTTAATTGGTGGTGTGTTAATTTATATTGCCTTATCTGGAAAATTTGATGAAAGCAACCTTTGGGCTCAAGTTTATCGATATGGCGTTGCATTCTTCTTCTATGCAAGAGCATTGGTATTCTTTAATTCCGTTGTTTTCTTAGGAGAAAAAACAGAAATTCCTAAATTTTGGGTTCACATTGGTTCAATCACCATCGGGACTTATATCGCAACCAGTTCAGAGTTTTCATATAAGAGTGTCGCATACTTCTTACTCATTGTTGCGTTAATTGGCGTTTTATACTTAAGCTATGATGGATATAAAGGGTATAAACAATACCGTCGATTCCAACTTGAAATGAATGAGGGCGAAGGTAAAGGTAAATCCAAAGAAACACAAAAAGAAATCGAACAAAGAAAAGAAGTCATTTTAGATGAGCAAAAAGACGATAGACCTTACGTAAACTAATCAAAAAAGCACTCATAACGAGTGCTTTTTTTGTATGATCAATTATATGATACGGTTTTTTCCGCGTTTTTTAGCTTCATACAGGTTCAAATCTGCTTGCTTAATTAAATCTTAAAGCGTTGCACCTTTAAACTGATAAACGCCCCCACTTATCGTTACGTGAAGTCCATTAGAAAATACATGTTTATCAACAATATCTCGGATACGTTCAGAGATTTTTTTCGCGTCTTTCAATTTCGTATTTGGATAAACAACTAAAAACTCCTCACCACCATATCTACCTAGTCGATCAGATTCTCGTAAATTATCTTGAATTACTTTTACTAAGTCCTTTAAGACTTCATCGCCTATTAGATGCCCATATGTGTCATTGACTTTTTTAAAGTCATCGATATCAACCATCAAAACAGATAACTCTGTATTTTTATGTTTTGATTTTGAAACCACTTCTTTTAAGTAGTCAAAAATACCCCTTCTATTTAATGCTCTTGTGAGTTCATCTGTTACAGCTTTTTCTAATAAAACTTCTTTTTCATTGAGTAGTTTTTGTTCAGTATCCTTACGATCTGTAATATCAAAAACAATGCCAGCTAGTAGTAAAGGTTTTCCTTGTTGGTCTCTTTTAATCACAGAGCCTCGGTCATAAAACCATTTATAATCGCCATTTTTATGTTTAACCCTATATTCAACTTCGTAAACGTGCTTTTCACCCCTAAGATGTGCAACCATGTTATTCATCACCGTTTCATAGTCATCAGGATGAAGTTTAGAGGTAAAAAAATCATAGGTAACCGGCTGTTCTATTTCAGACATTTCATATCCTAAAGCCTGAACTTTGAGTGGGTTAAAGGTGACTGAATTAGTTGGATAATCCCAATACCAGTGTCCTAAATTACCTGTCCAACCAAAATTGAGCATGCCTTCATCTTGTTGTTCCTTTAACAAATACTCATTAAGGCGTTTTAATGCTTCATTTTCTTTAATTAGTGCTTCGATTTTTTTCTCATAATCCATCACAATAGCGCCACCCTTATTAAAATAATATCATAATCTTTGGTTTATGTTATAACAAGAGCATTTTTCTAGCATTGCTTATCCTGAAAATGCTATGATACATAAGCCATATAAATGTGTTAAAATATAAATAAAAAGGGGTGACTTTATGCAAGATTTATATGAAAAGTTTATCAATTATCTTGAACAAGAAAACAAAGATGATGCTTTATTATTCATTCATGACTTATTAAAGTCTAATACAATCACATTAGACATGCTTTATGATGACTTTATTAGGCCTGCCTTAACAGAGTTTTCATGTAAAAGCGATGACGAAGATTATTGTATTTGGAAAGAACACACTAGAACTTCAATCATTCGCACTATTTTAGAATCGACTTATCCTTACCTCATTGAGCTTAAGAAAAATGTTAAGTTGAATCAAAAGAGAATCGTTGTGGTTTGTCCAAGTGAAGAATATCATGAGGTCGGTGCTTTAATCATCACAAATTATTTCACTTTATCCGGGTTTGAAGCAGTGTTTATTGGAGCTAATACACCAAAAGAAGACATTTTAAAAGCTGTAAAGGCCTTAAAACCTGACTTCTTAGCACTGTCTGTGACCAACTATTACAATTTAGTTGTGACTAAGAGAATCACAGATTCAATTAAGACTGATTACCCTCATATAAAAATCATTGTGGGCGGACAAGCATTTTTACACCCTGGTGCCCTAAATTCAATCCAGTATGATTATCACCTTAATTCCAAAGAAGACATTCTAAAGTTTGGAGGGTCCCTATATGAAACTAGCCTTTAATATTGCCGTTAGATTTCTTAAATCTGGCAAACTTCAAACTTTATTCATTATTCTGGGGATTGGCGTAGGCGTCTCTGTACAAGTATTCATTGGGGCATTAATCTCAGGTTTGCAAAAGGATTTAGTGAATACCACAATAGGTCGTAGCTCTCAAATCACTTTTTCGAAAACTGATGATTCTTTTATCACAAATTATGAGGACTTGCTGTTAGACATTTTAAATAGTGATTCGCGAGTAAAAATAGCAACGCCTAATTTAAACGTACCTGGCACACTATATAACGAAACTGACTCGAATCTGCCTGTTCTAGTTAGAGGCTTTGATCTCGAATCAGCCAATCAAATTTATCAATTTGAGGACAGCATTATCCAAGGCAGAATGCCCAACAATGACAATGAAATCATTTTAGGACAATTCTTTGAATCTGAACTTGGCCTTGAATTGAACGATACATATACCATTAATGTCCCTATTTACGGTGATCAGACATTGACTGTGGTCGGGTTCTTCGACTTGAAAGTAAAGTCCATCAACGAATCTTGGGCCGTATCTAGCATTAAAACCACGCAAGACTTACAAGGTGGTTCTGTCGTAGCAAAACAAATCGAGACTCAAATTAAAGAATCCAGTTACTTCGATGCGGTTGAAATCAAAGATCTTGTTTTAACCAAAATAGGCGCGTCTTATGAAGGATCAGACTGGGTGTCAAACAATGCTTCGCTTCTTTCAGGCCTACAAGGACAAAGCATTTCTTCACTTATGATACAAGTGTTCGTGTTGATTTCGGTCGTATTAGGGATTGCATCAATATTAGCTATCATCGTATTACAAAAATCAAAACAAATTGGGATATTAAAAGCGATGGGTATTAAAAACAGCGATGCGTCCTTAATCTTTTTATTCGAAGGTTTAATCCTTGGAATATTTGGTGCATTCACCGGTATTTTATTAGGATTTGGTCTGCTCATCAGTTTTCAGACTTTCGCCATCGATCAAGCCACTGGAGAGCCAGTCATTCCGCTATTCATAGATTATGGATTCATCGGCATATCAGCCATGATTGCCATCGCAGTATCCACACTTGCAGCCTTAATACCTGCGAGAAAATCATCAAAACTATCCGTCATCGAGGTGATTAGAAATGCCTAATGTAATGGAACTAAAAGGCATCACAAAAGTTTATGGAGAAAAAGTAAAAACACAAGTTTTATTTGGTGTTGACTTAGCCTTTGAAGAAGGGTCATTTAACGCAATTATTGGCCAAAGCGGCTCAGGTAAATCTACCCTTATGAACATATTGGGAACATTAGATTATCCAACAGATGGGGATATATTCATTAACAACATCAACACTAAGACACTCAAGAAAAACCAAATTTCTGAGTTACGTAATCAAAACATTGGGTTTATATTTCAATTTCACTATTTACTACCCGAGTTTACGGCTTTAGAAAACGTGTTAATGCCACACAAAATTTCAAAAAAACCTATTACCAAAGACATAGTGGATCGGGCTAATGAATTGTTGGATTTTGTTGGTCTATCAAAAGTGAAAAATAACTTGGCCGTTAATATGTCAGGTGGTCAGCAACAAAGAGTTGCCATTGCGAGAAGTTTAATCAATAATCCAAAGATCATCCTCGCGGATGAACCTACTGGAAACCTCGACTCTGATTCTACTGAACAAGTGTATGGACTATTAAGAGATATCAATCAAGCATACAAAACAACCTTCATCATCATTACACATGACAGAAAGATTGCTGAAAAAGCAGATCGTATCATCGAAATCAAAGATGGTAGAATTAATCTAGACTTATTGAATCAAACCCTTTAAAGAGACTTCGGTCTCTTTTTTTTATTTTTTGGCACGTAGGTCATTGAAAGTGCCAAAAAAGATTTAATAAAATGCAAGTGTACTTAGCTTAAGTACATAAATTCAAATAAAGGAGTGGATTCTTATGATGAGTCTATTTAAAAGAGACCATGATTTCTTTGATAGTCTTTAAGATGATTTTAACTTCACACCTTTCGTGAAAACTGAAACAATGAAGACTGACATGAAGGAATCAAAAACACACTTCCATTATTCTTAGAATAACCAGGCTTTGACAAAAAAGACGTTAGCGTCAGCGTTGACAAAGGTTGTTTGATGGTTGAAGCAGAACGCAAATCTGAGCCTGAAGCTGAAAAAACAGGTAAATACATCAAGCGCAAGTGACATTATGGTTTTATGACAATAGACGTAGAAAAAATAAAAAGTAGACTCTTTTTTATTAGTGTCTACTTTTCGGGGTTCACTTCAATTTGCTAGTCTCTTTTTACTATCATGCATCATTGTTTTTCGGTTGTTTCAGTGAAGTCAGTTCCTAACTCATCTACCACTTTATAAGTATCAAGATCAGTTGGAAATTTAGGCGCTTGTGTCCCCATTGACATTACATTTAAAAGATTTATATCAATTAGTCCATCTACTGATTTAAAGATTAGTTTTTCTGCCATTTGAACCACACGATTGTTTTCAATAGAAATCACATACGTGAAGTCCAACTCTTTAACAATCTCATCTATTTCTGCTTTCATTTCAGTTGCCATAAATTGCACTTGTTCTTCAGACATTTCGTATCCAAGTAATTCATAATAGTATGCGATAACCTCAGTCATTGAATCGGTTGCTTGGGTTTTATTAATAGAGAATACGATAGAGTATTTATTCCCATCTTTATAGACTTTTAAGTTAGGAATTACATCCATAAGTGCTTGAAGATCAGCAGATTCTAGCATTTGAAGGTACTCATTCGGAATCATCCCGCTAACAGCATCTGGATCCACATTGCTTAGAATCATTTCATCCCACATCGTTTGTGTGACTTGTTGACTATATTTTTCTTTAAACACTGCTTCTTTTTTAAGTTGATCATCTTCTTGGTATGAGCCATCTGCTTTTAAATAGAAATACCCATCGACAAAATATGCGCCCATAGATCCCTTAACTTTAAAGTTTTCATATGATAACGACTCATAACCATACTCTTGTTGGAAGACAGAAAGATCCATATTACCTTCAACCAATAATTTTACATCTTCAATTGCGCTTCCCATTACGCCATATGCCATTAGATCAATGGTCATGCTTAATTCGTTTGTCGCTTTGTTTGTAAAGGCATCAATTTCTTTGTATTTAACATACCCTTCTGTCTGCATCTTAAAGGATTCAGAGTCCACAGCAGAATAATCAATGTTTTCAAATAATTGAACCATCTCTTGTGCAGTTAATTCAACGGCATCATCTTTACTAAATTTAGGGAGTTCAAGTGCTTCTTCTTTACAGGCACTTAACCCCAAAACAAGCATCATCGAAAATATAAATACTAATAATCGTTTCATTGCTCAATCACCTCTTTGTATCAATTATATATTGAAATAGTTTAAAAGTAAATACATATAGTTAATAGACAAAGCAAAGGTTAATCATATATAATAAGTGTGGAGGTATCGTTATGATCACTTTTATTCAAGTAAAAAAGACTTATCGTATGAAACAACACGTTATCCATGCACTTGATGGCATAACTTTTAAAACCGGAAAAAACAGTTTAGTGTCGATTGTAGGTCCATCGGGTTGTGGCAAAACAACCTGTTTAAATATGATTGGTGGACTTGATCAACCCGATAGTGGCACTTTTCTATATAACGGCATAGATACAGCCTCCTTTAGCGAACAAGACTGGAATGAATATCGTAATCAAACCATTGGATTTGTATTCCAAAGTTTTTTTTTGATACCTCATTTGACGGTTCTTGAGAATGTGATGATGCCCTTAAAGCTTTCTGGTCACTTCAATAACGAAGCCGAAAAGATTGCAAAAAAGGCCTTAAAAGACGTTAACCTTTCTGCCTATTCGAATCACAAGCCAGCCCAACTTTCTGGGGGCCAACAACAAAAAGTTGCGATTGCACGAGCACTAATCAACGAGCCTGACATTATTCTTGCTGATGAACCTACTGGTTCTCTTGATGAAAAGTCTAGCATTGAAGTCATGATGATTCTAAAAAAAATCAGTGAGACAAAACTTGTGATCATGGTTACACACAACCTAACCCTCGCTTTAAACTATAGCGACCATATATTATCTATGAACAATGGGCAAGTTATTAAAGATGAAGTCATTCATAAGAACCAAACCATCAAACATGCAAATAAACCAGATAAAAAACAATCCCGTATGTCCTTTATGACTGCGTTTAAACTATCTTTTAGCAATCTTACAAACCGAGCTTTTAGAACACTTTTAATTGGGTTAGCTGCGAGTATTGGTGTCTTAGGGATGACACTTGTACTTTCGGTGTCCAATGGCTTTAACCGTTTTTTAGACATTCGGCGTACTGAAACATTAAATGCTTTCCCGATTCGTGTTGAGAAGTATAGTTTGGTAGTCCCTTTCTTCGATAAGGACTACCAACCTGATTTACCATTGTTTTCGAACGAATCCGTTTTATACCCAAGAAATATTCAATACGAATTTACGACCATAAATACACTAACCCCTGATTATTATGAACATATAAAACAGATGGATACCAATCTGTTTACACACCTTCACTATGACTATGAAGCCACACACACCTTTTTGTCAAATAACGGTTTTAGCTTAAGGCAAACGACGACTACTTTTTATGAACTACCTGTTTCGCATGATTACTTATCCGACAATTTCGATGTTTTAGAGGGTAGATTACCAAATGACGATCAGAATGAAATGGTGGTTATCCTTGACAGGTACAACCGGCTATCTAAAGAGTTCACCGAAAATATCGGATATGAAAACATGGATTCATTGTCATTTGAAGATTTGTTAAACCTTACTGTCTACTGGATTCCGAATCAAGTAAAATATACAAAAACCAATGGCCTATATGTTTCAAACAATCCTTTAGCACTAGATCCCACACAATTCAACCCAATAAAGGTTGTAGGTGTAATACGTGTTAAAGACAAATTCAACTTAGATTTGATTAACAGTGGCTTATACTATACCAATCATTTAGGAAATACCATGCGAAATGAGGCTTTGAGTTCTTCCGTTGTCTCTGAACAACTTTCTTCTAACACTTCGGTATTTGATGGAAGCACACTGACTCCCTCTTTAAAAAATCAACTGCTCAAATCTTTGGGTTATGCAGCTTACCCGACTGGATACACAGTTTACTCAAGCACTTTTGACGCAAAAGATGAAATCCTTACTTATCTAAAACGCTACAACGATAGCGTTTCATCAAACTTATCTGTTGAGCCTCTTGATTTGGCAGGCATCGGTTTATCAACCATGAGAACCGCCATCGATTCCATGACAACCATCTTGCTTGTTTTCTCGGCTCTTTCAATCATCATTTCTAACTTAATGCTTGGCATTATTACATATAACTCCGTAACCGAACGTATCAAAGAGATTGGTATTCTAAGAGCCATAGGTGCTAGAAAGAAAGACATTAAAACCATTTTTTATGCAGAAACAATGATCATTGGATTTATTTCTGGTGTAACAGGCGTATGTAGTGCTTACTTATTCAGTCCACTACTAGATGTTTTACTAAAAGGTCTTACGACTGTTGATAACGTCACTTATCTGCCAATTCTTTATGGTTGTTTAATCATTCTAATCAATATATTCATTACAGCTCTATCTGGGTGGATACCTGCTCGAATAGCAGCCAATAAAGACCCAATCCAGTGTTTAAATACAAGTCAATAAAAAAAGAGTAAAATGCAACTTATCTGCATTTTACTCTTTTTTAAATAGTCTTTATTGTAATTCCAACCGTTTTTCAATGATAAAATAGGATGATACATAGAAAATAGCTGCGAACAGTAATAACAAACCGTTGTTAAACCAAACAGCGCTACCCGTAGTGCCACCCAAGATAGGAATGAACTGAGTGCCCCTATATAAAGAGGTTCTAATCAAACTAATCACTTGGGATAAGACAAAGTATAATAAAATACCGATGACGATTTTTTTCTCACCCTTATAAATCATATTTAGAAGCGTGAATAAGAAAATTAGAAACCCAATTGTATAAATACCATTGATCAAAAGTGAGACTGATGAGGTGAAAATTATTTCCGGATTCAGAGACAATTCAGCGATAAGATTATCTACAATCAGCTGAATATCTTTGCCTACGGCGATCAAGTAAAATACTATGACAGATATGACACTAAAGACGCCAGACAAACCTAACCACATCAAATTAACCACTGATTTACTTACAAGGATATCGAGCGTTGAAGACGGGGTAGAAAACAACAGATAGCCTGGTTTGCCAAATACCCTATGTCCTAGGTTCATCATGATGGTATAAAGTGTAAAGATGACCATCATCATCATCGTACCTATCGTAAATAGCATCGAAGTCGACATTAAAAGCACATTATCTATTTCTACCGATAGAGCCATTAGCACTGATATACCGATACTTGCCAAATAAAGCGGTAGAAATTTTCGATAACTAGCAAGGATTTCGTGTTTCATCAATTTAAACAACATATTTGAATTCCTCCTTGAATATTTCTAATAGAGACTTGCCTCTTTCATCCACAAGTTCTTTTGTGTTTCGGTGCAAGATGGCTTTACCTTCTTTTAAAAATACAACTTCATCGAATAGGCGTTCAACATCATAGATTTGATGGGTTGACAATAACACAGTTGCATCCATATTTCGATATGACATGATGGTTTCCAAAATGATTTCTCTCAGTGCTGGGTCTACACCACCAATAGGTTCGTCAAAAATGTAGATCTTCGCATTTCGAGATAAAACCATTGCGAGTTGTAATTTTTCTTGATTACCTTTAGACAATCGTTTAATCAATACTCTGTCTTCAATTTTAAACCTCTTTTGAAGCGTCTCGAATTTATTGACATCAAAGTCACTGAACATGTCTTTGAAATAAACTTTTAAATCTTTGATTCGCATCCAACCATCAAAGTAAAGTTGATCGGGTAAATAGGCAACTAACGCCTTAGTCTCTTTGGATACTGGTTTGTTGTCTAATAACACAGAGCCCTCGTGATTTTTTATCATACCCGTAATGATTTTAATCAACGTTGTTTTGCCAGACCCATTTGGCCCGAGAATACCAATGATTTTACCTTTTGGCAAAGACAAATTCACACCATCTAACGCTTTTAAATTCCCATATGTTTTCGTTAATTGGTTTATCTCAATAATTTGATCCATTGTATCACTCCTTATTTAGTTAATCGTAAATTATTGGTTTCATTATAACAAATAAGTGATGATATGTATACCTATAAATAGAACCCATTTAAAGAGAAATTTTATAAATGCATTCATGGGTTTTTATTGAATCGAATTATTATCTATAAGCATCAAAAAAAGACCTTTCTTTTTTTGATGTTTAAAAAGATCTTTAGTCTATTTTGAAGTGTTCAAGATAATCGAGTAATTCGTTAATTGGCAGGGGTTTTGAAAATAAGTATCCTTGAAGGTATCTTGCCCCATTATCTATCACAAACTGTTTTTGTGTTTCCGTTTCAATGCCTTCTACTACCACTTTTAACCCTAACAAAAGACCCATTGAGATGACTGATTTCGTTAAATTGCCTGAATGGTTTGGATAGTCTTTGATGAAAGAACGGTCTATTTTAATTTCATCCAATTTCATATCCATCATCGAAGCCAAAGAATTGAAACCCGTTCCAAAATCGTCCAGTGAAACATTTACGCCTAATGCTCTTAGTTTCATCGCATACTCTATAAGATGATTGACATCAAACAAAGAGATGCCCTCTGTCAGTTCAATGGTCAGCTCACGCTTTGGAAAATCATGATGATCAATTTCATTTTTTATGAAAGTGTAGTAAGCATTATTCGCCAGTTCGACCGGGCTAACGTTGATCGAAATTGAAAGATGATGGCCTTTACTGCGCAAGCGCAAGTGATCTTGAATGGCTTTTTTTGCAACTAAGCAATCGAGTTTATGAATGTATCCATATTTTTCAGCAATAGGAATGAATTCATCCGGGCCAATGACGCCTAATCTAGGATGAGACCAGCGTATCAAAGCCTCAACACTGTAAACTTTTCTTTTTATCATATCGATTTGCGGCTGGTAATAAACCAAAAAATGGTCCTGTTCAATTGAATCCGCCATCGATGCGAGTAACTCAAATTCTCGTAATAGTCTCTTCTCTAACGAATCATCATATCGATAAAAAACAATTTCTGTGTTTTCAATTGCATAATTCACAGCCATTTGAGCCTTTGAAATTAGTTCTTTTATGCTGATTGCGTTGTTTGGGTAGTTGGATGAGCCATACTTAAATTCCAAGTTTACCATTATATCATTATAGGTAAAGTTGGTTGAAAGTAGTGACAACACTTTCGTAACATCCACGGACTGATCATACTCACTGCCAAATAAAAACGTATTTTTGTCAATTTCACCAAACACTTGTTTGTTTGTAAAGTGCTGTTTTATACGTCTTTGGAATTGGATGATGGTATTAATATAGCCTTCTCGTCCAATTCTCGCTTCAATTTGATGTCGATTGACGACTTTCGCAACGAAGATTTCAAAGTTTGTAACAGTGTGTAACCGAGATTCCAAATCTTTCACTAACCATTTTTCATTAAATAAATTGGTTTCATCTGAATAAAACTCGTGACGATTTTTTTCAGTTTCAAGTTTTTTATAATCCGTTATATCTGAGTGAAGCGACAAGTGAAAACGTACTTGGTCATGTTTATCTTTGATTCGAATGATTCTAATCCGTTTTGGATAAACCTCTCCATTTTTCCTTTTATCCCAAATCTCACCTTCGAAGTAATCCTTGGCATAAAGTTCTTGCCACATTGAATCGTAAAACTCTGCGTTTTGAACACCACTTTTAAGGATACTTGGTTTATTTCCAATTAAGTCACTTAATGTATAGCCGGTCATTTCTAGAAACTTCTCATTTGCATAAGTGATAACATTATGTTTGTCAGTTATCAAAATCGATTCATTGGATAGTTTTGATACAATGCTATAAAAATTATTAAGTTGCTTCGTTTCATTGGTTGACAATACGATGATTACGACCAAGCCAATAAATAGACTGATGATGATTTCAGAAATCAAAAACAACAAGCTAACTTTAAACGATAAAGTTTCGCCTGTTAATAATAGTTGCGTCAAAAAATACAATAGTCCTGTAACCGGCATTGCAAATAGGATTGTGTAAAGGATTCGTTTTTTAGTTAGAGTTCTTGTCATGCCATCACATCCTAAACTTAGTACGACTTAGTTTATCAAATATGATTGAGACATTCAACAAATATGAAACTGTAACACCATCGATTATAATAATTCTATTTTGACTACTAATTAATCTCTAATGAGTAGTCTTGTTTCAACCATTTTTCAATAGGTTCTTTATCCGTTTGATTCAATCTAGTAGGCACCTCAATCTTAGGAAAAAACGCTAATGACATAGATTCTTCATTCATGACCAATGCTTGATTATCTACTCTTTCATAAAAGATGAGTGCCACATAGTACGTTAAATCTCCATTTGGATAGTGAAAAGCCTGTGATTCACCTGAGTAAATCCCAAATATGTTAGGATTAGTAAGGTGAATGCCTGTTTCTTCATGCACTTCTCTTTTTAACCCATCGATGATTTTTTCGTTTAGTTCTAGAGTGCCCCCTGGCAAACCAAATAATCCGTTATCAGATCTTTTCTGCAATAATATGTGACCTTCCTTGTTTTCAATTATAGCCCCCACACTTACACTTCTAATTGCTGCATTACCTACCAGTGAACGAATCGTTTTAATATAATCTGCCATATGTTTTCCTCACTATAAAAAGTCTACACACTTTAATAACGTGTGTAGACGATTATTATTTAAGACATGAACCCTAGATTAATTGCCTTACTATTGACTTCTATCAGGTGTTCTTTTTTACTTCCAAAATAGTACTTAAGAGCTTCCAAAACGATAGTTTTATCAAATAAGTTTGTATCCTTTAGGTATCGACCTAGCAAAACCATATTGATGGTTTTTGGCTCATTTAAGCTACTTGCCATATCATTGGCTTTTATACCTATTGATTGATAATGATCAGTTTCAACAGCTTTAATTAATGATTCATTAAATAACATATACCCATTATTTTTTACCGTATTTTTGAATTTAAGATAGCTTGGTTCATTTAAAACAATTAAATCGTCAGATTCTTGAAATACTGGTGAATAAATAGGTTCGTCTGAAATCGTAACCATACAATTTGCAGTTCCACCACGAGTTTCAGGGCCATAAGTTGGTACCCAAATAGCATTTAACCCCTTCAATGTTGCACTATAAGCAAGTACCTGTCCTAGTAACATTACGCCTTGCCCACCAAAGCCAGCGATACGAATGGTTTTAGTCATCTTTACCCACATCCTTATAAACCCCTAACGGAAATTCAGGTACCATCTTTTCAGTTACCCACTGCATCGCATCATATGGGCTCATTCCCCAGTTTACTGGACATGTAGATAGTACTTCTATCATCGTGAATCCTTTACCTTCCAATTGGTATTGGAAAGCTTTTTTAATCGACTTTTTGACTTTATTGACATTTTGTGCGCCTGTTAATGCAACTCTTTCAACATATGCTACGCCTTTTAGATGTTGAAACATTTCAGACACTTTGATTGGATACCCTTGCGTATGAGGATCTCTACCCGACTGAGAAGTTGTCGTTTTTTGTCCTATTAATGTGGTTGGCGCCATCTGCCCACCAGTCATGCCATAAGTTGCATTGTTTGCAAATATGACGGTAATGTTTTCACCTCTATTTGCTGCATGAATGGTTTCAGCAATTCCAATAGAGGCTAAATCTCCATCCCCTTGATAGGTGAACACAACATTATCTGGTAAAACACGTTTAACACCAGTAGCGGTTGCACAAGCTCTGCCGTGTGGCGCTTGTTGCATATCACAGTTAAAGTATTCATAGGAGTAAACCGAACAGCCGACAGATGCAATGCCAACAGCTTTATCTAATATACCTAATTCCACCATTACTTCAGCGACAATTTTGTGTAATATCCCATGAGTACATCCTGGGCAATAGTGAGTCTTTTTGTCTGTCAGACCAGCTGTTTTCTCATATCTAATCATCAGTCTCTCACCCACTTTTTAAAGTTTATAATGGCATCTCTAATTTCTGTTGGATCAATTACAATCCCACCAGTTCTTCCATAGAATGCAACTTCAAATCTACCTTTGTTGGCGATTTCAACATCATCAACCATTTGTCCCAATGACATTTCTGCCACTAAAATACCCTTACAACTACTTGGGATTAAATCAAATGCTTTTTTAGGGAACGGCCAAACTGTAATAGGTCTAATCATACCAACATTGATGCCTACTTCTTTTAACATTTCAATGGAACTTCTCGCAATACGTGCAGTCGTCCCATAGGCAACGATGACGTAATCAGGGGTTTCCATATTGATAAGTTCGAAACGTACCTCATTTGTTCTCATCAAATCATATTTAGATTTCAAATGTAAGTTGTGTGCTTCAAGAGATTGAGGGTCTAAAAACAAACTTGAGACCACATTTCTTCCTGAATGATTCACTGTGCCCGTTGTCGCCCAAGGTTTTGAAATTTTATCTCTTAAGGGAACAGGCTTATCCAAATCAACCGATTCCATCATTTGACCGATTAAGCCGTCAACGAGGATCATGACTGGATTACGATATTGATCGGCCATATCAAACCCTTCTTTAATATAATCGACGGTTTCTTGAATCGACTCTGGTGCAATAACCAACAAATGGTAATCACCATTACCGCCACCTCTTGTGGCTTGATAATAATCAGCTTGAGAGGGTTGAATCCCCCCAAGACCAGGTCCACCTCTCATAACAGAAACAATTAGACAAGGTAATTCAGCCCCTGCGATGTAGGAAATTCCTTCTTGTTTCAAGGCAATTCCTACTGATGAACTTGAAGTCATTACCCGTTTACCTGCGCCAGCAGCGCCGTATACCATGTTAATCGCAGCCACTTCAGATTCAGCCTGTAAAAAGACTTTTCCTGCTTCGGGTAAGTACTTAGATAAATATTCTGGAACTTCATTTTGCGGTGTAATGGGATACCCGAAAAAGGCATCAACACCTGCTTTTACAGCAGCTAAAGCGATTGCTTCGTTTCCTTTTATTAGTTTTTTAGGCATCTCTGGTTTCCACCTTTATGACAGAGTCTGGACAAATCATTGCGCAAAATGAGCACCCAATACATTTATCGATATCTGTGATGTCAACCAACCTATAGCCAGATTGATTCATCCTTGATTCGGACATTTCTAAAATATGTACCGGGCAGTGATTTACACAAAGCTCACAGCCTTTGCAAGCTTCATTGTTAAATTCAAGATTATAATATTTTTTCAAAAGTTAACCCTCCTATCGTGGGATGTAGTTATCATGTAAGTTTTTAATCGTTTCAATACGTTTCTTTGCGAACACTTTAGCTGCAAGCTGTGTATGAATACCCTCTTTTTCAGCGATTGCATAAATCTCTAAGAGTCTATCCTTAATGAGTTTTAAGTCTGCTTCGACTTTTTCTTTTGGTTGATTGAGCAGTTCGTAATAAACGTTAATCAACCCGCCAGCATTAATGACAAAATCAGGTGCGTATAAAATGCCTCTATCTTTTAGCATATCTCCATGAATGTCTTCTTCCAATAATACGTTATTGGCAGTACCAGCTACGATTTTCGCCTTTATTTGTGGAATCGTATCAGAATTTAAAACACCACCAAGTGCACACGGTGACAAGACATCTACTTCTAACCCATAAAGTTTATCAGGATCTACAAATTCTACTTCAGGGTGTTCTTGTTTCATACGTTCGATATGTTTTGGGTTTATTTCAGAAAAATAGATTTTCTTTGCATTTTCAGCGAGTAAATATTTGGTTAAGTAGTAGCCTGTTTGTCCAGCGCCTTGTATCGCAAAAGTATACTTAGAAATATCTTCATTATCATACTTATATTTCAATGCTGATTTAATCCCATAAAAGGCGCCTAACGCAGTCATAGGAGATGGATTGCCTGATTTACCTTCCAATCCGACAACATAATCGGTTTCCATGTGAATGTAACTCATATCTTTGGTATTAGTATTAACATCTTCTGCTGTAATATATCTACCATTTAAAGATTGAACATATCGTCCTAAGGCTCTAAAGTATGCCTCACTTTTGACCTTTGTAGCATCCCCAATTAAAACGGTTTTTCCGCCCCCCAGATTAAGCCCTGCAGCGGCTGCTTTGTAAGTCATGCCTCTTGCCAATCTAAGACAATCTAATACGGCTTCATCTTCGGATTCATAATTCCATAATCTAGTACCACCAAGGGCTGGCCCTAATGTCGTATTATGAATCACTGTTACCCCTTTTAAACCAGTGGTTCTATCGTAAAAATACACCACCTGTTCATACTCATGTTTTTCCATGTACTCAAATACTTTTAAATCTTTCATATTCTTTCTCCCTTCGCAAATAAAAGCGTTTACATTTGTATTATAACATAGTTATATCTGTTTTAATGGGTCATTTTTGAGTTATTCAACTTTTTTATATTTAAAAAGAAAACAGATGTGAAAATCACATCTGTTTTTCTATATTTATGATTTTTTGATAAACATTTTTTTTATTAGATCAAAATTAACAATAAACACAAACGGTAAAACATAAATAGAGGCCGCTAAGACTGTTTCAAAGTAATTGGTTAAGATATTTAGTTCCGCTGGTAAAAACGTTACTGGCACAAAAAAGTAATAAAATTGATAGGCTGGCAATGTGGTAGGACCTTCTGGTCGAACGGTGAAAAAAATCACTGTATACCAGACAAAATATAGAATGGCTGCCCCCAATGCAAGATCATTGAGTTTTTCTTTCGACATCAATATAAACAATAAGTTGAATATAATCATTGAAAGTAAGAACGGGTATGGTCCGGTAATGTCAAAGCCATCACTGAAAATAAATTGAAACATTTGTGATAAATAAAACACCGTGAATATTGCATATAGTGAGACATGAATCCATTTTTTCATATAATCTCCCCCTATAAGTATTGTACACCTATTCTACGGAAAACAAATCGTAGTTTTTTCCTGACCTTCTGCTTTTATTCTTATACATTTTGACATCTGCCTCATGAATCACTTCCATGATATTTGAATCGTGTTTTAACTGACTTATGCCATATGAAATAGCAATTGGATAATTGGACGTTTCATTTTCTTTTGTAATCTCACTAATAATGCGAGAGACAATTTTTTTAGCCAATTCTAAGTCGCAATCTTCTAAAATCAAGACAAACTCATCGCCACCAAATCTAAAGAGCAAGTCGTTTCTTCTTAAACTGTCTAGGACAAGGGCTGAAGTCGTCTTCAAAACAATATCTCCTGCGATATGTCCAAATTGATCGTTAATCATTTTTAGATTATCAAAGTCAATCATAACCAAAGAAGCTGTCCAGTCTTCATCGTACATTTCATTGAACGAGTTCACAAACCTATCAAAATAATTACGAGAATATGCCTGCGTTAAGGAATCATAATCGGCTATTTTCATGATTGCTTCTTTCTGATATTTAGAGTCTTTAATGATATGATTTGCACGTTTGTAAATGGTGTGATTTAAGGATAAAAATGCAGCAATAGCAATCACCACAACCAATATCAAACTATACTTAACACCACTGTTAATAGCGCCATATAGTACATTACTGCTGATGCAAATATCATAATAAACATCGGCATTGTCAAATCTACCTAAATAATCAATATGACTATCATGTAAATACACACTCTCACTTGATACTTCGATTAACGTTGATTTTTGAATGACTGAGTCGTTGAAAGCCTTTGTGTTAGAAAGTGTGACAATATAATCCTCTGTAAGTACATTTTTAATCAAGTGGCTCATTGAAAAATACATTATCAAGTATCCAGTTGTTCTTGTGCCATCTCTAATTGGGTATATAACTCTTACAAATGGGTTGTCTTCAATTTCTAAATAGAATGCATCGTAAAAGTTTTTAGAAATATAGTCATACTCAAGAACCTCTGTTAAGTTACCAAAACTAGCAAATACGGTTTCACTAGAACCTAGTTGTGCAAAACTTAAATAAGAAATGTTACTCATACTAGCAGAAAAACCCGATTCAAATATCGTGGTTATTTCGGATTCGTTAAGTTCGCCATCTTTATATCGCTTGAGCGTGTTTTGAATATAATAGTCACCTGAAATTAGATTTGCCTTTTCATGCGCATTTTTAAAAAATGCATCCAAAGACTCTTCATAAATCGTTGCAGTAGTCACAAAGTTCTTTTGTTTTTCTGACTGGATCGTTTTTTGAAGTGGACTATATATACCAAACATTGTCAAAAGGGTGAGACCTACTATGAAAACAACTATGATGATTGCCATCCGCCTCATCAACTTTTCCATATAAACACCTCATTTATGTAAATATACTAATAAATGCCTCAACTATATCTGGATCAAATTGTGTACCTGAACATTTTTTTATTTCGATGATTGCTTCCTCATGAGTTCTAGCACTTCGATAAGGTCTATCTTGTGTAATCGCATCGTAAGTATCTATGATCGAAACAATTCTTGAAATTAGTGGAATTTCTTTGCCTTTAAGGCCTTCCGGATAGCCTGTGCCATCGAAGCGCTCGTGGTGTGTCAAAATACCTTTAGCAATCGACCTTAAATCTAAGCTACTCATGGCGATTTGGTAACCAATAGACGGGTGTTTTTTCATAATTTCCCACTCTTCATCGGATAAACTACTAGGTTTATTCAATATATTAGAGGGAATCCCTACTTTACCAATGTCATGTAAAAGTGCCAACAAATATAAATCATCCATGGCTGTTTGCTTTAACCCAAGCTTTTCCCCCACCTTTAAAGCAATATTTCCCATTCTATCCATGTGGTCTTGTGTTTCTTGTGAGTTAGCTAGCATAGTTGCTTTAATGGAGGATAATGAGTCTCTGTTGTTGTTTGCTCTAGCCAACAGTTTCCGTCTATGCATATAGTCTTCTGCTGACTTCAAAATGGTTTGCATTTCGACTTGGTCGTTTAGTTTTGTATCAAAACCCATAGAAACCGACAACTGATAATCTTTCAAATCTGTTTGATACACAAATGACATAGCTTCGTTCTGAATGCTAATCATGAGATCATAAGTCTTAGATGAGTCACTATTTGGAAGAATTAATGAAAATTCATCGCCACCAGATCTTGCTACAACGATGCCATCTTTCTCATATTTCATAAGTAATTTTGCGAATTGTTGAATCACTTTATCTCCAAATACTCTGCCAAAACTGTCGTTGATAAATTTGGTGCCATCCAAATCAGCAACCATAACCCCAATTGGGTATTTCTTTTCATCTTCGTAAAGTTTTAACATGTGGTCAAAATACAATCTATTCTTAAGACCGGTTAATTGATCATGATACATTAAATGTTCGATTTCCAAGTCTTTTTGTCTTCTTTTATCTAAATCTATGATGATGCCTTCGATTGCGACCAGTTCTTTTTGAACATTAAATACCGGTTTTCCTTTTTCATAAACCCATTTGTGCTTGCCTTCTTTTGTCACAATCATGTATTCCTTCTCAAAGTCACAGTTTGTGTCAAAAGCTTCATTCCACGATTCCCATACATCCGTTTTATATTCTTCTTTGATGATTTGAGTAAAAGGAAAGGATTGGTTTTGTTCCATTTCTGTTTTGGTATACCCCGTTAATTCATAAACACCTTTGGAAACAAAACTGACGGTTCTATCTTTATTAGGTAAGGATTGATAAATCACCCCTGGCAAATGATTTAGCACAATTGATTTTAAGTCTTCAGATGCTTTTAGTTTAACTTCAAGTTCCTTTTGTCTGGTTATGTCTTGAAATGACATCACATAGCCAATTGGTTGATCTCCATACATTCTTTTGGTCACGCTAAAGGTAACATCGATCCAACGCCCTTCATTCGTGATGAATTTGGTTGTTTTATTGTAGAATGGCACACTTTCTAATAGTGCATCAAACCTATTCTTTCTGATGCCTTTTAGATGAGAAAACAATAAATCAAATATGTTTTTCCCAATTAAATTAGACTCGGATTGATACTCTAGAATGGTAAGTGCACTTTGATTGAGTGACACCACCTTATGATCTTGAGAACCTACTATAATACCTTCAGCAATCGAATTCATGATTAACGTATGTTCTTTGTTTAAATTTTGGTATGCTTCTTGATAAGACTCAATTGGTTCTATTAACACATAAAACACCTTGGCTTGATTTGAAAAGGCTTTAATGTGGTAAGTTTGGTTAAACGATTCATTAAAGTATCTAAAATCAATTTTACCGTTAGAAAAGACGGTTGATACCTTGTGTATCAAACTGTCTATTTGTTCTAATTCATTTTGTTTAATGGTCTTGATGCTTTTACCTATTGTCTCTTCTTTTGATGTTTTCATGGTTTCATAAAAAGCTTCGTTCGCATCTAAATAGATGTAATCAATAGGTTGCTCATTCTGATAGACCATTTCGCATTTAGCGTAGGCTATCTTGCAATCGTTTACTATTCTTTCAAATATGAAATCATCCACTGTAATTTTCCCTCTTAAATCAGTCTTTACTTCCGACTTCTTCATTATAAGATATAAAAGCGCTTTTGACAACCTATTATTGCATGATGTCTTGTTATTATCTATCTAAATTGTGGCTTATTTGATAAAATATAAAAGGAGGATTTAGACGATGAAATCTATTTTTTGCCCACATTGTGGTTTAAAACTAACGTTAAAAGAAATAGGTGATGAAGGCCTAGTCCCTTTTTGTTTGAGTTGTAACAAACCCGTGTTTGATTCGAGTAGCATTTGTATCTTAACGATGGTCATCAATGAATACGATGAGGTGGCTTTATTAAGACAAAACTATGTGTCTAAAGAGTTTCTTGTGTTTGTTGCTGGCTATCATAAGCCCAATGAATCTGCAGAACAAACGGTCGAAAGAGAAGTCTTTGAGGAACTCGGACAAGAGGTTAAAAAATTGAAATTTATCAAAACAGTGTTTCATCAAAAGCTTGATACATTATTTTTGTTATACGTATCTGTGGTTCAGAAAAAACCATTCAAGCTGTCTGCTGAAGTCGATGAAGCTCATTGGTACAAATTACCTCTAGACGAATCTTTACTAAACGAAAAAGGAGTGGCTTTAATGCTTTATAGAGCCTATATGAACGATGAGACTTGATAAATACCTTTCACACGCTGGTTACGGGACAAGAACTGAAGTAAAAGAAATCATTCGGAAAAAACTTGTGAAAGTCAATGGAGAAATCGTCATAAAAGATGATAAAAAAATCAACGAGTCTGTCGATGAAATTATTGTCAATGGACAAGCTTCTGACTATCAAAAATATGTGTATTTGATGCTTTATAAACCTGCTGGTGTGATCAGTTCGAATTTTGATCCTTTTCATAAAACAACCAAATCACTGTTGATTGGCTATGAGCATTACAAGACATTTCCGGTAGGCAGACTAGATTTGGATACTGAAGGGTTATTGATCGTGACCAACGATGGTTTATTGGCACACCAATTGTTATCGCCTAGATACCATGTAGATAAAACCTATTTCGTCGAATTTGAAGGCGATTATAAGGCGATTTATACTTCATTATTTGAAACAGGGATTACCTTAGAAGACGGCTATGTCACAATGCCAGCTAAAATCGAACTTCTTGACACAAACAAGGCGAATTTAACCATTAAAGAAGGCAAGTTTCATCAAGTCAAACGTATGTTTCAAGCACTAGATATGAAAGTTAGTTATTTAAAACGCATCTCTTTTGGACCAATCCATCTCGATAAAACTTTGAATAAAGGATCCTTTAGAGTTCTCACTGAAACAGAAATTGAAGCGTTAAAAGCGGTTTGTGTTAAACCTGTATAATGTTCACATTTTTTTAAAAAATACACAAACTATGATAAAATAATACAAGGTAGGTGAAGTTTATGTGGGATAACATCGTGCATATATTAACGGTAACCCCAATGTGGGAACTGTTGTTGATATTTTTTGCAAAAATCATAGAGGTTGCGATTGGTACACTCCGTATCATATTAATCTCAAAGGGATACCGTAAGCTCGGTACAGCTCTTGCTTTAATAGAAATCATTTTATGGGTATTTATTGCAAGTGGTGTCATTAACGGCATTACAGAATCTCCTATGAAAGGCATCGTGTATAGTTTTGGTTTTGCAGCTGGTGTATTTGTAGGCTCTTTAATTGAACAAAAGCTGGCGTTTGGAAAAGTCTTAATTCAAACGATTACTGATTTTAATTATGGTAAAGCAATTACAAAACATTTACGAGGATTAGGCTATGGCGTAACAACGATTGATGCCGTTGGTAAAGATGAGAAGCGTATGATTCTAATGATTTATGCAAATCGTAAAAATGCAGTTTCTGTCATCGCGAGTATTCGTCAAATACATCCAAAAGCCATGATTGTTTCCAATGACATTTCTAATGTTACAGGTGGCTACATCATGCCTTTAAGAAGATTACTTAAATAAACCATACTAAAACGTCTGAGCGTTGATATGGTATCTCTAAAGTAGGCACAAAAATAGTATTAATTCAAACGATATTATGAGTAATGTGTCCCTCAAGTCGAGAACTAATTAAATCAAACGATGAGATGGTTGTTCAGATTATGAACGGCCATTTTTTTGTACATTTGGTTTCAAAGCTTATCCCCATCTGCTTTAGGACTCAACAGGTTGAGAGTCCATTGATACCAATAATTGCTTTCGTAGTCCATGTAGTTATCAATTTCTTTTACGACATCATCAAATGTCTTACATCTATGGTTCTATGCCTATTTTTTCAAAATCACAGAATGATGATGGCGCTGTGTAGCATTCATTAACCGCCTTATCCTTTTGATAAATCATTTAGTGGCATTTGATTGTTTTTTTTGGAACGGATAAGTTTAAACGTTCAAACTTGTTTCGCTTTAAAGTAGTTAATACTCACTACTCATCAAATCATTACTGTCTTTATTGTAAAGTAAAAACCCTATCGTTTAGGTTCTTTTTTAAAGGGTCCGTTCTCTAGGGTACATATTATACAGGCATATGGCTATCCAATTTCTGATTATATCACCTGTCTACTTGACAGGATGCTGTTTACTATTAATCTGAGGCCATGATTTATTTATCTATTTTCGCTAGTTCTCTTATTAGATTTCTAGTTTCATCATCTATCCCATCGTTTTCATATCTTGTATCTCCAATGGTGAGGCTATAATCTGGCGTATCTTTTTCAAGTGAAATCTCTACTGAATCCCCCACTTCAATTTTAAGATCAGTTATAATCTCTAAAAGTGGATTGAATTTATCAATATCTTCTTTGTTGATTACTATTTTGGGATAGTAGTGTTGTGGTGATATTAAATCACTTTTAAACCTAATTAAACTCTGATTCTCACTTGAAAACATCGTACGAATGACGTCAAAAATTCTATAATCGAGCTTTCTAAACTGTATGTCTTCTTCGCTTTCTACCAGTGTTATAAATGCCAAAAGCGATTCGGATGCTTCTTGATATTCTGTATCTTTTTGTTCATGATACCTGATGACCGTTTTATCTATCGGCATATATACGTAAGTTACCTCGTTGTTTAAATCAAGATAATAATTGTCTTCTATTAAAACAAGCCCTCCAGTTTTATCTTCATACCTTAACGATACTGAACGATACGCTAGATAACTATCTAAACTGACTTCTTTATACTCGTTTGAAACTTTTCGATAGGTATCCTTTTGACTTTCTTCACACCCTGATAATACCATTAAACTGAGTAGCACTACGATCCATATTCTTTTCATATTGTATTACAACAGAATAAAGATTCCATTGATTCCTCCCTAAGTGTATATAGTATCGAACGATTTTTTTCACTCTTTTAAAAAAGTAAAAAAATTAAATTCAATTAATCGTAATATTTCATAACTATTGTAGCCTCATAAAATCAAAAAATCAATGCTTTTTTTTATTTAAGTAGCAAAATGGTACTTATTTCAAAGAACTTGAATCAAATTACTCGATATAAATTCGTACTCATAGATCATTAGCTATTTAAATCGTAAAAATAAAAAGCCTCACACCATTAGTATATAGACATATGGCTATCTAATTTTGTATTGAATACCCTCTTGAATTGACAGATGGCCTGTTCAAACATAGATGTTTTTTAGGATTGATTATAAACTTTATGAAACGATGAGTGCACATCTTTTGAAATGACTAAATGTCTGTGTTATCATGCTTCTAAAAGGAGAATTACAAACATGAAACTATATCAAAAATTATTTGCAGAATTTCTTGGTACCTTTGTACTAGTCTTATTCGGTACTGGGGTTGCTGTAACAACCGGCCAATTTGGAGGGTTGAATATCTTATTTACCGCTTTAGCATTTGGGTTATCAGTGGTGGTAATGGCCAATGCAGTTGGGCATATATCTGGCGGGCACTTCAATCCAGCTGTATCTTTGGCTGTATATTTAGAAAAAAAGATCACACACAAAGAATTTATATTATACAGCTTGAGCCAAATAGTAGGTGCACTTCTTGCTTCCACAATTCTTTTGATAATTGTGGGCTCAAATTCTCAACTAGGCGCAAACTTAGTTTCTACAAGTTTACCAAACAGTGGGTTTATCCAATTGCTAATTGGCCTATTAATTGAAATCTTCTTAACCTTTATTTTTGTTACAGTCATTTTACAAGTGACCAGCAAAGAGAAAGCTTCGAACGTATCTGCTTTAATCATTGGACTAACTTTATCATTAATCATTTTGTTCGGATTTCAACTGACTGGTTTAGGGGTAAATCCTGCCAGATCTATTGCACCTGCAATACTCCAAGGTGGTATCGCGCTTGAACAAGTATGGGTGTTTATTGTTGGACCCCTAGTAGGTGGATTCTTAGCACATTTGGTTCAGAGAATTTTGAAATAGACTGACGTTATATAAATAAAAAAGCACTTCGCGATGAAGTGCTTTTTTTGGATATCTCTATAAAAAATCATAGGGTGAAACCGTGGACGCTTTCTTTTCTTCACTTATATCTGATAAAAAGTCTTTAAGCGTCGTTTGACGTTTTTCATTAAGAACGACAGAAGCTTTTTCAATTAGACTTAAATCACCGACTAACGTTAAGTGTGACTTTGTACGGGTTATTCCGGTATATAAAAGCTCTTTTCTTAGCATTCTAGCATAACTTCTAACTAAAGGCATGATCACGACTTTGTACTCACTTCCTTGAGATTTATGAATACTGATTGCATAAGCAAGATTTAAGTCATCGAGTTCTCCTTTAGAAAACACCACTACATGATCGTCAAAATCAATATACAAAATATCTGAGTTGTTCTGATCTTTTGAAATGTCTTTAATGATGCCAATATCACCGTTCATAATCCCCTTTTCAGGATTATTAGCTAATTGAATAACCTTGTCTCCTATGACATATGTCTTATCGCCATAGGTCACTTTCTTTTTGGTTAAGTCTGTATATCTTCTTTGTAGTGCAAGATTAACTGCATCAATCCCAAGCCCACCTTTATAGATTGGAATCAACACTTGAATGTCATCTTTCAATGAATAACCCTGATCTAGAGCCTCATCTATCGTACCAATCATCACGTCAATGATGTCTGACTCATATTTAGTAATAAATTTGATATCTTCTTTTGATTCATAGTCTGTGCTGTCAACTGTTTGATTGTTGACTCTTAAAGCCAAATCAATGATGCCTGAATTCTTAGCTTGCCTATGAATTTCTTTTAAGGCAATTACCGGCATACAACCAGACTCGATGATGTCCGAAAGGATTTGTCCAGGCCCAACAGAGGGTAATTGATCTTTATCTCCCACAATGACCACTTGTGCACCTGTTTTAATCGCTTTAAAAAGATTTTCAGCCAAAAAAACATCAATCATTGATGCTTCATCAATGATTACGAGTTGATGAGGCAATTGAATCGTTTCATTGTAATAGAAGGCACCTTCATAATTATATCCAAGTGCTCTATGAATCGTTAATGCCTTCATCGACATCACCGTTTGCATCCTTCTAGAGGCTCTACCTGTAGGCGCAATTAAAAGGATTTGTTCGCTAGCCGATTCCAACTCCAAATCTAATTCGTTTTTGATGGCATAGATTTCTAATAATCCGTGAATGATGGTAGTTTTTCCTGTTCCAGGACCACCAGTAATCACTGATATAGAACTGGATAGCGCACTAATAATGGCTTCTTTTTGTTTCTGTGTATAAGTAATATTCAGTTTTTTTTCAGTCATCCAAATTAAGTTTAATGCTTCATTTTCATCTATGATTGCTTGTGTTTGCTTAAGTCTTTTAAGTTCAATAGCCAAATCGGCTTCACTTCTATATACCGTATCTAGATAATACTTATGATCTTTTTTAATGATTCTTTCAGATTCGATTAGCCTTTTTAAGGCTTCAATAATTAAGTCTTCACGAATATTGTTACCTAGAATCTCTAAACAAGCGTTCACCAATTGGCGATCCAATATGTAAGTATCGCCTCTTTGAAAAGAAACCGTTTGAATGCCAAACAAAAGTGCTGCTTCTAACCTTCTCTGATCATCATTTTTAATGCCAAAAACACTGGCTAATATATCGGCTCTTTTAAATCCAACTCCGTCAATATCCTCAATCAAGCGATAGGGATTGTCTTTGATTCTATCGAGAGCATCACTCCCATATTTCGCATATAACTTCATCGCCATTTTCGATGTTAAGCCGAATCCATAAAGCGATACCAAAGTAGATTCAACCACTTGGTTATCATGGAGTTGCTTATAAAAGCGTTCAATTTGAAGGCGATTCAACCCCATATTTAAAAGAACTGTCTTGTTTTCTAAAATCTTTTTAATGGCGTCATCTCCTAGAGTATCGACGATTTTTTTCGCTCTCACCGGCCCTATACCCGTAAACAAATCACTAGAGAGATAGGCGATAATACCTTCTTTGTTTTGAACCTCGGCTTTTGAAAATGAGATGACTTTATATTGTAACCCATATTTAGGATGTGTGGTTTCTTCCACATTAAATGTATACGTCACTTCTTTAGACAACTCTGGCAGATAACCCGTTATGATAACCTCATCCATGCTTTCAAGTGCAATTTTTGCAATACTAAACCCATTATCGTCGTTTCTAAATAGATAGTGTGTAATGTTTCCAGTTAATGATTTCATAGTTTAACGCTCCTTTGATAATAATAGAGTACAACCCCTGATAACAGTAACAGTAACGATAAAATCATAAACAAGTAATGCCCAATGTCATCATAGATCAGCCCAGCAAGCAACGGTCCAATGATGGCCCCAAGTGCAATAGCGCTCGTTCTAGAGCCCATTAAAATCCCAGGTGACACATCTTTATATTTAGATAAATGATAAGTTACAGTAGGCTCATAAATGGCTTTACCTGCGATATATACCAAGTAAAAGCTATACCCATATAACAAAAAGTATCCTTGATCAAATGTAAAAGTTAACACTGAAAATACGGCTTGTAAAAAGACAGATACCACTAGTATATGTGTGTCCTTAAACCGATTATAAAGCCTTGGGACAACCAAAAAACTCATAATAAGGGTTATAATCCCAGTGACAAACACCAAAGTGCCGATGTCGCTCGATTTGTACCCGATATCTGTCATGTATAAATCCAAATACTTGGAAAAGTTGGTTTGAGCGATAGAAATAACCGCAATCATCACCACAAGTAAAAACAGTGGTTTTGATAGTTTTCTGATTTGAGAGAGCTGTTTTAATGCGCTTTGTCTTTTAGACAGAACTTTATCTGTTTCAATCATGTGAATGAAAACAAACGTAAATAAAGCCAGTATCACATTATAAACCGCCTGAATATACATCATGATCGACTCTTGTCCAGTGAATAGATTCCCTAGAAATCCACCAACATAGTACCCCAAGGTTGACCCGATGACATTAAACGCAACAAATAATGATATGATTTTGCCTTTATGGTTTTCATAGTCTTTACTAATGCTGATATGTGCCAACACATTAGAAATGATTGCACTGGCAAAAACGCCCGCTGAAAATCTCACAAGGATGATTAAATAAATATTTGTGAAATACCCAAACAAGGCTTGGCTAACCCCATATCCAATTAATCCTATAATCAAAACGGCTTTTCTATTTTTAGAATCGCCTAGATTTCCCCACACCGGGGCCATAATAAATTGTCCTAAATTCATACTCGCAAAAATAACGCCAAACATATTTGAAGAGACTTCTATGGTCCTCAAATGCGCTGGCGTAATAGGGTGGGCTAGGTTCATGCCTAGCCCAACGAGCATGGCATATATGAATAGTATCCAAACTTTATGCATTAGTACTGTCTTCTTTCATCTTTCATGTAAACTGTGTCAATAAACCCGCCACCAACACAAACATCTCCTTCGTAAATGGCACAGGCTTGACCTGGCGTCACTGCACGAACGGTTTTCGGATAAGTAACCTCAAGGGTCTTATCATCTATAAACTTTAAAAACACTTCATGGTCTTCCTGACGGTATCTGAATTTAGCTGTAAATGTTCTACCTTCTAAAGATTTATCTCCTCTGAAAGTGACATCGGTAACGATGCATTTGTCGCTGTATAAGTAAGGGTGATGAAACCCCTGTTCAACATATAAAACATTTTCTTTAACGTCTTTCCCCACCACAAACCAAGGCTCTAAATCGTACTCTTTTAAACCACCAATACCAAGTCCTTTACGTTGTCCAATGGTATAGTTCATCAACCCATCGTGTTTTTTGATGAATGTCCCGTCTAAACGGCGCATCTCACCTGATTTTTTGTAGATATAGTTGCTTAAAAAAGCATTGAAATGTCTTTCTCCAATAAAACAAATACCTGTAGAATCTTTTTTAACCGCAGTAGCAAGGCTGTGTGTCAAAGCGAGTTGTCTTACCACAGACTTATCAATGTCCCCAAGCGGAAACATCGCTTTTTCAATTTGTGCTTCTGTCAATTGTGATAAAAAGTAAGTTTGATCCTTATTTTGGTCTTTAGAGCGCACAAGCACAGTATGACCATTTCTAACCTCTGTCTTTGCATAATGCCCCATGGCAATATAATCCGCATCTAGTCTTTTTGCATATTCTAAAAAGGCCTTAAATTTGATTTCCGTATTGCATAAAATGTCTGGGTTTGGCGTTCTACCACGTTCGTATTCACTTAAAAAATAGGTGAAAACTTGTTGCCAGTATTCTTCTGTAAAATCCACTTTGTGTAATTTGATGCCAAGTTGATCGGCTACTTTTTTAGCATCTAAATAATCCACTTCTTGTGCACAAATATCATCATTGACAGTTGGGTTTCCATACACATCTTGATTGGCAGCTGAATCCCAATTACGCATAAACACGGCTTCAACATCATAACCTGCTTCAAGCAACAATAAAGCAGCAACACTAGAGTCTACCCCACCGCTTAATCCTAATATAACTTTTTTCATTTAATCACAACCTTTATGTCTGATGGCATTCTAAAATCACCTCTTGGAGATAAAGATACGTCTAACACTTTAGGTCCATCTGGTAATACTTGTCTTTTAAATTGTTGTTGGTAAAAACGATTAATAAATGCTTTGGTTTTTGATAAAGCTTCTTCTTTGTCTAGTTCGAATACTTCTTCTAATAGAAAAGCCATTTTTTCATGATCATCTCCGCATTTTAACAAGCGATGTAATAGAAAATCATTGATCATGTATTTACCGATAATATCCTCTGTCATTTGGTTTTTGATCAGTTCTGGTGATACAGGTGTATCCACCACATCTAACAAGAGTGTTTTAAACTCTTTGTAGAAATCGGCATAATGTTCAACCATAAATCTAACCAATGTTTTTGGAAGCCCTGCATTAATGCCATACATGCTCATTTGATCGCCACTATAGGTCATGAAACCTAAAGCAACTTCGGATAAGTCACCCGTTCCTAAAACTATCCCATTTTCTTTATTGGCCAAGTTCATAAGCAACATTGTTCTAATTCGGGCTTGCGTATTTTCATATGTAATATCCGTTTTGTTTTCATCTTGTTCAATCATCTTAAAATGTGTGAGCGTTTCTTCCACAATGGATTTCTCAAACTGCGTAATGCCCAGTTTCTTCATTAACTCAATCGCATTTTGTTTAGTTCTGTCTGATGTCCCTAGTCCAGGCATCGTCACACCAATAATGTCTTTGGCAGGACGATTTAAAAACTGCATCGTATCATAAGCAATTAAGAGTGCTAAAGTAGAGTCTAACCCACCTGAAACACCGATGATGATTTTTTGATTACCAACGTGAAGTAATCTTTTGGCAAGTGCTTGAATTTGAATGCGTTTAATATCTTTAAATGCTTTATCTATATTTTTGGTAGGGACAAAAGGAAAAGGGTTCATTTTTGTTTTAAAATGAAACACTTTCGCTGATTCGAAGAAAACCGGAATTTTAGTTATATCTAAGGTTTCTCGATGCATTGCATCTTTTAAATTTTGATCATGTCGACGTTTGAAATTGATTTCACCAAAATCAATCTCGGTTTCCAAAATACCTGTTTTAGGGTCGTTAAAAAATGCTTCTGTGCGAAGTTCACCATTAATGGCTACCATATTATGGCCTGAAAAAACAGTATCACTGGAGGATTCCATCATGCCTGAAGACACATATAAATACGCCCCTGAATTTCTTCTGGAGTTTTCAACGACAACCATCCTTCTAGACTGTTCTTTGTATAAGTGCTCCGTTGAAGCAGAGATATTCAATATCAGATTTGCCCCCATTAAAGCCAATGCATTGCCTGGCGAAAAATTGGTCCACATGTCTTCACATATCTCAATACCAAAGCGAATATCTTTCTCGATATCTTCAAAAATTAGGTCTCCGAAAGGTACTTTTTGATTAAACAATAATATCTCTTTGAGTTGAATATCTAGTCCCGAATTAAACCATCTTTTTTCATAAAACTCGTTAGTGTTCGGAATGTATTTTTTAGGAACAACCCCTAGTATTTTATGTTCTTTAATCACACAAGCAACGTTATACAAAACGCCTTCCACATCTAGTGGAAGCCCCAGAACTATGATGCCTTTATAAGGGTTTTCTATTAACAAACGTAAAAGTTCTTTTTTAGCTTGGTTGATCAATTCATCCTGATAAAATAAATCACCACAAGAATAGCCTGAAATAGACAACTCTGGAAACAAAACCAATCCAGATTGGATATCTTTCAAGACCAAAAGCATCTCATCTACATTATGTTTAGGATGTCCTACTTCTAGTTTTGGTGTTACGAGTGCAATTTTTAAAAATCCATTTTTATACATGTCTATACCTCATATAAGTGATGCTTTTGGATGTAGGCCAACACTTTCTCATCTAAGTCTTTGGCATACTTGTTTTGATTATGTCTGAACAATGAAGATTTTTGTTTAAGATCTAACGATTCAATCCTAAATTTACTTTCTGGAAGGTTTAATGTTTTTAAGGTTCTTGAAGCTTCGTGGTCTCTATCGATCACAATGAATTGATAGGTCTCGATCAATCTGTCTTTTTCAACCCATGTCTCAATCTCTTTTAAGTTATCCGCTCCTAAAACAAATGTAGGACGTTCCTGGTAGAGATTTGAAAAATAGTCGAGCGCGGAAATTGTCCCATTAAAGGCATTTGTTTGTTCAAAATCAGAGATCACACAATTTGGTTCTTCAGCAATTAATTTTAACATATTTTCCCTATGTTGATAGGGAATAAGCCCTGGTTTTGGATATTTCATCCCCACCGGTAAAAATATAAACCAATTTGGGTTATATTTGTTGATGAGATATGCTTTTATGGTTTGATGGGCTTTTGTTGGTGGATTGAATGCACCACCATATATTATTATCATAGAATCACCATCCTAATTATATCATAAATGTCCACGTATTTAACTTAGTTAATACAATAGTATTATGCTATAATATAGGTAAATATAAATACATTTAGAGGAATATAATGCCAGAAGACAAAAAACAAAGAGCAGATGAAAACGAACATACGTTTAAAACGATAGAAGCTAAACCTGTCACTTTATCGGATGATTTCGATTACTTTGGTCAAAAACTGCATCGAAGAATTATATCTAAATTCTTAGTGTTTCTCATTAAGATTCTTTTTGTCTATCTATATGGCGGTTTTGTTTTAGGTTTTAAAGTCAAACATAAAGAAAATTATCAATCTCACAAGAAAAAAGGCGCCGTCATTGTTTCCAATCATGTCCATCCCTTTGATGCCTTCCTATTAGGCTCCTATTTTTGGCCAAAACGTCTATATTTCACGATGTTAAAAACCAACTTAGGGTTGCCCTTTGTTGGGAAACTATTTCACCTCATAGGTGGTGCCCCAATCCCAGACAGTAAAGCTCAAATCGTTCGTTTCCAAGAACAGTTAAACGACAGGTTAGAAAAAAACTCAATGATTGCAGTTTTTCCTGAAGCTTCTTTAAGGCCTTACTGTGACCATATACGACCCTTCAAAAAAGGAGCATTTCGTTTTGCTTTCAACGCAAATGTTGATATAATACCCATGGTATTCATTTTTAAGAAGCCTAAAGGGCTTATGAAGTACTTAAAAAAGAAACCATGTGTCCATTTGCATATTTTGAAACCTTATACTTTGGTTCAAAAAGAAACTAAATATGAAACGTTATCTTATAATAACGATGCTTTACACGACATCGTGAGCACATATTTTAATGCAAATAGCGATTACCTAGGAGGCGATTAAATGGACTCACGCGAGACCTATTTTAATAAATTGCGTAAAAACAATTTACGTATTACAAACAGTCGTAAAGCTATGATTGACGTACTTGAAAATAACCACTTGACGTTTAAAGAAATTCAAAGCGCATTGGCGAAAAAAGGGTTTACGAACATATCTACCATCTACAATAACCTTGACTTTTTAATTGAACAAAAAATCGTAGTTGAGTTATACATCAACGACACTAAGTACTATGACTTAGCCATTGATAACCCAATGCATAATGCAGACAGCCATGTTCACGTGGTAGTCAAAGATACGAATAAAATCACTGAAATCAATAACACAGATATATTTGAATACATTAAACAAATTCCTGAGTTGAGAGATTTGCATGTGGATTATATTCGAATTACCATTGGTGCGCGAAAGAAGAAAACTTATTAAATTTATACTTAAAAAGCATTTAACCAAATAAGGGTTAAATGCTTTTTTTATCTTTATTTAAAACAAACGCTCTTTAGTCTAGCTACAAATAGAGGGTGGTGACCATGATCTCTTTTATCGATTATTTAATGTTTACCAATGATTGATTACTTTTTCTGCAAAACCCATCACATTTTTTACCTCGACTTTTTCGCCTGATTCTAATTTGAAATAGCCATTGAACTTACCGAACACTTGATGTTGAATCGACTTAATAATCAGCGCATTAGTGCTAGAATTACGATCCAGAATTGGCATGAATTCAAGATAAATATCCGCTTCTTTCGACTTAAATATCCAAAGACTCATGTAATCCTCTTTCCCATTCTTAGTAGGAATCACAAACTCAACATCTGAAAATTTATAGTTTTTGCCATCATAATAAAACATGTTTTCAGAAGCGCTAGAGGTATTACCAAATCCGTATCCCAAATTAAATCCGATTGTTTTGTTTTCAATATAACCCGAAGCACTTGCCCAGTACCATGTGTTTTTATAAGTCCAAACGCCTCTTCCCCAGTCTAGTGTTGAAAAAGCATCAGATAACGGATAAAGTGATTGACCTATTGTAAAAGACCCCTTAACCGTCATTAAGTTGATTTTATGATTGTAGTAGAAATGTTTGGGCTTATCAAACGGTGTGGCGATAACAACAGAAGTATTTGGGTGTTCCGTCAATGAAACATCTAAACTGAATTTCTTACCCATAAACTTGTCCATCTCAACCATCAATCTACGTTCGCCATTTTCATGAATGAATCCAAATGAAAATCCTTTTCTCTTAAACGTTAAATCTCCGATTCGTGAACTATTTGGAAGGCCCAGTTTTTTGAACGGAAGGCCCGTTTTTGAAACCGTATGGTATATTTTTTTCTCAAAGTCTAAAACTGAAATAGAGGCTAGCCACATATACGAATTATCAGCAACCGTAAGGGCTACCCCATGTTTATCATTGCCAATGTAATAATAGTCCCATTCTTTAAGTCTGAGGCCTTTTACGCCAATGTCATTCTTGTCATAAGTTCTTATTAAGTCCTCGTGATACCCACTTTCAATTAATGCACCTTTTTCATCTAATAGTGGCCCTTTTGTAAGTCTGATTTCTTCTCTCATTATGTCACCTTCTTACTAAAAGTATATCATAAATGACAAAAATGAAAAAAAAGAAACACATTTTTTGTGTTTCTCAACTCACTAGTTTTTCAAGAAAGGCCAAGCATTTGTTGTACCTAATATTTCGTGAGTCTAAAATGATTTTTGACTCTTTTATAAGTCTTTCATGAGACAACCTAAATGCCTCTATAAGACCTTTGTTATTGGTAATCAAAGAACATTCACCTAATGTATAAAATGCAGAATTGTTGAGATTGGTAGACCCAACAATTAAACAATCATCTATTTGGATGGCTTTTGCGTGAACCAAACCCTCGTATAGATAGATCGTGGCACCTTTCTTATAAAAGGCCTTCATCAGTTTTAAGTTATAATGTGTTTGTAGATTGGAAACGCTTGATGTTACAATTGATACTTTAACGCCATTGTCAAGCGCTTTAAAAATCGCTTTAGTTGCTTTTTTCGCTCCAAAGTAAGCCATGTGCATAATGACCTCAGTCTTAGCTCTAAAAAGGTAGTATGGTATCCACTCTTGTGCTTCTTTAACAGACGCATTTGTAAGTATATCAAGGGTTTTGTCACCTCGATAAGTAAGTCCGTTTAAACGGGCCTTAAAGTGTTTGACAAAGTCTTTATCGTTTAGATAAACCATGTAGTCTTTGTACTTTCTACCTTGAATGTCTTTACCATTCTCTTTGTCTTCAATATTTACGCCACCAATCAATAGTTTTTGATCGTCGACTAAATAGTATTTCGTATGATCTTTCAATATCTTATCAGTTAAGGACAAATTAGGGTGTTTCAAAACTTCCATGAGTAGAAGATTGTCGTTTTGCTTGTAACCTTTAGGTTTACGTTTATCCGCATACATAAAATCAATGCCTCTTATAAGCGGCATCAGTGAAGGATCTTTTCTCTTATGAAACAAGCTTTGTTTGTTTTCTTCTGCTTTTTCAAAAATAGAACCATAACGATCTTTTTTTATTGCCACTTTTACACCGCGTTTTAATGCTTGATACACGTGCTCAAGTATGACGTTACCGATTTTGTCGTCACGCCAAATAAACATTTGAATTTCAATTGTATATTTTGCTTCATCAATGAGACTGCACGCCTTTATAAATGCTTGTTTGCCAGTTACGTATAATTCCATTAGTTTTTAATCGCAGCTCTTAATTTTGCAGATAAAGAGCGGCTATTCTCCTTACATTCCTCTTCACTCGGTAATACAGGTTTTCGATTATATAGCCTAAGTGGCGCTTTAAGTGTGGAGAGAATCGGCACCCCTTTTGGGACTTTGATTTCACTTTGTTCTTTGAAAAAGTGTTTAATCAAACGGTCTTCTAAAGAGTGAAACGTAATCACAGAAATAACCCCGTCTTTATTCAGTAAATGGACCAATTTAGGTAGCGTGCGCTCGAGTACACCTAGCTCATCATTTACTGCGATTCTTAACGCCTGAAATACTTGTTTGGCAGAGTGAGATTTTTGAAGGTACTTGTATTGATCGGTGATTCTCACCAAATCAAAGGTCGTTTCAAGTGGACGAGACTCAATGATTTTCTTGGCAATTGGTCTGGCAAAATCTTCTTCACCATAGACTTTAAAAATGTAGGTCAGTTCATCCAAAGAAGCATAGTTGACAATGTCATAAGCGCTTTTATTTGAACTTTGGTTCATGCGCATATCTAACTTTGCATCCTGCATATAAGAAAACCCACGTTCTTTATCGTCTATTTGAAACGATGACATCCCTAAATCCATGATAATGCCATCTATTTTGTCGATGCCTAACGATTTGAGTGCCTCTTCAATGTTTTCAAAATTTTGATTGATGGCCGTAAAATTATCAAATCTTTCAAGACGTTTTTTTGCAGTTTCAATCGCAAATCTATCTTGATCAAATCCATATAAATGACCACCTTCAAGACGTGACAAAATGGCCTCGCTGTGTCCGCCACCCCCAAGGGTAGCGTCAACATAGATGCCATTTTTCTTAATGTTTAAGGATTCAATGGTTTCTTTAAGCAATACTGAGTAATGTTTCATAGTTTTATTTGTCGAAATAACGATATTTTAAAATCGCATCGTTCATTCGTTTATGCTGATAGAATATATCGCTTATCTCTTCAATTCTTTCTTCATATTCTGCGTTATCAATCCATTTTGAAGGTAGTATCAAATGAAAATTGTCTGTGAATAAATCCATAGTCATCGGGTTATATGCAAACGTTTGTGTGTTTGATAACATATCCGTTCCAAAATGATAATTTGAGTCTAAATTGAACAAATTCGACAATGTTCTTTTCGTATCGGTTTGACCTCTTACCAATGAGGTATCAATGTTGAATTCCTGTAAATTCATGCCAGGGGCATAAAGGATAAAAGGCACATTGTGAGAGAGTTCTTGATAATCAATGTGAGAAAGATTCGGATACAGTTGACTTAAGTCATCAACCGTTAACCCGCCAGTATGATCACCATACAAAACAAACACGACATCTTCTAAAAGCGATTCTTCAAAAAGATGATTAAAAAATGCTTCAAGGGTTTTATCAGTTCTTCTAGCGTAATCGAGATAATTACCAAGATCACCTTCGATTAAGGTTTCCCATGGGTTAATCCCTGTGATACCTTCAAAATCGAAATATGGGGTATGTAAAATGGTTGTTAAAGCAAAGATAAACTGTTGTTCATCTTTTCTCAAAACATCGGTTAAATATTCGAAAATAACTGTATCATCCACCCAACCATTAATGGTTTCGGTTTCTTTGTCGTAATAACCTTCTTCTTCTAATGTTTCCATTCCTGCGAAATGTTCCGGATTAAACCCGAATGTAGGATAGTTTTCATTGCGCTTGTAAAAAGTTTCAGTAGACCCGTTCATCGCATAAGTCTCGTACCCTTTTTCAGCAAATAACGAGGGCAGTGTCTCAAAGTTATCAGCAATATAATCAAAATAAGTAACAATTTGACCCGTAGCACTTAAACCTGTTAACGTTGCAAACTCAGCATCACTTGTTTTTCCTACGCCAATATGCGAGTAAAAATGATCGAAATATAACGCTTCTTCGCTGTTAACCATTTGATTCAAGAAAGGGGTAACCTCGTGGGTGCCATCCTCTGATTCAAACGATAAGTTCATCACAAAATCATTGAAAGACTCTAATTGCAAAATCACCAGTTTCTTGCCTTCAAACAAACCAGTTACTTCGCTGTTTACACAGGAAGGATCATTCAAATAATTAAGTGGACAAGTTTCTTTTGCATTGGTTAAAAAGTCTTCAATTTCAACAGATAAATTCGATGTTTCATCGATGACTTGTTCGGATTCACCTAATGTATAACTTAATAAGTCATTGATGTAGTAATTGTATAACCCCATGGTTTGTACACCCTTCAATGCGACACGATTCTCTTCGTAAAAGGATGCTTTAATGATATTTTGATAAGTGACTTGTGAAAAGCCGACCATCAATAGACTTAAAATAAAAACATTCATTACTTTCACATTCATGTGGAAAGTTTTCTTTAAGAAACGTTCTTCTTTGAATGGGCGTTTAACCCAAACATAGACTGTGATGTAAAGAAAGAAAAATGCCGGAACGATTGCAATATACTGTTTCATCTTAAACAGATTACGCCACAAATGAACGGTTAGCTGATGTCCCAAAACTGGTGCACTGTTTGAAAAAGTTCTTGCGTTAAAGAATGAAAAGGCTGTTCCGTAGTAAAACGAATATATTTTAAGTGAAAAGACAACAACCGATAAACCAATCCCAAAAGCGGACAAGATTGTGACAAAGGTTGCCTTCCGTTTGCTCACCAAATAAGCAACTACAATCAAAGCTAGTAAAACACCTAAGTCTCCTAAGGATGCATTAAGCGAGACTAAAAAATCTTCGTTGTAAAGATTCATCCCTGGGTTAAAAATCTGTGCTGTAACCATTAATCGGTTCAACATCAGTAGCACAATAAATGAAGTTATCGTTAAAATGATAATTGCATTACCATTTAATTTTTTCATAATAATCCCTCTTGTTTCAAATTTTATACAAGTATATCATAATACTTTATGATTACTTTGTAAAGAAAAACAGTATTTTACGTAAAAGGCTTATACTTTAGTATAAAGAAAAAGATGCCTTCTGGCATCCTTCTTTAAAGCTTTATTCAGCTTCTTTGACGTTAACTACTTTTTTACCTTTGTATTCACCAGTGATTGGAGATACTCTGTGAGGTAATACTAAGTCACCAGTTTGTGGGTCTACCACTAAAGTTGGTTTGCTTAGTTTGTAGTGTGTGCGACGTTTTCTCTTTGCAGTCTTAGACGTGCGGCGAAAAGGAACAGCCATTTTCACACCTCCTATTTTTTGTTAAAATGGTCCTTAAGTTGAGCAAATGCTTCGTTAATTCTAGGTTCTTCTTCGAATTGTTCTAGATCTGCATCTTCAGCATAAACCTTCAATGGAATCTCGCATACTAATGCACCCCATACGATTTCAGCTAAATCTACTTTCTCATTAATAATTCGATATTCAGAGTCTAGTTCATCTGAAACATCCTCTTCTATCACAAAACTTAAATCGTGTAACACGGGTTTAAGTGTAAGTGCACATGGTAAAGTTACGGTTGTTTTCACTTCGAGTTTAAAATGAAGGTTTCTTTGCGTTAAAAATGACACATTGCCCGTTACGATTACAGGATTGATGTCATAAAGTATGGTTTGATTCTCTAGTCGGTCTTTAAAATCCAATTCGAGGTTAATCCCATTCAAAGAGCATTCATTTTTTAGCTTTTCAAGTGTGTAAATCATATTATCACCAGCTGTTTAATTATACATGGTTTCAAACTTAAAGTCAATGAATTTTATCATTCGCTTTATGATGAGAAAAGGCCCCTCAAAAGAGTGCCTTTGAATGTCTTTATAATCCGCGTTTTTTCCTTAAGAAAACCAGCAAGTCCTTTAGCACATCTTGAATATCTTTTGTAATGATTGCGCCTTGTTTGAGTTCTGATTCCTTTTTAATGATGTTTTTAAGTCGAAGATTAATTACTTGATTATTGACTAGATTCAACTGTAGGTCAACAAAATGGTGAAAGGCCTTTTTACTAAAGTATCTAGAAGATTTAGATTCTATGGACATAATCGCTTGGTACGGTAGTTCTAAGGCATGGTTATCTGAAAATGATGACGTTTGATGATCAACTAGGGTTTGATAATAATAGAGTTGGGTCTCTCCAAACAAAAGCACCGTTAGCCTAGATTGATTGTATCGGATTTTGTCCTGTTTTTTACCCATCTTAATGCTCAAGTTGCTGCCTTTGTAAAATGCTTCAGGCATAGAAACCACCAACGGGCTAAACTCATTAACCTCATCATCAGTCACTCCAAAAGTTGTTTTAGCGGTAAGAAGCACTTTATCGTAGTCTTTACTGACATACTGATCATACTTTTCGGCACCTTCCATTTTCTTTTTGAAATATTTCTTCATAAAAGCGTGTTGCATCGAAATCTCTCGTTGTTCTTCTGCAAGGTGTTTTTGTTCAATTTTTTTCTCTTTTTTGGTAAGACTCATTGTTGTGTCCCCTTCCAATGTATGACTACCTTTATTGTATCAATTACTTAAACCATAGTCAATTATTCACTTTTTTTCTTGATTACTTTTTGATCTGTCATACTAAGAAAAAAAGTCACTTCAACTAAAGTGACCTTCGTGATTGAAAACTTTTATTTATGCGTTAAAATCGAAACGACAATCATACCTACAAAAAGAATAGAAATAACAGCTGTTGAGCGCATCAAGAATAATTCTACGCCTCTTGCTTTTGAGTTCTTAAATAGTTCTGATTTTTCACCGCTGAAGGCAGATGCAACGTTGTCTTGAGATGATTGTAGCGCCACAGCAACAATTAAAAGTATACCAAGCACTAATACAATATAATCGGCAAAATTCATGTGAAAACCTCCTAAAATACACCTTATTGTAACAATAAATAGGTGTTTTGTCAACGAGATAAACTAACTAAATAATGTTTGCGTATCTTCAATCATTTTTAATGTAGATTGATAGCCGCCAGACACAATGTACCAGCTAACTGAATCTAGTAGGATGATTCGATTATTCTTAGCTGCATTGGTCGAATCAATCAGTGCGTTATCAAGAACACCAATTGAAGGTTCTCCGCCAATGGCTTGTGCTCTATCAACCACAAATATCACATCCGGATTTAGGTTTTGAACGTATTCAAACGATACTGTATCTCCATGCGTATTTGCATCCGCATTACCAAAATGCTCATCTGCGGCACTAAAGGATAGTTCGTTATGGATAAATCCAAATCTAGAACCTATCCCATATCCTGAAATATCATCCCCATTTGTCATTAGTATTAGTGATTTAAAACCGCTCCCAATCGCTTGTTCTTTTATGATGTTTGTCTTTGATTCTAGGGTTTCATACATAGTGTCAAACACCTCATTGTTATTGAAAATCAATTTTAAATGTTCTAAATTTGTTTTAAGCGAATCTAAATAGTTTTGATTATCGATGGTCACATTTAAAACAGCAACTCCGCCAAGTTCAGTTTTTAAAGTATTATAACTCCAACTGCTCCTGCTTGAAATGATGACCAAATCTGGATTAAATAAATCAAGCGTATCAAAACTTGGTTCGAACAAAGTCCCAGCGTTTGTAACGGCATCAGTATTATACTTCGATAAATAACCTGGCAAATTAGACTTAACGATTGCGATTTGTTCAATAGCTAACGCTTCTAATCCGATAAAGTCAAAAATATCTAGCACCCCAAAATCAAATATTGCGACTTTTTTTGGATTGGTCGGAATGACTTCATTCACCGTTTCAACAGTCGCGTTTTCATCATTTCTATTGCTTGCTTTAGTAACCGATTGTTCAATGGTCACTGTTTCATCATAGGTTTTATCATCGTTAACGATTTGACATCCTACAAGTCCTGTTAAACTGATTAGTAACATCAGTACTACAAATATTTTTTTCATCTTAGTTTCCTTTTTCTCCTTGATAGTAAATACAATACTTCTTTCCATTAACCCCAGCAATACAAAACTCATGGTCAAAAACATAATCCAATACGCCTTTATCCATGATTTCATCAGGCGCCCCTTCTTTGATAATTTTGCCATCTTTCATCGCAATAATATGATCTGAAAAAGTTGCTGCAAAGTTAATATCATGTAACACAATCATAACTGTTTTACCTAGTTTTTTTACCAAATCCTGTAAAATAAGCATCATGTCAACTGAATACCTCATATCGAGGTTATTAAGCGGCTCATCTAGCAATACATATTTTGTATCTTGTGCAACAATCATCGCAATATAAGCTCTTTGTTTTTGCCCCCCAGACAGTTGATTAATGTTTTTATGTTCAACCTCTTTTAATCTTAAAAAGGTGATAGCTTCATCAATTTTTGCGACATCCTCTTTAGACAAATTTCCTTTAGAGTGAGGCCATCTGCCAAATGAGACCAATTCTCTAACCGTTAAATTCACAGATATCTGATTGGTTTGTTTTAGGATGGCTATCGCTTTAGCAAAGACATTGGGTTTGATTTTTGAAATGATTTGTCCATCTAATAAAACTTGACCGGAATCTGCTAGTATAAGTTTCGAAAGCACCCCTAAAAGGGTTGATTTCCCCGCACCATTAGGTCCGATTAAAGCAGTGACAGCACCTTCCTTGATGGTTAAGTTTACGTCATCCAAGACAACCAAATTACCATATTTTTTATGAACGTTTTTGATTTCAATCATGACTTTTTGTCTCCTTTAATCAAAATGTAAATCATGTATATCCCACCAACTAGATTAATTAAAACAGCCAGTGAGGTATTCAACTCAAATACTTGCAGAATAAACTGTCCTAATACCAAAAATAATATGCCCAATAGTGCAGATACGACAAATAACGGTTTATGATAGTCAGTCTTTAATATTTCTCTAGCCAAATTGACTGATATAAGCCCTAAAAACATCAATGGACCTACTAATGCAGTGGACACGCTGATCAAAACTGCAATTAAAACTAGACTTTTGTTCATCAGTTTTAAATAGTTCACACCTAGACTTTTTGCTTGATCTTCACCTAGATTCATCACATCAAAGTATTTTAAATCTTTAATTAAGAAAATCAAGGCAACCATCATCATAGGCAGGGCAATATACCAGAGTATTTCTGTATTCATATTGGTTAATGATGGCATCGCTAATTGTGTCACAACCAAGAAATCATCCGGATCGATTACTCGGTTTAAAAATGAAGTTAAACTCCCCATCAACGTTCTAAATACCAAACCTACCAACAATAATAGTGCTAAATTATTTTTGCCTTTTCTTAAGACAAATCCATAAAGCAACATCGACGTTAGAACCATAACGACCGATGACAAAACAAAATTATAATAAGGGTTTGCAATCAAAACCGTTTGACTTCCAAAGATGAATACAATCAACGTTTGTGATAGAACAAAGGTTGAATCAAATCCAATCACACTTGGGGTAAGTATTCGGTTATTGGTCATCGTTTGAAACACCAATCCAGTAATGCCCATTGTGATTGCCACAATAATCATCGCCACAATACGTGAACTTCTTCTAAATAAGCCTCTATTCAATTGGCCGACTGTGATGACGTCAATCCCAATGAGCCAATAAAATAGGTAAAGCACGACTGCAACGGCTGCAATGGCACCTAATATCAAAATAGGTTTTAGATGTTTACTTTGCATGATTAACCCTCCTGTAAATTAGGTAGAGGAAAACAATGCTTCCAATGACACCCATCGTAAGTGAAACAGGAATTTCATACGGGAAAATGATGATACGCGAAATGATGTCTGCGAAGAGTACGAAAACCCCACCGAATAACACCACGTCCCATACGGTTTTTTTGACATTATCCCCGTAGTAGATCGAAACCAAATTCGGGACAACCAATCCAATGAATGGTATTGACCCAACAACAACATAAATCGCAGCCGTCACCATCGATATGATGAGCAATCCAATCATCATAGTCTGCTTATATTTGACGCCCAAGTTTTTAGCAAAATCCTCGCCCATTCCAACGATATTGAATTGAACCATATAAACGAATGCGAGCACGATTGGAATAATCGTGACATAAAGCAGTTCGTAATTCCCAGCTATTTTGGTTGTGAAACTGCCTAGTCCTATGGTATCGACAAACTGAGTCAAATTAAACTGAAAGGCAATAAACGATACAATGGCTGCCACAATCGATCCGAACATCATCCCAACCAGCGGCACATAGATGTCATTTTTAAACTTAATTTTTTGGAGAATGGTAATGAAGACGAAACTTCCTAAGACTGCAAACACAAATGCAAAGCCCAATTTCATGCTCATACTTAAACTTCCAAAGAACAAATAAGCAATCAAAAGACCTAATTGAGCTGAATCCGTCACCCCAACAACAGATGGTGAGATGAACTTATTCTTACTTATGGTTTGTAATATTAGTCCACTTAAAGATAACCCTATCGCGGTTACAACAATAGCGACGGTTCTTGGTACTCTTGAACTAACGATCAGAAACCAAGCTTCTTTATCTAGGGATAGCACATCGATTAAATTGATATCGGCAACTCCAATGGATATGGAGATTAAGATTAAAACTATGAAAGACCCAATTAAAACCAGTCTTTTTTTCATCTACAAAACCACCTTATTTCACAATCTAAATTCATTATATTTTTAAAAGGTACATAATTCAAAAGATATGATAATAATTATAAATAGTCGGTTTTTAGCGTTTAAATAAAGAAAAAACATCATTTTTCAGATGTTTTACGTTTTTGAAGTTCCTCGAGTTTTTCTTTTAAGACTTCTAATTCTTGACGCATAATTTCACATTCACAGGTCGTATCGTAAATGCGTTTCCCATCAATAGATATGAAACGCATAGGGTTACCGACCACCACGCTTTTTTCTGGAATATCTTGTTTTACCATTGAATTAGCCCCGATAATTGAGTGATCACCAATGGTGATATTGCCAACTAAAACGCTATTGGCGTAAATCGTTACATTGTTACCAATATTAGGGTGTCTTTTGCCTATAGAATTGGTTGAATTACTGCCTAATGTAACGCCATGAAAAATCACAACGTTGTCTTTAATGACTGCTGTTTGTCCTATTACGACGCCTGCACCATGATCTATGAATAGGCCTTTACCTATGGTTGCCCCAGGATGAATATCAATATTGGTAAAGGTCCTTCCTATATTAGATATGACTCTTGCCAACCCAGTCCATTTGATTTTATAAAAGAAATGGGCAACCCTATAATACATCAAGGCGTGTATGCCTGGATAGGATAGCAAAATCGTCAGTTTTGTAGGTGCCGAAGGATCCTTTTTTTTAGCTTGATTGATCGTTAATCTTAATTGTTTAAAAAACATAAGTTATTCGAATATCCCTGTTGAGAGATACCTTTCTCCGGAATCCGGTAACACCACCACGAAACGTTTGTGGTTGTATAGATTAGTTTTAGCCAGTTTGTAGGCAGCCTGTAAAGCTGCTCCAGATGAAATGCCCACAAATAACCCTTCTGTTCTTGCTACTAACTTAGTCATTTCAATGGCTTCTTCATTCGAAATCGTGACAATCTCATCGATGATGTTAACATTCAGGACCTCTGGAATGAATCCTGCGCCTATCCCTTGTATTTTATGACTGCCTGGCGCGCCACCAGAGAGGACTGGAGAGTCTTTGGGTTCAACGGCTACTATTTTGACTGTTTTGAGTTCTTTCTTGAGCACTTCACCAACACCTGTCAGGGTGCCACCTGTACCAACACCGGCGATAAAGACATCTAATTGATGATCTGTATCATTCAAGATTTCAATCGCTGTTGTCTTTCTGTGCATCTCAGCATTGGCCAAGTTTTTAAACTGTTGGGGCATGATATAGTTTGGATGTTCGGATAAAAGCTGTTCAGCCAAACCAATTGCACCTTTCATACCAAAAGCAGCTTCAGTAAGTCTCACTTCAGCCCCTAAAGCTTTAATGGTCGATACGCGTTCTTTAGAGACAGATTCGGGCATAATAATGATAAGTTTTATGCCTTTTGCTGCACAAATAAAGGCCAATCCTATGCCTGTGTTGCCTGAAGTAGGTTCTACAATAACGGTTTGGTCATTGATTAGATCTTTACTTTCTAAGTCTTCAATCATTGCTTTGGCGAGTCGATCTTTAACAGAAGAAAGCGGATTAAACTTTTCGATTTTTGCTATCAATTCTATTTCAATACCCAATACTTTTTCAAGTCTATTTAATCGGACCAAAGGTGTATTCCCTACTAAGTCTACATAACTATTAGAAATTCGCATACGTTCATTCCCCATTTCCTTATCATTTTATACGTTTTATATGTTTTTTTCAATCATAAAGATACTTATACCTTTTATTAGGTGATAAAACTAGATAGTTTGGCGGATATTTATTATAATGTTTTAGAAGAGGTGTTTTACTATGAACATTAAAAAATTCACTTTAGGTGACATTCGTTCAAACTGTTATGTCCTATATGAAAACCATAAAGCGATGATCATCGACCCTGGATTTGATAGTCTAGACTTACTGAATTTTCTTAAAAATAACACACTTGATGTCAAAATCATTTATGCCACTCATGGACATTTTGACCATGTTGGTGGCATTAACACATTGAAATCATCGTATCCTGATGCTATCGTGTATGCGCCTAAACTTGATGAGGTTTTCTTAGATGCAAGCAGTGGGGTCTCTCGCTTAAATCAGACCGTCATTGTTGATGTGTTATTAGAACCAGACTATGAACAAACCCTTGACTTTGAATCCGTTTCTTTTAAAGTGATTCATACACCCGGTCATTCGATGGGTGGCACTTGTCTTTATACCAAAGGCACTCTTTTTTCAGGCGATACCCTCTTTTATCAAACCATTGGCAGAACAGATTTATATGGGTCTTCTTACGAATCAATCCAGACCTCTATCCTAAATAAATTATACTTACTCCCTGATGATACTTTGTGTTATCCTGGACATGGCGGCCCAACAACGATTGGCCATGAAAAAAAACATAATGGTTTTTTTAGATTACCGTATAATTATTAGTAAAAATAGCTTATAATAAACCGAAGGAAATGAAAATATGACCATCATTAAACGTTTTTTACAATCTAATCTATATATCCTTTTGGTTACTTTATTGGCATTTATCGCTTTTATTTCAACGGGTGAATACCAAGTTTTCAATACAATCGCAATGATTGTTTTGTTAGTGATGTTTGCCTCAGTGTTGGCGTTTTTTAGAGATACAAGCCCTGTCTTACCAATTGCGTTTGGTTTAATCTATTCCTATAATACGACCAATCCGAACCTAAATACCATTAGTGAATTCAACCTGATCTACTTAATTGTAATCTTTGTTATTGGGGGATTGGTTACCCATATTATAAGATTTAGACCTAAACCGAAAAAAGGAATCCTTTACTGGAGCTATATTTTATTTGCGGTTGCCTACTTTGTTCCAATGATCTATAGACCCTTTACATGGACTCTGTTTCAGCTAAGTTTTATTTCAATTGTGTATCTTTTGATTTATGTATTACTTGGTTCCACTCTGAAGCCAACAAAATCATACATGATGAAAATACTATTTGCAGCTTCTGTTTTATTAGTGATGGAGATGTTATTTAAAATAGGAACTGGTTACTTGGATATGTCAACTGAATTGCCCATTTTAGAACGAATTAAAGAGGGTATGCGAACTTCATGGCATAATGGTGATTTTGGTTGGGGTAACATTAACGATGTTGCCATTCATATTACCTTATTAATGGGGGCACAAATCTACTATATCATTTCTTTTAAGAAGCGGACTTATTATTGGTTTATCCCGTTAGTTACAGTGGTTGTGATCTTACTTTCTGCCTCCAGAGGTGGCTATATCTCAATGGCTTTATCCATCATTTTTTATGGGATACTTATTTTTAAGGATGCCAATAAGTGGACTTGGATTAATTTTGTTATCACAGCGCTTTTGGCCGTGATACTAGGGGTCTTAATGATGCCAATATTGGTGGAAGCCTATGATTTAGCCATGCAAGGTGGATTTAACGATTTAGATCAGTTTTCATCATCTAGAATAACGCTTTACAAACACGCGTTGTCCTTGTTTAAGGACTACCCGTTATTTGGGGCGGGATGGGAAGCTATGATTGATATCGGTAATCCAGATCGCATACAGGTGTTTCATTCTACAGTATTTCATACGTTAGCCGTTATGGGATTATTTGGTATGTTTGCGTTAATCTACTACTTCTATGTCAGTTTTAAATTCTTATTCACGAATAAAAATCTTCCAAAAACCCTTTTAGGGATTGGCATACTCATCAGTCAGATTCACGGTTTATACGATAACACTCAATTTATGCTTATCTATACGATTGCCTCAATTTTTATCTTTACTTTACTTGAGAGCTTTATTCCGGATGACATTTGAAAAGGCATTTCTCAATAGCGAGAAATGCCTTTTTTTTTAATCGTTTGCCCTTAAAGCTTCTACTGGATTCTTCTTTGCAGCTAAGGATGCTGGGAATAAGCCTGCAACAAACGTCAACAGAATGGATACAATCACCATTGAAGCAACATGCATGAAAGTCAGTTGCATGATATCTTTCATCTGGTTATTGAGGTTATATACAATCGCATTGATTGGAAAACTTAATATGTATGCGATCAATGAACCTAACAAACCTGCTGTTAAACCAATTAGGAATGTTTCAGAATTAAACACACGTTTGACATCTTTCTTTCTTGCGCCTAATGCTCGTAATACGCCGATTTCCTGCGTACGTTCGATGACAGACACATACGTAATGATACCAATCATTATGGATGAAACAACCAGAGAAATGCCTGCAAATATGACAAGAACGATTGAAATCATATTAACAACACTACCTAATGCAGACCCAATCGTCTCAGCCAAATCTAGATAAACGATTTTGTTTGCTGAGGAGGTTTGTTCATTATAATCATCTAAAACTTTTATAATTTGCTCTTTCGATTGATAAGAGGTTGGATAAATGCTAATGGACACAGGGGTTTCATCCGTCCCCAAAAAGGATTCCACCAACGTTCTTTCAACGCTTTCAACTAAAAAATCAGTTCCTTTCGGACGTAGGGATTGTCCACTCGCTTGAAAATCAATCACATAATAATCACTTGCCATTTGGGCTTGACCAACGACTGATTCTTTGGCATTTTGCAGTAACAAATTGTTAAAGTTCTCTAAATGATAGACACCATCAGACATCGTAAACACGTTGTCATCAATCGGAGCTAGTACTGCTTTTACTTCTAGTACAATACCCTGATTGAAAGCCAGTGATAAATCTGTATTTGGTGAAAATACCGTTTTGCCCAAAATAGATGATTCATCCTTAACGTAATAATCATCATAAAGTGGAGAAACCAATGTTTTACCTATCAAGTCCTCATATCTAACTTTCTCATCAGTTGGTAGATTAAATGCTTCTAAAACGCGTTTGTCGATGCCATACTCATCATTTAAGACGATGTAAATCGGATATCCCTCTGTGTTAGCTAATGATCCAGCCATGACTTCAAAGTACTCATTTAGAAACGGTACATTGGTTTGGCCAAACGTGATATCATTTTTTTCAATCATTTTATATAGTGTATTTTCTTTTTGTAGTAACAAGGTTTGAATCCCATAATCTAACTCAATTGAAGTGTAGGCACTAGGATCTAGATATTGATTGATATACGCTATCAATTCGCTAGAAATGTTGTTTTGATAAGCTTGTTGCGGCCTACTAGAATCATAAGGATAAACAAACCCATCTGAGACTGGTTCGGGTGCGTTAAAATCAGGCGGTCCGTAGGTAAATGCGAATTGATTGATTCGGATTGGAATGGATACCAGAGCTTCTTTTTCTAAACTATTGACGGTCTTATTAAACCCATTGCCTACCCCAAGTACCAATAATACACCAATAATCCCAATCGAACCTGCAAATGCAGTAATTACCGTTCTCGCAAGTTTGGTTCTAAGATTGTTGAAGGATAACTTTATGGCCTGAAAGTAAGACATTGAAGTCTTCTTTGGTTGATAAAAACCAGAGGTTTTTTCAAGTTGTTCTTTACTTGAATCTGACTGTAAACGACCATCTAATAAAGTGATGATTCTACTGGCATAAAGATCAGCTAACTCCTGATTATGAGTAACCATAATGACGAGTTTTTCTTTAGAGATTTCTTTGATAAGTTCAAGGATTTGTGTGCTCGTTTTTGTGTCCAATGCCCCTGTAGGTTCATCAGCCAGGATGATTTCAGGGTCGTTGGCAAGCGCTCTTGCGATCGCTACTCGTTGTTTTTGCCCACCTGATAGTTGTTTAGACCGTTTGTACATTTGGTCTTCTAGTCCTACTCTTTTCAATACTTCAATTGCTTTTTGACGTCTTTCAGATGCTGACTTTCCTGCCAGAGTCATCCCAAGTTCAACGTTTTCTAAAATTGAAATGTGATTGATTAAGTGATAATTTTGGAAGATGAATCCAACTTTATTGTTGCGGTAAGCATCCCAATCACTGTCACTAAAACTTTTGGTCGATTTGTTTTCAATGATTAAGTCGCCACTGGTGTATTGATCCAACCCGCCAATTAGATTTAAAAGGGTTGTCTTACCACAACCCGATGGACCTAATATCGCCACAAATTCACTTTTTTTAAACGTTAGGTTGATGTCAATTAATGCCGTAAAGGGATTATTTCCTATGATATAGTCTTTCTTAATGTTCTGTAGTTCAAGCATGTTACCCCTCGTTTCTTGCCCCTATTATACCACTATGATTTATCATAGATATGACAGATTGCTGCAAGTTCATTTTAAGAAGTGTTTAATCACATAATTTGTGTAAAAAAGAAAAACCAGTAGTTTTGTTTCTACTGGTTTAAGTGATTATTGAACTTGTACGTTTAAAGTAATGCTACTGCTTGTATTATTAAACGATTCTGCAATCTCAATTGAAACATTGATGTTTCCGCCTTGATTCCATTTGTAGGTGGATAAATCAATCACTCCGTTTGTTAGAATATCAGATTGTGAAATATAATTTGTCTTACTCGGAATAGAGTTATTGAAATCTGCTTCTAAAAGTTCAACAAAGAAATTTGACGTACTATCGTTGTTGTTTTTGAAGTATTCTTCCCAAAAACCTGCACCCGTGTTTAGTCTAGCATCGATGTGATAGATCATAACACCTGCATCTTTCAAAGTGTGAGGTAATCCTAGATGACCGTTATAAAGCCCTTGTGGCGTGTAAAACATTACCAATAAATACTCGTCAAATGCCTCACCATCTGCTAAGTCATTAGCGTTATATGGAATAAGTAACGTATTATTGAGTCCATCATTATCAGTGGCATAAGCATCTAGCGTAACTTGATATGAGCCTTCTACTGCAAGTAGAGGTTGTAACCAACCAAACACAAGTTTGTTAAATGGTCCATGATCTCCGGCATTGTTATCCATCATATCAAAGCCACCTACAGGTCCATAATTAAGTGCATCATTATAAGGATATAAATCAGGCATCCCCATTAAGTGACCCAATTCATGGATATATGTTTCTGCGTTATAAGACAAATCAGACAATCCTGTTAATGGATCATTCATGAAATCATAACTTGCCCAAAAATAGTATTCGAAACGCTTGCCATCTAATAAAGGAAGATCATTGGCCTGTCCATATTGAGCGGCGTACACCCATGCCCACCATGGGTCAGAGTCAGAATAAGCTTTTGAATAAATAAAAATAACAGAATCAATTAAACCATCGCTGTTTGAGTCATATTGACTGAAATCAATCGTTGGGTCAAGATTTAACAATGCTTCTTTAATTGCATATTGATCGCCTTCGTCTGAGAAACCTTCGTAAAATGAGGCTGGATTAGAGGTTGTATATTTTGGTGAGATATCGAAGGTGAGATCTAAGTTTGAATAACTACTCTTGTAGTAAAAGCTACTAACGGATTCCCAGCCCGTTTGAACGGATGTTCCGTTAAAGACGATGTCGAGGTTTGTTTCATAATCTGACGGAAATGGTGAGCCTTGTATTTCAACAGGTACTACTAATACGTTGTACTTTCCTGTTGAAGGGAGTCCGGATTTTCCGAAGGATTCTTTTTCAAATGCATTGATTGATTGAACTTTAGAAAGTGACTCAAGTTCAGCAATCGCAATCACTGGGTCATATTTCCAAATACGTAATTCAACGGTTTGTCCATCACTGAGTAGATAGATGCCATACGCAAGGTCATCATTCAATGAAATCGAGTAAACGGTTTGACCTTTTAATGCAGATAAAGCTTCATTGATGGCATACCCTTTTAAAACCAAGCTATCAAGATAATTAGTAACTCTTGTTTGGTAATCATCATGAGCAAACAATCCGGAAATCTTATACTCATACCCACTGATTTTGTTTAAATATAGTTCAGATACACCCTCTAATTCAGGTAATAAGTTTGAAAGTGTGCCTTCATTAAGGTTTGTTCCTAATAGCGTAATCATGTCAGCCCATGACTCAATTGGTTTGGCTTTTGCTTGTAACAACTCGATGTTATACAATTTGAATTGTCCACCATTTGAGGCCTCACCTGTACCTGTAAATAACAGTCTAAATTTAGAAGCATTCAAATTAGAAATTGTAATTTTTACGACATCGGTTGTGATTTGACTATAAAAATCTCCTGAGGCAAAATCCACCCATTCAGTCCCATTGTGAATTTGTAGTTTGGCGCCTATCAGTTTACTAGAAAAGTTATCTCTGGCTTCGATTTCGAAGCTAAACTCTGGAATCACAGTGCCTAATGTGTCTATTTCAATATAAGCTTTTGCATTGTCTATGCCTTTGACATTTGCTGCAAAAATAAGCCCATTAGATAGACCCCCAGGTGGGGTCATGCCAGTCGCTATATTGCCTAAATGGCTCACTTTGACAATAACCTTAGAGTCGCTACCATCAAATTCGATCGATTGATCGATTGTCGCTTTATATGAATCCAAACTACTTGTTGTATTTTGAACATTAAATGCATAATATAAACCCTCAACTGGTTCTGAAACTTCACTTGTATCTTTATAGATGCCTAGTCCGTATATCACTTGACCAGGATAGGTTTGATCATCTTCGTAAACATATAGAAAATAATCTCCGATGATCCAAGATTGTTCAACCTCATCATAGGTTAAAACTGTGTCTAATAAGTCCATATAATCAAGTGCCTCTTGATTAGTCCAATCCATCACATCTATATTCGCCTCGATGATTGTACCTTCAGACATGTCTAAAAATAGTGCATTATTGGTAAATAGTTGAGGCATTTGCTGATAAATATCAAATCCGAAAAATTGATTAAGTTCAGTTGGATCATAAGGAGCCTTATCCGTTACAGCAGTGGTAGTATCGTAGATGCCAAACCCATAGACGGTTTTACCTGGATAAGTTTCAGTGTCTTCGTAAACGTAGATGAAATAATCGCCGATCACCCAGGATTGTTCAACATCGTTATACGTGAGGTTTTGATCTATATACGCCATAAAAGCGTCTGAATCCTCGACTTTCCAGTCAAAGATGTCCACATAAATCACTAATCCAGTATCATCACTCTCGTCAAGAATGACATAATCGGTAGAAAATATTTCTGGTAAGTAAGCAGATACATCAAACCCAACTGCAAGGTTTAGCGCTTCTTTATCATAGGTGTTTTCTTCTTTAATTGGTATCATTGTGAAAGTGGCAACATAAGTTTGATCTTTTGTTGCAGCACTTAGTGCAGGATTCCATCCCAAAAATGCAAACGTATGGGTATCTGTCTGAGCTTTAGTAGGCAATTCACCTTCAAATACAGGCAATTCACCTTCCAAAACTAATGTGGTTTTAATGACTGATCCATCTTCATTTTCCCAAGTGATCTCATAGGATGTATCGGTAAGTTCTGTCCATTTTGCATATAAATCAATCGCTTGTTTAGAGCCTTTTGGAATGCTTGTTATCAGATTACTAAACGACTCTTCCAAGTACCAACCAGAAAAAGCATAGCCTTCACGAGTAGGATTTTTTAACGAAATAGTGTCTTCAATCGTATAACTAACCGGATTATCACTTGCATTTATCCCATCATTCAAGTGGTAATTAATACCATATGCATTGATTGACCATTTTGCATACAGTGTGACGGAAGATTCTATTGTTTCTTTAACGATGCTATCATCGCTTAAAGAAGCTTCCGTATGCCAACTAACGAATGTATAACCTTCCTTAGTTGTTTGAATCTTTTCAAGTTTGTCTAACGTATAGACATCCTCAAATGTTACAGCATCAATTAGTGTTCCTTGATTGGTCTCGAAGGTGATGATTTTTTTAGTAGAATCCTCACAAGCTGCTAGGCCAAAGGAAAAGAACAATAATGCCATAACGAGCATTATTCTTTTCATATATATATTCCTCTTTCTTTTTATATGTTTTATTGTTTTAAATACTATATTACCATCGTTAAGCATAAAAAGAAAGCATTTTTCTTCAAAATCACTTCATTTTTTCACGACAGAGCATATTTTCTTTCTATCATTCACATAATACATCCTGCATATACTCGTATTATATCAAAGTACAACTTTTTGGTATCAGTCATTCAGTTCACAGATTTTTAGTTTCTCTTCATAACTAAATCTATTGATTTTCTTCAAAATATAATAGCTCCAAGTATTAACAGTAATAATATATTCTTCTTTATGTGATTTCCTGTGTCTACTTTAGAGGTATCATATCACAAGGCTACGAGGATATTTTTATGTACTTTAGTCGCAACCCCAAAACACACCCGATGACTTAGCAAAAATGTTTACCCTAGTTGTATTGATATAATTTTTTATAGAGAATCGATGTTCTTACACTCAAAAATATATATGTTTAAAGCATAGTTTGATGTTTTCTAATTGGGGGAAAAATAAAAAAAGCACTTAACCTTAATTGACGGGGTTAGATGCTTCTTGTTCTATTATATAAGTGGTTTTTTTAAGCGGTTTTCAATGAAAGTAATACGATAGACTCAACGTGCGTCGAGTATATCTAATTGCTCGAAAATTTGTCGTTTCGTGTACGTCGGAAACATATTTTTGGCCATTTTATGTTTCCCCATTCCAGACTTTTTCCAGTGTGGGAACATATAAACAATACATTTCATTAT
>Ga0265295_1000683_pt1 | contig 65540 bp, 92 predicted proteins | sample Munlansysbiofilm_FD_192503 | JGI IMG/M metagenome (GOLD analysis project Ga0265295, IMG submission 192503) | Leachate microbial communities from a municipal landfill in Southern Ontario, Canada - Methane capture system biofilm | ecosystem: Engineered > Solid waste > Landfill > Unclassified ... | reverse complement strand
TGGTAGTGTGGGGATTCCCCATGTGAGAGTAGGTCATCGTCAAGCTTATACAGCAAAACCCCAGATCAGTGATGGTCTGGGGTTTTTTTATGCGTCAAAGAAAATCTGTATTGGCGGATTCAATCCGTGCTTAAAACAGCAATCTTGACGATGCAGAATCGATCGTTTTAATAAAAAAGGTTTATTTGTGATTTTTGATTCATATTGAGATCTATGTCACTCTAATTAGTTTTTGAATAAGTAAGGATGTAAGCGAATGTCACGGATGACGGTAAGAACATGGTTCTTAAGGCATATGGATGTGCTTTTTTATTTTTCTTGTATTTGTCGAGTGTTTCTGCACAGATGCAGCTCCCGACAGATAGAGAGTTATCTAGTGAACGCCAAGAGCGTTTGTTGCAAGAGCAGCAGCGTCGCCTCGATGAGCTGCAAGGCCTCCCCGGCCGAGAGTTAAGCGTACCAAGTCTGCCTGCAGATGACAGTAGTGCTTGTCTTCAAGTCGATAGCATTGAACTGAGCGGTGCTAATATTTTAGTGCCGCGTCAGCGCACGCAGTTACTTGAACCTTTTGTTGAGCAGTGCCTAACCGCCAGCGATCTCAATCGATTGCTCAGCGATATCACCAATGCCTATCTCAAGCGTGGTTATGTCACCACGCGCGCTTACTTGCCACCACAAAATTTGCAAGACGGTGTGTTACAGATCCAAGTGATTGAAGGGCGTCTTGAAAGCATCGAAGGTGGTGACTTAAGCAGTGCTTTAGAAACCTCGATGAGCTCTCCTGCAAAGATTGGCGAGCGTTTAAATCTGCGTGAACTTGAGCAGTTGATTGATCAGCTGTCACGCTTACCGTCTCGGCAAGTCAGTATGGAGTTGGCGCCCGGGGATGTAGTGGCATAGTGAATTTGGCCATCTAATTAGAGGTGCTACTATGCACCAGGAAGCAATTAGGTGACAGTATGAAAACAAGACCAAAACGTAATTTCAGTCCTGAGTTTCGACTCGAAGCAGCACAGCTGGTTGTTGATCAAAACTACAGTATTCGGCAAGCGGCTGAAGCCATGAATGTAGGCCTCTCGACTATGGATAAATGGGTTAGCCAGCTACGCCAAGAGCGTAACGGTGAAAGTCCAAAAGCAACGCCAATGACGCCCGATCAGCTTAAGATTCGTGAACTTGAAAATCATATTCGTCGGATTGAGATGGAAAAAGACATATTAAAAAAGGCTACAGCTCTCTTGATGTCGGACTCCCTGAACAGTTCTCGTTAATTGAGAAACTCAAGAAGAGCTACCCAGTGAACACGCTCTGCGAAGTATTTGGCGTGCATCGCAGCAGCTTTAAATACTGGAAAAAATGTTTAAAGAGGCCTGCCTCATCAAAGCTATGGAAATAGCCAAGATTACAAAGCTCTTTGATGACAGCGAAGGCTCAGCTGGGGCGCGCAGTATTGCGCAAATGGCAACGGATCAGGATGTCCCTTTAAGTCGCTACCGCGCTAGTCGTCTGATGAAAAAGCTAGGGCTTATCAGTTGCCAGATTCCAGGACACACATACAAGAAAACAGGTCATGAGCATGTTGAGATATCGAATGAATTAGATCGTCAGTTCAATCCTGACGAGCCCAATCGTGTTTGGTGTGGTGATGTTACTTACATCTGGACGGGGCATCGCTGGGCTTACTTAGCAGTGGTGATGGATTTGTTTGCACGCAAGCCTATTGGTTGGGCGATGTCATTATCGCCCGACAGTGAGCTAACCAGTAAGGCGCTTAAAATGGCCTATGAAAGCCGTGAACGGCCTAAAGGCGTTATGTTTCATAGCGATCAAGGCAGTCATTATACGAGCCGTAAATTCCGGCAAACGCTCTGGCAGTGCCAAATCAAACAGAGCATGAGTCGAGGCGGTAACTGCTGGGATAATGCGCCAATGGAGCGCTTTTTTAGGAGTTTAAAAGTCGAATGGGTGCCAACCTATGGCTATCACTCATTTACCCAAGCACAGCATCATATCGTTAAGTATTTAATCGGGTATTACAGTCAGCTAAGGCCGCATAAACATAATGGTGGCATGAGCCCAAATAAAGCTGAGGAAAATTACTGGATTAACTATAAATCGGTGGCCAGTTTTACTTGACCACTACATAACGCCAATCTACGACAGAGCCTGAAGAGATAAAAATAAGACGTAGGGTGTGTCATTTCGCTATTTACGGTTTGTATTGCTTGGTATGGCGTGATTATTCACATGCTTAAACTATCTGTGCGTTTCTGTCCTGACCCCGCTATAATCCCTACCTATTTAACTTTTGACTTTGGTTTGATGCTATGACCGAACTTGTTGTTGACTACATGCAGCGCCTTGGCGAGTCTGCGCGTGAGGCTTCGCGTGTGTTGGCAAGAGCCAATACTGCGCAAAAAAATCAGGCTTTATTAGCTACAGCTGTTGCTCTAGATAAATCGCGTGACACCTTGCTGGCAGCCAATGAGCTGGATATGCAGGCGGGTCGTGCTAATGGTCTAGATGATGCGATGCTTGATCGCTTGTCTTTAAGCTCAACACGCATTGATGAAATGATTGAAGGCTTAAAGCAGGTGGCGGCATTGCCTGATCCGATCGGTGAAATTCGTGATATGCATTTTGTGCCATCGGGTATTCAAGTTGGAAAAATGCGTGTGCCGCTTGGCGTGATTGGCATCATTTATGAGTCGCGTCCCAACGTCACTATTGAAGCTGCCAGCTTATGTATTAAGTCCGGTAATGCAACCATTTTGCGTGGTGGTTCAGAAGCGATTCATTCCAATCAAGCCATTGCTCAGTGCTTAAATACAGGCTTAGCTGAGGCTGGTTTTCCTGCGTCTGCTGTGCAAGTGGTTGAAACCATTGACCGAGCTGCAGTCGGGGCGTTGATTACAATGCCTAAATATGTCGATGTAATTGTCCCCCGCGGCGGTAAAGGCTTGATTGAACGCATTAGTCGTGACGCTAAAGTACCGGTGATTAAACACTTGGATGGTGTTTGCCATGTCTATGTGGATCAGTCTGCTGACGCAGAAAAAGCCATTCGTATTGCTGATAATTCGAAAACCCAGCGTTATGCGCCTTGCAATGCGATGGAAACTCTTTTGATACATGAGTCGCAAGTGGATGCTGTGCTGCGTCCACTTCTGGATATCTATGACGCCAAACACGTTGAGCTGCGCGGTTGTGAGAAAATCCGTGCTTTATTTGCTGATCGGGTTAAGCCTGCTACTGCAGACGATTGGGCGGCAGAGTACAATGCGCCGATTCTCGCTATTCGTATTGTGAGCTCGCTGGATGAGGCTATTGAGCATATCAATACCTATGGTTCACAGCATACCGATAGCATTGTTACGGAAAACTTCACTGATGCACGGCGTTTCTTAACTGAAGTGGACTCCAGCTCGGTGATGATTAATGCATCAACGCGTTTTGCCGATGGTTTTGAGTACGGTCTTGGTGCGGAAATTGGTATTTCTACTGATAAACTGCATGCCCGTGGCCCAGTTGGTTTGCTGGGCTTGACCAGTGAGAAATACGTGGTGTTTGGTGACGGACACGTGCGTGGCTAAACGAATTGGCATGCTGGGAGGCACGTTTGACCCCGTTCATATCGGTCATCTGCGCAGCGCATTAGAGGTGGCGGAAAGCTATACGCTAGATAAGTTATTATTGATTCCTAGTGCGCGCCCGCCGCATCGAGATGCACCACAAGTCAGTGCGCAGCAGCGTTTGGACATGGTGCGATTGGCTGTGGCTGATGAGGGCCTGCTCAGCGTTGATGACCGTGAGCTATGTCGCGATAAACCGTCTTGGAGTATCGATACCTTGCTATCATTGCGTGCAGAGTTGGATAAGCAAGACCAATTGCTGCTGATCTTAGGCTGGGACGCGTTTTGTGGTTTACCAAGCTGGCATCGCTGGGGTGAATTATTAGAGCATTGTCATATTGTAGTGTTACAACGCCCTGATGCAGATATAGAGGCACCGCAAGTGCTGCGTGATTTGGTTGCAGCGAAAAGTGTCAGCGGCCCACAAACTTTACAAGGGCCGAGTGGTCAAATTGCTTTTGTATGGCAAACACCGTTGGCTATTTCAGCAACACAAATTAGACATTTATTAGCAACACAACGTTGCGTGCGGTATTTGGTACCAGATTCCGTTTTTAAATATATTTATACTCACCGACTCTATCAAGAGTGATGAGCTTTTTGAGGTTAGATACCCAATGCAAAATGAACAACTTGTTAAACTCGTCATCGACGCTTTAGAAGATGTGAAAGCCAAAGACATCGTGACGATTGATGTGCGCGGTAAAACTAGCATTACCGATTTTATGATTATTGCTTCAGGCGGCTCCGCGCGTCAGGTTAAAGCGCTGGCTGGAAACGTTATCGACAAGGCTAAAGAGCAAGGCGTGCGACCTGTGGGTAGCGAGGGCTTAGACGGCGGTGAATGGGCGTTGATTGACTTGAATGATGTGGTTGTACACGTGATGCAAGTGGAGACTCGTGAACATTATGACCTTGAGCGTTTATGGCAGGGTGCTGAACAAAGTCGTGCACAGCACAATGAGCAAGGCGCTGAGTAAGTGCGTATTCGCTTAATTGCTGTTGGTTCGAAGATGCCGCACTGGGTGCAAGAGGGCTGGCAAGAATATGCAAAGCGTCTGCCCAGTGAGCTTCCTTTAGAACTTGTCGAAATCCCTTTGAGCACGCGCGGCAAAAACGCCGATGTGCAAAGGCTGATTCGACAAGAGGGTGATGCGATGCTAGCCAAAGTGCAACCGGGGGAACGTATCGTTACCCTAGAAGTACATGGTAAGCCTTGGAGCACCGAGCAATTGGCGCAAGAGCTTGAGCGCTGGCGCTTAGAAGCCCGCAATGTGAATTTAATGGTGGGCGGGCCTGAAGGTTTAGCTCCACAGGTGTGTGAGCGCAGTGAGCAGCGCTGGTCGTTGTCGCCCTTAACACTGCCGCACCCTTTGGTGCGTATTCTCCTTGGTGAGCAGATTTATCGCGCTTGGACTGTGCTTAACGGCCATCCATATCATAAATAGTGAGCGGATATGCCACCTCCTATTCGGTTAAAAGACCATGAAGTTGATGCGCGACTGATACGAGGACGGTTACTGTTCGGCGGTTTGGTCATCATTACTTTAACGATGCTACTGATGTCGCGAATGTACTATTTGCAAGTGGTACAGTTTGAGCAGCATTCGACCTTGGCTGAAAATAATCGTATCCATATTCAGTCACTCCCCCCCACCCGAGGCACTATTTACGACCGTAACGGTGTAGTGATTGCAGATAACCGCGCCAGCTTTAGTCTGACTTTAACCCGCGAGCGTGCCGGTGATTGGGAAACTGTTCTGGATTCAATTATTGAGCTCTTTGAACTCGATGCAGACAGCCGTGTGCTGTTTGAGAAACGGATTCGCCAGGGCCGTCGTCCTTTTGAACCTGTACCGGTGATGTTTGAGCTGACTGAAGAGCAAATTGCTCGGATTGCCGTCAACCAGTTTCGTTTGCCGGGTGTTGAAGTGGCTGCCAGTTTAGTACGTTATTACCCGCAAAAAGAACACTTTGCCCACTCCGTTGGTTATGTGGGGCGAATTAACGAAGAAGAACTGAAGAAGCTTGATCCGGTGAGCTACAGTGGTACTCACCATATTGGCAAAACCGGAATTGAGCGCTTTTATGAAAATGAGCTGCATGGCGAAGTGGGCTATGAAGAAGTCGAAACCAATGCACGAGGACGAGTGCTACGTGTATTAAAGCGTGTTGAACCTGTTTCTGGTCAAGATATTTATTTGAGTTTGGATATTGCTTTGCAGGAGGCTGCAGAGCAAGCGCTGAATGGTCGACGTGGTGCCATTGTTGCACTGGATCCGGATACGGGCGATGTGCTGGCGATGGTCAGTCAGCCCAGTTTTGATCCTAATCTATTTGTTACCGGAATCAGCTTTAAAGCCTACGGGGCGTTGCGTGACTCACTCGATCAGCCTTTATTTAACCGAGTGCTAAGAGGCCTTTATCCGCCGGGTTCAACCATTAAACCGATGGTTGCGATTGCTGGTTTAGATAGTGGAGTTATTACGCCCAGTACCCGAGTGTTTGATCCTGGTTTTTATCAGCTGCCCAATAACCAGCACCGATACCGCAACTGGAACCGCTATGGTGATGGTTGGGTGGATCTGGATTTGGCTTTGTCACGCTCGAACGATACCTATTTTTATGATTTAGCCCATAAGCTGGGTATTGATCGTTTGCATGATTATATGGAACGCTTTGGGTTTGGTCAGCGGGTCTCTTTAGATATGTTTGAAGAAACGGCAGGCCTGATGCCGTCGCGTGATTGGAAGCGCAATCGCTACCGCCAACCATGGTATCCCGGTGAAACATTAATCTTGGGGATTGGCCAAGGTTATATGCAGGCCACGCCATTGCAACTCGCTCAAGCCACTGCTCTTATGGCGTCTAAGGGTAAATGGATACGTCCACATTTAGCACGCAGTATTGGTGGCTTGCAGCCGGTCGATGATAATACCCCGCCTGATATTGTGTTACGTGATCATCAAGCATGGGACTCCGTTCAATTGGGTATGGAGCATGTGTTGCATGGCGCGCGTGGAACCGCACGCAAAGTGGGTGATGCAGCTCAGTATCGCATTGCTGGTAAGAGTGGTACCGCGCAAGTTGTGGCGATTAAGCAGGGCGAGCGTTATGACCGTAATAAAATACAGGAACGCCACCGTGATCATGCATTGTTTGTTGCCTATGCTCCCGCGGCTAAGCCCAAAATAGCCGTTGCGGTGATGGTTGAGAATGGTGAGTCAGGTTCAGGGGTTGCCGCTCCGGTTGCTAAGCAAGTTTTAGATGCGTGGTTGTTGGATAAAGATGGGCAATTGAAAAGCCAATACCGATCAGCGGATAACGTTTTGCCTGCAGGAGATAAACGATGACGCGTGGTTTTGATCGTGCCTTAGCTGAGGGAGATGTATTACGCCGCCGTGCATCGTTTTTACAGCGCATACATATTGATGGCTGGCTGTTGTTTTTATTGTTGCTGCTGGGTGCGGTGGGTTTGTTTGTGTTGTACTCCGCAGGTGGCAAAAATCAAGTTCTGCTGGTGAAACAGGCTTCGTCATTTGGTGTTGGTTTGTTGGTTATGGTGGTCGTTGCGCAGTTTGAACCGCGTTTTATGGCCAGTTGGTCGGCGCTGATGTATTTGGTTGGGGTTGCCTTACTGGTGGCTGTGGATGTCATGGGCCACAACGCGATGGGTGCTACACGTTGGATTAATATTCCAGGTGTGGTGCGCTTTCAGCCCGCGGAACTGATGAAAATATTTGTGCCGATGACTTTGGCTTGGTACTTGGCGCGGCATAATTTACCGCCGACTTTTAAGCGTATTGTTATCAGTGGTCTATTGATTGTTGTGCCTTTTGTGCTTATTGCGCGTCAGCCTGATCTTGGTACTGGGCTGCTGGTATTGGTCTCTGGGGTTTTTGTATTGTTTTTAGGCGGGTTGCGTTGGCGCTGGATTCTCGGTGCCATAGCTGCAGTGGCACCTATTGCAGTGGGTATGTGGATGTTTGTGATGCATCAATACCAAAAGCAGCGTGTGCTAACGTTTTTAAATCCAGAAAGTGATCCGCTTGGTAGTGGTTGGAATATCATTCAATCCAAAGCTGCAATTGGCTCGGGCGGTGTGTATGGCAAAGGCTGGTTGCTGGGTACTCAGTCGCATTTAGATTTTCTGCCCGAAAGCCATACCGATTTTATTATCGCTGTGCTCGGAGAAGAGTTTGGTCTAGTGGGTATTTGTTTATTGCTGTTAGTGTATTTACTGTTGATTGCTCGTGCGATGGTGATTACGCTGCAAGCACAAACGGTCTTCGGTAAGCTGTTGGCCGGATCGATTACGTTGACATTCTTTATTTATGTTTTTGTCAATGTCGGTATGGTCAGTGGTTTGCTGCCTGTTGTGGGTGTGCCATTGCCCTTTATCAGTTACGGCGGAACTTCCTTGGTTACCCTCTTGTCTGGGTTTGGTATTTTAATGGCGATCCATACGCACCGTAAATGGATTGCTCAATCGTAAGGGTTTTACATGCAAGCAGCATTGTTTCGAATGAAAAGTTTAGTGGCGTGCTTAGGCTTAACGCTCGCTGTTACACATGCTTCTGCACAAGAAGAAAGCTATGCGCAGCATCCTTTGACAGGCTCATTTATTGAAGAAATGAGTAGCGAATTTGGCTTTTTACGTGAGCCGCTGCAGGCTATTTTTGCTGATGCTGCGCGTAAACAAGTGATTTTAGATGCGATTTCGCGTCCGGCAGAGCGTGTTAAGCAGTGGAAAGACTATCAGCCGATTTTTATTACTCAGTCGCGTGTTGATAAAGGGTTAGAGTTTTGGGCGAACAACCAAGAAGCCTTGGCGCGTGCGGAACAAGAATACGGTGTCCCCGCTGAGTTTATTGTTGCCATTATTGGTGTGGAAACCATCTATGGCGGCAATACGGGTAACTATCGAGTGATTGATGCGCTTTCGACTTTAGCTTTTGATTATCCTCCGCGCGCGCCTTTTTTTCGTCAGCAGCTTAAAGAATACTTATTGCTTACCCGTGAAGAGCAGGTCAATCCCTTGAGTCTGAAAGGCTCTTATGCCGGAGCGATGGGTTTGCCGCAGTTTATGCCGGGTAGCTTTCGCGCCTACGCAGTTGATTTTGATAACGATGGCCATATTGATATATGGAAGAACCCAACTGATGCGGTGGGCAGTGTTGCCAATTACTTTATCAAGCATGGTTGGCAGCCAGGACAAGAAGTGGTTGTTCGTGCTGACTTGGAAAATATTACTGCTGCAGAGAAGGGCTTATCAGATAGTTTAGATCCAAAAATTACTGTGCAGCAGTTGCAGGCATTAGGTTGGGTGCCGCGCACGCCTCTTGATGCAAAAGAAAAAGTAACAGCTTTTCGTTTAGAGGCTGAGCAAAACAATGAATATTGGCTTGGTTTGGCGAATTTTCATGCCATAACGCGCTATAATCGCAGCGTAATGTATGCCATGGCTGTCAATGAGTTGGCTGAGTTATTAACGGCCGCCCGTAAGGATTAATAATGTTTAAACACAGTGTGCAGGTATTAACTGCAGCTGCTTTAGCTGTGGCTTTGGTCAGTTGTTCATCGAGCAGCCCCAAAGGGCCACAGCCGCAGCCGGTGATTCGTAATGGGTCCGTCAGTGGTCCAAGTGACTTTAAACAACCAGGCAGTGATGGCGCTCCTTGGTGGTCGGTGGATGTGTCGCGGATTCCTGATGCTGTACCGATGCCGCATCAAGGCAGTTTTAAAGCCGCGCCTTACACTGTGATGGGGAGCCGCTATTTTCCGATTCAAGATGCCAGCGCCTACACAATGACCGGTACAGCATCTTGGTATGGCACTAAGTTTCATGGTCGTGATACCGCCAATGGTGAAACCTTTGACTTGTACGGAATGACTGCAGCGCATAAAACTTTGCCACTACCCAGTTACGTTAAAGTCACGAATTTAGAAAATGGGCGCAGTGTGACATTGCGCGTCAATGACCGTGGTCCATTTTACTCTGACCGTATTATTGATTTGTCGTTTGCTGCCGCGAAAAAGCTCGGTTATGCCGAGAAAGGTGTTGCGCGAGTCCGCGTCGAAGGGATTGATCCACATGAGTGGTGGGCCGCACGTGGGCAAAAAGTTCCAATGGCAGGCGCATCGTATACAGTGGCGAATGCTAAACCTTTGAGTTTGCCGACTTTGCCGCAAGAACCTGAAGTGTATACCCCGCCGATTGAGCAGCATGCTGGCGCTTTATTGCCAGTGCAGATTGACTCAAAAAAAAACGCTTCATTATCAGTCGATGGCCTTTATCTCCAAGTCGGAGCCTTCGCCAATCCAGACGCGGCACAACTACTGCGGGACAAGCTGAGCACGCTGACCAGTGCGCCGGTGTTTATCAATTCAGTGGTGCGCAATCAACAAGTGCTGCACCGCGTGCGCATGGGGCCTGTACCCAGCCAGAACGAGGCTGAAGATTTGAAAAATCGCGTTCGATTAGCGAATTTAGGTCAAGCTGCTTTAGTGGCCGCTGAGTAAGTCGTCGATTGCGTTGTTGGTGGTCGGTTGAGTGCGCGAGTAATATCGAGAATGGACGCATCCATTTATTTTTATCAATTTGAGAGTGGTATGAAAATCAGTTATTTTTTCCAAGCGTTTTGTTTCAGTGCTGTCGTCTGTGTGGCCAGTTATTCCAATGCAGCAGCAGTGCCTACACCTACCGCGGCAACCTCGCCTACTGTGATTCCTGCGATGCCAGAGTTAGCAGCTAAATCCTATGTGTTGATGGATGCGGCCAGTGGTAATATTTTGGTTGAACACAATGGTGATGAGCGTTTACCGCCAGCCAGTCTGACTAAGTTGATGACTGCTTATATCGCTACGGTCGAAATGCAACGTGGACAAATTGCTGCCCAAGATCTGGTGACTATCAGTGAGAAAGCTTGGCGTACAGGCGGTTCACGGATGTTTATTGATGTTGGCAAGCAAGTCTCGGTCGATGATTTGCTACACGGTATTATCATTCAGTCGGGCAATGATGCCAGTGTTGCGCTAGCAGAACACATCGCAGGGAGTGAAGAAGCTTTTTCTGGCATGATGAACACTGCTGCGACACATTTGCAACTGGATAATACCCATTTTATGAATGCTACGGGCCTTCCCTCTGAAGAACATTATTCTTCAGCGCACGATATGGCTAAGTTAGCGCGCGCGATTATTTATCAAGATCCCGCACACTATTCTATTTATGCGCAGAAAGAGTTTCTGTGGAATGGCATTAAACAACCGAACCGTAACTTATTGTTGTGGCGTGATAAAACCGTTGATGGTTTGAAAACCGGGCACACGGATGAAGCCGGTTATTGCTTAGTGGCCTCTGCAGTGCGCGATGATATGCGCTTAATTTCTGTGGTTTTTGGTACGACCAGTGAAGCGGCACGTGCGGCGGAAACACAGAAACTTCTGACCTATGGTTTTCGTTTCTTTGAAACTAAAACCTTCTATCAAAAAGGCGTAGAGTTGGCTGATAGTAAAGTTTGGAAAGGCAAGGCAGCGCAAGTTAAAGTGGGCTTAGCTGAAGATTTGACCTTAACCTTGCCACGTGGCCAAGTGAAAAAAATGGCTGCGACTATGGTTCTTGATGAGAGCGTGATTGCTCCTGTCAAGAAAGGCGATCGTTTAGGTGTGGTTGAAGTTCGACTCGGCAATGATGTTCTGCATACGGCTGATTTAGTGGCGCTGCAGGCTGTTGAGGAAGGCGGCTTTTTCCGTCGCGTTTTTGATAGCATTCGTATGTTTTTTTATAGTTTATTTAATTAGTGCCTGAATTTACTCTATAGACCTTACAGGCAGCACAGGGTGCTGTCTGAGGTTTTTCATCGCGTTCAGGGCTGTAATGACGTGGCTTTACCCAAGCTGCTTACTGAAAAGAGCCAAAAGCTCGGAGTTGAGATGACGGAAGAAACAGAACAACAACCGCCTAAAATTGAATTTCCCTGCGCCAATTACCCGATTAAGATTATAGGCGACAGCTGCGATGGTTTTGTGGATCTTGTGATTGAGGTCGTGCAGCGCCACGCTCCAGAGGTTGATCCCTCCGCGATTACGCGTCGAGATAGCAGTAATGGTCGTTTCTTAACTGTCCAAGTGCATATTCATGCCAAGGGCATTGAACAGCTGGAAAACATTAATCGTGACTTACGTGAGACGGGCGTTGTGCGCATGGTGCTTTAATGTCCAGATCCGTTGTTGTACGGCATTTAGGTTGTGTGGCCTATGAGCCAACTTGGCATGCGATGCAGCACTTTACGCAAACCCGTGACGCTGATAGCCCTGATGAAATATGGTTGCTTGAGCATCCCAGGGTATTCACCCAAGGGCAGGCGGGTAAAGCTGAGCATGTGTTAGCTGCTGGCGATATTCCAGTGGTGCAAGTCGATCGTGGTGGTCAAGTCACCTACCATGGGCCGGGTCAGTTGATTGCTTATATTTTGCTTGATGTGCGCCGTGCAGGGCAGGGCGTGCGTGACTTAGTCACTGCGATTGAAAATAGCCTGATTGCGCTGTTAAGCCAATATGCTGTGTCAGCGCAAGCTCGACCGGATGCGCCGGGCGTGTATGTCGGCGAGAAGAAAATTGCATCTTTAGGCCTGCGCATTCGTCGTGGCTGTTCTTTCCATGGTTTAGCCCTGAATGTCGATATGGATTTACAGCCGTTTCAGCGAATCAATCCGTGTGGCTATGCCGGCATGCAAATGACTCAATTATGTAATGAAACGCAACAATCTGTCGAAATGTCTGAAGTGAGTGTCCGCCTGCGTGATGCGCTCGTCTCACACCTGAAATACAGTGAATACATAACCCTTACCGATGGGATTGAATGCTATGAGTAATCAAGAGGCTCCAGTCAGCGCTAAGCCCGCTAAAGTTGAAATGGGTGTGAAGTTACGCGGTGCAGAAAAGTTAGCGCGTATCCCTGTGAAAATTATTCCAACCACTGATATGTTGCGTAAGCCTGACTGGATACGTGTGCGCGTACCGGTATCGCCGCAAGTGGAAGGCATTAAACAAACCTTGCGCAAGCATAAGTTGCACAGTGTTTGTGAAGAAGCGTCCTGCCCAAACTTAGGTGAGTGTTTCTCGAGCGGTACTGCGACCTTTATGATTATGGGTGATATTTGTACTCGACGTTGCCCTTTCTGCGATGTAGGTCATGGCCGTCCGAATCCATTAGATGTAAATGAGCCGCATAATTTGGCAAAAGCGATTGCCGATATGAAGCTTAAGTATGTGGTGATTACTTCGGTTGACCGTGATGATTTGCGTGATGGCGGGGCACAGCACTTTGCTGATTGCTTACGTGAAATTCGTGCACTGTCACCGACTGTACAGTTAGAGACTTTAGTGCCTGATTATCGTGGTCGGATGGATATTGCCCTCGATATCACTGCAACCGAGCCTCCCGATGTGTTCAACCATAACCTAGAAACGGTACCGCGCTTATATAAAGCTGCGCGTCCGGGTTCTGATTTTGAATGGTCTCTGGATTTGCTGGAGCGCTTTAAGCTGCGTGTGCCAAGTGTACCGACGAAGTCAGGTTTGATGCTGGGTTTAGGTGAAACGGACGAAGAGGTGATTGAGGTGATGAAGCGTCTGCGTGAGCATCATGTTGATATGTTGACTTTAGGTCAGTATCTACAGCCCTCACGCGATCATATGCCTGTGCAGCGTTATGTGCATCCTGATACTTTTGCATGGTTTGCCGAGGAAGGCTTGAAAATGGGCTTTAAGAATGTCGCATCCGGTCCTTTGGTGCGCTCTTCTTATCATGCTGACCAGCAGGCGCATGAGGTGAAGTAATAAAAAACCCCGTATCCGAGCATATGGGCGGATACGGGGTTTATGACGCGTCGCTTACGCAGTGCCACGCAGCGATTAACTCGATAAACGAGCCAAGCTTAGCGCTCTAGATATTGCAACTTATTAGCTACGCCATCCCACTCTTCTGCATCTGGCAGAGGGTCTTTCTTCTCACTGATATTTGGCCAGATATCGGCTAAATCTTTGTTGATTTCAGTGTACTCTTGCATGTCATCAGGCACTTCATCCTCTGCGAAAATAGCTTCAGCAGGGCATTCTGGCTCGCACAATGCACAGTCGATACACTCGTCAGGGTGAATGACCAAAAAGTTTGGACCTTCATAGAAACAATCTACAGGGCAGACTTCTACGCAGTCGGTGTACTTGCATTTAACGCAGTTATCAGTGACAACGAAGGTCATAACTAGCTATCTCCTTGGGCTGGTGACTTGCGCTCTATCTATGCAGAGCTGGCAAGTAAAGTAGTAAGCGCTGTTACGAGGCAGCGCAATCAGTAAATTAAAGGTCAGTAATTCTAGCAGCTTGTGTATAAGTCGCGTTAGATTTGCGCCTTCCAAGCATATAACAGATCAAGCGCCTGCTTAGGTGACAGCTCGTCTGGGTTTGTATCCTGCAATTCTAGCAGCAGGTGATGCGGCTGCGTAGCGAATAAATCATTTTGTATCGGACGTTGGCTGTCGCTTTGGGTATGCTGCGCCTGCATCAAGCTGCTGTCTTCGAGTTGCTTAAGATGTTCACGTGCTCGTGCAATCACTGCGCTTGGTACGCCGGCCAGTTGTGCGACAGCTAAGCCATAGCTTTGGTTAGCAGGCCCGCTGCGTACGTTATGTAAAAAGATGATACGGTCTTGATGTTCTGTGGCAGTCAGGTGCACGTTGGCAACACTGCTTAAGCGTTCGGGCAGTGAGGTTAGCTCAAAATAGTGCGTAGCAAATAAAGTCCAAGCCTTGATCTGGGCCAGTTGCTCGGCTGCCGCCCAAGCTAAAGATAGGCCATCAAAGGTACTGGTGCCGCGCCCAACTTCATCCATCAATACCAAGCTGTTAGCGCTGGCGTTATGCAAAATATTAGCTGTTTCGCTCATCTCCACCATAAAAGTAGAGCGGCCACCAGCCAAGTCATCACTGGAGCCAATACGGGTGAAAATGCGATCGACCAATGACAGTGAGCAGTGCTGCGCAGGAACAAAGCTGCCGATGTGTGCCAGCAGTACAATCAAAGCGGTTTGACGCATGTAAGTTGATTTACCGCCCATATTAGGACCAGTAATAATTAGCATACGCGTGACATCGTCCATACTGACATCATTAGCTACAAAGGCTGTGGTCAGCACATGTTCAACGACTAAGTGGCGACCTTGCTGGATATCCAGCAACGGTTGCTCAGTAAAACTTGGGCGACACAGATCAAGAGTCAGTGCGCGCTCCGCTAAGTTACTGATCACGTCCAGCTCGGCCAATGCTGCTGCACTGTCTTGTAATGGGCCGATATGAGTAATTAGGATATCCAGCAGCTGATCATAGAGCTGCTTTTCACGCGCCAATGCCCGGCTTTTAGCGGACAGGGCTTTATCTTCAAAGGTCTTTAGCTCGGGGGTAATAAAGCGTTCCGCGCCTTTAAGGGTTTGCCGCCGAATATAATCAGCCGGTGCTTGTTCGGCTTGCTTAGTGGGGATTTCAATAAAGTAGCCATGCACACGGTTATAGCCGACTTTGAGGTTAGCTAAGCCGGTTCGGGCTTTTTCGCGAGTTTCTAAATCGATTAAATATTGCCCCGCGTTTTCGCTGATTGATAACAGCTCGTCGAGCTCTGCGTCGTAGCCAACTTTTAACACGCCCCCTTCACGGATTACTGCAGGCGGATTATCAATAATCGCACGGCTAAGTGTGTCGGACAGCTCTGGATATACGCTTATGGCGGCGGCCAGCTGTTGGATACGCTTAATATCAAGGTCTTTCAGTACGTGCTGCAACGTGGGCAAGGCGTTGAGTGCATCTCTAAGACGTGCTAAGTCACGTGGCCGTGCGCTGCGCAAACTGATTCGCGCTAAAATCCGTTCAATATCACCGATGTCTTTCAGTGCGGGCTGTACGCTTTCAAAGTGATAGTCATTGAGCAGATAGGCAATGGCATCTTGGCGTGCGTCTAATACAGCGCGTTGACGCAGTGGGCGGTTCAACCAGCGGCTGAGTAAGCGACTGCCCATGCTGGTTTGGCAGCGATCAATCACTGACTGCAGGGTGTTTTCCCGGCCGCCAGAGAGGTTTTTATCCAACTCAAGATTGCGGCGTGTCGCGGCATCTAAGACTACAGTTTCACTGATACGCTCATGGTAGAGGCTGCGAATATGCGGTAGTGCGGTGCGCTGAGTTTCTTTGGCGTAATTGAATAGGCAGCCGGCTGCGCCAATGGCGAACGACAGTTGCTCACAACCAAAACCTTTTAGATCTTGAGTGGCAAATTGCTGACATAAAGATTTCAACGCACTATCGTAGTCAAAGTCCCAAGGCGCACGGCGTTGAGTGCCGCGACGTTTATCAAGACCAATCGGGGCCGACCAATCATCAGGAATTAATAGTTCGGTGGGGTTAATGCGCTCAAGTTCAGCTAAAACATTTTCTTCGCTGTGCAATTCTTGCACGCTAAAACGTCCGCTGCTGATATCCAAAACGGCCAAGCCAAATAGATTGTCTTTACCCAGTAGTGCTGCAACTAAATTGTCACGGCGGTCATCCAGTAGGGCTTCATCGCTCACCGTGCCAGGGGTGAGAATTCGCACGACCTGGCGCTCAACAGGACCTTTAGTTGTGGTTGCTGGGTCGCCGGTTTGTTCACAGATCACCACGGATTCGCCGAGACTGACTAAGCGAGCGAGATAGCCTTCGGCTGCATGGAAAGGAATGCCCGCCATGGGAATGATGCTGCCGGCAGACTGGCCGCGCGAAGTGAGGGTGATATCCAGTAGTTGTGAGGCTTTTTTTGCATCGTCATAAAAGAGTTCATAAAAATCACCCATGCGATAAAACATGATTTGATTAGGGTGTTGATGCTTTAAGCGCCAATACTGTTGCATCATCGGCGTGTGGGATAAAGTCGTTGTCATTCAATGCCTTATCTTGGGCTGTCTATTTGCATTCGTTAGATTGTCTAATACTATTTTATAAAATCCAACATCGATGGCGGTTGCGCAACGTCAATTTCACGTGCTCGAATATAGCGCGCTGTCATTCTGGCGTCAGTATGTCCGCTGAGTTTTTGAGCATCGAGGCCTTGCCGTTTTGCATCGGTTAAAGACTTCGCTCGAATGTCGTGTATCGTAGCATCTTCAACGCCTGCCAGTTTGCGAGCTGCTGCAAAGGCTTCTTTTACTGTTGTGTAAGCAACTGGAAGTCCTGCTCGCTTCGATGTGAATAGCCGTCCAGACTCTGACTCATGTCGATTATCCATGATGCTCTGTAATAGAGCAGTCACATCATCCGTGGCAGCGACGATAAGTCGTGCGCCTGTCTTCTCTTGCGTGAAAAATATTCCCTTTTCGGTTATATCATCAAGCTTGATCGCCAGCACATCGCCGATTCTTTGCCCAGTTAGGTATGACATTAAGAATATTTTCTGAATGTTAGGTTTGCAGCGGGAAAGGATGGCTGAGAATTCATCGTCAGTGATATACCGCTCTCGTGAATGCTCAGGATAGCGCCGAATACCAATGCATGGGTTGCTATCAACAAGCTGCCACTCGAGCGCATACCGGAACACCATGCGCAGAAATGAAATGATTCTGTTTGCCATGCTAGGTGTTTCCGACATTGCTACTTTATAAGCTGCAATGTGCTTTGGCATGACCTGGTTAGGCTCGAACTCTGCAAAAACTTCTTTGCAGCGCTGAGCTGCTTGAGCGTATTGATCCATCGTGTTCTTTTTTAACGTCTTGCGCATTTCTACCATCACGCGATCAATCAGATCCGGCATTCCGTTGTCTGTGCCGCCTATTGTTATCTTGGCGTAAGCGAGCAGGGCTCGCTGGAAGTCAGTGTCTAGCCTGTGCCACTTGTTTTTCTTTACGTAGTAATAGCATCCGTGCTTCATGTACATGCAAGCAGGCAGATGCCTGTCTTTTTTTCTGGGTCGCATGACAACCTCCTTGGGTTCACGCCAGCCTTAACACTGGCTCATTTCTTTTTTTCGACTGCTCGCTTCCAAGCCTGCTTACAACTACGGCACGCAGAACCTTGGGTGCGCCGCTTGAAGATACGACAAATCCAAAGCGCTCTGCTGTTAACCAGCGTATCTGAGCGCTAGGCTTGGTGTACCCAGTCATGTCCGCAACTTCGTCTGCAGTTAAAAACATGTCCCACCTCGCTAGATGCTAATCTCAAGTCTCATAAATAAATTCGCTGGGCGTAACTAGCCTTGAGAGGGACTGGCCTCTGCAGAATAAGTAAATCGCGCGCATCAGTGTTTTTGACGCTTTTATTCTTTCTGACCCTCCCCCTGAGGCTCCACCGTTCATGATAAAGTCCCTTGCCCTTAGCGCCATATGATCAGCCTTTGTTTCAGGTAGCCCGCTATATAAAACATCCACAAACTGAGAAATTCTTTCTTGATCCTCGTGCAGCGACGCTATTGCGATAGTTCCTTTTACTATTGCAGCTGACACTCCTCGCACGTTTTTTTTAAAAATATCCGCAGTGAAAACAATCTCGCGCTTGTGCATTTCGCAGAAGGCAACAAGCTCAGTCGTTGTGCGCTCGGAGCTTTTGTAGCTTTGTGATAGCTCCATCATGGCGTTGGCGATCTGTACGTGCTTCGGCATTATCCAGTCTGACATTCCTGCGTAAGCGATCTCATCAATCTGAGATCGCGGCTTCTGTCTGTCAATTCCGCTTCTATCGACCCCCCAAGCGACAACCATTTCGACGGGTATTCCGGTCTCAATTATCGCGACAAGCCTGTGCTGGCCATCGGCAAGACTGCCTTGCTTGTCAAACCCGATCCCCTGGTGAGTCTTGGCCCAAGCCCCTTGGCGAAGATCTTTCTTATACCGCTCAACAGTCGATCGATTAAGAGGGCGATTACCTGTATTTAATGCCATCCAAGATTTCGCCAGCGCTGGCGTCACGAGCATGATAGTTACAAACATATTTACAGTTGCTATTGCCTTTTGGCCTTGCTCAATAATTTTCATCTGGCTCAAATAACTCAACTCTAGAAGCTCGGCCGGAGACAAGTAGTCTGGTTTTTTGCAGCAGATAACAACATTGTCTAAATTAATTCCTAAAACCTTGTTTATCGAAAATAAGAGGCGGCTTACAAATCCTGAGCCCACCATCGGCTCATACTCCGGGTCTAGATCAAAAGCCCATAATTCTTCGCTCTTTTGAGATAGAACGCAGTGTCCGGCAACGGACGCTGTCATTCCCGTCAAGCCGAGCATTGGCAGTAGATCTGCCCACTCACGCTCTAGCTTCGATCCAGATTGCTTTTCAATTTCCATGGTTTAATTCCTTGCTTAAATTTTCCGTTAACCGGCTGCTAGCAAGCTTTGGCATTGCTGGCGCTGTGAGCGCACCGCACCGCTTGCAGCGCTGCTTTTCAGTGGCGCATAAGTCGTTAGGCCGCCGCGTTTTGCGGCAGATTATCTTTGTTTGCATGCTTCTTATTTATCCGTTATCGCTGATTGGTGCTGTGTAAAATAGCTTTCTGGCATCTTCTGCTGAGAAGCGAGTGAGCTGATCACTTTCATCGAAAATGAAAACATCGCCGACTTGCTGTGTGACTACGCCGCCGCTGGTCATTTCAAGCGTTGCGACTTCATCAATCAGGTAACGTAGGCCGCCTGTGAATTCGGCGCATTCATCGCCCGTATACATAACGTAGGCGCCGCTTACGAAGTCGCCATACGGCGCGCCATCGTTTCCGTTTTGCATGATCTGGAGCGAACGCGCCTCTGCAGATTCTGGCCAGTTGCCTTCAGCCGGAACGATGCTTCCTTCACCTGCTTCTCGAAAGAAAATCACGATGCCTGCAAGGTAGTTGATTGCGCCGAGCAATTCTTTTTCGCGCTGCTGGCGGTCTTCAAACTGCAATCCCTCTGTCATCTTTTTAACAACTTGATAGGCCATGCCGTCTGGACTATCTAGGAGCTTGCTGATTGATTGCATTCTCTGCTTGCGGAATGGCAGGCCGTTGGCGTGGCGCTCTTTGCCTTTACCGTGAGCCGCTTGATCGTGGGCAGCCTGAAAGACAGCCACAAGTTTTTCGTAGCCTTTTTCTATTTGCATTGTTTTACCTTTGAATAATTGAGCGTTACGCGAGCGCGTGACGTTAAGAAGATTGTTTATTGTTGCGGGTAATTGGCTTCTTGAAAAAGCTTATCAAGAAATTCTCGACTTCCAGCAATGCTGATTTTGATCTGATCAAGGCTTTCTATTGCAGCAGGCGTTACTACTCGCTCATAATTTTGCAGGATGCTTAAAATATTTGCTGCTCGCTGCATAACTTTAATGTTTTTCTCTACGATGGATATTAAAACTATATTATCGGCCTCTAGCTCATGTCTGGTCATGCATCGCCTCATTAAGAAAAGATTGTTTGTTTCTGCTCTGGCGTTAAGAGCTCGGCGCCATGGATTAGGCGGGTGATAAGGTCCTGTGGCTCATCGATGCCTGCTTCAATCAAGAGGCGATCAAGAGTTTCGCTTGTGCTGTGGAATAGATGCAGCTTGATTGTCTTAGCAAGCAAGGCATCAAGCCGCTTTTCCTCATCCAGTTTCTTGCGCTGCCGGTATTCGCGCGAACGTTCTGCGCCTGTTTTAACCGCCATTTTTTACCTCGCGCTTCCTCTCGAACTCAGTGCAAATAACTGCCACCGATCCGTCACTGTATTTCTTAGCGGGCCGCATATTGCTAAACGCCAAGTGCGAGCAGTTGCGATCAGCATGCCTGCATGATGCGCACATAGAGCCTTTTGGCTGGCTCATGGCGCGCCACCTAAGAGCGCGCGGAGCTTGCTTACCAAGTAAGCAGACTTGAGCGCCCACTTGTGCAACTGCAAATCGTTTTTGTTCTCGATCACATCGCACAGCTCAAGCGCGGTAGCGTGAATATTTGCAACATCGGCATGGCTGGACTTGCTGTTGCAACTCGCGTTGTAGGTGGAGCCTGAGCAGGGGGCGGCCTCGAGCATGGCGCGATAATCTTCACAGGCAATGCTTCTTGGATCGCAAGCTGTGCCGTCGCTACGCATCGCAGCATCAGCCATTTCTTTTGTCGGCTCGATCGGCACCAGCTTCCAGCCGCTGGGCGCAGCGAGTGATGCGTTAAGTCGAGATACTTCATCAAGAGCATTGTTAAATGCGTCAGACTTCATGTTTTCAGCAGCGCCTGCAAACGCATCCCACTTTTTTCGCTCAGGCATCACCAGGGACGCGTGACAAGGATGTATTGGAGACGCCGGATCTGCTCGCGCATTCCATCGCTTTAAAATGCCTGCCATAGTAGAGAAATCTATATGTGCAGGGATATATTCGCACCGATGGACAAGGCAATACTCATCACGCTTGAAGTGCTTTGTTACTTCTGGCTGCTCGCCGCAGAACGGGCAAGGTAGTGTTTTTTGATCGGCCATATATCACCTGATTACGAAAAGATTTTTTGTTTCTGCTCTGGCGTTAAGAGTTTCGCGCCATGAATCAGTCGAGTGATCACGTCTTGCGGCTCATCGATGCCTGTTTCAATCACGAGTCGATCAAGAGTTTCGCTTGTGCTGTGGAATAGCTGCAGTTTGATTGTCTTGGCCAGCAGTCGCGTTAACCGTTCTTCTTCTGCCAGCTTGTCACGCTGGCGCTTTTCACGCATACGCTCTGCTGCTGTTTTAGGTTTTCTAGTCATACTCTTAGAATCCTCATAACCTCAGCGTCTGTGAAGTCGCGCTCAAACGGCGTGGCGATCCAGCCTGCTTGCTTTCCGTGCTTAGGGTTGATCGTGGCTAAAAGCCTTTCGTGCTCTTGATTGAAATAATCGACAGTCGCGGTATGAAAGCGCGGCTCGGTCAGCGCATGAAGCTCTTGCTTAACGTACTTGCTGCCGCTTGGCTCGATGCCTACGGCAACTAAAAGCATGTTCCAGCGATGCTGTATTTTATCGATTGCGTGAAAGTGAAAGTCATTTGCCTGCACGCCTATCAATTTCACAGTGTCAAACAAATGCACTGAGCCAACATCGCTTGACCAAACTAGGCCGGTTGTACGCATAGCTGCTAGAGCCATGCGATTAGTTCGCTTGATCACTTGTCGCCCCCATCACTTTTCTTCGATCAAAAATTTGCTTTTTGGGATATCTATAGCGCACATATCGCTGTAAGTTTTGGCTGCGTAGACTTCGGCCTTGGCAGTGTCGGTGATCTTGGCTGCTAGGTTGCCAACCGCATTAGCCTGGGCAACATCAATGTCTCCAGCTAGCAGCTTTTCAATCGTTTCGTTCAATGTTTTGCGTAGGCTCTCTGCTGTTACGGTCACGTTCTATTCTCCTAAGCCGCCGATTAAAGCCACCAACAAGTCGCACTTGCTCGCGAACGTCGGGCGGTAATGTTGTGATTGAGTTTCTGAGCATGAGCTGTGCTCGGGTAAGTAGCTCAAGATTAGTGATGCTGAAGTTCTGCTTGTTTCCGTCTTTAAATATAAGCGCATGGCCGCGCGGCACTTTGCGCCCGGTATGCTCAATCCATACCAGGTGATGAACTGGTACAAAATCTCGATTAGGTACGCCAGTGTCAGTCATTTTTCGCTGCAGATAGCCGTCTTTGGTTATGCGCTCAGAGCCGATAGGCATCCAGTTGGCAGGCTTTGAGCCTCGCTTGAATTGAGTCTCAGATGATCTTCCTGATGGCGGGTGGTTTTTACCTTTATTCCACGGCGTAATCCCTTTCTGGAATCGCCCATCATTCGTTACGTCCGGATCTTTTTTAAGACCTAAAGTGGCGGCCCTATTTTTAATTGCGGCAAAAGACCGATCCAGCAACGTCGTTATATGCCGCGCTGGAGTTCGAGGGTAAAGACTTTTTAAAACACGGTCCTCCCACTCTTTCCAGTCGTTACGCTTAGTGCTGACACCTGCAGGTCGCATTGTTTATGACTCCGTATTTCAAACCAGCTCATGAATCACTTGGTTCGCCAAATGAAAAACACGCTGTAACGGTGAAAGAAATAATGACGCTCGCAACCGCAAATGTTGCTACAAATATGTTTCGATCATCGAAGTCATAGCCAGATAGCCACGCTATCAACCAGCACAGCGACATTGTGGTCACGAATATGAGACTCAATCTCAAAACAAAAAATCGATCTTTCATATTTAATCTCTACAATTGAAACTCCAGCTGCTCCTCTTCTGAGTGCAGCTGGCGCTTTACTTTGGTTTTCTTGCGCACTGCTTCATAGCCACGCTTGACGCCTGGCAGTGCAAAACTGGTTTGCTCGACCTCAGAAATAAACTTCTCAGCAGCTTCTTTGGCGGCAAAGTAGCGCTTGTATAACTGGTGTCTCTCCGCGAGCTCAGGCTCAAAAAGATGGTATGAGCACTTGCAAAACAAGGAGCAAGAACTAGAGCAGCCGAAAAGCTCATTACCGTTTGGTATCTGGTTGTTAAAATCAGCGCTCGCTCTGCGGAACACATGGCTATCAATGCTACGGCCAAGGCTTGCTTGGTATTCAAGGATCTCAACCTGCGAGCGAGCTTTTATTAGCCGTTCTTTTAGAGTTTTCTGTTTTTCTAAAAGGACGTCAGGCGCTAGTGTGCTCATGACTCACCGAGCCTGACGTCACCAGTACGACCAGTTTCTAGGTAGTGCATATCTTCGATTGCTAAACGGTCATCTAGCGTGAAAAGCGGATTGCATACCGTGCAGTGGCCAGTTATCTGGATGGCTTTAGCGTTTATGTCGATGCTTTTATAGTCACGACTGCAGTTAGTGCAGCGCACTTCAAAAACGCCACAGCATTGCTCTGCTTCTCGCTCAGAATCATGGACCACCCCGCAATCAAGGCATCCGTACAATTCTGTGACGCTAGGCCTGCAGCACTCACGGGCACCGTCTTCGTCGTCATGAATTTCTCGACACTCATCACAGCGCCATAACTCTTTGTAGTTATCCATAATAAAGCTCCATCTTTATGCTCTTAGGTAAATACCAATGCTCTCAGCAACTCGCTTGACTGACGGGGATAGCAATCTGAACCCACGCTGGCGCAGCATGGCAGACACTTCATAAGCCGACCTGATTATCGTTACGCCTTCGATCTCGATGCATGAGAGTTCTGCGATAGCTGCGTGCAGGGCTTCTTTTTCTTGCTGGCGCTCTGCGCGCTTAGCTGGCGCCACCGCTATGGAGTTATTGAAAACAAGACGCTCAACTTTTGACTCTCTGCGAGTCTTCAGCTCAGGCACTTTGTTTTCTTTCATGAATTGCGCAACTTGTGCGGCTAATGTTCTGCGCTCAACGTCTTTCATTCGCACTTCTGATGCGTGAGCTGACGCGGCAGAGGGCAGCATGAATGCTGTGTGTTCTGCGCAGTTCATATTTAGGCCGCCTTTAGCTTGTAGATGTTTACCCATAAGCCGTTTTGACGTTCGCTTTTCACCGGCCACACATGACCAAGGCGCTGAGCTAAATTAATTACCTGGCGAATGTCCTTGCCGGCAACTTCTTCAGTTGCCGCATGAGTAGTTACGGTTACGTTTGTCATGTCGGTTTCCTTTTTCGATAAAATTAGGGCAGCAGCGCACGCCGATGCTGCTGGATCGGTTGAATAGGCATTACTAAGTAATGTGCAGGTGCGCTCTGCGTACTGGTCAGGGCTGACCAATTAAAAACCCGCTCGATTTGTGCGTGGTACCGTCATTGATGACGGGACCATAGGCATGGCGGGTATGTTTAAGTCTTTGCCGCTTACGCCGGCAAGTCGGTTTATATGATCACTGCTAGAGCAATTGGCTTCGCTCTCTATTGACCGTGTGATCTTGATCATCCCGTTATCGCACGTTTACGGGACTGCCCAGCTCTGCCTTTCGACACCCGTGCTGAGCGAATTAGTAATGCAGCGGCAGGAGCTGTTACATCCCTGCTTGGGTCGTCGGGTTTTTCTTATCGAGTCTTTTACTGACTGAGACGAGACGATCACCTGATCCGTTTACGATAGTGCCAGCCAATCAGCCTTGGCATTTCACTGCATTGGTTTAGCGGCATAGAGACTGTAGTGCAATCACCTAGGATTGCTGCTTACTACTTCGGTCACCATATCAAGCAGCGCTTATATGCCGCTAACCAATGAAGCCTACTTTTTGCAGAAGCAGGAAACTGGCTTTTTAGTCTGTGCTGACTTAGCACTGCTTACGGCAGTGGCTCGAATGCTTCCAGTCAGGCGATGGTCTTGGCTATGACTGGACTCTGCATTAGTGAACCATCTAGGAGTGTCATCACGAGTCGACTTGCCACGCATACAGCAATAAAGCGAACGCTCTGCAACTTCGAACTTGCAGGGGTCTTTGCTGGCAGGACTGCTGAAACAGTCCAGGTTTAAATGGCGGCGTTAATCGCTCGGAACTTAACTACGCAATATGCCTAGATGGCTCACTAATGAAGTGCTGCTTACGGCAGCAAGTCGGCAGGTGTTGGATGACGCGAATATTATTTACCCTGCACCCGTCGCACGGGCATAGCTGCTTACGCCAGCCAGTCGTCCACTCTTTCGCCAGGTGCGTGACTACACCTTATGTCGCTGAAGGGCTTGGCTTATTGTTTACTGTGATCATCTTGCGCTGCCCGCCGTGAATGCCGGGCTGAGCTAGGAACTCGCTAACAAGGTGAGTAATGTCCGTATAGGCGAACAATCACGCCACCTGCGCACCGTGTCTGGCAGTGCGCAGGCTCAATTTACGCGGGGAGCGTTAAGGTTTAAGGGTTTGAAGCTGGCGCTGCATTCTGTTGCTGAATGCGCTTGTAGATCTCTTCGCGGTAGACACCTACGTGCTTTGGCGCTTGAATGCCTACGCGCACTTGGCCGCCTTTTACTGCAGTGATAACGACCTTGATGTCGTCTCCAATGTTGATTGCTTCGTTTTGGTTGCGTGAGAGTATTAGCATTAGCAGGCCTCCTAGCCTTGGTGTTGTAAAGTCAGTGTAGTAGGGTTTTCAAAAGCTGCTCTTTTTCTGCGAGATTCACGAACTGCGTCGCGAAGTGTCGTAATCATTCGATCATTTGCTCGCGTAAGCTTTTCATGCGTGATGGCGCCGCCCTCATTGAGTCCTGCAAGGTACCCCTTTAGGAAATCTGTAGATGCCATGGTGGGGTGGTTCTCTAAATCATCCTTAAGCTGATTAAGATGTCGATTGATTTCTCTGTCGATCCTAAGCTGGCATGGCTGCATAACTCACCTCGTGGCGTGTGCTGCGTACTGTTCTACTTATTGCTGGGCGCTGTGCTGGCGCTGTTGTTCTGATTTCAGTGGCGGTCCCGCCAACTAGCGCGACACACACAAGAACTGATAGTGGCGTGATGATGCCGCGGCGTATCACTTCTGTTACCAGGCCTCGCAAGGTCTTTTGAAAGCCTAGCTTCCAGCGAGCATTATCAAGCCGCGCTTTAACGGTGCCTGCTTCAATATGCATCTCTCGAGCGATCTCCTTAACCGACAAGTCGTTAACCGCGTACAAGGTTGCTTCCAGCTCGCGAGGTGACAGCGAGTGAGAGGCCTCAGTCGTTGCCCAGTGTCCAATAATTAATTTTTCCATGATTAGCTCCTGCTTATCTTCTAGTTTTTCCACTCACTCCACTTGAGCGAGAAAGCTTTTTTTGAACCCTTTCTAGGCTCAGTTTTATGCTTGTACTTGATAGTAAGATCACGGCATTCCCCGTGCTTTCTTAGTAACCCTATAAAGTCATTAGCAAAGTGGGGCGTATCAAATGGCTCGCTTAGCTGCACGCAACATTTTGACTTGAATAGCTTGTCGGAATGCGCTTCGACAGCGATAAGCCACTCGGCTTCCGAAAGGTCGCGAACAGCGCCCCCCCCCAGAACATTTGAGCCGCGCTCAATCATCGTGGTTGGCGTGTTTTTAAGTGCGGCTTGGTTGGCGTAATAGCGCGTCATGCCAAATACAGCAAATGTACTCATGAGATCCTCCTTGCGTTTTTTTTGCTTTCCAAAGCGCACTGCGTGTTTGCTAATTCAATGCGCTTCAGTAAAACGTTTCCCTGGCTAAACCGTAGGGGGCGGGGCGCTAAGCGTTGCGGGTCATTCGCACGGTTAAAGCATTTGGCTAAAGCTGTCCGTTAAGTTCGTCTTAACGTTGGTAGGCGTTCGTTCCTATACAGCTCCGGTAGCGCAAGAGGCTTAGCGGTCTATTTCTCGGTTTACTGACCTCCCACCGAGCAGCGGGGAGTGACCTAGGCCATCAACAAGTGATGGGTTAGTCGTTCATCGCGTATGTTTTTAAAGAACTGTGTTTCTTGGAACCAATAATCACGTATCGTGTTTTTAATGTCAACACGTAATGTGTTTATTTTGTGTGTTTATTTTTATGTGAAGGTTTGAATCGAGAGGGCGCTTCTTTTTGTTGCGGTGACGGTGAAGTCTTTTGGTAAGATTGTTGGATCATTTATGGAGGGGTGTATGAGGAAGTTACTTTTCGTTGCAGTGATGCTGCCAGCGCTAGCCAGTGGTGCCGTTTACAAGTGTGTTGATGCAAGCGGCAAGACTACGTTCTCTGATCGCGCCTGCGCAGGCACAGAGGGCGGGGTGAAAGTAGACGTTAAGTTGGCGAGCGGAGCTGGCGAGCCTGTCGCTCAGAGAGAGTTTATGAGCCCAGAACAGCGGCGCATAAGTGAAAAATATAAGCGCACTGCTGATCTTCTTAGGGAGCCTCGGCGCAATAGGGTGAGGCAGGACAGCTCTACGGATAGCGGCCCATGCAAGACCTTTAGCGATACCGATATAAGAACAATGATTATCAAAAACCAAGTGGTCGAGGGAATGAGAGCGTCAGACGCATCGAGAGCTTGGGGCACGCCATGGCGCGTCAATGGCAACCAGCACGCCTATCACTGGGAAAGGGGTAGTGCTTATTTTTATACTGAAGATGGCTGTGTCAGAAGCGTGCAGGGCGGCTATGTAGGCGGGAAGTTTGTGAAATAGATTGTCGCAGGGCGGAACAAAAAACCGCCCGTAGGCGGCTTTAAATCAGTCTCGGGAATGTCTAGCAGTCTGATAGAGTTCTAAGGCAACTGATTACTATAGGGAGTAGAAATAAGCCTAGCCACCCAGAAGCTTATTAATAGCCTGAGTCACCTCTTCATACTCTTTTTTGTATTTTTCTTTTGTGGCTCCTGATAAACACTTGTCACTTAAGCATCCTAATAAAAACTTTTTTCGGTTTTTTAAGCTTTTTACGGCCGCGAAATTTTCATAGCTTGAAATCTGCATCAAGGCTGCTAAGTATCTAATTGCAATAAATATTATCGAAATAAATATAGGAGTGGCAATGATATAAAACTCTAAGCCATCGGGCTTGAACTGATACAACCCTGCAATAATAACCGAAGATATGGCAGAGAAAGAAAAATCCATTAATGGAGAGCTTTTCATGTGCTGGATCGCTCCGGCATACTCAAAATCGCCTTAACTAATTCGTCAGTGTCTTCAAGGTAAATAGTTTGCTCATGTGGCACACCATTCTTAATGATGGTCAACGTAATCGTTTTGCTAGTAAATAACGTCTTGCAAACTACCTTGCCAATCACGCCGAATGCCCACCAAACAGCAGGTAGCGATAATATAACCGCCACCCACATAAGGGCTTCTAGAATGACCGGCTCTGGCGTCATAATATTTTCTTGTCTCTGTCAGTGGTCCTATGTCTTCTTACCTCAGTGATTCGATAAGAAGTGCTTTCTTTATTGTCTGCGCGAAGAATAGCTGTTTCTAGCTCAACCTCAAAAAGCTCGCCTTTGACAGGGAAGTCTTTCTTCAGGTTAATTCTGTCTATAAAATTAGTATCGTCCATTTTGACAGAGAACTCCTTACTTTCTTGTATTTTTATCTTCCAGCCGTTTCTGCCTTCAAGATTTACCTGCACAAAAAACACATTCTTAATCTCAGTGCTTATAGTCTCTTCCTGTAATGACTTTTTAGGCGGTGCTTTCAGCAAGACCGCGTCATCATGAGTAATAATCTGGACTTTATCCTCCTCCATGTCACTACCAATCTTAACGACGGCAGTTAGGTCCTTAAGGATAGGCTTTCTAAAAATGTTATCGACCTCGGTTCGTACCACGTGAGATTGAACCAGCTTGGCAATCTCTGTCGTGCAGGCCACCCTTTCATTGTCTTCAAGCTCAATATAGCTTTTTGAAGGATCGTCATGATTGATAACGATGTGTGCAACTTTTCGATTGCTCAGTCGTTTTAGAGTTGCAAGTAACGAAGCGCCAAAAGCAGTCGCACTCATCGATGAGATGCCAATAGTTTTCAAGACATCAATACCGCCAGAAGAAAGCCAAGCAACAAACTCGACCTCGAACGAACCTTCTTTGTTAGCTTTGACATCTACTTTAGGCTGCGCTTCTTCGCCGTTAAGCAGTTTGTCAGCCTGAGTAATTAGAGATGCCATACTAATTAAACTCTGCCCTAATATATCGGCGCTCATTGTATGGTCTTTTGTAGAGTCTCCGTCGTAAGACAGCGTGAATACGTGCTCGACGGCTTTGTTTGAATCCTTACCTGATTCCATTTTCATTTTCCTTGTAGTTGTTTTGCCGGGTATTAGTTCGCGTCTTCAGCGCGCAAGCTGCTGGCTGCTTAATAATAGTATAGAGAGCCTGCTTTTCTGCCCATTGAGCAGCCACTCATCAGCGCTCTGCCGTCACGAGCGAAAGCTGAGGCAGGTGATGCCAGGGCAATACTGCTGGTTATAATTGCTGCGGTCTTCTTCATTAGAAACGCCTTCCTTTGGCTGGTTTTACGAAATATTCCCGCCGCGCCAAATAACGCGCCCAACAAATGGCAGCTCGTGAATTGTTTCCGCGCTGACCTTTTCATCTGTGCGGTCAGGGTTGTCACTTTTAATTACCCAGTCGCCGGCCAGCTGCTGCACCAAGCGCTTAATACTCACGCTATCGTCAGGGCGGCGCACAACATAAACTTGGCCATGCTTTGGCTCAGTGTCTGATGTATCAAACAGCACGACGTCGCCATCGAATATGTAAGGCTCCATGCTGTCGCCGGCGGCGTAGATAACAGCAAGGTTTTCGGCTTTGGCACCGATGCGTGCCAGCCAGTCGCGCTTGAATGCTAAACCATCGCTGAGCTCAACGTGGTCATTCAAATAACCGTTACCGCACTCACCGACGGCTGAGTATTGGCGAATTAGCGCGTAGTCATACGAGTTAGGGGTTTTTACGCCAGGTTCTTCTGGCTGATAACTCGACAGTAAAAGCTGCTCGGGCTTTATTGATAGCGCCTTTGCAATTTTATTAATGTCTTCAATCTTTGGCTCTCTTGAGCCTGTCTCGTAATTTCCAACTCTGGACTGTGAGGCCCAGCCGCATGCGGCTGCCAGTTGTCCCTGGGACATGCCTGCCAGTGTTCTGTAATGAGCTATACGCGATGCTAATGTTTTCATAATTCCATGATAACCACGCTGCGTGTTTAGTTCTTTCACTTTTCGTGATTGCCTTTAACACGTAATGTGTTTATTCTCCTTTTTAAATTAACAGGAGTACTTGATGAACAGAATCGCCATCGTCAGGGAGCGCGCAGGAATCACACAGGTTGAGCTTTATAAAAAACTCAACTGGCGGCAGTCGCGCTTATCGAACTACGAAGGTGGGAAGCGACCATTAAAGCTATCGGATGCCCGGCAGATTGTTGCTGCACTAAACGAGTTGGGTGCAAACGAGTGCTTTGACGATGTATTCCCAGCTGAGTGCGCGACTTCAATAAGTCCTGCGCCGCAATCGTTAAAAGAAGATTAAGAGCTTTGCTGCCGATCCGAAAGATCCGCATTAGCACTAGATAGATAAACAGTAAATTTCAGACATAAAAAAGCCCCGAGAGACGCGAATCGTTCGGGGCTTAGTACAACGAGAGGTCTAAGTATGCACAATCAAGCTTTAGTAATCAATAACCAAGCTGGCGCGACTATGAGTAGTCGTGAAATCGCCGAGCTGACTGGAAAGCGTCATGACAATGTTGTTCGAGATGTTCGTAGCATGCTTGGTCAGCTAGATAAAGATGCCCTCAGTTTTGAGGCTATCTATTTTGACGATAAAAACCGCAAACAAACTGAGTTTATTCTTGATCGAATCCATGTTGAGTGCTTATTGACTGGATATAGCGTGCCACTGCGCATGAGAGTTCTTGAACGACTCCAAGAGTTAGAGTCGATCAACAAGCTTGGTTATAACCCAAATAATGAAATTGAAGTGTTGCAGCAGCTGCTTATCACAAAGCAAACGCTGGCGCAGCAAGCACAGATGATTGAGCACCAGAAGCCAGCTGTTGCGTTTGTTGAGCGTTACGTTGCTGCTGACTCAGGAAGTAAAGGCTTTCGGCAGGTTGCTAAGTTGTTGAATGCCAATGAATTCGAGTTCCGCGCTTTCCTTTCTGACAACAAAATCATGTACCGCCTTGGTGGTGAGTGGATGCCGCACCAAAAACATATCGATGCTGGCCGTTTTGAGGTTAAAGCGGGTCTGGCTGGCGATCATGCATTCAATCAAGCCAAGTTCACCGCTAAGGGCATCAACTTGATAGCTGGCCTATGGGCTCAGTACAAGCTGGAGGCCTCAGTATGAGCATGCTATTGATGGTTAAGGCTATGCAGGTGCAAGTTGGCAATCCATTGCGCAAGCTGGTGCTAATCAAGCTAGCAGACAACGCTAACGACCTAGGTGAGTGCTGGCCGTCATATCAGCATATTGCTGACCAGTGCGAGATTAGCCGCCGATCAGTGATCAATCACATCAAAGCGCTTGAGGAAATTGGCTTTCTAGTAAAAAAATACAGAAAAGGGACTGAAAAGCGCAATGCATCTAACGTTTACACGCTTAATTTTAATGTTTCTATAAGTTTTGATGGTGCAGCTCCTGCACTAGGTGGTGGTGCAGCTCCTGCACTAGGGGGTGCAGCTCCTGCACTAGAGGGTGGTGCAGCTCCTGCACCCAGAACCAGTCACTCTTTTGAACCAGTCAATGAACCTAATGGCAACCTTGCGGTTACTGGCGATAAAAAACCTCGTTTCGATCCGCTATCAATCAAGCCTGAAAACATAAGCGCCGAGCAGTGGACTGAGTGGGTCAAGTACCGCAGAGAGCGAAAGATATCCTGCTCAAAGATGACCATTGAAAAACAGATCAGCCTGCTTGAGTCCGAAATCAATCCTATTGAGGTTATCAACCAGTCAATCACTAACGGCTGGCAGGGCCTATTCAGCATCGATAGAAAACAAGGTTCTGCCAACAAGGGCTTTATGAATCGGCATACAGGCTTTAGCGATCGTGATTACGGCAAGGAAGGTTTAAATGAATTCTAATATTGTTCAGCTTCAGCAAGAAGTTAAAACAGGTATCGATACCTGCGAGCTGCATGGTGATTACCAAACCAAGATCCACACCTTGATGGGCAAAGAGTTTCGTTCTGCATGCCCCGAGTGCTCTGCGATTGCCAAGGCCGAGGCCGAGGCAAAGGCTACTACTGAGATGGCGATCACCAAGCGCGTGCGCATTGAGGAGAAAATGGGCAGCGCTCTTGTGCCTAAGCGCTTCCAGGGTAAGAAATTTAATACGTACAAAGTAGAAAACACTGGCCAGCAAAAAGCACTTGATGCCTGTCGGTCTTACGCTGAAGAGTTTAAAGAAAACCTTGCCATGGGCCGCTGTCTTATTTTATGCGGCCAGCCGGGTACTGGGAAAACCCATCTGGCTACAGCTATCGCTGATTACCTGATCACTGAGACTAAGTACACGGCGGTTTACCGCTCGCTGTTTAGTATTTTGCAGTCGGTCAAGAACACATACGGCAAGGATTCTGAGCACACCGAGCGTCAAGTTTTTAGAGACTTAGAGCGCCCTGACTTGCTGATTATTGATGAAATCGGAGCAACTAAATCAACCGAATTTGAGCTGGCCACGCTGTTTGCGCTGATCAATGCGCGCTACGAGAACCAGCTGCCTACGCTGATCATTTCAAATCTTGAGCCTGATGAGCTGAAGGGCGCGATTGGCGAGCGCTGTGTTGACCGTCTACGCGAGGGAGGCGGCAAGGCCTTGAGTTTCGGCTGGGACTCTATGCGCTCGAAAATAGGAGCTGCAAGCTAATGATGACCGCTCGAGTAAACGAGCTGAAGCGCGAAGGCTTCAAGGTTGTGCAGAAGCGCAAGGATTGCACGTACATGGCGCTTGGTGCTGACCACCGGGTTGTGATGATCGATGGCACGATGAAGCGCGGCCAGCCGGAGCACAGAGGTGAAAGACGATGAGCTTTTTAAATGATACGTATGTTTGGTTTGCGTTGGCGTATTTTGCTTTCGTGATGATCTGGATTGATCGTCGCCGGCCATGCGGCTCTAAGCTGAAATCATCGAAGTCAGATCAGAAGTGCCCGCACTGCGATAAGTGGCAATCAGAGCACGGCGGGTGGGCGTGGATTGGAAACGCTGAAAATCCAGAGATCGACTTTGCAGCCGAGTGCGGCGGGTGCGGACAGTTATCGTACTGGGTGTGGGTTGGCCCAGACATCTGCGCGACGTTTGTGGGAATCAACAAGCCTAAGCGTAAATCAACACCACCAGGGGATGAATGATGAGTAAGTGCGAGAAGTGCGGGAAGACAGATTTTAATGACGCTGATGGCTGTCTGGATGCTGGAGTCTACAGCGCAGCTATTGGCGATTGGACGTGCGCAGCTGGAAGCCAGCCGCTAGGGGTTAAGTTCGCATGGCAGTCGCCCGAAACAGCGCCCCGTGATAAGCCGTTTATTGCGCACTTTGACGGCTACCCGTGGGCGTTGGTTGCCATGTACAGCCCAGCGATGGGCCAGATTGTTATTGCTGATATTGAGGCCTCTACGTATCAAGGTAAAGACGATCTGTTTTTTACAACTGAGTGGTTCGGCATTGGTGAGCTGCTTGGCTGGATGGGTATGCCAGAGCTTCCAGGGAAGCATAAATAATGAAGCTAAAAGACGAAGAGGTTCTAATGGCAATGCTTGCGCTCGGGCTTGTCTTGCATGCGGATCACAGCTCAGCTGTCGGTATAGAAAAGGCCATAGTTAAAAAAATGCAGGCGCTACACAGCAAAATGAAAAAACACATTCAGGCGGTGAATGAACGATGAGCGGAACCATTACCGTTACGGCATTAAGTGACGCTGAGATCAAACGGCAAGCACAAGGTAAAACCGGAACCTTGCGTGATGATCGTTATCCGGGCGTTAGGTTTCGCTTTCTGACTGATCGCGCCAAGGGCAGCTGGTTTCTTATATCGGGTGATAAATGGGAAAAGGTTGCTGGGTACCCGCAGCTTAGCTGTAAGAAGTTTTTGGAGGTTCTGCCTGAGCTGCAGGCGCAGCGGGTACTTGGTAAGCCTGCGACTGTTATCAATGGCCGCTGGGACACTTGTGGTGATGTGCTCAATTGGTACAGAGAGCGAGTAGCAAAAGACCGCAGCCTTACTGCTAAACGCAAGGATGGCGTGCGCTCAATGATCGATGTTCAGTTAATGCCTCGCATTGCAGGTTTGAATATTGACGAAGTGTCGCGGGAGTCAATTGATCGACTTCTTATGTGGCCTATGCAGGAAAACTTATCAACCGGTTACGTTCGGTCAGTGCTTCGGGTTTTGCAGATGGCTTTCGCTCAGTCAAAGCGACTGGATGTGATCAGTGCTAACCCATTGGCTGGCTTAAAGTTTACTGACTTTGTACAGGCCAAGATCAAGCCGAAAGCAGCTCGGCTGCACATACTGGATCTGAGCCGCTTAATGCTGCGGTTGACTGACTGTTTCGATGAGCGCATCGAGCTTGGCATGATGGCCTTGATGATGCTTTGCCATGGCACGCGAATTGGCGAAACCAGACAGGCTTTATGGCGACATATCTGCCTAACCCAGCGTGTATGGGTAATCCCCTCCGAGAATACTAAGACAAGGTCTGAGCACGTTCTTCCGTTAACTGAGCAGGTGTGTGAGTTGCTGCGCATCTACCGCGACCGACTCAGTCGCTCAGGTAGGGATAGTGATGCTTTATTCACTGACCGAGTAACAGGAAAGATGATAAGTGAGCGCTCTGTTTACGCTGGGTTTAGATGGATGAGCAGTGGTCAGTGGAGCAGTCACGACTTACGCAAGCTGGCAAGAACGGGCTGGGTAGAGATCGGCGTTGATTACCTTATCGGTGAAATGCTGCTTAACCATGCTGTCGGGTTCAGTGCTGAAACCTACATCAATACCAGTGCTGAAAACCTGAAGCTTGAAGCATTGAATCGCTGGCATGAGCGCCTAGATGAATGCGGTTTTACTTCTATTCACACATTGACAGGCGCGGGACAGTGAAGCCACAGCAAAACACAAAGACAGCCGAGAATAAAGGCTTTGAGTGCGAGACGGTATTCTTAATAAGAGAGGCTATAAATCAATGAAACGAGCAGAAATGAAGCCACTGAAGCATGTAAAGAAGTGCGAAACATGCCGTGGCGTCGGTCAGGTTTGGGGTGCTGTTCAGCACATTATCTGCCCTAGCTGCCTAGGTGTCCGCTTCCAAGCGATCGGGGTTGAGGATCGACCTGCTAGCACTCAAGAGTTGGGTGCTGAGCTGCATGAGACGCGCATCGCTTTGGCTATAGCGATTGATCGCTTGAACGCTGCTCCATTATCTACAGGTCCCGATTCGGCTTACTACGGAAACAATGGCCGTGGCGCTGGTGGATCAAACTTTACTGGCGATTGATTGGGGCTTGGCATGACTGGAATAAAGTGGAAGCAGCAAGTAAATCGTGACGGCGACAAGGTTGAGAATTGCTGGGTTACTGAGTGCAAGTATACGGTCGCTCGCTGCTTTGACGGCACTGCCGAGCAGTTCATGGTTACCGCGCCTGGCGCGAGAGCGGCGTTTGCTTATGTTGGTAGTCGTGAAGAAGTTATCGCTGTAATAAAAATTGATAAGGAGCAGCACATTGATCGTCGTTAATTTGCCCTGGCCGCCTCACCAGTTAAACCCAAACAAGCGCCTGCACTGGTCGCGCAAGAGTCGTGCTGCTCGCCTGTATCGCAACATGTGTTACGTCCTCACTAAGAATGCGGTCCAGTCGAGTGACTACCATTCTGCCGGCTGCGGGAAAATGGTCTTCTCCATTGAGTTCTTTCCGCCGGATAGGCGCCGTCGTGATGACGACAACATGCTGGCATCGTTCAAGGCTGGTCGTGATGGCGTGGCTGACGCACTTGGCGTTGATGATAATAAGTTCGTTACCAGCTTCGAGGTGTGCGATCCAGTCGAAGACGGGGCGGTCAGGGTAACTATTCAGGAGCGCGCTCAATGATTTACCGTAACGTTTTGAGCGCCGTTGTGTCGGTACTGGCTGCTGAGTGCATTGATAATACGAGTAAGCAGGCATGGCAGCGCTTAGTTGGTGATGATGTGCGGCCAGCTGGTGGCGGTATGAGTGCTGATGACAGAGCGCTGCTTGATTGCTGGGCACATGCTAGGCTGCATGCTCAGCTATCGCCCAGGCATTGGAATGTTTTAGTTGCTAAGTATTCAACGCACAAGGGCCGCAAAGTGCAGGCTGCAGGTAGGCTGACATCATTGATTGCTACACCAGCGCCTAAGCTGTTCTTGTCGTATGCGGTGTATGCCTGGGCAATTCCGAAACTAAAAGGCGTGACGGGTAAGCGTGACGAATCAGTGCTAGCGCTGCCCGATCTCTACTATGACATGAACCACTGGGATACAGAAGCAAGGCCAGAGCCGACACGGCGCCGCTGGCGTAGCGATATATTCAAGGCATTAAATCAGTTGGAGATGGATGCTATCGCTGCCGCTGAGCATGTTCTAACTGAAGAGGGTGTGCTGCCTAGTTGACTTGACTGATTAAATGATCGAATATATACCCATCATGCGATTTTTACGTGTGCATGAGACATATCACGACCCCAGCCAAGCAATTGGTCTGGGGTTTTTTATTGCCTACTATTTACCCCGCGGGGTTAAGAGATGCGGACCATGCCTGATAAAGATCTGAGTTTCTGGGCTGGCGTCATCGCGACCCTGCGTGAACACGGGTTGATTATGATGCTGACTTTTATTCTTTATTACATGCGTATCCAGTTATATGGAGACGGCCGAACTTGGAAAGCTGAGCTGCTTGAAGCTGCTCTCGGAACTGTTGTCATTATGATGACCGCTCAAGGATTGCAGGCGATGGGAATCAATGAGGGGTGGACTTGGGCCTCAGCGATCTTTATCGGATTGATTGGTATTGATAAGGCGCGGGAGTTCATTGAGCGCTGGGCTAATCGAAGGTTTGGCAATGGCTAGGCGCCCATTAAAGCGGTGTGCAGCAGCCGGATGCTCAATACTTGTACGTGGTGTTACGTATTGCGATCAACATCAGCGCGAGTATGAGCAGCGCAGATCTGTTCAGGTTAAGCGCACGCATAAGACTTACAACGATAAGCGCGATGCATCGGATGACTTTTATAAGCAATCCAAGTGGCGCAAGTTAAGTGTTCACTATCGCCGACTTCATCCTTTATGCGCTGAATGCGAGCGCGAAGGACGCGCCACTCCGTCCAAAATGGTTGACCATATCAAGCCGTACAAGACGCACCCTGCGCTTGCCTATGAGTGGAGCAACCTTAGAGCTTTATGTTGGGCATGTCATAACAGAATTGGAGAGCGAGTCGGGCTTGTGGGAGCTACAGTCCACACCTCCGGGGAGGGGGCGTAAAAAGTCTGTAAAGAAAAGACCCTCGAACGACAGGGGGAACCACTTTTTCACACCCGCGAATTTAAAAAATCAACTTCGGGTTTTGGGAGGTTTGTAATTGAGTATCGTTATCGCCTCCGGCCGCGGTAGAAAACCAAAGCCAACGGCGCAGAAACAGCTTGCAGGAAACCCTGGTAAGCGTGCGCTAAATACATCCGAGCCAAGCTTTAGTAGCGTTACAGATATCGATGCACCGTGCTGGTTTTCTGATCGCGCAAAAGTTATGTGGCAAATGTTAGTGCCCGAGCTTCTGCGTGAAAAAGTTTTATGCATTACGGATATGCATAACGTAGAAGCCTTTTGCATTGCCTATGACAAGTGGCGTCTAGCAGAAGAGAGTGTGCAAACACTCGGGATAATTGTTGAGGGCGCAATGGGTGGACCAATGAAAAACCCTGCGCTAACTGCGGCTAACGAGGCTATGCGTCAAATGGCAACATTCGGAAGTTTGCTCGGCTTGGACCCAGCCTCAAGAAGCAGAATTATTGGAGGTAGCAAGGGGCAGGCGGACAACCCGTTCGCATCATTACTATCGGATTGACCTATGACCCAAGTCCACGCGAACGTCAACAAGGCGATGAAGTGGGCAAGGGAAGTTTTAAAAGGTAAGCACCCAGCCTGCAAATTCATTGGGCAATCTATTCAGCGCCACTTTGATGACGTAAAAAAAAGCCGCAAGAAAGATTACCCATATAAATTTTGCCCAAAGACGGCAGAGAAAAAGTTAAAGCTGATTCAGCTCCTGCCGCACACAAAAGGCGAGTGGGCTTTTAAACGCCTACCGATCACGCTTGAGCCTTGGCAGCTGTTCGGCATGTCGTGCATGTTTGGCTGGATTAAAAAGGCTGACGGGTATCGCAGGTTTAGAGAGGGTTACTGGGAAGTACCCAGAAAGAATGGAAAGTCTGTTGTTGCGGCTGGCGTTGGCATTGCCATGTTTGTTGCTGATAACGAGTTCGGTGCAGAAGTTTACTCCGGAGCGACAACTGAGAAGCAGGCTTGGGAGGTTTTTAGGCCGGCTCAGCTAATGGTTAGACGCAGTCCTGGGTTGGTTCAGGCGTGCGGAATAGAAGTAAACGCATCGAACATGAATATCCCGGCTGACGCTAGCCGCTTCGAGCCAGTAATCGGTAACCCTGGCGACGGATCGTCACCAAGCTGTGCGCTTATTGATGAATACCACGAGCATAAAAGCGCAGCAATGTACGAAACAATGCTGACCGGTATGGGTGCGCGTCGCCAGCCTTTGATGCTAATCATTACCACTGCCGGCTCTGATATCGAAGGGCCTTGCTACGATAAGCGCAGACAGTGCGCCGAAATGCTGAGTGGTGCAGTTCCAGATGATGAGTTGTTTGCTTGGATATGGACGATTGACGATGGCGACGACTGGACTGATCCTGCTGTTCTGGCCAAGGCTAACCCAAATTACAACGTTTCTGTGTACAGAGAATATCTTGAGAGCCAGCAGCAGCGCGCAATCCGCTCTGCTCGGTTCACTAACACATTTAAAACAAAGCATTTAAATGTCTGGACTTCTGTAAAGCTGGGTTTTTTCAATATCACAGACTGGAACGCATGCGCTGATCCAGATTTAACACTGGATAGCTTTGCTGGCTGGAAGTGCATATTGGCATTTGACCTTGCCAGAAAGCTCGATATGAACTCAATGGCCCGTATTTTCTGGGAAGAAATAGACGGAAAAATGCACTACTACTGCATTTCTCCAAAGTTCTGGGTGCCAGAGGCTGCCGTTAGCAGTAATGACAATCAGCGGCTCAGTGATAGATATCGATCTTGGGTTAACTCTGGGTTGATGTATGAGACTGACGGTGCGGAGGTTGATTACAGGGAGATATTGAGCGAGGCGCTTGATGCCCACGACCACAACCCTGTCGAGTTTTCACCAATTGACCCGTTTGGCGCCACAGGCCTGCAGCATCAATTGGACGATGAAGGCTTAAACCCAGTCGTTATAACTCAAAACTACACAAATATGAGTACACCAATGAAAGAGCTTGAGGCAGCTATTACCTCGGGCAGATTTCATCATGACGGCAATCCGATCATGACCTGGTGTATCAGTAACGTTATTGGCAAGAACGTACCCGGTAACGACGACATCGTTAGGCCGATTAAACAGGGTGTTGATAACAAAATCGATGGCGCGGTTGCGCTAATCATGGCTATCGGAATGGTGGTCAATAGTGTTGAGAGTGACCGCGAAGAAGATGACTTTATGAACACAATACGGAACCCAATAATCTGATGAAAGTATTACTCCTGTTTTTACTGCTCGGGGTGCTTGGCCTCTCATGCTTTGTGGCTGGCATATTTGTTCTTTATGGGCATGGGTGGGCATTAATTGCCGCGGCCCCATCATTTATATCTGCTGCAGCTTTTTTGAGACGGGGCATGACCGATGGCTAAAACATTAAAGCAAGTTCTAGCTATGGCAGCTGTCAAGCCGTTTGCCTCTGCAGGATCTGATCGTAAGTGGCTGTCGAGCGGTGGCGGTTGGTTTGCCTCTAGCGGTAAGGCTGTAAGTATTGATTCTGCGCTACAAGTGTCAGCTGTATGGGCCTGTGTTCGCATAATTGCGGAAACGATCGCGACACTGCCGCTTGGCGTTTACATTCGTAAAAAAGACGGTAGCAGAGAGATTGATCGGTCCATGCGCCTGCATGATCTGATTAGCAATATGCCAAACAGCCGAATGACTGCTGTTAACTTCTGGGAGTCGGTGGTTGCCTCAATGCTGTTTAGAGGGGCTGCTTACGTTGAGGTTAAGCGTCTAGGCGGGCAGGCTGTTGCGCTTGATATATTGATGCCGCAGCAGATTACCTGGTGCAAGAAAAAGGAGCTCTGGATCTATCGAGAAGCTGGCGGCAGTCGAGAGATTAGCCCTGCTGACGTTATGCATATACCAGCATTCTCGCTTGACGGAATCAATGGGTTGTCACCGCTTCAGTATGGCGCAGTTGTTATCGGCTCAGCTATATCGGCAGATGAAGCAGCAAGCGGAACGTTCAAGAATGGCCTAATGCCAACTGTTGCGTTTAGCGTTGATCGCGTTCTTAAGAAAGAGCAGCGCGAAGCATTCAGAGAGTATGTAGAAAGCGTTTCTGGTGCTATGAATGCTGGTAAATCACCGGTTCTAGAGCAAGGTGTGGATGCCAAAACAATCGGCATTGATCCGGCGGATGCGCAACTGCTCGAGTCTCGCGGCTGGAGCGTTGAAGAAATATGCCGCTTCTTTAGAGTGCCGCCGTGGATGGTTGGCCATACCGAAAAAAGCACCAGCTGGGGCACCGGCATCGAGCAGCAAATGATCGGGTTTTTAACGTTCACGCTTGCGCCATGGTTGAAGCGTATCGAGCAGGCGATCAACAACAACCTATTGTCACCGACTCAGCGACAAACTCATTACGCAGAGTTTGCGTTAGAAGGCTTATTGCGCGCTGATAGCGCTGCTCGCGCTGAGTTCTACGCGAAGATGACCACTAACGGGATTTATACGCGAGACGACTGCAGGGTAAAAGAAAACCTGCCGCGTGAAGGCGGAAATGCCGCGAAGCTCACTGTGCAAATGAATATGACAACGCTGGATAAGATCGGCGAACAGAATGACGGGCAAGCCGCAAAAGCTGCCTTAATGAGCTGGCTGAGTCAGTCAGACTAACTAGGAGTAATGCAATGCCTCGATTTGAATTAAACCCACAGGCTTTAGCCTCTTGGAACCCAAGCATTAAGGCTGCTGTCGCTGAGCAGAGTAACTCAATCACCATGTATGGCGTGATTGGTGACTCCTATAGTAGTTACTACGGTGAAGGCGTAACGCTTAGCCGTATCGATGCCGCCTTGCGCTCCATCGGCGACAATGAAGTTGCTGTGTATATCAATAGTCCGGGTGGCGATATGTTTGAAGGTATCGCTATCTATAACCGTCTGCGCGAGCACCCTAAAAAAGTCACTGTGAAAGTGATTGGATTGGCCGCGTCAGCAGCGTCAATTATCGCGATGGCCGGCGAAGATCGGCTGATTGCAAAGTCAGCATTCCTTATGATCCATAATTGCTGGTCATATTTTGTCGGTAATCGTCACGATTTGCGCAGTATTGCTGATCAACTTGAAGAGTTTGATACGTCCATGCGGGACGTTTATATCGACACGTCTGGATCGTCAGAAAAAGACATCGAAGAAATGATGGATCGAGAGGCTTACTTGTCTGGTCGCAGCTCTGTCGATAAGTCTTTTATGACCGGTTATCTGAGTGCCGATGAGATCACAACAGAAGCGACTCCAGAAGATACCCAGACGAATGCGCTTAAGGCGCTTGATGTTGCCTTATCTAAGTCAGGAATGCCGCGCAGCGAGCGCCGTAAGCTGCTAGCTGATCTCAAAACCTCAACCGAAACACCCAGCAAGCCAAGCGCTGCTGATAACAGTATGCCGAGCGCTACTGAGCTAGACCCGTCATCCTTTGACGAATCACCGTGCCTCGTTGCTAGTTTGCGTGGCGCACTAACCATTTAACAGAAAACCACTACACACATACCGCCTTAATTGGCGGTTTTTGCATTTAAGGGATACGACTATGCCATTAGCTAAAATTGAAGCTACTCAGAAAGAAATTAATTCCAGCTTGAAAGAAGTTGGTGATCAGCTTCGCGCTCACGCTGAAAAAACAGCTAAAGAGCTCGAAAATCACGGAAAAATGGGCGATGAAACCCGCGCCTCTGTGGACAAATTGCTAACCGAACAGGGCGCCTTACAGGCGCGCTTAAACGCGGCGGAACAAGCGATTGTTGCTCGTTCATCCAATCACCAAAATGACGCGCCCAAAAGCCTTGGTGAGCGCTTAGTTGAAGCGGACGGATTCACTCAAGTGAACTCAAGCTGGCGTGGCCTGCACCGTGTAACAGCGCCTCGCAGCGAAATCACCACTGCAACGGCTGGTGGCATGGTTCAAAAAGATAACGCCGGAATTATCCTACCTGCTCAGCGACGCATGACTGTGCGCGACCTGATCATGCCGGGACAAACCAGCTCAAACGCGGTTGAGTATGTTCAAGAAACAGGGTTTACAAACAACGCTGCCGCAGTCGCTGAAAATACTGCTAAGCCTTACTCTGATCTTGAGTTCGAAACCCTTACAGCAAACGTTCGCACCATTGCCCACTTGTTCAAAGTCAGCCGTCAAATGCTCGATGATGCACCTGCTCTGCAAAGCTACATTAACGGTCGTGCCGCATACGGGCTGCAGTTAGCTGAAGAGCGCCAGTTACTGTTCGGTGACGGCACTGGTCAGAACATCAAAGGCATCGTTCCGAGTGCTCAAGCGTTTGCGGCTGAGTTCGAGCCTGAAATGCAGACGGTTATTGACCGCATCCGCCTAGCGTTACTGCAAGTGGCTCTAGCTGAGTACGCTGCTGACGGCCTGATCTTAAACCCGATTGATTGGGCGATGATCGAAACCACTAAAGATAAAGAAGGCCGTTACATTGTCGGTAATGCGATCAATGGCTCGGTGCCGTCACTGTGGAATATGCCAGTTGTTGAGACTCAGTCAATGACTAAGAACACCTTCTTGGCTGGTGCTTTCGGCATGGGCGCGCAGATCTTTGATCGTATGGAAATCGAGATTCTTATCTCAACTGAAAACGACAAAGACTTTGAAAAGAACATGGCAACCATCCGCGCTGAAGAGCGCTTAGCGTTTGCTGTTTACCGTCCTGAAGCATTCGTGAGTGGCTCAACCATCATCACGCCTTAACTGCTCACTTCACTAGATCAGGCGGGTCGCAAGGCCCGTCTCTATGTAAAGGTAAGAATTTATGAAAGTTAAATGTTTAGCGCTCAGGCCATTTCTGTTTCAGATGACTGTGCTGGCGATTGGTGAGCCATTTTCAACCACAAAAGGCCACGCGACAGATCTTGTCGCGGACGGCTTGGCCAAGTACGCGACTGACTCTGATGCTGAAGACCCAGCATGGCGTGGGATAGACCTTGCGGATGATGCCCAGCTCGATGCTAGCGATGGCGGTGCGCCCGCCGCCGACACTGAAGGGTCGGATGAGTCAGCGCCAGATCAGCCTGCTGAAAAAAACCAAGACTCCAGCGACAGCGGTGTAGCCGCTAATGAAAAAAATGAAACACAGGAAAAGGAGCTTACCGATGACAGTGATAACGCTGGATCAAGCGAAGCATCAGTTGCGCCTGTGCGGAAACGAGGAAGATCAGCACCTAAGTCTGCTGATTGAAGCGGCTGTTGAGCACGCCTCGCAGTATATCGATCGGCCTATTCCATGGCTTGATAGCGATGGGCAAAAAGCGCCTGTGCCGTCAGACCTTAAGCTTGGGATCTTGCTTATCCTGAGTGATCTGTATGAAAACAGAGAGGGCCAGTTTGTAGGTGTTGCTGTTACTGAGAATCAGGCAGTACAAAACTTACTGCACTTCCATCGAGTGGGGCTTGGCATATGAGAGCAGGCCGTTTGCGTCACCATGTAAGTATTCTCGAGCTAAGCCACCAGCTTGCGCCGGTTGCTATCGGATCAGCATGGGCAAGCATTGTAGCCAAAGACAGTGCAGAAGCGCCTGCGGCTTCCGGGTTGCGCACCGGCGCGAAAGTAACGGTACGCGCACGGTTTAATTCGCGGCTCCGGCAAGGCATATATCTTCGTCATCAAAACAGGCTGTTTCACGTAACAAGCTCGCGTGACGTTATGGGTACTCGCTCGGAGCTCGTGCTTACCTGTGATGAGTTTGTCGGTGCTGATGCTGTTTATTACCCCGCTGGAGAGCCTCCTGTTCAGTGCAGAGTGCACCTTACGCACGGAGCACCCTACTTAGATGACTTCGGCAAAGTTACAAGCTACCAAACCAAGGCTGAAGTACTGCTGATCGAAGTAGGCAGGCCCCAAGAAAATGATCGAATACAGGTTAATGGCGTGATGTTTATTGTCACGCAATACGCGAGCGACACCGATGACGGCGTGGTTCGCGGGTTATGGCTCGATCCTATGGAGTAGACCATGCAGCTTAGAGTGAAAATTAAAGGCTTGGAGGATGCGCGCAGAAAGCTTGAGCGCGCAGGCAGGCGAGTTGATCCAGCTCTACGTGGAGCGCTAAATACAACAGCAACAAAAACCCGCGCCGAGCGTTACGTAAAACCGTTACGCGCCTCAATTCAGCCAAAGCGGGTTAGAGGGGCTATGCGAATCAAGCGTGCCCGTCGCGGGATGATGAACTCTCGAATCATTCCGTCAAGCGCTGGCATACCAGTCATTCATTATCGGTCGTGGGGTTTTGACGCTATAGACAAAACCCGCGCAAGAATATGGGTGCGAGGACCTGGCTCAAGAAAAACCGGAGCAGGCTTCGTAAACCCAAGCAGCCTACACAAGTTGCCACTTTCAACGCGCAGTTCAAAGACTGCAAAAAACGGCAAAACATACAGTTACAAAAGGCACTTGCAGCTTGCTCAAGGGCCTAGTGTGGCTTACTGGTTCAAAGGTCTTTCTGGTAGCGATACTCATGCTTGGGTTAGCGCCTTCCTGCAGAAAGAATTCATTAGCAGAATGCAGAAAGAGCTCGATAAAGCATGACTAAAGCAAAGGCAATTACTGGTCAGCTCATTAGCTGTTTAGAAAATATAAGCCCTCGAAACGGATACATAACCGAGCTTGAGAATATCTACCCGCATGCTGATACAGCGCCAGATAAGGCCGCATTCCCTTGCGCGCTCGTTCGCGTTGCAGCCGATAACTGCACAGGCATGGCAAGCACTCAGGCGACGCGAGAACGAGTCTTTGAAATCGAAGTTGTATTCAAACGAGGAGCGAGTCAAGACGACCTTGATGCAGTGCATGTAGACATTCTCAGGTCGCTAGGTTTTGGAAAGCATGAGTACGAGCGAGAAATGAAAGGCCTGCTAGCTGAGCAGCAAGAGGCTGTTTTCGAGTTCGCGGCGCAAGGCAATAACTTCACCACAGTCACGATCACCGTGGCATTTATATATGTAGAAAACTACGCATAGGAGCCAACCAATGGCCGAGCACATGAATTACACACAGCTATTCCGCGGCACTGCGCTAGTGGCCGCTTATCCTGGTCATTCATATCAAGAGATTTTCAAACTTCAAGATACGACTGCAGAGCCAACCATTAATGAGATCACGATTTCTGATCCGACACGTATCGGCTTGCCGACGTACGACAGCGTTAGTACCGTTTCTGAAATCGTAATCAATGGTGAAGCGGTCGACTTCAGCCCGCAAGCGGCTGCGGTAGTGATGTATGGATCTGTTGCGAATACGCCATCCGGAGATAAAGTTGATGAAGAGCATGACGCATCTATTGATCGCGTGATCGTACTCGACAGCATCCCTCTTGACGTGACTAAAGTTTCTGATGCTGACGATATTGAATACTTCCGCAACACAGACTACTCAATGACTCATGCTGGTATTCGGGTTCTTCCAGGTGGTGATCTTGCTGCAAAAATTGAAGCGCTGATTGCAGGCCCGGGTGCTTTAAAAAGCCTGCCCTTAAAAATCAGCTATAGCTATCCGTCAGTAGATATCATCAAGCCGTTCATTGAAGGGCAGAAATATTACCGCGTAGTTTTCGGGCAGATTAACGAAGCAGGTAACAACGAACGTCGCCGCATTCGCTGTTTTTATTGCAAGATCAGTCTGAATGGCGGTATTCCCTTAAATCAAGGCACTGACTTCGGCACTATTCCTGTGAAGATCAGCTTGCTGGCCGACCCAAATATTGACGATGCTGGTGAAGCATCGATGTGGGAATGGATGGTTGAGCGCAAGTAATACTTATGCCAATTAAAGCTTTGCAGAATTGCAGGGCTTTTTTGCTACTTTAAATAGGTGTCAGCACATGCCAGAAATCAAACAGAGCAATGAAGATTTGTTTTATGCAAAAACATCTGCGCTTGAGCCAGCAATTACCACTGCCGCTGCGTGCGCACGAGAAGAGAAGTCGGAAACTGTAAGAAGCATTCTTTTGCTTCATCTTGAGCGCTTATGTGATCTTCAGATCCAAACTTTGCGCACGTAACGCCTCCTTGGCTGTACTTTGCCGTTAACTCCATTTAGATTCTGTTTATAAGTGAATTTAAATGGAGCTTTTATGAAGTGCCCTAACTGCGATTTTATTGATAAAGATGAAGCATTTGGCGATCCAGCAACGTGCCCTAAGTGCGGCGCTATCTATGAGAAAGCGCTCAGGATAAAGGCTGATAAGGAGCGGCAAGAGCTTTTTGAGAAAAAGAGACTGGAGTCAGCGCAGAATCATCATTCGGCGTCGCTGAAAGGCCGCCTGGCTCATGCGTCTACTAGTGTTTCTGATGGTCGTGAAAAGCGAGCCACTGCTGGCGCGCAGAATCAGAAAAAAAGAGAGCAGCAGATGGTGATTGTTGCCGACATAGATATGCCTTTCTGGTCAATGGTGAGCTTCATGATCAAGTGGGTTTTAGCGTCCGTACCGGCTCTATTTATTTTGGCGCTGATAGTGGTCGGGGTTGTATCGATATTACGTATTTTATTTAGCTAACTCTAAAAGCTCAAACAAACCCGCTGCGGCGGGTTTTTTATTACCAGGAGAAAACATGCAAAGTCTGAAAATACTATTTCCAGAGCCAGAGTTTGTTTCAGTGGCAGGCCGCAAGGTTTTGGTTAAGCCGGTTACGTTTAGTGATTTTGAAAAGTTTGGAGAGTCAGCTTCCGTAGTAATCGCGATGGCGACAGCAAAAACTGTCGAGCAGCTTTATGTGTACGCGAAGCGTACAGATCATCTCGAGCGCCTACTTATTAGCTCGACAAATTTATCACGCTGGCGCATACGCAGGCTGCCCGCGGCTGCTGCGGTTCATTTGATGCTGCACGTAATTCGTGTCAACGCTTTTTTTTTCGAAAGTGCGCTGCAGGACATGGCAAAGGTTCTGGATGGGCCGAAGTAGCTGCAGGGCTTATATATTCAGGGCACAGGTTCTGTGATGTGAAAAATTATACGCTTCCACAAATAGAGTTATTCACTACGGCGTTGAATAGCATTCAGTCTGACCAAGCGAAAATCGGCGCTATTGCTGCACGGGCTGGACAAGCATCAGCTGCAGATTTTAAAAAGTTTATAAGGGGCAAATAGTGGCTAAAAGTCCGAAAGTTCAGCTCGTTATTGACGGCAAAGATAATACTAAAGATGCTTTCGTGTCTGTCGATAAAGGATTGCTCAAAATAAGTGCGTCTGCTGTAAAGGCGGGGGCTGCCATTGCTGGCGCGTTTGCAATCACAACGGCAGGAGTCGTTGCAAAATTAGTGAAAGACAGCATTGATGCTGCTGACGCTATGAGCAAAATGGCCAGCGGAGCAGGGGTTAGCACTGAGGCTCTCAGCGGTATGTCTTGGGCTGCAGGCCAGTCAGGCGTCGACATTAAAGCTCTAACTACTGCTATGGGGCGTCTCAATAAAGGGGCAGCCACAGTTGAGTCCGGAGTAGGCGCCTATGCTGATGTTTTCGGTTTTCTCGGTATATCGGCAACAAGTGCTAGCGGCGACTTAAAAAGTGCTGATCAGTTATTGCTTGAAATTGCCGATTCATTTGAAAAGATGCCTGACGGCGCGCAGAAATCCGCCATCGCTATGGAGCTTTTTGGACGCAGTGGCGCGCAGATGATCCCTTTTCTAAATGCTGGCGCTTCAGGTATATCGGAGCTAACAGCACAAGCTGAGCGCTTAGGGTTAGTGCTTAGCAGTGAGCAGGCGTCGGCATCAGAGCAGTTTAATGACAACCTATCTATTCTCGGGGCTACAGCGAAGGGAACTGGAAATATTCTAGCTGGAGAGTTACTTCCTGCGTTAAATGAATTTAGCGGTCTACTTGTTGATATTGCGGAGGACGGCGAATCAGTAGCAAGCATGGCCGGTACGCTCTCGGGTGTAATGAAAATATTAGCTTCCGTAGCAATCATTTTAGGCGGAGCATTTCAGGCGACCGGCAGTATGATCGGCGCACTTTCTGCCGCGTTTTTTGCTTTTGCCTCTGGTGATTTTTCTGGCGCTGCTAGCATTTTAAAATTAGGCATGCAGGATTATTACGACACAACAAAAACGACTCTTGAAAGGGTTTCAAAACTGTACGATGGGACTTACGAGCGCGAAGGAAAGCAACGCGCCAAAGAGTTGGCAGAAAAAAGAAAAGCCGGTAATGAGGAAAAGGCTTTTGAGCTGCAGCGTTTATCTGAAATTAAGATTATTAAGGATCAGATGCTTGAGCACAATAAGGATAGAAATAAAAAACTCCTAACTGAAGAGAAAAAACATCTCTCAGAGTTGGAAAAGCTAAAAACAAAAGAGATTGAGATAGAGTCTCGTTACAAGTCCGCTATAGCCACTCTTAGTGGCGGATCTGAAGCAGGTGCTGAGCCGTCTTACGGAGCGGCAAATGCGCTAAAGGTTAAGGCGAAACAGGCGCGAGCGGCTGGTGACGGCGCGGGAGCTAGAGAGGCAGCATCAGCAGCGCTTGAAATGCTTCTGGCTATGAAGGCGGCAGGGCAGAGCGCATATGGACTGGCTGGATTTGCAAAAGAGCTTGAGGAAATTGAGAAAGGATCGGTTAGTGATGAAAAGCATGAGTTAGAAGACAGGCTTCATGCGGCCAAAACAGCCATGGAACTTCTTAGTAAAGAGGCTGAGAAACTGAAGGATATACCTATTTCGGTAGAGCTTGATGATGCTTCTTTTGAGGAGGCACGATCAAAGCTGCAAGGTTTGGCTGAACAGGCTCGCTCGCCAGTTACATCTACTGCGATTGACCCGCTTAAAGCTCCTGCTGGTGAGGTGGTCGGCGAGTTAAAAGTGAAGATGGCTCCAGAGATTGATGTGCCAGCAACTCAGAGAATATTTCAAGATGGTTTAAATAGTTTTACTGATACGCCTAAGCTAGCTGTTCAGGCTGATCTTGCGCGCGTTAAAGATGCGGTTATCAATGAAAATATTGACCTGCCATCACTTGATATTAATGCGAAGCTTGATGAAGATGCCGCGTCGAACCTTAACACCGCCCTAGAGGAAATGATCGCCAAGCTAAAGGCTATAGCCGTTGTTCCTGTCACCTTAGAGGTGGCGCAAGAAATAAACCTGAGCCCTACTAACACCGTTCCTCAGTACGCAGCAGGAGGCAGCGTTCGCGGACCAGGTAGCGGCACCAGCGATAGCATCTTGGCGCGCCTTAGCAATGGTGAGTACGTGATGCGTGCTGCGGCCGTGCGAAAGTACGGAACTAATTTACTCGATAATCTGAACGGTTTAAATGTTCCGAAATTTTCTAACGGCGGGGCTGTGGGGCAGGTGGAAAGCATGAGCCCGCAAACAAAAAACATCGGAACACTTAACTTCAACCTGCCTGGCGGCGACTCATTCAGCGTAGACGTTGCGGGCACTAGCAGTCTCGATGATCTGCACCGAGCCGCTCTTAAGTTTGGGCGGACTCGTAGCTAAGGCCTAAACCAGTACTAGCGCAGTGAGCGCGAAGCTTATGGTTAACCAGTTTTTTTGTTAGCCATAAGCTTCTTGGCTTTTTCTAGGCGACTTTCAATCGCTTGGCTAGACGCAAGAGAGGCAAGGCGTTGGCGTTGGCCAGAGGTTACAAGCTGGTGTGCGTCATGCTGTTTAACAAGAGCCAGCCAAGCGCTGGCAACTCTTACCTCAACAGCATATTTATTGCTCTTTCTGGCAAGAATGCAGGCTCGCAGAAAAGCACTAGGGTTAATTGGCGTGATATTTTCTAGGGGATTGTTTTTGTATGTAGAGATAATTGATTGGCAGCATTCGGCCATTATCGAGAGATCGTCTTTTTTGTATTTGACTAGGCTTTCTATGTCCGTTCCGTCGACTTTCGGCGATATGAGCTTTGGCTGGTCTGGGTTGTGAACTGCCACTTTCCCAGAATCGATTGCTGCTTGTTTGATAACAACCACAATATTCAAGTACACACCGACTGGGTCGCTACCCCTGACAGCTCTTACGTTTGCTACTAGCTCATGCATGCCGTCATCCATCTTCTTGGCTTGCCGTTCGGTCACGTCAGCGCGCAGATAGCCGATTTTATGGTTATGAACGTAAACCGCGACAGCATTTTTGTCGTATTTGTTTTTTGGTTCTCTGACTAGGTCCGCATGATCTCCAGCGGAAACTCTTCGCCTGATGAATCTCTGCCGGTCACTGCCGTCGTCATTTTTAAATGTAACCCCGGCAACGGCGCAGACGAACGGATCATATGACCGCTCCTCAGGAGTTAAAGGTGGGTCGGCCTCGATGTTTTCTGAGTTGCTTTTTGGTTTTGAGTTTAGTGATCGTACTGCCGAGGCGGCAATCTTGAATGCTTTTTTAAAGAAACTATCCATAGCTTGCATGCTTCCTTTCTGCGCTTGTTACGCGGGTGGTCTATAGAGTTATTTGTTTTTATTCATCTCAGCAATGACCGCCTGAGCAATTTGCTTGGCCAGATCCTGAGAAAAGTCTTTCGCGATAATCGACTGCGGCGCTACATGTTGCGCTGCTGGCGCTTGAGCAAAGCTTTCTTCAAGCCGAGCAACTATTTCAGCGTTCATAGATTTACTTGTTTTATCAGCTGCAGCCGCAAGCCTCTCATGAAGGTCGCGAGGTATGCGCAGCGTGATTCTTGTGTATCGACTGTCTTTTTCCATAAAGCGAAATATACACGTAAATAGTGTCGCGCAACAGTTGACATAGATATGGTGTCGCATCATAATCAGTGACACAGAAACAGTGTCACTTGAGAGGGTTTAAAATGGACGGATACATTAGAGCTACCACGAGAATCCCGAATGATGTAGCTAAGTGGTTAAAAAGCAAGGCAAAGACACAGAGCCGATCCATGAATGGCCAGCTAATTGAATGCCTAAAACAGCTAATGCAGGAAGATGTTCAGAAAAAATAAAAAAGCCCCAAGCGCGGTAACGCTTGAGACTTCGGGTAACGAAATCAACTACTAGGAAGAAAACGTCATGAATAATATTAGCACAGCAATAGATTTCAGTAAATTTGTAGAAGCGAAGAATGGCAATGTATTTACTACCTCAATTTTAGTTTCAAATGCTTTTGGACGGCTTCATAAAGACGTGCTTCGCAGCATTGTTTCGCTTGACTGCACAAGTTATTTCATTGAGCGCAATTTTACGCTCAATGAATACAAGGACACTATTGGGCGCAAGCTCCCTGCTTATGAGATGACTAAAGACGGCTTCATGTTCTTAGTGATGGGATTCACCGGGAAAAAAGCAGCGGCAATCAAAGAGGGCTACATCAATGCCTTTAACTCGATGGCTGAGCAGCTTGGTAAAAGCGCCCAGACAATCGTAGAGGACATCATCGGTACCGCCGGCGTAAATGTTCTTAATAACGTAATCCATCAAAAAGCTCTGCGCTTGCCAGCAGAAAAGCAACGCAGTTTTGCTTGCACAATTAAAAGCCGGTTACGTGGGCGCTTTAATGTTGCGCGAGTCGAGCAGATCCCATCGCAAGAGCTTGCTGAAGCCTGCAATTTTATTGCGGCTTATGCGCTGGAAGGCGAGTACATAGAGAGGCTGGCAGATGGCGGATCAATCACACTTAGCGAGAGCGAGGCTTCTCACCTGTACTCTTTAATGTCGCATTTCTTTTATCTGCACGAGCTTAATGCAAAGCATCGTATCGCCACGATTGGCCAGAAATTAGGCTCAAAACCACTGCTAATTATGGGTGAGCGCATAAGTGAGGCTGGTTGGGCTTTTCAGCAGCTAGATAAGCGCCGCGATGAGCTTTATAAAATACGCACGAAACTTGGCGTTAAGGGTGGGTATTCTGAGCTACTAAAAGGCCGATTGTTCAATGACTACTCAAAAGGCTTTGCAGTATAAGCCCGCAGTTAATGCGCTCAATACAATAGAGCCTGGGCTAACAGAGGAGGGGTAAATGATTTTAGGTTGCTTGCTTATTACATTGTTTTTCCATGCTATTTACCACTTCGTGATTGATGGGATTATCGCACCGACTGAGCGCATGATTTTCAGGCAAAAGGTTTTTGTGGATGAGAAAGAGGCTAACTAATGATACGACCTCACGTAACACTTGGCGGCTTGCCGATAATCCTGCATGCGGGAGCTGTCGGCCAGTCATACAGCCAAGAAACAGGCTGGACGGATGTGCGTCTTTCCGGAGGCTCGCTTGTCCGGATGGCCCACTGGTCAAAAGAAACAATCAGCATGTCAGGCGCTGGCTGGATGGGCTTAGGCTTTGATGCTTTGGATTACACTCAGCCGCTTGAGCTGCGCTGTACTCAGCCAAAAACCATAACCGGTAATTCACTAACGTACACGCTCAACAGCACCCCGCGCCCAGATGTTGAGCCTTGGGCTCATGCGCTTATTGGTTCGCACTGGGTGCGCACTGCAGTCAGCGTGAGCGGCAAAACGGCAACGGTTACTGCAGTTGCTGGAGCGTCTGCGTATCGCGTTAGCTGGATGCCAGTATTTAACGTGCTGGCAACGCCGCCCGCTGAAGCGCTGGATTCTGCTGCTGCATCATTTACATGGCAATTTACTGCACGAGAAATCTAAATGTTAAATAGCGCACCTATAAACAGCTGGCCTCTCAATGCGTTAGCTGGGGGTGCCGAGCCTGTAGATCCTATTGTAATTGATCCGCCTCAACCGCCAGAGTCACCCCTCGTGGGTGATGGTGTGTATCCAGGCTTTCCGGTACCGCCACCAGCAGCAGGCCATAGTTTCAGATGGTCAGCAGTAGTGACGCTTGGCGGTGTCGATGTAACTGACTTACTGACAGGCAGCATTCGAGTTGACCGAGAAGAAGGCGCAGCTGGAATTGCTGAGTTCGGCCTGTTCTACATGCCTGGGCAGTTCGTGCAAACCGACCTTGCGGATCGCACGGTAACCATTGATTACATCACCGATGACGGTCAGAGCGCTGTACAGGTTCGGCTTTTTACTGGCCTCGTTGCAGAGCCTCGATGGGATGCACCGGCGCGCGTCATGCACATTACTGCAACGGATAATCTGCAGCACAAGATTGAGGCTATGCCGATTGCTCAGATCGACTCACTCACGCAAGGCATGTGGAGCGAGGACGTTTTCGAGCCCGTAGAAGGGCGCTCACGCTGGGATTACGCACAAGAACGCATGAGCACACGCGCGGCATCACTTGATTGTTCCGCGCTTGGCGTGCCGCGCACATACAGTTGGTATGCGAACGTTTCGCCACATTACATTTTTGGACCCGATACAACGGTTTATCAGTCGATCAATGTTGATCTAGCTCAGCTGCGCAGCGTGACTAACCGAGTCGAGCTTGAAGTGGCGTACCGATACCCGCGCCTGCATGATGCACGGCAGTCTTTTGCATGGCGTCACCCAGGCACGGGAAACCAAGAAGGCATTAGCGGCTTCTGTAACTGGCGAAGTATGTCTTCTGAATTGCCAGACAAGAGCATGGTTATCAGTGCAACAACCAGCGCCGGCTTAACGCCCGTATCAGCAAGCTGGTATGAGCTACCGCCAACGATGCCAAACCCTTGCGGCAACGGCCAGCCGTGGATCAATAACCAAGCGGGTTTACTTTTGGGCGCTGGCTGGGTTGGTGCGCGTCGATGGGTTCAATCGGTAACTGAAACCTACAAGCTGACACTAGCGACCGAAGCCGGCCAAGTTGAAGGGCAGCAGATCATTAGCCGCACTGGTACCAGCGTTGATGTTGATCATCCTGACTCTGATGGTTGGAGCTCTAGCCTGAATCCGGTTGATGAGATTAAGTCGGGTTCCGCAATTGACGCTCCTGTAAATCCTCGTTACGGCCCTCCGGGTGATCGCGCTGACGAGCCGCGCAGGGTTTTAGCGCTTGGCTGCATGCTGCAGATTGCCAGCACAGAGATCATAGAGGCGCACCGCAAAACATCCGTCAGCTGGAGCGTTCCGACCAGCATGGCGCTGGGTGTGGATTTGTCGCACACGGTAGAGATCAACGATCAGTACACGCACGCACGCGCCAAATGCTCGCATCGAGTTGACGATCTGAACTTTGAAACAGGCAGTGCGTTAACCAATATCACCATTTCAGTGATGCGCGGCGGCGGTGTGTCTGATCCATTGCTTGTGCCTGATCGCCTTGGCGCGATTAATAATTGCGGAGGTAATGGCCTTGACTCCCCGCAGACAATGCTAGCAACCCAGCTGGGCGGACGGTTTACGAGCGGTGAGTACGATGATGAGCTGGATGGCTTCTCGGGCAACTACGATGCCAGGCAAGACGCCACTTTAGAAACATTTCCGCGTCGATTAGCGGTCACTGCAAAAGAAATTAGCGCCGAGCTGAATGACGAAAAAACGCACGAGCTTGAGCGCGTTTACCGCGTTGGCGTACCTAACGACCTGCTGGAGCTTTGAATGAAATACATCAACAACTGGATAACGCAGCTCACTGCACCGTTACCCGCAGACGCGACTGTGTTGCCGATTTCTCCAGTCGCAGCCGCTCGATTGGATCTATCCGGAACAAACCACTACTGGCTGACGCTAACAAATAGCGCAAACCCACTCGAGCAAACGCAGTGGGAAATTGTAGAGGTGTCAGCTGGACTTGCAATAGCTCGCGGCAAAGATGGAACAACCGCCCAAGGCTGGCCAGCTGAAACGCTTATCTATTGTGCGTTAACGGCGGGCCAACTCACAGCACTGCAAAGCAGAATCGAAGCGCTTGAAGGTGGCGGCGGGCCCGTTGTTGACGGCGCGCTAACAGATGGGGCTGGCAATGCTTTGACAGACAAAAACTCTAATATTTTGACAGGTGCATAACATGGCTAACGTACAGCATATTTTCACAAGCGATGCGGATCCTATTGGCGTAGCGCCTCCTGGCAGTCACCATATCAACAGCTTGAGTGGTGATATCTGGCTTTACGGGGACGAGTGGAGCCTTATTTATCGCGGCGGCACCGCCGGCAATATCGCAGTAACTGAAGGCGCTGGCGAACCACTCGAAACCCCCGCATATCCGCGCATTCATATTGACACAACAGATAAGCGAGCATTTATAGCAGTGAATAGCTCTCTGGATGGCTATTCGTGGGAAGAAATTCAGTTTGTTCAAGGCTTACCATAAGGTGATCGCATGACTAACGAAGAGTTGCGCAGAAAGTCAGGCCGAGACATGGAGTTTAACCGCCAGCAAAGCGGTCGTGACATGGAGTTTAACCGCCAGCAAAGCGGTCGTGACATGGAGTTCAATCGTCAGCAGTCAGGACGAAATATGGAAGAGGCCCGCCGAGCGTCTGGCCGCAAAATGCGGGACGATATGAATTCCCTAGCCGAGCGCAACCGTCCCAGCAAGTCTTTGCCTGATATTCCCGTCCGCGGTCCTGTTGCGGCTCGACGAGGAAATGCCCCCTGGGGCGGGGCTACTCCGTCGAGCAGCGGCATCAGTGGAGACCTGTCAGAGACCGCAGGTACTCGCCAGAAATATCCAACTTCAGTAATCATTCCTGACGGGGGTTTTTTTGCATACTTGGTAAGCCCTATAAAACAAATGGAGTTTTCTTCAGGCGGAGACACCGTAAAGGTGAATCTACAGCCTCCTGATTACACGTTAGTCGAACCAGTATTCCTTAGGAGTAGTCATGCCAGATCTTTATAAGGCCGCTGGCTTGTCAGGCATAGACGAGCAGTTATGCGCAGGATGGCCCTATCACGGCGCAGTTAAAGTTGTTCAGGCATATGAGCTTTCATCGAAAAGCGATTATGAGCTGGTGGGTTATCCCGATATTGGCCACAGCCAATTATCCGCACGACCTCAAAACAACGGTAACTATTACGTTCAAGTTGGGAATCGCAGAGCAGGTTGGGATTACTTCACCTTGCAGGCCTTTGAGTACGGCACGACCCCGCCATACGGCGCAATTACCAAAGGCGCCGAAACATACCGAGTGGCCTCTATGCTTATAGGAGCTGGAACGTGGGACGTAGGATTGCCATTAAAAACGCCGCTCGGCCGCTATCTGAACTTTAATGTTCTGGCCGCCGTGGATGGCAGCAAAATAATCGCAACAAGCCGTCCTCGATTATTCACTTACACGATGACAGGCATCACTGAGGACGCGCACCCTGCTGGTGTTTTTGATACGACGCATAGCTTTATAGGGTGCAAGTCATTCTACGGGCAATTTACAAGCACTTCATCAACCGCACCCACTCAATACGTCCCTGTCGCCGATATTAGTAATGCGCGGTTTTCATGCAGAGTTCTTGATTATAAAAGCGATCGGGTTTTGATAGCTTTGACCACAGGGGCTTTAAGCACTGCAGCCGGGTCAAATGTCGATGTTTTGAACGGCATCGCAAACGCTAGAAACTACAGGTTCAATGAAGTCGGCTACACATCGTCTTCAAGATACTCGGTCGGCGTTGATATAGTATGCATATATGAGCTTGTCTTGACTGGTGAAACAGCGGAGGATGCAACGCTAACGCTGATTAAAAGCCCTCAAGAGTGTGAGGGGGTAATTGCTAGAATCAGTCCAACTTCTACTACGACCACGACGGACGAGAACAGCCCTGTTATAGGCGCGTTAAAGAATGTTTATAACTGCAGCGTTTCGCAGAGCGGGGCGATACTAGATGCTTACTACTCGAATCTTGAAGATGCTGCGGACAACCCAATAATCTTTGTCGATTACAGTGTTGCGCACACATTTGCGGGTGAGCATTCAGGTCAGTACAAGGGCAAGCTATGGCAGCAACGCGCGGAATATAACTCGACAATGAGTATTGCTGGCGTAACTAAAGACTACAAACAAGTCACGGAACATGTTTTTGATATGCCGCCTGAGTGGTCGCCGATCATGCCAGGGCTTGGCGATCCTTACGTAAAAATCACTAACAAAATATGGGAAGACGGTGTTCTTGTAATTGATGAGCAGTTCACACCCAAGGACTACGACTTTGTCGTCAGCCCTGTATCTCTTGAAAATCTATCTGGTCGCCGCGCCCCTTTCCCGGGATCTGATTCTAGGGTGGGACAGTACGCTTTAGGCTATGGCTACGCTAGCTATAAAGCGGTATTTAATATGCGCTTTTACAGTATGACTTTGCGAAACAATGGCTCTGGGACATGCGTTCTGTACGGCGTTATTGATAGTTTTGGAATACATCCAGAGCTCGATAATATAAAAATGGTGAGCGATGTATCAATTATCAGTCGCTCAGGCGTTAAGACCTTGCCAGCCTTTACAGACACTGTGCTTTATAATGACCCTAGATACACACTGACATCAGGTGCTAGCACGTACAGGTACCACATGTATCGAGGCTATATCGGCGGGATGCTAAAGGGGACTGTAAACCACATCACTGACGAGTATTACGCGCTACCAATCGACTACCCGATGGCTTACACATGCTGGCTATGACATAGAGCCAACACTAATAACAGCGAGCCTAGCTTTAAAACCACACCGCCTCGAGCGGTTTTTTTATGCCTAAAATTTGGAGCCAAGCATGCAGCCAGCACACTTTGATCTAGTCATAACGCGAGGCATGACGTGGCGCAAGCCGCTAAAAATCATGCAGCCCGTGTACGAATACAAACCCATCACATCAATAAACCAAACGGCACCGCTCACGCTGACGGTCGATCACGGCCTGCCGCTTGAGCACTGGCCGGCATGGATCGAAGCAACGACATCAAGCGTGCTAAACACTGATAAAGCACTTCAGCGCGCACGAATGGTGCGCGCAGTCGACCCGCAAACGGTCGAGATAAACGGCACTAACGGCCACAGCATCAAGGCCACCGGTGGCTATCTGGTTTACCAGCTTCCTGTGGATTTCATCGGCTGCACAGCCAGCATGGTTTTTAGTGGTGCGCATGATGATATCGAGCTGACAGAGACCAGCGGCCTATCAATCGGCCTCGGCTACATCGATGCAGAGCTAACGGTAGAGCAGGCGCAATTGCTCACTAACAGCTCGACATACAAGCTTTGGGTGACACACCCGAGCGGCGACAAAATCCCATGGTTATGCGGTGGAGTGAGCATCAATGACTGCAAAAACAATAGCGCATGCTGAGCAGTTCGCTGTAGTCGCTAAGGAGCACGTCGCGCATCCTGTGGCTCACAGCGAGCCGTTTGCTGTCGTGGTCTCCGACGATGAGCGCGGCGCGGTAATTGTCACCGCCGGCGCACAAGGACCATCTGGCATTCAGGGTCAAATTGGCCCGGCTGGTGGCAGCGCATTCACTCGCGAGGCAGGAATAACGATCTCAGCATTAACAGTGGTTTATGAGAACTCTGAGGGCGTCGTTTTCCCGATCAGCAATACTGATGAAGTCAATATCGACCAGCTGTGCGGAATTGCTATCACAGCTGCAGCGCAAGGTGCGGACATAACAATTCAGCGAGCAGGGCCGCTTGATGCGAACGGCCTTGGATTATCCGTTGGGAGGGTTTGGCTTGGCGTATCAGGCGCGCTAACACAGCTCGCACCGCAAACAGGCTTTGATGTGCTGATTGGTTATGCCACGGCAGAGCAAAGGATTTACATCGATTTTAGCGACAACATTCAATTAAACGAGGAATAAAACCATGGCAGCTTCAAAATATTTGGCTCGCGTGAACGGTCGTACACAGCAGCAATCTGCAAAACAAACCAGTACCGGTGTAGCAGACGCAGGAAAAATGGCGGCACTGAGCGATGACGGCCGTCTTGATATGAGCTTGATGCCTGCAGGTATTGGCGCAGACACCCAGATCATTCCAGCGAGTGAGGCGTTATCGGCGGGTAACTTTGTGAATATTTGGGCTGACACAGGCGCGGCCAAAGTGCGCTTAGCCGACAACTCAAACGGTCGCCCCGCTGACGGCTACGTGCTTGACGCTGTTAGCAGCGCTGCAGATGCCACGGTCTATCCGCTGGACGGTACAAATAGCGAACTTGCCACGCTTTCGCCGGGCGCATCGTATTGGCTTGGTACAGCTGGTGGCGTTATCGAAACGCCCTTAGTTGAAACAGATATCGCAAACGCCGGAAAAGTGAGCCAGTTGCTGGGTAAAGCGAAATCAGCAACTGAGCTTATGACTAGCGACGACAGTTATGTGATTCTGTAATGACTGCCCGTAGACCATTGGTACGCGTCGGAGGGCGCGTACTTCAACTGCCAGCAGGCGACATGCTGGACGGCCCGAGTGCTGCGCTGATCCGTGCGCCTATTCCAATTGAGCCATTAAATGGGGGTGATTTAGTTGGTGAAAAACCAACGCTACTAGCGTCACCTTTTGCACCACTGTATAGCGTTGACTCTCGCAATTACCGCAGATTTCAGGTTGCTTTGAGTTCTGACCCGTCTTTTACTGCACCTGTTTTTAGCGTTGACGTTAATGCGGATTCAGTGGTTGTCGGGTCTGGTTTAGTTGTTTCAGCCTCATACGTTTGGCGCTGCAAAGATGTTTCTACAAGTGGCGATGAGAGCGATTGGAGTGTTGCGCAAACAATGACGACCAAAAGCGCGTTCAATAGCTACATAGCAACACCAACACCAACTCCCGCCATGGGCGAGCCGTTCGAGGGCGGCTTTTACATGGGTATGTTTTGGAATCAGATTGCGCAATCGTCTGGCTCTAAGGTATTGGCAACTGGTACGCAGACGTTCACTGTTGCGGATATGAGCGCTACTCCTATTGTGTACGAAGGCCAAGTGCTTGAGGTGCGTAGTAGAGCGAATCCTGCTAATAGGTTTAAAGGTGTTGTGACAGGCGCTAACGGCGCCGCATTAACTTTAAACGTAACCTCAATAGAGGGTGGTGGCACGTTTAGCGACTGGTCTGTTATGAGTCGGTTTAGGAATATTGTCGCGCCAAAATCCAGTGGCGAAAACCCTAGTATTATGATGAAAAACACTAACTCGGAACTGCCAGTTGAATGCCAAACGCTAAGCGATGGTTGGCTGGCAACTGAGTCGATGCGCCTTGCTGGTGACGCAACAGTCTATCCAGCAGCTCATTGGGCTAGGGCGTTAAGCATTGGCGGCTACACAGACTGGCACATCCCGACGAGAGACGTTCTTGAGCTGTGCTGGCGTTACGGAAAGACTGCCGCTGAGGCGAACTACGTTGGCACTAACCGGCTCACTGGGTTTGACTATAAAAAAGACGGCAGCTTCGGTGACACATCCACTAGTCACGGGGTTAATAATAGCTCAGAGCCAGTCGGGGTGGCGTACACGGCGGGCAGCCCTGCCCAGACCTCGGCAACATCTTTTAGAGAAGGCGGAGCAGAGGCGTTCATATACGGCACATCTTTTTATCTGACATCTACCGACCTCAACGCTGCTAGCATTTGGTATCAGTATTGGTATGCGGGTAGCGCTGGGCGACAAGGCAATTCTTATAAAAACACCGCTCAGCGCGTTCGGGCAGTAAGGCGTTCAATCATTTAGCAGAGGTGTTCTAGGTGAAACACATTAATTACACATACATTAATGACAACCGCATGCCTAATGTCGATGGGCTAGAGTTCGTTTGGGCGCGTGAGAGCCAATACCCAACTGATAAGCCTGAGTTTTTCGGTACGTGTCCAGATGGCAGCAGTGTAGGCGTAGCCGGGGTGATTGCAGAGTTGTCTGGAGAGCAATACTTAGCTGAACTGCAACAAGAAATCGCAGACAGGAAGCTGCTGTTAACGAAGAGAAATAACCAAGCTTACGAAAATGCTCTTTCGATGATGACCAGTGACTACCCGCCGTCAGAGATACAAACGTGGGAGCGGCAAAGAGCGGAAGTGCTAGCGTGGAACGCAGATCCTCTAGCAGTAACCCCGTGGATTGATGTGGCCGCATCGGCGCGCGGGCTAGATCGCAATGAATACCTGTCGCGAACACTGGTGAAAGTGCAAGCGTTCGCTGCTGCCAGCGCATGGCTGACAGGACGGCGGCAAGGCATTGACGACAGTATTCGAGCAGCGATGACTCTAGAACAAGTGAGTTCTGTTTCAATCAGTTATAACGACGGAGTAGAGCTATGACAGTAGTGTTAGCACTGCGCAAGAATGACGACCGTATTACAGCGAAGGCTATCCAGTGGTGGACGAACTCTATTTATTCGCATTGCGAATTGATTGTTAATGGCCTGTGCTACTCATCTAGTCCGATGGACGGCGGTGTCAGAGCAAAAACCATCACCATGACTTCAGATAAGTGGGACTTTATCGAATTGCGATGGGCTCATGCTGAAGCAATACAGCAGTATTTTAAAGATACTGACCGCCACAAGTACGGTTGGAGCGGGCTGGTATTCAACCAGCTATTCAATCTAAACCGCAGTCCCGACAAGTCACAGTTTTGCAGCCAGTGGTGCGCCGCTGCGATTGGGTTACCTAATCCAGCCAGCTACAGTCCTGCGACGCTTGGGGCTCTTTGCGGATTTGTTGATAGCAAGCTGCAGCTGGCAACTTAATCGCGCCAAATGACTTGGCCAGCTAAAAAATAAACCAACAAACCCGCTAAGGCGGGTTTTTTATTGCTTGAAAACAGGTGATGTATGACTGAAAAACTTTGTGACGTAGTTGAAAAAGCGATCAAACCAGCGTTTACGCTACTGCCAGCGCGCATGCGTAGCCGTGAAGCGGTCGTGATGTTGCTGGCGATCGGGCTGCAGGAGTCGCTGTTTAAGTATCGGCGGCAAATGGGCGATGGCCCATCTCGCGGCTTGTGGCAATTTGAAAAAGGGGGTGGTGTTGCTGGCGTGATGAAGCACACGTCCAGCGCAGAGCTTGCTCAATTTGTGTGTCGTGAGCGGCAGGTACCGCAGTGGCGAGCAGATGTTTTTATTATCAGCGCATACAATCAGCTTGAGCATGACGATGTGCTTGCAGCTGCGTTTGCTCGCCTGCTTTTGTGGACTGATCCAAAGCCATTGCCAGCCCTGAATGATGTTGAGGCTGCTTGGCAGCTATATCTGCGCACCTGGCGGCCAGGTGCTTATACGCGCGGCACAGCAGAACAAAAAGCGGCGCTGCGTAAAAAGTGGGGCGGTTACTACGCCATAGCAATGCAGGAAGTCAGCAAATGCAGCGCTTAATTATTTATGCCGCCGCTGCTCTAGCAATTGCAGCGGCAACATGGTGGCTGATCGCGTTGCCGCGCATCGAGCTTGCTGAGCTAAATCACACTATAGCGACAGATCGTGTCGCAGAGTTAGAGCGTCTTGATGATCAGCGGGTTGAGCTAATTCAGAATCAGCAGCTGCAGATCTTAGAGATCACAGAAAACGAACGCCGCAATCGCGAGCTGCTGCAAACAATTGCAGGGCAGAGCAGAGCGCAATCCCGCGCCTTCGAGGAGTTGAAACGTAATGATGAAACAATTGCCGAGTATTTGCGTAGCCCTGTGCCTAGTGATCTTGGCCGGCTGTACCAGCGCGCCGCCACAACAGACCCAAGTACATATCGACAACAGGCCATTGTGCCCGCTGACGTTATGCGTTCTGCCAGCGCGAAGCTTGATACTGACAAATGATGATTGGCGGCTGGCAGTTGATGAGCTTGAAGATGAGCTGATCAGTTGCTCGGTTCAAATTCTCTCATGCATCGAATTGCAGAAACAAAAAAGCCCCGATTAAGGGGCTTTGTTTTACAGTTTAAGCGCTTCTTGCCATGCCGCTTGATCGCTGCCAATTCCGCCTTCACAATCCGCAGCGTTTAGCCCGTGCTTTTTGTGCGCGAGAATCGCGGCGCTTCTCAGTGTTTCTGTTGCATTGATGCAGCGCTTAAAAAGCTGTACTTTTTCAGTGTATGATTTTTTCACTTTAACGACTCCTAAGCTGTCGAGTCAAGAAACAGTATCTACAATAAATGCCGCTAAATTTTCAACAATTTCAGGGCTGATACTTCTATTGATTTCAACTTCGTCAATTTTTTCAATTAACTCGACTTTTGTTGAGTGACCCTGTAGATACTCGTCACCTGTCCAAATTATCCCTGCTTTTTCTGTAGTAAATACAGCTGTCCAGATTTCACCGCCATGAGTAACAATGTGGCTGCTGTTTATTCTCAGAAGATAGTCATTCATCGGCACAGCAGATACATTCGCACCCCATTCTTCTGCTACATCGTCAATTGATAACTCTAAAAGCATTACGAAGTCTTCAATCGTTGCGCCTGATGCTGTGATTAATTTTTCTAAGTTCATTTTGTTCACCTTTGTGACTCTTGACTCCGTTCTGCGAGTCTCCAGCTCAGTAGCTCTTTGCTGCTGATGGCTCTAGTGTACAGGGTCAAGCCTGTATTGCAACACAAAACAGATAAATAATTAAATTATTTTGAGTTTTGTTTTAGTTTGCTGATAACCCATTGATTTAATGATAGATTTTCTTTCTCTGCTGCTGCAATCCACGCTTCTTTGTCTTCGCTAAAGCAGCGCAGAGACAAGCTTGCGTCCGGTTTCGGCGCGTTCTTGCGCGCGTTTTGATTGCCCATCATTGCTTTTGATGCTGTCTTTTTACTCGTCATCGTCTTCTCCTGCCGCAATCAGCAGCGGTGGTATCCATTTCACTCGCACTTCGCGCTCATCAGAGTCGCGCGGGCCGGCGTAAAAAGTATGCCAGTGCGCGCGGCGGATATGCGGCCTTGTCGCTGATCGGCTCGAGCTACTGTCTTTTTCTTTTGCTGAGTACTGCTCCAGCTGCTCGCCCATTTTATCGCCCAAATTCCACACGCGCATGTGATTTGCAGCAAACAGTCTCCAGCCTTTTTTAGTGCGCTTTGGAGCAGGATTGCTTGGCTGGGCGCTGGCTCGGTACTCCACGCCATCACTGCAAACATATAAAAGCAAGCTGATTAAAGGGTAGAGTTGCGCGGCTTGCTCTTGAGCGTAATCGGCAGGTATTGATCCTGAGATTTTTTGCACCTGGATATGTTTGTTTGCCTCGCTTGCTGCGCGATCGACTGCTTCAGTGATAGTCCAAGGACCGATGTGCAGCGGCGAAGCCAGAAGGCCATCATCTTTAACAAGCATCAAGCGCAGCTCCGGCTGCTCCCGATTTGCGTCCCATTCTAAGTGCGCAAAAAAACCATACAGCTCTGAGTTGTCATGCTGCAGCCCCGGTGTTTCTATGTAGACGCACCACTCCGGCATGCGCATCAGCAGCGAAACGGGAAGCTGGCCGCGCGGCACTGTGTCGATAAGAGACTGATAAAGCGCTGGATTGATTCGATAAATGCTCTGTGTGTAACGCCACGCACCAAGCGCGGCCAGCCGCGCCACGTCTGCTATGTATGTCATGCTGACTTTATCGACTTGCAGCTCAGCGCAAACAACAGCGTACCAGCCAGCCATCGGGAAAAAACAGTAGTCAGGCCAGTTGGGTAAATCCTTGCCTTTATCCTGCCGCCACGCTTCCGCAAGCCTCCAGGCGGAATGGTAGTCATCTGTTGCGGCGTTCAAAATTGCACTTAATCTCTCTTGAGTTCTCATCGCGCGCCACCTTTAGTGATTCTTAGCTCCGTTCTGCGAGCTTCCAGACCAACTGCTTTTTGCTGTTGACGTGGTCAGTATACAGCTTTAAAACTGTTCTGCAATACAAAACAAACAAAATAAACATAAAAGATACAAAAAAGCCCCGCGCAGATAACTGGCGGGGCTGGCTTTTTAACTGTCTAAAACTACCGAAACAACGGCTAATTACTGTCTAATACTCGCCATTGATGTCGCATGTTTCGCGGCCTTGGTGTGCGCTATGTCGCGCTAGAGTATTAGACAAATTATTTCTATGTGGTTGAAATTAAACGTGTTTTAAAGGTTTCAAACAATACTGTTGCATCATCGGCGTGTGGTTACTTAAATCTGTAGCACTCATAATGAACTGACTCAATTGCGTTGCAAAAACGCTAGTCTAGCGGATTAGGCGGAGAATTTATGCAATGCTGCGTTGTA
>Ga0265295_1000681_pt1 | contig 65714 bp, 59 predicted proteins | sample Munlansysbiofilm_FD_192503 | JGI IMG/M metagenome (GOLD analysis project Ga0265295, IMG submission 192503) | Leachate microbial communities from a municipal landfill in Southern Ontario, Canada - Methane capture system biofilm | ecosystem: Engineered > Solid waste > Landfill > Unclassified ... | reverse complement strand
ATCTTAAAATCCTTGGTATATTTGTTGTTCATATACTCCTCCTACGTTTGTAAGAAGGATATGGTTATTCAGTTTTTATTGAAATATGAAGTTAATTTACGCTTACAATCAGTTTACACGTCAGGGGAAGGATGATATGCTAGGTTTTGCTTCAATGGAACTGATTCCATATGATTCTTATATCATATAGGGCCTTCATGAGTTCCTACCCTTCTTACTGTAGGTTCGTCCTGGTAAAGGGGCTTGTAAACTTCTTGCATACCCAGACCCTTCTGGGTTGGGGAAGTTTTGTCTAAAATTGGTAAATAATCAAAACATCGAGGTTTCAGTGGTAAGTATTGCAGCAAAACGCATACGACGGATAGTCATACTTTTGTGCTTTGATGCGGTGTGGTTGATAGCCAGCGGCTTCTTTGCCGCTTGGGTAGTGTTCCGTACAATTCCCCCCATGTTTTACTCGGTAGTTGCCTTGAACACCCTTGCTTTGACCCTTACCCTCCTGGCAATAAAGTTCTATCGGATCCGTGTCAGTGAAAGTTCCCTCGACCTGCTTAACCGTGGGTTACCGGGCTTTGCCCTCCCTTTTGTAATAGGTATCCTGATATTTGTACGCTTTGATGGCATTTCCTCCCTTTGGATCCCCTTCCTTTGTGTCTCTGATGGCTTTGCCTTCCTGTTTATGATGGGACTGCGGTATCTGTACCGTAACATCCTTACCATACATCTCAGGCATACCAACAACGGAAATCCCAGGACCATAGTCTATGGTGCTGGGGAGTTGGGAAACACGTTGGTTAGGCAGTATCAGAAGGGAAGGCTTCCTTTCCATATTACAGGGTTTGTCGATGACAATCCCGACCTGCAAGGAACCTTCCTTCTGGGTCTTAAGGTGTTTGGTACTGTCGATCACCTTGGTAGGGCCCTTGAGCAAACCAATGCAAAGGTTCTTATCATCGCTATTACTGAGATAACCCAGGAGAAAATGCTCAAGGCTGTCGATGCTGCGAAAGAGAACAACTGTGAGGTGATGGTCATCCCCTCCCTGTTTGAGATGCAGCAAGGTGGTGCTAAGGAACTGGACCTCAGAAGCCTTGACTATGCAGACCTTCTAGGACGTCCCCTTATCAAGATCGATAGGGAGCCTATCAAGGCTATGGTACGGGACAAGAGAGTCCTTATTACCGGAGCTGGTGGTAGCATAGGTAGTGAGATCTGCAAGCAGCTTCTTAGCTATGATCCCAAGCAGTTGGTCCTGCTTGATGTTGATGAGACAGAACTGCATGACCTTTCCCTAAGGCTTCACAACTTCCAGAAGGAGTGGAGCAACCTTGTTGTTCCTGTTGTCTGCGACATCAAGAACAGAAAGAAGATCAACAGAATATTTAATCAGTATAAGCCTGAGCTTGTTTTCCATGCTGCAGCGTACAAGCATGTGCCCCTGCAGGAGCTGTTTCCTGAAGAGGCCATCACCACCAACATCGGTGGTTCCTACAATGTCCTGCAGAGTGCGAAGGCCCATAAGACTAAGAAGGTGGTTATCATTTCCACCGACAAGGCTGTGAACCCCACCAACGTGATGGGAGCCACCAAGCGTGTCGTAGAGCTGATGGCAAGCATGCTGAACAGTGATGAGACTGAGATGGTCGCTGTGCGCTTTGGCAACGTCCTGGGAAGCCGTGGGAGCATGCTCCCACTCTTCATGGACCAGATCAAGGCGGGAGTCCCTATCACAGTAACGCATAGGGAGATCATCCGATACTTCATGGCTATACCCGAAGCAGTAGGACTGGTCTTCAAGGCAGCTTCGATGGCGAAGGGCGGGGAAGTGATGGTCTTGGATATGGGACAGCCTGTAAAGATATATGACTTTGCCCAGAAGCTAGTGAAGTACTATGGGGATGGAAGAAGTCAGGTGATCATCACAGGGTTAAGACCTGGTGAGAAGCTGTATGAAGAGCTCCTAGCCAATAAAGACACTACCATCCCAACAGAGGACAAGCTGGTCTTTAAGGCAAAAGTTGACAAGGCAACACTAGAAAAAGAAGAGCTAAGACTCCTGATAGATTCCCTAACAGAGAAGAGCCCAGAAGAACTGGTAACGATCCTACATGGACTGGTTCCGGAGTTTGAGGGGATGGGGGTGTAGGAAAGCAGTTGCCAAAAAGAAAAGAAAAACTAAGGCCATGAGTTATTCTGTTTGTTAATCAGGAGCAGATTGGTATGAATAGGGATAGAAATAAGCTATAAATGCTAATGCTGAACAATGAAAGTACAGCAGGATTAGTAAGTTTTTAAGGTACCAAGAAAGAGAAAAAGCAAAAAAAGAGAGAGAAGAGACAGAGAGAGAAAAAAAAATAGAGAGAGAGAAAGAAAAGAATGGTATCCATTGAAGCAAGAAGTGGCTTTGTTAGCAAAGCCTCTTCTTAGTGCAATGGATTCTTTTAGGCTTGAAAGCATTCAGTTGCTTGCCTCTTTCAACAAGGGTAGTGCTGTTTGTAGATACCAAGTGAGTATTACTTCTCGTTCAAAGAATATATCCAGACCCAATTGCTGGAAAGGTATTGAGCTTGGATGAGCAAGAATGAAGCCTGCTAAGTCTGCTGGTTCAAAACCAAACAGAAGAGCTATTTCTTCTAGGCTGAGCAGACGGTTATGATCTGTCACAGAAAGATAGGGCAGGTCACCGCTTTGCATATAAGGCTTCTGATAACAGGCATAGGCTGTATTGATTTCACTTCTTGAGAGGAAGTTCATGATATGGCCTCCTCAGACATAACAGTAAGAGAAGAGGCATAGCGCAAGAAGGAAGATACTGTAATGCCAAAGGCTTTGCAGTAGATCTCCAACGTACTTAACGCTGGATAGCTTTGATAGCGTGTTTGTTCTCTTAAACTTATAGCAGGCACTTGAAAATGGGTGAGCTTAGCTAGGGTTGTTTGGGAAAGACCAAGATCCAAACGAACAGCCTTAAGGGCATAAGAGACCTGCTCAGGTGTAATATTGCATGCTGAGGTTCTGAGAATTTCTTGTTGTTTACATGTCTCCGCATACTCAATAAATGTTATTGCATTGACTTTGAGGCCTTTTGATAATCTAAGCACTGTATCCAACCAAGGGTTCCAATCTGAATTGTGTAGAATGAAATATAGCCAACGCTCAGAGAAGTTGGTTTGACATGCAAGTGTTTGAATTGAGATGTTCTGTTTTTTCATAAGAAGTGAAAGAGCTGCTTGATAGTGCAATGGGTGACCTCCAATAAGTAGTGTTTAGCTACTAAGATGGGGAGGTTGGGGTATTGCTTCAGGGATTTGGGAAAATAATGAGATTAATATATGTATAACCATTTTTTTAAAAGGCTTATTGATATTCTTCTCTCATTTCTTGGGCTTGTTGTATTGTCCCCTCTTTTTCTCATATTTGTTTTAGCAATTAAGCTTGATTCTAAAGGTCCTGTATTGTTCAGGCAAAAACGTGTTGGAAAGCATTGTATTCATTTTAATATATTGAAGTTTCGAACCATGAAGATTGATACTCCTCATGATATGCCAACGCATCTATTAGAAAATCCAGAACAGTATATTACCCGAGTGGGTAAGTTCTTGAGAAAAACTAGTTTGGATGAACTTCCTCAATTATTTAATATCATTTCAGGAAAGATGGCAGTGATTGGCCCTAGGCCTGCATTATGGAATCAGACAGATCTTATTGAAGAAAGAGAAAAGAAAAGAATCAATACAATTAGACCTGGCCTTACTGGTTGGGCACAGATTAACGGTAGGGATGAGCTTCCAATACCTGTGAAGGTAAGCTTTGATGCTGAATATATGCAAAGAATGAGTTTCTTCTTTGATATCAAGTGTATCTTTGGAACCATAGTTTGTGTATTGAAACATAAAGGTGTTTTAGAAGGTAGTACTGAAAGTAAGGGAAAGGAACAATTGTCGTGAAGAGAGTTCTTATTACTGGTGCAAATAGCTATATAGGAACCTCTGTTGAAACTTGGCTTAATAAGTATTCTGACCAGTTTCATGTTGATACAGTCGATACTATCAATGATGCTTGGAAACAAGTTGATTTTTCACAATATGATGTTGTATATCATGTAGCAGGTATTGCCCATGTTAAGGCTAAGAAAAGCCAAGAGGAACTTTACTACACAGTAAATAGAGATTTGACCATTGACGTTGCTAAAACTGCTAAGACGAGTGGTGTGAAACAATTCATTTTTATGAGTAGTGTCATTGTTTATGGAGAAAGCAAGTCACTTAAACCTGTAATTATTACTAAAGATACTCTACCTTCTCCTAATGGCTTTTATGGTGATAGCAAGCTTCAAGCTGAAAAAGGGCTTCAGGAACTCAATGATGATTCATTTAAAGTAGTTATACTTCGACCTCCTATGATATATGGGCCGGAATCTAAAGGAAACTTTCCTAGACTGATTAAGCTAGCTAGAGTTCTTCCTGTGTTTCCAGCATTTCATAATAAAAGAAGTATGTTGTATATTGATAACTTATGTGAGTTTGTTCGGCTAGTTATTCTTCAGGAAGAAAAAGGTGTCTTTTTTCCTCAAAACTCTGAATATTCAGATACTTCCGAGTTAGTGAAACAACTTGCAACATTACAAGGAAAGAAGATTCATCTTGTTAAATGGCTAGTTCCTTTTGTACACGTTTTTTCTCCTTTCATTAATTCAATTAATAAGCTGTTTGGATCACTAGTATATGATACCCAGTTATCAGATAAGAGTGAGTATGCAATAGTCTCACAAGCGGAATCCTTGAAAAGAGTAGTAGAAATATGAAATATTTGGAGCTTGAATGAATCCATTGGTCAGTATCATAACAGTTTGCTTTAATAGTGAGAAAACAATCGCTAAAACATTAGAATCAGTTCTAAATCAGACTTATGGTACTATTGAGTATATTATTGTAGATGGGAAATCTTCAGATAATACTCTTGAAGTAGTGAAGAAATATGAAGATGATTTTCAGAAAAAAGGGTTCATATTTACAATAATTTCAGAGCCTGATGCTGGTATCTATGATGCAATGAATAAAGGTATCAACCATTCTAGCGGTGATATCATTGGTATGATTAATAGTGATGACTGGTATGAGACTGATGCAGTGAGCCAAATGGTTGCAGTCTATAATAAGAATAAGTTTGATGTGTTTTATGCTGACTTGCGAATTCATAAGCCTTCTGGTTTATTTGTAAAACATGCAAAAATCAAAAAAATTGCTTCCACAAGACATTGGAATCATCCAACAACTTTTGTAACTAAAGAAATCTATAGGAAATTCAAGTATTCCCTTGATCGAGGAATATATGCGGACTGGGATTTTATTTTAAAGCTTAGAAAAAATGGAAAGAAAATCGTAGTTCTTAATAAGGTTCTAGCCAACTTTGAATTTGGTGGAATCAGTAGTAAGAAAAGTATGAAACATACTATCAATCGAATAAAACTAAGATACTCAATATATATAAACAACGGTTTCTCAAGACTCTATATATTTGACTGTTTATTGGTAGAATTTGCAAAGTATTTTGCAGCATAAGGAATAGTTATGAAAACAGCTCTCATTACGGGGATAACAGGACAAGACGGTTCCTTCCTAGCTGAATTCCTTCTTGAAAAAGGATATGAAGTTCATGGTATCATCCGTAGAAGTTCATCATTCAATACATCCCGTATAGAGCATCTCTATATTGATGAAGTGTTGAAGGATATGCACCTAGATCGAAACATACATCTTCATTATGGTGACATGACCGATTCTACTAATTTGATCAGGCTTATCCGTGAAATAAAACCCAATGAGATATACAACCTAGCAGCGATGTCGCATGTAAAAGTTTCTTTTGAAGTGCCTGAGTATACTGCAGACACGGATGGTATAGGAACTCTTCGGTTGCTTGAAGCGGTGCGGTTCCTTGGATATGAGAAGAGAACCCGTATATATCAAGCCTCTACCTCGGAATTATTTGGTAAGGTCCAAGAGATCCCGCAGACTGAAACAACTCCTTTTTATCCACGGAGTCCCTATGGAGTAGCCAAGCTTTACGGCTATTGGATAACCCGCAACTACCGAGAGGCATATGGCATGTTCGCGGTGAATGGAATTCTGTTTAACCATGAATCGGAACGACGTGGCGAGACGTTTGTAACTAGAAAGATTACTCTTGCAGCCGCCCGTATTAAAAAGGGAACCCAGGAGAAACTGTATCTGGGAAACCTTGATGCAAGACGAGACTGGGGTTATGCAAAGGATTATGTGGAATGTATGTGGCTGATGCTTCAGCATGATGTTCCTGAAGACTTTGTTATAGCAACAGGGGAAATGCATAGTGTTCGAGAATTCGTCACTTTGGCCTTCCGTGAAGCTGGAATCGAACTCCATTGGGAAGGTTCAGGTGTTGGCGAGAAAGGTATCTGTAGCAAAACAGGAAACATCTTGGTAGAAGTTGACCCGCGGTATTTTCGTCCGACTGAAGTCGAGCAACTAATGGGGGACCCGACAAAAGCCAAGACTATACTAGGCTGGAACCCACGAAGGACATCATTTGAAGAGCTGGTTTCCTTGATGGTTAGTTATGATGTCAAAAGGGTTGGACGGGAAGAACACATCCGTCGGGAGTTTGACTAGGATGGAGAAAAACGCGAAGGTTTTTGTTGCTGGACGTACTGGCATGGTTGGATCATCAATCCTAAGATTGTTGGAGAGTGAAGGGTATAAAAATATCATTTCACCCATATCACGAGAATTGAATTTGAAAAACCAAGTGGAAGTTGATTCATTCTTCCAGAGAGAAAAACCGGAATACGTTATTCTTGCTGCTGCCAAGGTAGGGGGAATCAACGCAAATAATACCTATCCGGCTGATTTCCTCTATGATAACATGATGATAGAAATGAATGTCATCCATAGCGCTTTCGAACATAGAACAAGCAAATTGCTATTTTTGGGTTCTTCATGCATCTATCCAAAACTCGCAGAACAACCCATACGAGAAGAAAGTCTACTTACAGGGCCATTGGAACCTACCAACGAAGCTTATGCCATTGCCAAGATAGCAGGCCTCCGGTATTGCTCTTACCTCAGACGACAACATGGGGTTAATTTCATTAGCGCTATGCCCACTAACCTGTACGGGCCGAATGACAATTACCATCTTGGAAATAGCCATGTGCTACCTGCCCTTATTCGGAAGTTCCACGAAGCTAAAACTAACCAGTCCCCTGAAGTTGTAGTCTGGGGATCAGGAAAGCCTAAACGTGAATTTCTCCATGTCGACGATTTGGCTACCGCCTGTTTGTTCCTTATGCATCAATATACAGGAGAAGATACTGTCAATGTGGGGACGGGTGAGGAAATATCAATTGCTGAACTTGCAAAACTCGTAGGAACGATTGTGGGTTATTCAGGGAAGATCGTCTTTGATTCCAACAAGCCTGACGGTACTCCCCGAAAGCTGTTGGACATGGCAAAGCTACACAACATGGGGTGGAAGCACTCCATAAGCCTAGAAGACGGCATTGCCAGTACGTACAAAGATTTTCTTGTTGGTAGAGCTCGAGGTATCGATAAGATATGAAATGCCTCCTTTCTCTTCCCAATCAAGCCGCCTCTGCATTGCCCTTCTTGAAAGAAGATAATGCAGATTGGCAAGCATACTTTGATCCTCCAGAAAGTCAGTTGGGCTCGGGAGGAGGGACTGCATGGTTGCTCTATCAAAGTTATATATCTGAAAGTTCTGAAGAAACTTTCGAATCGTGGTTGGAACAAAAGAAGAAGATATTGGTACATGCAGGAGGTTTGAGTAGACGTCTCCCAGCATATGGCCCAGTTGGTAAGTCTATGATTCCTATTCCTGTCTTCAGATGGGAGAGGGGTCAACGGCTGGATCAGACTCTCATTGATTTGCAACTTCCTCTGTGTGAAAAACTATTGCAAAATGCTCCTAAGGCAATACACACGCTCGTTGTCAGTGGTGACGCATTGGTGACTTCACCTAGCTATGAATTGTCCATACCTGATGCCGATGTTATTTTGATAGCCGTCTCAGCCGATCCTTCGATAGCCATGAATCATGGTGTATTCGTTTGTGACCCAAGCAATCCCAAACATCTTCTGTTTATGTTACAGAAGCCTGAGCGCAAAGAGTTGCAACAAGTGGCATTAGACCATCTGTTTTTTATTGATACCGGGTTGTGGTTGTTGAGCGACAGGGCTATACAAGTCCTTATGAGTAAAACAGGGTGGGATCAAAACTCTCAGTCTTTTTCTCATGCTGTTCCTGATTTCTATGACCTCTACGGTGCTTTTGGGAAATGTTTGGGTAGTACACCATCTGTTGTCGATTCTGATCTGAATGAACTGACTGTAGCGGTTGTTCCGATTCCCCAGGGAAAATTCTACCATTTCGGTACGAGTAGTGAAATAATCTCCAGTTCATTGGAACTCCAAAACAAGATCACCGACCAACGGCTGATTTGGTCTAGGAATATCAAGCCACACCCTTCAATATTTACACAAAACGCCTTGGTTGAATGTTCATTCAATGAGTCTTTGCAGAATATATGGATAGAAAATGCCCATATCCCATCAACATGGCATCTGCATGGTGATCATGTACTGACCGGTATACCGCAAAATTCGTGGTCACTCGATATCCCCAATGGGGTTTGTCTAGATATGATCCTAGTAGGTGAAGATTCTTGGGCTATACGTCCATACGGTATGTGGGATTTTTTCCGTGGAAACGTCAATAGTGCAGAAACCATATGGATGGGTGTACCGATAGCTCAATGGTTTCAAGAGAGGGGTTTGGAGTTACCTAGGGACAATACGGATATAAACGATTTCCCTTTATTTCTAATACTACCATTACATGAGATTTCTTCCAAATTTATTCAATGGCTGATGACCCCTTTGGAAGATGCAGAAGCCAGTAAGGTTTATAAAAACTATCTGAAGGTTTCAGCTTCTGAGTTGTTGTCTATAGCAGACCTAAAAAGTTTGTCACTTCAACGAAAAGAATTCAGAAAACTTAATTATGTACATCTAGGAAAAAACCATCTTAAGAGTGTGTTCTATCAAATTGACCTTAGGCATGCAGCAAAAGAGCTTGATGCTTCCTTGCTTCAAGATATTTCCAAACCGAGTGTGCTGGAAGTTCCCATGTTGGCGATGCATGACAGAATGTTACGTTCTGTGGTACTCCATGATGAGCCTCTTGAGAAAGAGGCTTTCTCTATTTTGCGAGAAGGAATTCTGAATCCTGTGAAACAACGGAAGGTATTACCTTCCTGTTCTGTATATCAGGACCAGATAGTATGGTCCCGCAGCCCTGTGAGAATTGATTTGGCTGGGGGATGGACTGATACTCCTCCCTACAGTCTACTCAATGGTGGCGATGTGGTAACCGTTGCTCTGGAGCTGAATGGTCAGCCTCCACTCCAAGCGTATATCCGTCCGATATTAGAAAAACGAATCACATTGCGGTCTATCGATCAAGGTGCAGAAGTAACCATAACTGATTATAAGGATTTGAATGTCCGTAATGATTTACGGTCGGGGTTTTCAATACCTAAAGCAGCCCTTTGTTTAGCTGGTTTTCATCCCGATTTCTGTAGAGTGCCCTATACTGCTTTAAAAAATCAGTTGGATGATATAGGTTCAGGATTTGAACTCACTTTTTTTTCTGCAGTACCACGAGGTTCTGGAATGGGTACAAGCTCAGTCTTGTCGGCAACTATACTGGGTGCCTTATCGGATTTTTGTGGTTTAGGATGGGACTTATATGAGATTGGTGATCGCACCCTTGCTCTTGAGCAGATGCTTACTAGTGGGGGAGGATGGCAAGATCAATATGGGGGAATTTTTCCTGGGGTTAAACTGCTGCAAACAGAAAGAGGCTTTGTCCAAAAACCTAGTGTAAAATGGTTGCCTGACTCATTATTTACCAAGCCTGAATACAAAGACTGTATGGTTTTGTACTACACAGGGATAACTCGTATTGCAAAGAGTCTATTAGGAGAAATCGTAAAGGGAATGTTTCTTAACGATGTCAAAGACTCCTTGACGCTAAGTGAGATGAAGCACCATGCACTGCATACAGCTGAAATAATACAGAAGAATGATTTCCAAGGTTTTGGTAAAGCTATAGATAAGACTTGGCGCCTTAAGAACAGGCTTGATAGGGATACCAATAATCAAGAAATCCAACATATTATTGAGTTGATAGATGATTATTCTCTTGGTTATGTGCTTCCAGGTGCTGGTGGTGGTGGGTATTTGTTCATTGTTGGTAAGGATCTAGAAGCAGCAAATACCATCAGGTCAATTCTCAAGAAAGTCCAGGCAAGACCAAATGCTCGGATAGTAGAGATGGTATTGTCGAATGAAGGGATGCAAGTGTCGAGATCGTGAGTATTTATGGGGTTGCAATATCGTTAGGTATGATAATTTTTCAATGTTCACAACTTTATATAATGTGACTCCTGTCAAGTAGGGACTTTCGTAAAATTCTGTTACTTCTTCATTTTTTCTCCGCCTTTATTTTGATGTCAAATGTAAGAGATCCATAAACTGGCCGAATCAGTTTTCCAGAATTTGACCATTTTCATGATACGTGCTCGAATGCCTTCTCAAAGTCATTGTTAATGTCACAGGCAATGGCCTCGACCTCATCCATCCACTCAATACCGACATGCTTGATGAAATCATATACGGTAGCTTTCTTCTTGCTACGAAAAATCCACAGGATGTGTCCGGTCTCCATGTCTATGATGACAACGGCATACTTGTGTCCTTTATGGAGACTTAACTCGTCTATCCCAAGGTACTTGGCCTGCCTTTCTGGTTGGATGAGCCGCTCGCCGTCTATGGTGGACTTTTCCTTAAGTTTTTGCAGGTCAATAGCTTTGACAGTATTCTTGTCGAGCTTCGTAAGGTATGTGACAGCTTTATTCGTAAACCCATAGGTAAGCAGCTCCTTGGCATATTAGAAAAGCTCAGTGGTAATCCCCATGGAAACAACAAACGGTTGGATTTCAACCTGAAACCTGAGAAGGAAGTAGGAGAAGGCGAACTTTAGGGGCCAGTTGCTTATGAGGCTTTTCCATCTATAACTATCCTGAGAGACTCAATAAACGTTGGAGCATTGATGAGTTTCTTCAGTTTGTGAGAAACCGGATATGTAGTAGTATTTATTGTATTCAGGTGTGAACTAACGGTTTCCGCATCAATATCAGCGAACCGTTCCCCCGGGGTTTGTCTGCCATCAAGCAGTATATCCATATAGTCTTTGTTCCGTAGGTTCATGACCAGAGGAGTGTCTTCAAGCATTGCCTTCAATACTATGTAACTCCCTGTAAACCGTTTTCCTTTCGATATTTGCGCCTAAATGATAGATAAAAACCACTTTATTCCAAACAAGTGTTTTAATACATATCCAGCTGTGGCCCAAAGTAGTTTTTCTTTGTAACCAGTTTAAGTGCTGTAGATTCCATTGCCCTATTTACGAATGGCCTGTGGTGATATGTTAGTACAATTAGCTTTGATAATGATGGAATTTTTATGCCTTAGCAATCTGGCAACCATTTCAAGAATAAATTATCGCGAGCAGTCACCGCATAGCTCTTGCATCAGAGTTATTCTTCAGCTCCTGGATTGTCGCTAACTGTGACTGGTTGTGGATAATTTCGTTGTACTAAACCGAGATGATATTGCTATGGGGGAAATATAGTTCCCCTAGTGCCTGATTCCTTTGGGATGAGGGGTAATCGTAATGCTATGGGTGTCCCTGCCCAAGTACTCGAACGCACCCTCTGCCACATTGAACGGCACCTTGGCGTAGACCACCCAATCCTTCTTGTAACAATGATTGAGGAAGTCAGCAAAGGCCCTGTGCGACAGGGCGTTTTTGTTACTTCCCTTGTAAGTGAGCTCTCCCTTGTCATACAAAGCCCTGCACCCGGCAAGGAACTTGCCCTTGAACAGGGCTGAAAGGACATGCACAGGAAGGAAAAACTTCCCACGTGTATCTTTCCACTTGCCGCCGAGGGTAATGCCCCCTGCAGTGACGACCATGTGGATGTACGGGTGGAAGCTCATGTTGCTGCCCCAGGTGTGGAGGATGGAGGTGAAGCTTATGGTGGCCCCAAGATAGTTGGGGGCCTCTGTAAGCTCCTTCACTGTGGCGGCAGCACAAGAGAAGAGCAGCCCAAACATTTGGGGTGGATTCTGCAGTACCAGCTGGTTAAGTTCAGCCGGAATCGTAAATGCCGAGTGAAAGTGTTTTACCTCACAGAAGATGTTTTCTGCAGAGACAGAATCTGTGCAAAGAGTAAATCCTAGAATCAAAAATTGACCAAAGACCCTAAACTGCCCAACCGTCTTATGGCGATGGTTCGTTCAGCTTGAACTAAATCCAACCGTTATTTAGGGTCATAGAAAACCTTCAGATTAAACTCAGAATTTAATCTTCTTTTCATAATTAGCTCATTTATGAATCCCAGAATGAAAGTGATTGGCCAAATTTTAGAAAGTTAACATTAAATCGAGGATACTAATGGAAAAGTTTGCAATTGATCTCCTATGGGTTAGAATTAACCAAGTTGGAGGTACAGAGTTTTATATACGAAATATATTAGACGGACTATTACAAGTTGATTCTATATTTAAGTGTGTATTAATTATATCCCGAGATAATAAGTCTTCTTTTAGTAAATATTTACTTGATACAAGATTTTCTTCTATTACTTGTCAAATATCTTCTTCAAATGTTAAGCTTAGAATTCTTTGGCAAAATATTTATTTAAATAAACTACTTAAGAAGAATAATATAAAAACCTGCTTTGAACCTGTATATAGCAAACCTTTTATCCGCAGTCGAAAAATAAATTTTATTACGACAATTCATGATTTACAAGCACTACACTATCCAGAATATCATGACTTTTTCAAAGTGTTTTGGTTTAAAATAAACTGGTGGAATACTGTGAATACTTCATGGAAAATTATTGCAATATCAAATTTTGTTAGGGACGATATCTTAGAAAAATATCATATACTTCCAGAGAATGTTGTTACTATATATAATGCAGTAAATATTGATTGTAATGATTTTGTAGATCCACAAGAAATAATTAATAAATATAATATTCAGATTGGATGTTTTTATTATACAGTTAGTTCTATGTTGCCTCATAAAAATCTAAAAACTTTATTAAAAATTATCAAAATAATTAAAGAGAAAAAATTAAATTTACCGAATAGACTATTGATATCTGGAATAGGAGGAAAAGAAAAGAAAAATATTCAATCGTTAATATCTGATCTTCAAATTGAAGACAATGTTACATTAACTGGATTCATAAGTGTTTCTGAAAGAAATTCGCTATATAAATATTGCCACACTTTTTTATTCCCTAGTGTTTTTGAAGGGTTTGGTTTTCCTCCCGTAGAGGCAATGTGTTTCAATACAAGGGTCATCACTACTAAGAAAGCTAGCCTTTTTGAAGTCACACAGGGGAAAGCGCTTTATGTAGATGATCCCTATGATGAGAATGAATGGATTTGTTTACTAGAGAATTCATTCGACTTTGAGAATGATTATAGTAATGTATTAAACGTATATGATAAAAAAAGTATTGCTGAATGTATACTAAATGAGGTTGTTGACAAAAAATGCTAAAAAAAATAATGAGGTTTTTCTTTAGAATTATTTTTTCACGTGATTTTATTATAAACAAAGGTTTTTCAAAAAATGCAGTTGTTTCTTATTTGCCTGAAGTGTTTAGAATTAAATCAAAAAGATATTATTTCAGCCACCAAAATAGAGAAGAGAACTTGATAATTGTCTCAACATTGGTTAGTTTGGGATATAACGTTCGAATAATTCGTTTTAATAAAGCAATCAATAATATTTCTGAGAAAATTGATTTAGTAATAGGCCTCGAGCCTAATTTCGAATTATTATGTCACACTTTTCCAAAAGCAATAAAAATATATTATGCAACAGGTAGCTATTACTCATTTCAAAATATAATGATAGAATCCCGTACAAATAGCTTTAATAAAAAATATGGTTTTTCAATTTCTGAAAATAGAAAAGTTTCTGAACACCTTTCGAGTGAATTAGCTGATTATATTTTACAGGTTGGTAATCATCATACAATGAAGACATATCCAAAAGAGGTTCAAAGTAAAATCCATTTGATTAAACAAGCTTGCCACAATTTCGAAGGTCCTTTACAAAATGAAAAAAAAGACAGGAATAGGTTCTTATGGCTTGGGAGTTCTGGAAGTTTGCTTAAAGGTCTTGATATTTTACTTGAAGTATTTTCTTCTAGGGCTGATGTATGTTTAGATATAGTTGGAACAATAGATTCTGATTTTTATGAGTTGTATGCAAAAAAAATAATAATGAACTCTAAAAATATTGAATTCCATGGGTTCTTAGATATTTGGGGAAAAAAATTTAAACATATTTATGAGTGTTGTAGCTATTCCATTTTTCCCTCTTTTAGTGAGGGTTATCCTGGTAGTGTTGTTAACACTATGAAGTTAGGACTTCTTCCAATTGTTTCCTCTGTGGCTGCAGAACCTTTTATAATCGAAAATGGAATTGTTTTAGATACTATTTCTGAAAATAGTATTAGGAAAGCAATTGATTTAGCTATTCATATTGATAATGAGGAATATGAGATTAAAACTAGTCAAATTTGTATGATTTCTCGAGAAAAATATAGTGTTTTGAACTATTCAAAGAATATCAAGGATCTCTTAAGTAAAATGGTTAAATAATGAAAAAGAGTAAGTTATTTTTTAACCCTATTATAATACAAGTATCCATAATACTTTTTCAATTTTTTCTGTTTGTTCTTAGTAGATTAGGAATATATAAAAGTTATACATTAAAAAATATAGGTTTTAATTTATTCTCCTATTTTCATTTACTGAGTTTTTATATATTTCTATTTTCTTGTATGTTAATATTTTCACTTATGTCCTTTTTTAAAAAGAGTTTTTACTTTAAATATAAAATACACAATAGAACTTTTATAACTTTTATTTCAATACTTTTCCTAGTAGCATTTTATGCTAGCTTAATTTATAAAATTGGCATTGTTAATATTATTGAATTAAGGCTGCAGAATATAATTTACTTTGGAAGAAGATTCCAATTAGTGGAAAATTATAATGTTAATTCTTATACTACTATATTTTGGATTTTATCTGTTGTAGGATCTGAAATTATTATAATATATGATTACAAATCTTCTTTTAAGTGGATATATTTATCAATAGGTATTATTGGAAGTGGGTTGTTCGCCCTTTTTCTCAATGCAAGGGTTTTTTTAATCTATCATTGTTTAATGATTATTGTAGTATCTTTGTTCAAGACAAAACAATTTTTTAAGAATAAATATTTCATAATTGTTGTGTTATTTATCATTTTAGTTTTATTATTTTTGATATATTCTGCTGGTAATAGAGATTATGATTCTTTTGGATATTTCTTTACTGAATCACAATTTTCATGGGGTTTGCATACTATATTTGAGTATTTTTTAAGTTCATTTAATTATTCTCTAAAAATTGCAGAAACACCTTTTTATTTTGGCGTTGGTAATTTTTCCATGAGTGGAACAACTTTGTTAAATATACGATTGTTATTCAGGTATAGAACAACAGACTCAGGCGGAGTTGTTGCTTATAATAATTTAGGTTTTTTTGGACATATAAATAGTGCTGTTGGATTGTTTTATCCATTTTTTATTATAATATTCTCTTTAATTATAACTTTGAGTTGGAATAGTATATTAAAGCTTAGAGTCTTTGGTCTTATGACATATCCAATTGTAATGATCTATTTGTTGGAATCATATCGATTTTGCTTTTTTTTCCTTGAGCTTGGAATTACGTTGTTTGTACTTACCTCATTAATATCACTATTTTTGCCAGAAACCTTGGAGTTTAAATAAATGAAAAGAATTATATATATATCATCTTACTCTATAATTGATAATAACCAAATTGGAATTATAACAAAATTATTGGCTCAATGTAATCAACTGAGCAGATATTATGCCGTTACACTTTTGCTTATTGGTGACAACCCTCCGGTTTTGTGTAATAACCATATGTTTATAAAAGCTCAGGAGAATATTAAAATTGACTTTATTTATGTAAAACGCGAAGCAGATTCTCTAAAAAAAATTAGAGAAAGATATAGGAAAGCCACTAAACTTTTGAAATATTTAGAGATGCAAAAGTTTGATTTTATTTATATGAGGTATTCCCTTGCTGATCCCTTTTTTTTACAAATATACAAAAAATATGGGAACAAAATGATTACAGAGCATCAAACAAAAGAAGTTCATGAACTATTTAAAAATGGCCATTACATATATGCAATTATTGAATTATTTTTTGGAAGTGTTTTATTAAGCAAAGTAAGCGGCATCGTAGCATGTACAAATGAAATTCTTGAGTATGAGCTGAATAGAGCACTAGTTCATAAAAATTCACTTGTTAATGGTAATGGAATTAATGTAGAAAGTGTAAAGCTTAAAAAAAATATTTTTGTTGAGAAGAATCAAATTGATATTGTTTGCATAGCTTCGTTTGCTTATTGGCATGGTATTGATCGATTGATTAATGGAATTCATGAATATAATGGAAGAAAAAAAATTGTTTTGCATTTAATAGGTGGAGGAGATGGTATTGCTGATATTCAAGCAAATATTAACCAAGATAATTGTTCAATAAAAATTTATGGATATAAAAATTCTCAAGAGATTGATGAAATATTTGATAGATTTGACCTAGCTATTTGCAGTTTAGGAATTCACAGAAAGGGTTTGTTAGAAACTTCAGAACTGAAAGCTAGAGAATATTGTGCTAGAGGAATTCCCTTTATTACAAGTTCTCCAGATGCTGATTTTCCAAGAGATTTCAGTTACATTTTAAAATTTCAATCAAATGAGGATCCTATCGATATAAACCGTATAATAGATTTCTATGCAAACTTAAAAGCAGATACTTACTCATCTTCGACTCTAAGGAAATATGCTCTAGAAAATTTGGACTGGAAAATAAAAATAGAAAAGCTTTCAGTATTTATTAATAATACTTTTAGCTCAATTTAACGTAAGAGACTATTACGGCAGTGAAACGGCGCTCGTTGTCTTAGACTCTCTTGACTTCAAGAGAAGCCAACTTGGCCTTATTATAGACTGCTGATTGCAAGACCACTTGTCTTAGATAGATGTAACCATGTGCTAATGGTGGGCATGGCTATTAAATGTCAACTTCCTCAAAAAGTACCACTCAAACTTGATTTATAGCTGAAACACCCATAATTATCCTTTTAGAAACTTCATGGTTTCAGTATAAGACTTGCCGCTTTTGGTGAAAGCCTCCAGCATTTCTTTTCTCAATAGCTCATCCTTCTTGGCCATGAGATTCTCAAGGACAGCCAATGCCGAATCGTATCGTTTCTTAACCCTAACAACTGTAACCTTAGCCTTTGTACTCTTTGTATCAATTGGTGATTGCTCCAGCAAAACTACATAGGCAAATCCTATAAAAAATGCATAGGTGTTTCCTACCAAAACTACAAAACGGAAGAAGAAAGATGTGTTGTCATCTGTGAGGCGTTTGGATTAGATGTTCCGGAGGATTGCAATATTGGTTACAAGTCAAAAAAACATGTTGTAAAGAAGAAAAGAGGCAGACTTCCAAAGGCTCAAAGTGGGAAGCCAAAGAGTTCTTAGTAGAAACAATTAAAAATTAACGATATATAAGCACATGAGGTATTTTTGCTGTTAATGCAATATAAAACTGGCAGTATTTCTTTATTTTTAAAAAAAATTACTACCAGTCTCTACTAGAGAATAAAGTTGTCGTTAGAGTTTATCGTTGTGAAATATAGATAAATAGGAGTCTTGGTATATAATGGAAAAATGTATTTTTTTGGATATGATTAGAAACAAAGCGCTTAAGGTAGGCGTCATCGGTCTGGGCTATGTCGGCCTGCCTTTGGCTGTTGAAAAAGCCAAGGCAGGCTTCAGAACCACCGGTTTTGATATCCAGGCTGAGAAGGTCGATATGGTCAATGCCGGGCACAACTACATCGGTGATGTGGTGCAGGAAGACCTTGCTTCCTTGGTTTCCTCAGGGATGCTCCGTGCTACCTCTGACTTTTCTTTTGTCAAGGATTGTGGCTTCATTGCAATCTGTGTTCCTACTCCCCTTGATATATACCAGCAACCAGATATCTCCTATGTACGGTCTTCTGTTATGAAAATTGCAAAATACTTGCAGAAAGGATCCATTGTAGTCCTAGAGTCAACCACATACCCAGGTACTACAGAAGAGTTGGTAAAGCCTTTGCTTGAGCAAGGATCAGGTCTGGTTTGCGGTGAAGACTTCTATCTAGGGTTCTCTCCTGAGCGAGTGGATCCAGGTAATCTCATCTACAAGACTAAGAACACCCCCAAGGTTGTTGGTGGGATTGGAAAGGATGCAACTGAGGTCATAGCTGCAATGTATCGAGCTGTTCTTTCCAGTGATGTAACCGAAGTCTCAAGCCCAGCTGTTGCGGAGATGGAGAAAATCCTTGAGAACACCTATAGGAATGTGAATATAGGTTTAGTCAATGAACTAGCAAAGCTTTGTCATGAAATGGGTATCAGCATCTGGGAAGTCATTGATGCTGCTAAGACCAAGCCCTATGGATTCCAAGCTTTCTATCCAGGCCCAGGCTTAGGAGGCCATTGTATTCCCTTGGATCCTTATTATCTCTCCTGGAAGGCTCGTGAGTATAGCTTTCACACCTCCATGATTGAAAGCTCCATGATGATTAACGACACCATGCCTGTGTATACGGTAGAACGTGCATCGAAGATTCTTAACAGAGCAAAGAAAGCTCTCAATGGCTCCAAGGTCCTTGTCCTAGGAGTAGCCTACAAACAGGACATTGAGGACTATCGTGAAAGTCCTGCTTTGAAGGTTATTGAAGAGCTTGATAAGTTAGATGCTGTTGTTGAATACTACGACCCTTGGGTTGCCCAGTATAAGTTTAAAGGCGAAACAAGGAAAGGTTTGATGGAACTGACAGCAGAGAAGCTAGAGGAGACTGACTTGGTCATCATTACCACAGCACACAGCAATGTGGACTATGCCTTTGTACAGAAGCATGCCAAGGCTATCTTTGATGCAAAGAATGTCATGAAGCACATTGTGCCGCGTGATAATATTGAGGTTTTATAAGACATGGTGAAATACGCACTAATTGGTTGCGGAAGAATTGCAACAAATCATATTAAGGCTGCCTTGAACAACAGGCTTGAGATAGTAGCCGTCTGTGATCTAGAAGAAAGCCACATGCAATCCCTTTTAGCTAAGCACAGCTTGGAGAATGATGGTTCTATCAAGCATTTTATGGACTACCGCCTGATGCTTGCTGAGACAAAGCCTGAACTGGTCAGCATAGCGACTGAAAGTGGGTCACATGCAAAGATAGCCCTTACCTGCATTGATGCGGGTATCCATGTAATCATCGAGAAGCCCATGGCCATGTGCATGGATGATGCCGATGAGATTATCCGTCGCTCTGAAGCCAAAGGGGTAAAGGTCTCGGCTTGTCATCAGAACCGATTCAATGTTGCAGTACAAGAATTGCGAAGGGCTATTGAGCAGGACAGGTTTGGAAAGCTTAGCCATGGGTCCATTCATGTGAGATGGAACAGGAACGAAGGATATTATACACAAGCTCCTTGGAGAGGTACCTGGGCCCAGGACGGGGGTGCCTTAATGAACCAATGCCTTCATGGAATTGATCTGCTTAGGTGGATGCTTGGTGATGAAGTCGAGGAAGTATACGGTCAGACTCGACAGCAGTTTCATGACTACCTTGAGGCGGAGGATATAGGGATGGCTGTGGTGAAGTTCAAAAATGGTGCTCTTGGTACCATTGAGGGGACCACAAACGTGTACCCGAAGAACCTTGAGGAAACGCTGTATGTGTTCGGCCAGCATGGGACTGTCAAGCTTGGCGGCACAAGCACCAACAACATTGATGTCTGGGATTTTTCTGATGAGAGTGAGGAAGACCTAAAGAACAAGGGGTTGGTGGAAGCTACCAGCAACGTCTATGGGAATGGCCACACCAGCCTTTTTGCTGATGTCGTTGATGCCATCAAGACAGACAGGGCCCCTTATGTGGATGCTCATGCAGGAAGACAGGCATTGGAACTGGTCCTGGCAATCTACAAGAGCCAGAAGACAGGATTGCCTGTAAAGTTGCCTCTAGAAGATTTTTCCAGTACTGACATGAAAGGAGAATTCTAGAATGGAAAAGAACAATTCCTCCTTCTATGTACACCCGTCATCTTTTGTTGATGACAATGTCATCATAGGTGAAGGTACCAAGGTCTGGCACTTTTGCCATATACAGAAAGGTGCCAGCATAGGAAAGAACTGTTCCCTCGGGCAGAACGTGAACATCAGCAACAATGTCATAGTTGGTGATGGCTGTAAGATACAGAACAATGTCTCCTTGTATGAAGGTGTTGTATTGGAAGACCACGTATTCTGTGGTCCTTCCTGTGTATTCACCAATGACCTGACTCCCCGGGCTAAGTATCCTAAAGGGCCTGCAGGGTATAGAAAGACTCTTGTAAAAGAAGGCGCCTCAATTGGAGCCAATGCAACTATAGTCTGTGGTGTGTCCATTGGAAGATGGGCCCTCATCGGCAGTGGTGCTGTGGTCACCAAGGATGTATCCGACCATGCCCTGATGGTGGGCGTGCCTGCAATTCAGAAGGGATGGGCGTGTGAGTGTGGCTCAGTGCTTGATGAGAGCCTCAAGTGTAAGGCTTGTGATCGCACGTATGAAAGAAGTGATTCATGTATTCAGGAAAACATATAAGGATTATTACTATGGAATTCAGGGATTTGAAGCAACAGTACCAGGTACTGAAAGATAAGATGGACAAGGCAGTTCTGGAAGTCATGACTGACTGTAACTTTATCAGTGGCAGACAGGTAAAAGAACTCGAGAAACAGCTTGCAGAGTATGTTGGTATTAAGCATTGTGTCACCTGTGCAAATGGCACTGATGCTCTCACCATGATGCTGATGGCTTGGGGTATAGGCCCTGGCGATGCCGTTTTTGTCCCTGATTTCACCTTCTTTGCATCTGGAGAAGTGGTTTCCTTTGAAGGTGCCACCCCTGTCTTTGTTGATGTTGACCCTGATACATTCAATATGGATTTCAAGAGCCTGGAGAAGGCTATACTGGCAGTCAAAAAAGAAGGAAAGCTTGTTCCCAGGGTTGTTATCCCTGTGGATCTCTTCGGTCTTTGTGCCGACTATGACGCTATTACAGGGATTGCCCATAAATATGGGGTGAAGGTGCTGGAAGATGGAGCCCAAGGTTTTGGTGGTCTGTACAAGGGCAAGAGAGCCTGTTCTTTTGGTGATGCTGCTACCACCTCTTTCTTTCCTGCTAAGCCCCTAGGCTGTTATGGTGATGGGGGAGCAATCTTCACCAACGATGATAAGACAGCAGACTACTTGCGATCCATTGCCGTACACGGCAAGGGTTCCTTCAAGTATGACAACATAAGGATTGGATGGAACTCCCGCCTTGATACCATCCAGGCAGCAGTTCTCCTAGTCAAATTTGACGCAATGAAGGAATATGAGTTGGAAGACATCAACAGGGTAGCTTTCTGGTATACCGAAGCTTTGAAGGATGTATGTAAGACTCCAGTAGTTCCTGAAGGATATTATTCAAGTTGGGCTCAGTACACTATCCAGTTGGAATCCGAAGAACAAAGAAACCAGATTCAAGCTTCACTCAAGGAAAAAAATATCCCCACAATGGTCTATTATCCCAAGCCAATGCATGAGCAGACAGCTTTCAAGGGTCTACATAGGTATGTAGAGTGTCCGGTAACAGAAAAGCTCTGTAAGACAGTGCTGGCATTGCCGCTTGATCCCTATAAGACACGAGAAGATGTTGGGACTGTTTCACAACTGAGTATTTAGGTATTGGGTATTAATGGTAAGCTATAGTCCCGAGCAATTCCGTAGTATAGTCATATATAGACAATGAGCAATTCCTACCCTTGCTTAGAGGGTAGGACTAAACGACCTGGATTCCGCCCCAAGTTGTAACATGTTTACATATAATTACCCTAAATAGCTATTCTAAGGCTAAATTCAATCTGAGTTTTGCAACGATTTTTAGTACTAAACCCATATTTTTCGAATAAAACCATACCGGATATGGGTTTTGAAGGAAAATCATTTGTTATCTTCATTGCTCTGACTATCTTGACCAGGTTGAAAAAATAAGCTGGCAGAAAAAAGAAAGGGTAATAAGACCCTCTCAAGGCTGAAGACCTATTCTCAGCTCTTGATGGGGATGAGCATGCTTTCAAAGGAAAATATAAGCTGATCTACAGCACACCATCAACACTTCAGAGAGAAACAATCACTGAATTCGAGTTTGATTGGCCTGTCTAAGCTGACCATGTTACAACTTGGGGCGGAATCCGGGTAAACGGGATACATTTATTGTTTAGAGTATTTCGTGAAAGAAGCTAATGGGTTCAGGACTCTTTATCTTATGGAAATCTGAACTGCTTTAGTAATGATATAACATATTTAATCAAGATTGTGGAGGTATGTGCATGAAAATTCTCAGAACTGGTGGCGTGAATCCAAACACTTCTAGGTTTTTGGATTTACTTGAAAATGAGCATATTACAAATATAGATTTTGCCATTCTTGAGCAAGAGTTACCATATTTTGAAGATTTAAAATTTGTCGCTAAATACTACAATAAAGAACACCTTTTAAAAAAGATCAATATCATTCCAATTCATCAGTCTAAAATTCAGAAATTTATGGTGCGGGTCGGGAGGATGCTCCATAGTAGGATACTCATTGCACTAAATTATATTGATTTCTTACCCCTTAAATGTATTGATTATGATTTTATCTGGCTTGGGGATAACGATTTCGATGGGTCGAATCACATCTTTATTGCAGTAAAGTATTTTTTTAAAAAATCAATTATTATTAGAAGCTATAAAGAAACCAGATTTATCCAAAAGTGGGATGAAGGTATAATGTTGAAAGAAAGTAGTGTTCTGATATTTCCCCATGATAGATATATTCCTTTTTTTCAAAAATTATATAATATGGAGTTACAATCCTATGTTATTGCTGATTTGGATTGGCGCTATTCCAAGCTTATTGAATGGGTTCAGTCTCAGAATGTGGAGAAGCTGTCAGAATCTGATAAGCAGCCACATGTATGCATTCTTACTGGGAGAGCATTAAGTGATCCTTCAGAAGAGAGGTCTGGTCATCGCTATTATTTTATACCCTTGATAAACGAGCTTATAAAGCATGGTATCGTAGTCCACCTCCACGCAAAGCATATACATCCAAGCAATAGTGAAAATGCGTACCTAGAGATACAAAAAGGAACTGGCATGTTGCATGTTGAAAAAGCTCTCAACTTACAGCCTGGTTCAGAGGATTATTTATGTTTGAAAGCGTATGATGCAGGAATATTACATCCTTCTACTCCAATAGATGATATTAAATTAGCAGAATTTCAAAAGATTAATATCCCTAACAGAATTTATGAATATTTCTTAGCTGGGGTATTACCTTTGAGTGAAAGGAATTCGACTCCTGCTGCTGAAAAATTAATACAAGATAATGAATTTGGTATTATTTATGATTCTTATCAGGACCTTTATGAGAAATTAATTATGGAAATTAATGACCCAGACAAGAAAAAGGTCCCACTGAATAATAATTCGTTCCTAGATTTTTCTCATGAACTCATTGATGCATACAAAACTGTTAGAGAGGTAAACAATGAAAAATAAAGAAATTTTAATTGTAGGAGCTGGATTTGCTGGAGCTACTTGCGCTCAAATATTTGCAGAATCCGGATTTCATGTGAGAGTAATTGAGAAGCACCAACATGTAGGCGGACATTGTTATGATGAAGTAAATGAATTGGGTATCAATATTCATACCTATGGACCGCATATTTTCCATACAAAGAGGCATGATATCTGGGAGTATGTTAATAGATTTTCAGAATTCATCTATTATCAACATAGGGTCCTAAGTTATGCAGAGGGACAACTTCTCCCATTTCCTATAAACAGGGATACCTTATGCAGAGTATTTGGTGTCGATATTCCAACGTATAAGGTTTCTGAGTTTTTACAAGACTTGGTGAAAAAGGACTTTGTTGCTGATCCTAAAAATTTTAGAGATGCTGTGGTTTCTCAGGTTGGGATTACTCTCTATGAAATGTTTTTTGAAAAATATACGATGAAGCAATGGGAATGTGACCCTGCAGAACTATCTGTAGAAGTTGCAAAGAGAATTCCTGTCAGAGAGAATCGCGATGACAGATATTTTTCAGACCAGTATCAAGGTATTCCTACCCATGGTTATTCAAAGCTAATAGCTTCTATGCTTGATCACCCCAACATAGTTATAGACCTTGGTATAGATTACTTTTCACTTAAGGAACAAGAAAAATATCGTCTTATCGTATATACTGGAGAGCTTGATCAGTTTTTTGATTATTCAGAAGGGAACCTGCAATATAGATCATTGAAACTAGTCTTTAAAAATTTTGATCAAGAATTTTACCAACAAGTGGCTACGGTAAATTATCCAAATGATTATGACTGGACACGAATTACAGAGTTTAAGCATTTCTTAGGGGAGCATTCTGTAAAAACTACTGTTTGTTTCGAGTACCCTTGCAAAGAAGGAGAGCCTTATTATATTGTTTCCAACAAACAGAACCTTGAGCTTCGCGAAAAATACATGAAGAAGGTAAAGCACTTGGAAGATTCTGGTTCCCATCTCTTTATAGGTAGGCTTGCTGAATATACCTATTACAATATGGACCAAGTCATTGCCCAAGCTATAGAAAAGTCAAGGGTTTGGATTATTAATAATTCATGATTGCTTACATATCAAGGATTAATCTGATTGAAAACTAGCATAAAAAAGAATATTATATTTAATCTTTTTTACCAGATTGTAAACCTGGGTTTTCCGTTAATAACTGTTCCCTATATTTCTCGAATTTTAGGGGTGAGTGGTATAGGAGTAAATGCGTTTACTTTATCCATCACCCAATATTTTATAATCTTTGGTTCACTAGGTCTGTCATTGTACGGTACAAGACAAATTGCTTACACGAGAGATTCTCAAAGTAGGATGTCTGAGACTTTCTGGTCAATTCTTCTAATCAGATTTATATGTTTGGCTATTTCTTTTGCTTTATATTTTTTGCTTGTTATGAGGATAGAAGAGAATAGAGTAATTTTTCTTGTACAGAGTGTTATGATTATAGCAACTATGTTTGATATTTCATGGCTGTATTTTGGGCTTGAGTCAATTTGCTTGGTTCTTGTGCGCAATCTCTTTTTTAAGGCTTTGGGGGTAGTTGGGGTTTTCCTTTTGATCAAAGGGCCAGAAGACTTGCTTCTTTATGTCTCACTTAATGCTGGAATTGTCCTATTTGGGAATCTTATCTTGTTTATTGGCTTGCCAAAAATTATCCATAAGGCAACCCTTAGTTTCAAAGAAATTCTCTCCCATACAATTTCCTCTCTAAAATTATTTGCTCCCCAGATTGCTTCACAAGTATATCTAATTCTTGATAAGACAATGATCGGGTTGTTTTCTGATATTGATGAAGTTGCTTTCTATCACCAACCTGAAAAATTAATAAAAACCATATTGGCACTGGTTACTTCTATTAGTATTGTCATGTTGCCTCGAATGAGTAATCTCTTTATGAAAGGTGATTACGAGAAGATGAAGGGGTATCTCAATAGAACTTTGATCCGATCAGCTTTTATTACGATTCCCATGAGTTTTGGAATTGCTTCTATTGGCAGAGAGTTCTTACCTCTTTTCTTAGGTCCTGGATATGGCCGAGCAGAACCTGTATTACTGATTCTCTCCAGCATTATATTTATTATTTCTGTGAGCAATGTTACAGGAACTCAATATTTGTTGCCATCGAATAGAACAAAGGAATTTACCAGTTCAATCGTTTTGGGGGCGATTATTAACTTCACCATAAATTTGATACTCATCCCTAAATATGGAGCACTAGGTGCAGCTTTTGGTACTGTTGTTGCTGAAGCATTTGTAACTGGCTATCAGCTGTATTGTGTCCGTAGTGAAATCTTTTTCAAAGGATATCTCTCTGAACTAATGCAATACGTTCTTTCCTCTCTTGGTATGGTATTTGTTATTCAATTGATTAGAAATTCATTGGGTATAGGATTATTATCAATTGTATACAAAATTACTTTGGGTATTTTTATTTATATAATATTATTGTCATTCGTAAGGAACAAAACTTGGTTATCAATAATTAGAAATTGTAAGAATCATTTTCTTCGCCGTAATAATAAACTATAGCTCCCATCCCATTTTCGTATATCGGTATATCGGTACCAGGAGGAACTTCCACATTTTCCCCAAAAAGAGGACTTTTAGGGTATTGAGAGCGTGATTTGACGATTTAAGGTACCAGGAAGGATTTCCACATAATCCACACCCATGAGTAGTTTGTGACTTCGATAATAGTGATTGCTGAAGAAGCTGATGCCCCGGTATGAACCGGGGACTCAGGAAGAACTTCCACATATTCCACAGACACGAAAATCAAGATACTAAGTAGTAATGGATATACTTCCGAACGGAAATTGAAAGCGGATGTATATGATTTGCTAAAAAAGAATCCTGGTTTGATTGCACCACTAAAACTACATAGGCAAATCCTATGAAAAATGCATAGGTATTTCCTACCAAAACTACAAAACGGAAGAGGAAAGATGTGAACCTCTCCTCTTCCTGAATTATTATCGGTACCGGGAAGAACTTCCACATTTTCCACAAATACCACCAAAACAGAGTACTGAGAGCGTGATTTGACGATTCGAGGTACCAGGTTGGAAATCCACAAAAACCACATCAGCATAAAACCTTCCACCTTCCCTTAGGTCTCTTACTTCTCGATCCTTCAATTGTCTCGATTACTATAGAACGTGAATTTTTAATTGTTTCTACTAAGAACTCATCACCTTCTTATTTTGAGCCTTGGGAGGCCTGCCCCTCTTCTTCTTTTCGACATGTTTCTTAGACTTGTAACCAGTGTCGCATCCCTTCGGGACAGCAAACCCAAACGCCTCACAAATGACAAGCTGGTTCCCTACAAATGGGGTGATGAACTTCGCCTTGTGGTTGTGCTCGATGCAACGTATCGAGCGCATCTCATCAAGGATTTCGAGGGTGGTAGTGACCTTCTCGCACAAGCCTGTGCTTTTCCAGATGTGCTTTGTGTATGAACTCAGGATAAGACCGACAAAGGCAATGAGCTGCCTGCCTTCATAGCCTTCCTCCGACCAGGTACGGTTGCGGTCGCTCAGCATCTGGGTCTTCATCTGGTTGAAATACTTCTCTTGCTCATCACGGAGCTTGTAGAGCCGCAATATGGCCTGGGCATCACCGGCTACCTTGAAGGTGACGATGGCGAAGTAACCTGAAAAGCGTATCGCCTTGCTCACCTTGGCACTGTTCAGTGCATATCCGGTCAGCATCTTGGTATCCTTATCTATGATTACATCATAGTAGGGGACCTCAGATTTGAACGCCTTCTCATCCTTGACGATGAGGGCATCACCAAGGGCTTGTGCCAGGTCCAGACGTTGCACTATAACATCAGACTCGACCTGGATGCATTCGCGGCTTCTTCTCACCGGGTCCAGGTACAGGTTCAGCTTCAGGCCCTTGGTGGGCTTGACGGTACCATGTATGGAGACCATGTCGTATTGCACGTCACACTGGTAGTAGTAGAGCTCCGTCTCAAGGTCGAGCTCCATGCAGTCGGGCCTCAGGCCCGTCTCCATCACACCGAGGGAATCGATCACAGAAGAGACGAACTTCTGTGATGTCTTGGTGCACATGATCAGGGGCCTGCCCTTGAGGATATATGTCTCCAGCGTCTCTATCGTCTCATATCCCCTGTCCGTTATCACAGGGATGTCTTTGAATCCTGCATCCTCAAGGTCCCTGTATATCATGGCAAGGGTGCGTGCATCGGTCATGTTGCCGGGGAAAGACCTATAGTAGACAGGCATATGGGTCCTGAGGCTGTAGACAACGACCTCGTTGGTCTGGCGTAGCTTCACCCCCTCCTTGTTCTTACCCCACTTGATATAGGCAAGGCAGTCGCCGTATGAGCTCTTGCTGGTGGAGTCTATGGCTACAATATCATCGTCATCGAGCCTGGCTATCCTCCTGCGTATTATCGGTACCGGGAAGAACTTCCACATTTTCCTCTAAAATCGTCTTTTAGGGCACTGAGAGCGTGATTTTACGATTACAGGTACCGGGTAGGAACTCCACAAAAACCACACATGTTAGCAGCTTGTGACTTCGACAATAGTGATTGCTGAAGAAGTAGATGCCCCGGTATGAACCGGGAGCTCGGGTAGGAAATCCTCAAGATGTTAGGTTGATAGCCTGAAATCTGCGCATTTTTATTACCTTCACTCTCTGAAAGGGTAGCCACGCATTGGCCACCTCCCCCTGCGTACCGTAGAGTAGCAGGACTAGGGGAGGTGACTAGCCAACAGAGGCGTAGGGGAAGACTTTCCCCTCTCTACATCCTCCTCAATCTCTCCCTCTATCAAAAAGAGCTTTTAGTTTCCCCCCTCCCTAACAGGTACCGACTAGGAAATCCAAATAACACACACAGTCGTTCCCATGAAACTCTTTTTAAAGGGGACACCCCCTTCTTTTTATTTGTATCTATGATATCAATATTGATAACAATATAAGATTGAACGTGAATGATTAAATACCATGATGCTTCTTTGAAGCAAAACACCTCCCTTTAGCTCTTGCTTTGTATAAAGAGGAGCTCAAAGCAATGGCAACAGTGATCAGAAGTCTGGGTATCAATGGCATCAGTGGATATCCCCTTGGAGTAGAGGTAGCGATTATAGCCGGACTGCAAGTGACCAACATTGTCGGCCTTGGAGATATTGCAGTCAAAGAGGCAAAGGATCGAATGGAGGCGTGTACCGAGGAACTCGGATATGCCTATCCTTCAAAGAAGGTCGTAGTCAATCTCAGCCCTAGTGACATCCGTAAAAGGGGAGCCTATCTTGATCTGCCCATGCTTGTAGGCCTGCTGATTGAATCGGGGCAAGTAAGGCCGAGGATTGAGACATGGCAGGATATTGCCTTCGTTGGAGGAATCAGCACCACCGGCTCTCTCGTCGAGTTCGATGGAATACTGCCCATGGCAATACAGGCCCGTAAGCTAGGCTGGCATCGTATGGTTGTTCCCCTCTCTTGTGCCGATGAAGCCTCCTTGGTTACTGGTCTCGATGTCATTGCCTGTCAAACAGTCACACAAGTCATTGCATACCTCGAAGAGCGGCTTCACCTCACAAGCCACCAACGCGAACAAGACCCTAAGCAAGGCGAGAAGCACAGTAAGGACGGTGATTACTCTGATGTAGTAGGGCATGAGGAAATTCTTCCATACCTTGCAGCTGCGGTTGCAGGGAACCACAACCTCCTTCTGGTAGGAATCCCTGGTTGTGGCAAATCCCTAATGGCCCGATTGCTGCCTACCATCCTCCCCCCTATGAGCGAGCATGAAATATTGGAAGTCTCCTCGATATACAGCATTGCCGGGGAACTGGACGGCCATGAGCTCAAGAATACCCGTCCTTTTCGTTCTCCCCATTACAATATGTCCTCTCATGCTCTCATTGGAGGAGGTCCCCATGCGAAGCCTGGGGAAGTGACTCTTGCCCATCGTGGAGTCCTATTTCTTGATGAACTGCCCGAGTTTGGCAGGAAGACCCTCGAATCACTACGGTTACCCCTTGAGGACCGAAAGGTGACCATCAGCCGTGTAAACCAGACCACCTAAAACAGCTAACAAATACCCGGCAGACTTCATGCTACTTGCAGCCATGAACCCCTGTCCCTGCGGGTACGCAGGGACAAGTCGTTGTGAGTGCACTCCCTACACAATCCGTACCTATCGGCAACGAATATCCGGTCCCATCCTAGACCGCATCGACATGCAGAAGTATGTGGGAAGGGTAGAGTTCACTGACGGTCACCTCATGAGTGGATCGATCAGTTCAGAGACACTCAGAAACACCGTAATGCTTGCGCGTAAGCGCCAGCTTTACCGATTTCGTAAAGGCGGGGAGGCCATTTCTACCAACTCGGAGATGAACAGTTCCCACCTTCGCCGATATTGCGTCCTCGATGATGATTGTGCATCCCTCCTACAAAGGACCTATGAACGTGACCAACTCTCAGTACGGGCACGGTACAAGACCATCAAGCTTGCCAGGACCTTTGCCGATATAGATGGCAGTGATGACATTCAGCGTCCTCATCTCCTACAGGCGCTCTTCTCCCGTGACCTTGAAAGGGAGATGCATCATGGAGCATGAGGTCTATTGGGTCTGGCTGAACGAGCTTCGGGGCCTCCCCCTAAAAGCAAAACGGAAGCTCCTGGAAACCCTCGGCAACCCTAGGGATATATATCACGCAAGCTTGGATACCATCACAAACATATTGGCAACAGGCTCACTTCACGCTTCTTCTGTTGCCGAGGGCTCTAAGGAATCAGCATACGCTTCTGTTTGGTCTGAACGAAGTTTGGAAGTAGCCGAATCGATACTCGCCAACCACAACAAACATGCCATTCATCTTTTGACTCCTCATGATGAGCACTATAGGCATATCTATACCTCCGATCAAAAGACTCCCCTCGTTTTGTACTATCGTGGAAAGCTGTCCCACCCTGATACTCCTATAGTCGGAGTAGTAGGATCACGCTCATGTACCTCCTATGGCGAGCTGGTGACCAAAACTGCAGTTGCAGACCTGGTAGGGCAGGGGAACATCATAGCCTCAGGACTATCCTTCGGCATTGATGCCCTTGCTCACAAGACCACACTGCAATCACAAGGGGTCACCTACGCCTTTGTCCCTTCTGGACTACACAAAGCCCAACCAGCATCACATACAGTGCTTATGGAGCAGATAGCAGACACAGGGGCTGTGATCACCCCGTATCCTTTTGGGAAAGAGGCCTTACCCTTCCGCTTCATAGGAAGAAACAGCGTACTCGCCTCCTGGTGTGATACCCTTCTTGTCATAGAAGCACGCACCAAGAGTGGAAGCATGAATACCGCACGAAGTGCACTGAAAAAGGGAAAACGAGTGCTTGCTGTTCCAAACAGCCTTATGATACCAAGCAGCTCAGGAACCAACCAGTTATTGGCTGAAGGTGCCCACGTATATCTCAACGACCGACTGCAGGGGTGTGACCATACACCCTTGCAGCCGGTCATTGAATCTTCGTCTTCTTTTTCTTTTTCTCATCATGATGAAGAGATAATCATCAAGCTCCTGCGTAGTCAGGGCCTCACCACAGCTGAAATTAAGGTATCTGTTCCTGACAGCAGTCTCTCTGTCATGGAGTGCCTTACCAATATGGAATTAGCCGACAAGATTGTTTTTCGTTCTGATGGCAGATGGCACCTGGTTGGAGGGCTTTAGATACTATGCCAAGACGAAAAAGGAACGATGAGCCCAATACCATCCACCACGTTATCCAAAGGGGTAACAACCGAAACTACATCTATGAAACTACCCAGGACAAACGGGAGTTCCTATCAATTCTTTCGACTGCAATAGCCACCTATGATGCACTCCTTTTGCAGTATGTCCTCATGGATAACCACTACCACCTGCTTATCAGGTTGGGAGACCAACCATTGTCAACCATCATCTGGTTTTTGAACCGGAACTACAGCGTGTACTACAACAAGCGGTACAACCGTACAGGTACGATCTATGGAGACAGATACAAGAGCTATATCGTGACAGAGAGCCAAAAGTTCTTCAGCACCGTCCGCTATATCGTCAGAAATCCAGTAAAGGCAGGACTGTCCTCCACTCCAGCAGAGTATCTCTGGAGTGGTCATGCTTCTGTTTTTACCCATCAACCCTGCATCATAGACAAAGCAGCCTTGCTTGCGTACTTCTCACCTGATGTCGACCTGGCACTGAAGCGCTACAAGGAATGCACTGAGCACGAGACATGGACAGCACAAGTCGGCTTTGCCACCATCATCGATCATAAGAAGGAGACCTCTGAACGCCTTAGTTTCCTCCTTGATCGGCTCCTATCAGACCGAGACCTTGCAACTCATCGGAACATGATAGTATCAGGAGCAAAATCACCTCTCTCTCGTGAACTAAGGAATTCCTTCACCCATCAAGCCATTGCCGATGGCCATGGATTGAAGGAAATTGCTGCATTTCTACATCTTAGCCACGAGACAGTACGGCGGATTGGCAAACAAGTCTCAAGATAACGTATTGCTGACCGATAGTGGTGTGGTCTATCAGAGCTGTGTGTTTGATGCCCCGATATGAACCGGGGGCTCGGGTAGGAAATCCTCAAGGTGTTAGGTTGATAGCCTGAAATCTGTGCATTTTTATTATCTTCACTCTCTGAAAGGGTAGCTCCACATCGGCCACCTCCCTCTACGTACTGTAGGGCAGCAGGACTAAGGGAGGTGACTAGCCAACAGAGGCGAAGGGGAAGACTTTCCCCTCAAACCTCCTCTATATACACTAATACCTTTCTACACCCTTATTTTCTCAAGTAGTAGCAGTGTGTATTGCTCTCATTACCTATCATAGTAAGCGTCTCACTCTTCCCATCCTTACTAGCTGAGTAGAGAATCTTCACAGCAAACACCGTATTACCTGACTGGATGACAAATCCATACCCCTCCCTATACACAAGTTCAACATACGTCGGAGGGTAACCCTGAAGATACATCGCCGTAGCGGCAGACTCATGATCCCCATCTTTCCCCTCTATCACAAACTTCAGCACCGGCAGGCCCTGCATCTCAGTGAGAGCTGTTACACCCATAGCCGTATCAAGTTCCCACGTCGAGTTGTATAACCGGTCAAAGGTGACCCCTGCCTCCTCTGGTGTAGGGGGAGTGATAGGCTGGTAGCTACATCCATAACAACTGAAAGCCAGGATGAACACCAATACCGTAGAGCTCACACTGAGCATGGCGACATGCGCCTTGCTCAGTATCAGCTTCTTCTTGCTTGGTACAACCTTCTCTGATCCTTTTTTCTCATCTTTCTCTTTTTCAGCCGCTTTCTCTTCTTCTTGCATCACGGAGCTCCTTATAGGGTTTTGTAAGACAGTATCAAAGCAAAAACAGCTCTTGCATACTTACATAAGAAATCCATTTTGCAGACAGAAAGCATAAGACACTCTAAGCTCCTTCTCTTATTGCCAAAGGCTCCAAGAAACCAACCTACGCACCTCTATGGACAGAACCTCTCTTGGAAGTAGCAGATCACCCCTCACCAACCACACCAAACAAACAACTCATATTCTGAGCTCAAATGACGATCACCCTCGTCACCTCTATCCTCCCATCAATACTCCCCTGATCCTCTACTCTTATGGAAAGCTATCCCATCCAGACACTCCTGTAGTTGGAATCATCAGATCACACTCATACACCTCCTCTGCAGAGGTGAAGAGCAAAGCTTTCATGCTAGAGCCTATAGGAAAAGGTACCATCATTGCCTCAGGACTATCCTTCGGCATTGATGCCCTTGCTCATGCGACCATAGTGAAATAGTAGGGAACTACCAGGAAGTGACCTACGCATGTGTCTCCTGTGCCTTACATACAGCCTAACCAACATCCCATACAGCACGTATAGAACAGATAGCAGATACCAAAGCCGCCATCACCCCGTATGCCTTTGGCAAAGAAAGAAAAACAAGAAAAAGAAATAAAAAAACAAAAAAGAAAGAGAATAAAAAAACAAAGGAATACGGGAACAAGAAATACAAAGCCCTTGCTCCCTCTCTTCCTAGGCCTTCATAGGAAGAACAACTACCTCGCCTCCTAAAGCGATAGCCACCTGTCATTGAGGCACAGAACAAGCGTGGGACCATAGACACTACCCGAAGGACCCTATAGAAGGGAGAACGAGCTCTTACTGTCCTGCCTAGCCATCTGGAACCACATAGAACAGGGCCTGATCAGAAGGTATCTGAAGGAGCCCAAGCCTACTTCAATGACCGACTGCTCTTGCATCATCGTACAGAGGAAAAACCCTCTCTTGGATTCTCTCTCTCAGTAACGTGAAGAGGCCATCATCAAGACCCTCCCTACTGGTAGGATCACCACAGCTGAAATTAATCTGTTGGTACAGGACTGAGATCATTCTGTTATGGAGTGCCTCTCTGATGTGGCTCTTAAGGACAAGAGTATATTCCGCTCCGACAGCACGTGGCACTTGCTGTCGAAGACCTTTGCTTTAATACCAAGATGTAAAAGGGAAGATATCCCCCCAGACCATCCACCATGGTATCCAAAGGAGAGACGATCACACCAACATCTATGAAGATACCTGTGATAAGCAATAGCCTTTCTCGATCTGCTCAACTGCGATCACCACCTATGATGCAATCCTTCTTCAGTATCTGCTCATGGATACCCACCATCACGAGCGTATCAGATTGGGAAATGGACCAGTGTCACGCTTGAGCTGCTCTTAGATCTAGGTACAGCCTATATCCCAACCAATGAATACGATCATAGCGGAACCATCTATCAAGACAGGTATATACCCACTCTCCTCACTGACATCCGGATACTTTTCAGCACGATCCACTATAGGGTCAGTAACCCCATGAAAACAGGACTGTCCTCCACTCCAGCAGTCTCCTGCTGGAGTGGACATGCATCAGTTCTCAACTACGAGACCTTCATCATCAATTCCATCATCAAACCTATCATCTAATTTATGATCACCTCTATCATCAGATTTATGATCAAATAAAGATCCCCGTATGCATACTCTCCTTCAATGCCAGCTTGGCCTTGAAACGCTATACAGCATGTATTGAATTTGAAGGGTGGTCAGCACACATTGGTTTTGCTCTGATGATCGAAGTGAAGACCGGGCAAGCTGAACGTCTCTCTTCTTCTTTTGATAGATCTCTCTCAGAAAGGTATCTATCACCACATCAGAAGATGATCGTATCAGAGTTGTATCTCTCTTGCTCTTTTTTTGCTCTCTCTCATGAATTAAGAAATCTTCGTAGCCATCTTGCCAGTAGAGATGGGCTCTCCATACAGGATATCGCTCTATTCCCCTATCGTAGCCACAAGACAGTACAGAGGATTGAAGAGCTATCAGGCAGAGCATCTTCATCTAAACACTCTGCTATCACCACGCAAGAAGGTCAGTGCTGGCTTAAGCCAGCACTGGGGGTATTGCGTGTTCTGTTCTATCTTCTGTTCTCTGTTCTCTGTTCTCTGTTCTGTTTCTGGCCAGCTCTATCTCTATGTGGTTGGGCAGATAGAGCATGATGGCTTGCCTAGGGACTCCTTCATGGTTTTGTCCTGGTAGTGGATGATGGAGACAGAGGGCAGTTGATGCCTTATTTGGTTTGCTTTTTTGGGTTGTTTTTTAGAATGGACAGTGTGATCAAACATTGATTGGAACTTAAAGGAAATATACTATGCAAGATGTGAAGACCTTATTGGAAACAGCACTCAGCGAGACAGGGAACCTGAAGGAAGGGGAGACCTTCCTCGTCAAGGACCTGTTCAAAGGCTACCTATGGAACAGGATCCCCAGAGGGGACAGACTCCTGCTTGGCTCCATGTTCCTGAGCTATGTGGGTAGCAGTAAAGAGTGTCACATAGCTGTGATCAACAAGGGAGCATCAGGACAACAGATGTATCGGTACCAGGAAGCATTCCCACTCCTTCTCCACGAAACCCTAAAATAGGGTTTATCTGGAGAGGACAATTTGAAAGGGTAGTGCCACATTGGCCAGCTCTTCCTTGCATGAGTATGAAAGCAAGAAGAGAAGAGCTGATCAGCTAATAGGCGCGTAGGGAAAGACCTTCCCCTCAACCCCTCTCTAAGATCCCTCAAAAACTCCTATCAATCTATTACAAGGATGTCCCACAGAACATCATGACCTCGATTGTTGATGCTAACAGGACACGCAAGGACTTCATTGCAGATAGGATTCTGCTAAAGGCGGGTTTTACGTCAGACAATGCCTCTGGTATTGTAGTAGGAGTCTACCGCCTTACCATGAAGGCAGGTTCTGATACCTTCCGCCAAACCTCTATCCAGGGTGTGATGAAGCGTATCAAGGCAAAGGGTATACAGGTTGTTGTCTATGAACCTGCCCTTGTAGAAGACGAGTTCTTTGGGAGTAAGCTCATCAGGGAGCTGGGAGAGTTCAAAAAACTCTGCAGTGTTATCGTAACCAACAGGTATGCAGAAGAACTCAAAGACGTATGGGATAAGGTGTACACCAGAGACCTCTACAAGAGGGATTGATCATGGGGCTGAACAACAAGAATCACATTGAAAGCAAATCTGTAATACTGGTCACAGGAGCTGCAGGCTTCATAGGCTTCCATACCTCAAAGGCTCTTTTGGAACATGGTTGCATTGTCATCGGGTATGACAACTGCAACGACTAGTACGACGTATCATTGAAAGAGGGCAGGCTTGAAGTATTGGCAGAGTATCTTGATTTCACCTTCATCAAAGTTGACCTGGCTGATAAGGTGCCCCTTGATGGAGTTTTCACCATGTACAAACCAGAGATAGTCCTCAACCTTGCTGCCCAGGCAGGGGTACGTTACTCCATCGACAACCCCTATGCCTGTATGCAGTCAAACCTGTTGGGCTTTCTCACTGTGCTTGAGGCATGCAGAAACTTTAACGTGGAGCATCTGGTCTATGCTTCCTCTTAATCACTCTATGGTACGAACAAGAAGGTGCCGTTCAGCACCACTGACAATGTCGACAGTCCGGTTTCTTTGTATGCTGCCACTAAGAAGAGCAATGAACTGATGGCTCATTGCTACACCCATCTGTATGGATTCCCTACTACAGGACTGCGATTCTTCACCGTCTATGGTCCCTGTGGTAGATCTGACATGGCATACTTCTCCTTTACCAACAAGATTGTCAAAGGTGAACCGATCAAGATATTCAACCACGGCGATATGTGGCGTGATTTCACCTACATAGACGATATTGTTGAAGGCATCCTCAATATCCTACCAAACCCACCAGTACCGAACGAGAATGGCGACAAGTACAAGGTCTACAACATAGGCAATAACAAGCCGGAGAAGATCATGGACTACTTCTCAGCCTTGGAGAAAGCCCTTGGCATGACTGCCAAGAAGGAATTCCTTCCCATGCAACCAGGCGATGTCTATCAGACCTATGCCGATGTGGATGACTTGATTAGGGACTTTGACTTCAAGCCATCAACGCCTATTGAAGTTGGGTTGCAGAAATTTGTGAATTGGTATCGCGAGTAGTACAGGACTTGATACGGGGTTTTTACCTGTCTCTTCCTTTGCAACCATATGCAGAGTTGCCAAGAAAACACCTATCGACCTCCTCTTCACTCCCTTTTCTCATGTTCTCCGCCTCCAATATCCAGATGAGCCTCTCTGAAGGGGTAGCCCCGCATTGGCCACCTCCCCCACTGTACCGTAGGGCAGCAGAACAGGGGAGGTGAACGGCCAATAGAGGCGTAGGGGAAGATCTTCCCCTCAAAACCTCGAAATTCTTTTTACAGGGGATATAGTAGATGTCACCATAGTTTTCGTAGGAGTATACTATGCAAGACTTGAAGACTTTATTGGAAACAGCACTCAACGAGACAGAGAACCTGAAGGAAGGGGAGACCTTCCTCGTCAAGGACCTCTTCAAAGGCTACCTATGGAACAGGATCCCCAGAGGGGACAGACTCCTGCTTGGCTCCATGTTCCTGAGCTATGTGGGTAGCAGTAAAGATTATCACATCTCTGTGATCAACAAGGGAGCATCAGGGCAGCAGATGTATAAGAAGACGTAACGGCTGTATCATCATTTTGGGCCCTCTACCCTTTGATGTATACGGTGTAACCTGTCATCAGGTTGCTGATCGATCATCTTTATTTACCCTATCTGGTAGGGTAATGGAAGGGCAGATTATGAATATAAGCCGTGAATTTGTCATGATGATGGAGCTTGATGCCAATGGAAACGTCTTGGGCTTGGTGATGAAGAGCTTCTGGTGCTACAGCAAGAATTACTAGAGAATCCCAAGGCAGGTGATGTGCTGAAAGGCACTGGAGGATTACGCAACTGTCGGATCGCCTTTCCTGGACGTGGCAAGAGTGGCAGTGGTCGGGTTGCATATGTGGATTTCACCGTCTATGAGACAATCTATTCCATCACAGCATATCCAAAATCCGAGAAGGATACTCTTTCGGCCGAGGAAAGGAAGGAAATCGCGAAAGTGATTGCTTGTTTGGAAAAAGGTCTGAAAAACAGGAGATAAGGTAATGAGTGTATATACAAGTATCATGCAGGGTCTCGATGAGGCTGTTAAATATCAGCAAGGAGAGGTTGGTGCACGGAAGACAAAGATCTCTATTAAACCGGTGGAGTCGTCCACCAGCGAAGAGATCAAGCAAATCCGTAACCACCTTGGCTTGAGTCAGGTTATTTTTGCCTCTTCCCTTGGAGTATCCAAAAAAACAGTCGAGGCTTGGGAGTGTGGGAGAAATACCCCTGAAGGCCCTACGCGCAGGCTCCTGATGGTGATCAGGGATACCCCTGAAATGATAGGGCAGTACATGATCAGAACTTGATACGGGGTTTTCACCTGTCTCTTCCTTTGCAACCATATGGTGAGTTGCCAAGAAAACACATATCGATCTCCTCTTCACACCCTTTTCTCATGCTCCCCTCCTCCCAATACCCAGATGACCCTCTCTGAAAGGGTAGCCTCCCATTGGCCACCTCCCCCTCTGTACCGTAGGGCAGCAGAACAGGGGAGGTGAACGGCCAATAGAGGCGAAGGGGAAGACCCTCCCCTCAACTAAAACAGTAATCCTACATACCCTCAAGCCTGATCTCCCCCTTAAAGCAATACAGGCTATCAGGAGTACCTTTTTCTCCTTCTGTGGATCCTTTTCAACCACCGTATCCGAGGAGGTACCCTTTCCTTAGAGTAGTTTTACCCGTACAGAAAACCAAGCTTGCCTCCAAACCCATGCATGCCGTGTAGGTCTCTATGCCTATTCCAACTCAAGGCTTGGCTAGCAAGAGAAGAGAGAGGATACAGCATAGGTGTATCAAGTACATGGACGATCAAACAGGTTTTGATCGAAAACTGGTGCGGTACTACTCACTTGCCTGAGCCTGCATTCCATCAGAATGAACCTGCTTGTCTGTTTTGGACTGCTATACTTGGTGTTGTACATACACCCTTTGTACTGGTTCCTGTAAAGCGTCTTCATGTACGTAGCCCCTCTTTGTCCTATTGGGTGTGTACTCGCTTGTAGAGGCGCTGTCCTCCTGTGTTGTAGGTAATCTGATGAAACTATCCATAATCATGCTCCCGATAGGGTGGTGGAAAGATTCAGGCTCTGGCACTGGGGGGGTGTGAGCTGCTTTTTGTTTTGTCCTTTTTTCTGTGTATTGAAACATTGGGGTTTGTATAGCGAGCAAGGCTCCTTGCTACTCCTCTCTTTCTTTCAAGGCTTCTACTCCCTGTAGTTGGTGACAGAATACTCGTACGCATAGGCTATATCTAAGACTCTCATTTACCCTGTTTTTGGTCACCTTGATTGTTGTCACTGTGATCTTCCTGAAAAACATGTACAACGGTATAAAAGAGTGGTAGGGTATATTAGCTGTGGGTGAGGATTATGGTGAAATATGCCTGCTCGCCCCTAGTCTACATATGCAATACTGATCTTGTACTGTAGGTTCGTCCTGGTCAGAGGGAAGTCTGCTATATGATTCTTGTGTGATAAGCCGGGTTGGGATAGCTTTGCCCTCCTATGAATGATCACAATCATTGTTTGGTAGGATCGATGTACTTGAGAGGGCTTTCTCCTAAAGGAAAAGGGACACCTTGTACGTGTTCTATACCACCCCCCCAGTATGGTGATTGCAAGAGGCGAAACAGCTGTTTTGGGTATTGGTAGAATCTACAAGACAAATAAAAAACAGTGATACATAGCTTACCAGAAAAACACATCTGTATCGTCTGTGGTTCAACATTTCAAATACCAGAAGGTAGCATTGTTTTCTCTCATAGCCATGGGTACGAGCTCCCAAAAAGGTGCAAAGCATGTAGGAAGCAAAAGAAAGAAGCGAAGCAACGTGCCCAAGCACAACGTGCACGTGAACTGTGTGAAACAAACGAAGAAAAGGGCATAACTGAGCTACTAGGCAATTTCTCTTGTAAGCAGGCAAGCATTGAAGAGATTTCTTTAGATCGTACTGATGATAGGCTGTTTGTCATCGGAAATGGATTTGACCGTATGCACGGGGTTCCATCAAGCTAGTATCATTATCGTGATTCCATCAGGTCCAGGCACACCATCAGATCTACAATGGAAGGATATATACATACAGCGGATGTATGGGGGGAGTTTGAAAACACTCTTGCCTACCTCGACCGTGAATTGATGATGGGTTGCAGGATTACAGTGTTCTTGAAGAGGATGACGATGATTTTTCAGCTGCAGATCTCTTTGCAGCCCAGGAGAGAGCGATACAGGCAGTATCGGTTCAGCTCTATGAAATGCCAAAGCGATTCAGGCAATGGGTACACACGCTCAGCTTTGGTGCTTCCTTGCAACCTCTTGCTGGTTTGGTAAGGAAAACAGCATGGTATATCAATTTCACCTATACAGAGTTCCTACAGACCCTCTACGATATTCCAAATCAGAAGATCAGCTACATACACGGTGACCGAAGAGATACAAAACAACAGCTGGTATTGGGTCATGGTCGAGATGAAGACCAGGTCTTTGACGAGTGATATCAAGCCAACAAAGGTAGGCCAGAGTATCAACCTATACGATATGGTCGTACAGGGAGAACATACCGTAACAATAATCCTGTTTACTTGGCTTACTTTCTCAAGGCAATTGGAAAAATCAGATGCGCTATGATGCGATCAACAACACTCGGCGATTGATCGAGAACTATTACTCGAATTCTGCTAAGAAGACTACTGATGTACTAGAGAAGTATCGTTCGATGTTTGAAGCCTTGGTGGATATAGAGCAAATCGTGGTGATAGGGCATTCATTGTCAGATGTCGATCATCCTTACTTTGAAGAAATTAGAGAAACACGGATAATCCCCGATGGTATTTCAGGTGGAACGGCTCAAGATCTCTTGAGGGTATTGAGGCTTTCATTGTTGCAATGAATATTTCGTAGGATCGTGTAACACTGGTTAAAACCTGATTAAAGGATAACGGCTAGAGCATATTTAGGTATACAGGACAGAACTGGGACTATACCCTCAACCAGGTATTCTTTGACTATCTGGGCCTTAGGGCCCCCGATCACTATCTTGAGAGCGTAGGCAAGGACTTGGGAGAGACTACAGGCAACATCATTGCCAAGAGCTATCAGGTGCTCCAGCAGGAGGCTCCTGATGCCTTGTTGATATTGGGTGACACCAACAGTGCCTTGTCAGCCATCAGCGCAAAGAGGCTGAAGATTCCCATCTTCCACATGGAAGCAGGGAATCGCTGCTGGGACTGGAATGTCAGTGAGATGATAAACCGTAAGATAGTGGACCACATCAGTGACATCAACATGCCCTATACAGAACACTCCAGAAGATACCTGCTGTCAGAGGGTCTTGATGGCAATACCCTGTTTGTCACAGGATCTCCTATGAGGGAAGTGTTGGATGACAACATGGAAGGGATCCTGGCAAGTGATGTACTTGATACACTGAAGCTTAAGAAAGACAACTACATCCTAGTCTCTGCCCACAGGGAAGAGAACATCGACAATGAAGAGCACTTCATGTCGTTGATGACTGCCATCAACGACATAGCAGAGAAGTATAAGATGCCTGTCATATACAGTACCCATCCCAGAAGCAAGAAGTTCATCGAGCTGAGAAACTTCAAGTTCCATCCGTTAGTACAGAGCCTCAAGCCCTTCGGGTTCCTTGATTACAACAAGCAGCAGGTGAATGCCTACTGTGTCTTATCAGACAGTGGTACCCTCAGTGAAGAGTCAGCAATGCTGATACGAACCAGCACGGAACGGCCTGAAGTCCTGGACAAGGGAACTGTAGTAATTGGTGGAGTTACCACCAAGGACATCGAGCAGGCCCTAGAGATAGCAGTGACCATGAGAGACAACAACGAAAAGACAGAGATGCCTGATGACTACCATGACACCAATGTATCAGTGAAGGTCGTCAAGCTGATACAGAGCTATGCGAAGATAGTGAATGAGACGGGTAGGAATAAAATTTAAGGCCGATTATAAAATTTTGTTTCTTGGAATTTCGTTGAAGATGCTTTTGTTCTTTTTATTGTCAAACCAAGACTAACATGGGCTGTACTATGGAATAGTATGGACATTCTTTGAAAAAAATAATAGCAACGTGTTCTGAAATTAATGAGAGTAGAGGTAATCGATGTATTTAAAATATCTACAAATTGTCAACTATAAAAATCTAAAATCTGCTCGCTTTGAGTTTGCAAAAGGTGCTAACACGATAATTGGTGAAAATGATTCTGGAAAATCGAATGCTCTGACAGCGATGAGAATCTTATTAGATGACAGTTATTTTTATAACACAAAGAGACTGAAAGAGTCAGATTTCTCGTATGAATTAGATGACTGGAAAGGTCATTGGATTATCATATCAGCTTTTTTTGATGATATTACAGAGAAGGATAGAGTTAATGAAATATGTGCAGAATTGTCACCAGAGGAAGAAGACGTTAATTTTTTAAAATCATATATTAGATGCAAGGATATGAGATACGGAACAGTCTCATTGTTTATTCGACCGAACAAGGCTACTCGCACAAAGTTATTTAACGCCACCGACATGGAAGATTTTGAGGATTTGCGCTCGAAAATAAAGCTTAATGACTATGAATTCTTTTACTCTGCTCGTTCACAAACCGATTTTACCGATGAAAATAATTACGAAGCTATTGTTGGAGATATTTCCAATAGCAAGTATACCAATCCAGAAGATGAAGACTGTGCAGTTCTAGGTTCGAGCTTCAATATCCTTCATGTATGGGAGCATGTTTCACTTGTTTTTATTGATGCCCTAAGAGATGTTGAGACAGAATTACGAAAACCTAAAAATCCTATTAGAAGAATTGTCGATACCATCGAAGGTGATATTAGCGAGAGTGATTTGGATGAAATCAAACAGAGAATCAAAGGACTGAATAAAAAACTGTCCAGCATTCCTCAAATTTCTGATATCGGACAGCTTATTAATGCTAAACTGATAGAAATGATAGGGATGGTATATTCTCCAAATATTAAACTGGAATCTAGGCTGAAAGAGGATTTTGCAACATTAGCAAAATACTTAACTATATCACCTTCTGACCAACAGGGCATCGAACTACTCGGATTGGGGCATTTGAATATCCTGTATATGGCTTTGAAACTTGTTGAGTTCGAAGCCAACCGTAACCACGAGATTCTTAACATCATGGTAATTGAGGAGCCGGAGGCGCATATACATACTCATATTCAAAAAACCTTGTTTAACAGCCTTCAAGTTACACGTGATTATACACAAGTAATCATGTCAACGCACTCAACCCATCTATCAGAAGTGGCAGATATTGAAAAAGTCAACGTAATGAAAAATTCAGGGCAAAGAACCATTGTGATGAAGCCAACAACAGGGCTAAGTGAATTTGGTGCAACAGAGTTTAATAACAAGAACTTCATCACCAGTTTGACAAGATATCTGGATGCAAAACGCAGTGTCTTGCTGTTTTCAAAAGGTGTTCTGCTTGTTGAAGGCGATGGTGAGGAGATTTTAATACCCGCACTGATAAAAGCGGCCCTAGGAGTTTCCTTAGATGAACTTGGTGTTGGGCTTATCAATATTGGGAGTGTAGCGTTTGAGAATATCGCTTGCATATTCGATAAAACAAGGATCCAAAGAAACTGTGCAATCATAACGGACTCCGATGCAGTAGTTGAAGGCGCTACGAAAGGTAAACCAAGGGCCGCAGAACTCGGAGAATCACGCAAACAGAAACTTGATAAGCTCTTTACCAACAATCCTTATATCAAAACCTTTGTTGCTCCACATACACTCGAAATAGATTTTGCAAATGAAAAAAGCAATAGGGAATTTATAAAAAAAATTCTTTTAACAGTTTATAAATCACAAGAGACTATTACTAATTATTCTGAAATACTAGACTCAGGAACGGAGGCAGAAAGATATGATGTAGTCTTTATTTCAGTAAATCATGTTAAGAAAGGATGGTATGCAACTTTATTAGCAACCTCAGTGGATTATACAGTTCAGATACCCAAGTACATTATAGAGGCTATTGCTTTCGCTTCTCGTGAAATAATAGATGAACAAATTATTTGGAAAATGGTTCGGTATTTTTGTATCAAACACGAGGGAGCACCATTTTTGGGTTTGAAAACGCAAATGATAAAAGCTAATTCATTAGAAGAAAGAGCTATAGTTATAAAAGGTTTCCGAGATAACTTTTCTGATGAAACACTAAGTATCTTTCTTGATGCGGTTGGATGGAAATGACCTTACAACCAGAAATACTTCTAAATTTGTCAAAGGAGCAAGAATTTGTCTGCACTTCGCAGGATAATATATATTTAACTGCTTGTCCTGGTAGCGGTAAAACTCTTACCTTGACCCGTAGATTAGCTTATCTGACATCCCAGAATCCTCTGTCCCGTAAATGGAATATTGCAATAACATACACGAATAGAGCTGCCGACGAAATAACCAAAAGGCTTGAAATGCTCGAAATTGACTTGTCTAATATTTGGACTGGAACAATTCATCAATTCTGTATGCAGTTTATTATTCGTCCATACTCAATGTACTTATCGAGATTGAGCAAGGGCTTCACAATTATTGATGAATATGTTCAACGTGAATATTGCTTTGAAATTTCCAAAGACTTGGGGCTACCTTTCAACTATTTTAATATTTTTGAATACCCTGAAATTAAAATTGCTTACCTTGCACGATTGAAAACAAACAAAGAGATAGATTTTGACCAGATTCTACAATTCTCTGACGAACTGGTTCGTAGGAACCCTTTTATTTGTGACAATATTTCATTGATCCTTAATAGTGTATTGGTTGATGAATTTCAGGATACAAATGCATTGCAATACAATATATTATCCCAAATCTGTCGACTTAATAAGAAGTTGAATCTGCTTTTTGTGGGAGATGTAAATCAAGCAATTTTTGGAACACTCGGCGGCATCGCAAAGAGCAAAGCAGAATTAAATGCTATGTTTGATACAAACTTTGTAGAGCGGTCATTGACAGGCTGTTACCGTTCTACTCAACAAGTAATTGATTTCTACACAAATTTCGAAGTCTCCCCGACGGGAGTGATTTCGGTTTCAGAAATCAAGAAGATCCGAGGCAATCTATCTTTTACTTCTTCAGTAACGTCTGGTGAGCTGCCAAGACGTATTGCTAAGATTATTCTTTCTGAATTGTCTTCTGGTGTATCAGCTGAAGAAATCTGTGTTGTAGCTCCGCAATGGCAACAATTATTCCATTTATCCTCGAATCTGAAAGAGTTACTCCCTAACGTACCTTTTGATGCACCTGACATCTCACCAATTAAGTATGACAGACTAAACCCTTTCTATTTAATTGCAAGGCTTGTCTTCACCGAATCGGGGAAAAATGTTTCTATTCGAAAGCGAGTAGCAACCGAGTTATTGACTACCTTGCATGATGATTTCCAATTACAAATACCCAATGGTATTGACAGTTATGATATTCTTCGTACAATCAATCTTTCACTCAACCAGAATAATGATGGGTTGGTCATATTACAAAATTCTATTGAAGCTGTTTTTCAATTGCTTAAGATTCAATTTAAATCCGAGAAAGATCTCAGAAATATGTTCCTTCGATTCTTTGAAAAGATACAAAGCCGCGTAAAGAAATACAGTATGGAAACCGACTATATATCTATATCGAAGTATTTCAAAGAAAGAAGTGGCGTAGTTCTTTCAACCATTCATGGAATAAAGGGTGAAGAATATACAACTGTAATAGCATTTTCATTACTTAATGGTTACCTACCAAATTGGTCTTATATATGGGATGACATCATGAAACCTAAGCGATTTAACGAAACCCAAAAGCTATTATATGTTTTGTGTTCAAGATCGAAACGAAACATCTATCTTTTTAGTGAGAAAGGGCACAAAACAAAAAGTGGCAAGGACTACACACCAACAGATGAGTTGATTGCAGTAGCGGTACCAGGTACAACTTCCATGTTTCCCATAAGAATGCCAGATTAGGTTTTTTCTACAGTGATTTCAAGAAAACAGGTACCAGGAAGGAAATCCAATAAACCTACAGACACAGGCTCTCCCCCGAAAGGGTAGCCTCACATTGGGCCCCTCCCCCTGCGTACCGTAGGGCAGCAGGATCAGGAGATCTGAAAATCCAACAGGGTTTAGGGGAAGACCTTCCCCTCTTGCATTTAGTATTTATTAGCTATGCCCTTTCTTTTTTCTTTTTAGTAGGAGTGTGTTGAGCTTTTATACTTCGCAAACAGTGATACTATTTAAGTTTAAACATTTTCGACAACAAAGCAACATCCTTTCCATTATTCTTTAATTCAAAGCTATCTAAAATTTTATGCTCTGTTTCAGGTGTCCAATAGATTTTTAACTTTTCTTTCGCTCTTGTAATTGCCGTATAGAAAATATTGTGAGTGATAAGTTCTTCAACTTCATTTGTAATAATGACTTTTACAGAATCGTATTCCAATCCTTGCGCTTTATGAATTGACACGGCATAAGCAATTTGAAATGGAATAATTGTGTTTGAAGATAAATCATCGTCATCATCAGTACTTTTATACTTGTTAACAGAAAACCTGATAATTGAATTACCGCTTTTTGAAGTTCCTATAAGGTTAAAATCATAGTATTCAGCATCCAATTCGTTAATTACCTTATCAATTTCAATATCAAATTGTATTTGATCTTTTGATGATTCAATGGCGTCAATTTTTCCCTTAAGATTGTTATAAATCAATGGAGCAAAACGTTCTGATTCATTGAATAGAATTGGATCGTTGATTTTATATATATTTATTCCCCACCGAACTGGGCGATTAGCATTACTACTTTGTAAGAACCTATTGATATTGTTAATTCCATAGAGGCCATCGTAGTTCAGGCATAGAATTATCTGGTCTTCTTCAGATTGATCAAATATTGTTTGATCCAAGGTATGAGAGATTCCTTCTTTCAGTAAAGGTTCTAAAATTGCATAATCCAAGTTTCTGACTTTACTCCAAATATTAATCAAGGTAGGGTTAGTGGTGCGGTAAGGTTTCTCAAGTTCAAAAACAGATTCGTCAGATATGAAAGAACGTGCTATATTAAACCAATTTCCAAATATAATTGATTCGATTTGAAAAACATCACCCACTAACACCAATAACCTGAAGTTAGCCTTTTCAAAAATATTTTTCATATCCATATTACTGACTGTACTGCATTCATCGATAAATAATAAATCACAAACAGTATCATTGTTTTTTGTTGATAAGAATTTAGTAATAGTTTTAAAAGTACAATCTGCGGCTTTTACTTTTCGTCTTAGATTGTCAACAGCTGGATTAGTGTTTGCCAAATAGATTTTCGTCTTATCATTGAAGAAATTCGATATGTGATTGATTAATGTAGATTTGCCTGTTCCTGCAGAACCATAAATTAAAGCAACGTGGGAATATTCGAACATCAATTTTAAAGCGGATTTTTTGTCCACACAATCAATAATATGAGTAGTGGATTTTAACCAGAAGTCTACAGAATTTGAGTAATTATCAATACCAGAGTTGGACAAATCCTTAAGTTTTTTGATTATTCCAGCACTATCTTCAGCATACCCTTGGATATAAATATGGTTTTTATAAATATTTAATTTTCGATGTGCATGCTTATAATATAGGGCAGCATTATACCTTTGTATAAGTTCTTCAATATTATCGAATTCGCTGGTTTCATCTCTAGGAGTGAATAACATTCCCTTTGTTTCTGTATTATTTTTGATTAATCGTGCTAGGATTTCATGTTCTCGTCCCTCGGGGTTGATACAGTCCAGTAAATCTAGGAATCGAGGGTTATGATTTTTTAAGGATGTATTGAACGGCATCTGATCAAATGGAATACAGCCATAACTTAAAAATAAACTCGATAGCATTTTACACTCTTCATTTTCATATTGCTTTTTAATTATCTTATTGTTGAGTCTGTAAAGTAGGTATTTGATTACATTGGCTCCCTGCCTATCATCCTTGCTCATTATACGACATTTTTCTAAGATATTAAAAAAATGCAATACTGTTGTTTTTTGCATAATTTGAGATTTTATTGCAAGGAAATATTCGTCAGGAGAATCTATAAATTCAACTAAATTCAATCCAGTATCTGTAAGAAATGTCATCAATTCAGTATATTCAACAGAGTTTGTATTAGTTCGCTGATGCTTACCGAAAATTTTAGTAAAGTTATTAAATTCGCAAGGGCGTATTGATGCAAACCATCCATCAATAATTTGAATAGGCATATTCTTACCCATAATTTCAATATAATCATATCTAACTGATAGTTTAACAGCATAATTATATGCAATATCTAGCTGTGTGAATGCAATAACCCTGTCAAATTTACTTGCATTATCATTAGCTACAGTAAAAGTTACCTCATAGAAAATCTCTTGATTGACAAAAAAGGGCTTAACCTTCTGGATATAGTAACGATCACTATATGAACTTCTGCTGCTATCCAGTTTTGATGTTTTTAATTTAGCCACAATTTTTCCATAATACTCCATAAGCTTCGGATCAGTGTTAAGTGGAAAATTATTAATATTTCCCAGAACTTCCATGTCATATGAACTTTTTAGAAACACCTTAATTTTTAGCAAGTACTCATAATACTTTAACATAAGTCTTTCTGAATTATTTTCATCTAAAGTATAGTGTGAAACTGATTTCTGTAATAAGTTGTGGAACTTACATAAGAATCTATAGTTTCCGTTTGATGATTTCAAAAAAGCCAGAGAATTCCTAATATTGTCTTGATTATAATCAATATCGGTTCCTTGACTAAATATTTTTACTGCAATTGATTCCACAAAAGTTCTAGTCTGTGCCAAGATGTTTTGAGATAACAAGCCTCTCTCAGAGGCATCAAATTTATCAATATTTTTGCAAATGATTGTATTTGTGGCTGAAATGACCGAATCAATTTTCATAAGTAATTTTCCTTTATAAATTTATTTAAATAATAGCTGGTAGTAGGTGATTTATCAAGCTATAGATTTCACTATCGGTACCGGGAAGAACTTCCACAATTTCCACAAATACCGTTGAAATAGAGCATTAAGAGCGTGATTCGACGATTCAAGGTACCAGTAAGAAAATCCATATTTTCCACATCCGCAGGAATCTTCAGGATCATTCATTCCTGAGTTAGATCCTCAGGATTCATTCTCAATCATGGCATTTTCTTAGATGGCTGGGCGATTTGGGCTGAATAAGAATGCTCCGGTACGGGTACCGGGGACCTTGGGAGAATTTTCACAGAAACTCACATCGGCAGAAATTATCAAATTTTTGATCCGTGCAGTTGAAGGCAATTAAAACATAAGATCTATGAAAGTAGAAAGCCTCCTTGAAAACAAGATTCCCTCCATACTCCCCTTGCTAATTTTTATGGCAAAGTGCTGTCAATCTGGCTTTATTCTTAGGCCACTTCCATAATTCATTATTAAACCGAGCTTTATTCAAACAGAATTGAATATTCCAGAGGTTTGTGTGTAACAAATCAGCAGAGTTCATAATCAAGTACTTTTTTAGGATCGACGACAAATAAATGATGAATGAAAGGAGGTTACTCGTAAGTGGTTATTTCAGATTATCCTCAGTTTGCAGAACTGCTTCGTAGTAATAAACGTATAGTGTTCTTGTGTGGAGCCGGCTTTTCCATGTCTCTGGGATGTCATGGATTGAGCTGGTCGAGATGGTTGTCTCAAGGATGTAATTATTTAGATGATATCATGGCGATTCAGCTCTCTGATATGTTAACGGATACTACATCAACAGGGCTTATAAAAGCGGCCAGTTTTTGCTTTTCATCACTCAAATCAGCTGGCACATATACCGATTTCATGGATTCAACGGTTGGTGGCTTGAAACCTCAAAGCAGGATTCTATCTTCCGCTCTTACCTCAATAGCTCGTTCTGGTGATATTTTTGCCACAACAAACTATGACATGCTCATAGAAAAGGCAACTGGTCAGAAGTCGGTAACGTATAATAGTCCTGCAAGCATTCTTGGAATATTGAATAGAGAAGAACAAACAAGGGTTATCCATATACACGGGGTTTATGATAAATTATCAAATACAGACGATATAATTGCTGACGATGCGCAATACAATGAAATAATTAAGAATCAGGGAGCCCAATTCATACAGAATCTATTAAGTACTTATCCAATAGTTATTATTGGTTGTGGTGCTACAATAGACGATCCAAATCTCAAAGGCTTTTTGGCTTTCGCAGTAGAAAAACTAAGACTCGATGTATCGTATTACTATCTGCATTGTGGAGATATGCCCCCGGCAGACTTGAGTGGCTACATGATACCAGTTTGTTATGGAGAGCAATATGACACTCTTCCAGGAGCAGTTACCGATATTGCCCAGTATAGATTAAAGTATCGATTTCGGAACAGAGATCTCATTAGTGTAAATCCATATATACCTATTAATTCTGATAATTCTGCATATAGTCGGTTCCATTATTCAAGCAGTTTTATGAAATTTGTCGGAAGGGATTTAGAACTATCAAAGCTAAATAGTTTTCTTGGAGACGATCGTCATTTTTCGTGGTGGGCGGTTACAGGCGCCGGTGGAATTGGTAAGAGTCGTCTGATTCTTGAATGGTTAAAAAAGCTACCGACAGATTGGTTTGGCTTCATCGGCAATACATCAAATAGAAGTGAAGCTTATGGGCAATTTTTACCGTTTAGTAACACTGCTATAGTATTTGATTATGTTAATGGTAATGCAGGCAAGTGTGCTCAAATCATTAATGAATTGCACTCGGTTTTTGATGATAGTGCTTACAAGCTCCGTATTCTCTTTTTAGAAAGGGATTACTTAGAAATAAAAGACAACTGGCTAGATAATGTTGTAAAACAGCTTGACCCAGAAGTCAGAATGGTTTTTTCTGGGTATTCATATCAGCGAACCGATAAAACCATGCTTGTGCCGCTGATGTTCTCTCCTATGAGCATAAGTGATGAGACAAGCTACGTGATGTACTATTTAGATGCGTATTTGTCTTCTGATATAGGAACATTACTAAGGTCCAAATATTCCAGCAAATTATCAGATTTAGCAGACAGCATTATTGATGATTTTCACAGAGACTTTATTGAAGATTACAGGAGACCGCTCTTTCTTAGCATATATTCAGAAGTGTGGATATCAAGAGATGATGGTTTTGGCATTCATACTGTACGTGATTTGCTTTCTGTATTCTTGGAAAAAGAAGAAACCCAATGGTTAATCCGATTCCATAATGACAATCAATTACTAAAAAGTTATCAAAAGCTACTCGCACTTGCTTCAGCAACAGGCATGGTTTGTTTTATTGATCCAGCGGGATTATATCACCCATGTTCGTAAATGTAGTTTCTTCCCAAGCCATATACAACCTAATAAAACTCTATAAATAGTATAAATACCTTCCCTAAGGGATTGCTTTCTTTGCGCTTTTGTGATAAGTATTACTTATCACAAAAGCGAGAGGTACGCCATGTTCAGGAGCATAGACAAACGTAACGGGGCTGTCATGGAAATCACGTCTTACAGGGTTCCTGGCGAAAAACAACCGAGACAGAGCAAGGTCTATATCGGCAAGATGAACGCCGATGGCGTGTTCGTACCAAACAAGCTCTTCATCGAGCGTTCCAAGAAAGAGGAGCTCCAGGCTGAGGTCTCCAGGCTCCAGGAAGAACTAGATGACAAGGTAAAGGGTGAAAAGAAGCAGAATAAGGAGGTGAAGGCCCTTACCAAAGTCATAACTTCCGTTTCAGGCAAGAAAAAGGCGGGACTCACCCACGCCCTTCAGCACATATCCACCACCGAGGGGTTCGTCGCTGCCCTCTATGCCCTTTTTGGTGATAAGAAAGCCGACCAGATACTCTCCCTCTCCTATTATGTGCTTGTCACCAAGAACGAGGCCCTCGACGACTTCTCATATTTTGACACATCGCATGAGCACCCCTGTGGAAGGGACATCAGCAGCAGCGAAAGCAGTGCCATCCTTGCTTCGATAACAGAGGAGCATGTCAACGAGTTCTTCAAGATACTTCGGAAGGCAAACCCCACCAGGAGCAAGGAAGAGCACTTTTGCGCTTTCGACGGCACCGCGTTCAGCTCGTATTCCAACGACTTGTCCGAAGTCGAGGTCTCCCGGGGCAAACAAGACCCCGACCTCAAGCATTTCGCCATGGCCGCAGTATACAGCAGCCTGGAGCGTCGGTGTGCCTATTACAGGATATATAGGGGCAACATCCCCGACAGCAAGACCATCGACAACTTCGTAGATGTTGCCAAGGCCATGGGATACAATTTCAGCAGGGTCGCCCTGGACAGGGGGTACTGCAGCTGGAATAATCTCTTAAGGCTCCATCATGAGTGCCGTTACAATGTCATCATGTGCATCAAGTCCAACATGACGGTATATAAGGATTCCCTGAAATCTGTGAAGGGAACCTTTGAGGAGGACTGCACCCTGTACCTTTCCGAGCATGGGGTATATGCAAAGACCGTACGCCAGGAGATCGTCCTCACCGATGACAAGAAAAAGGAGTATCCCACCTCCGTCCATGTGCATGTCTACTACAACAGGATGAAGGCCGCAGACCAGGAACCCAAACTCTATGGGGAACTTGAGGACTCCATCGCCTCCCTTACCGAAAAGGTTGCGAACAAGGAGCTTTCGGTAAAAGACGCCCAGAAGAGGCTTTTCACGTGCAAGCACAAGTCGCTCATCACCGTACGCAAGACAGGGAACAGTACCTGTGTGTTCGAGATGGATGTGAAGGCTGTGGATGAGGCAAGGGGCAAGCTCGGCTATTTCATGCTCATAAGTACAGAAGACCTGTCTGCAGGCAAGGTCCTTGACATCTACAGGGCGAAGGATGGGGTGGAGCGGGTCTTCAACAACGTTAAGAACGACATAGGCTTCGACCGCCCTGCGGTGAAGACTGATGCCACCCTTCAGGGAAAAGTCTTCATCATCATGCTGGCGGGCATGATATCCACTGTCATCCGCAACAGGATGCGCGAACACAGGAAGGAGCTCACCAGAAAGATGACATACAATAAGCTGCTCAAGGAACTCTCTTGCATGTACACCTTCGAAATAAAAGGAAAGACCACATGGTGTGAAGTCTCTGACAGGCAGGCTCTGATTCTAAAGTGTCTGGACGTCCCCCTGCCTGTGGAGCCGGAGAAAGTGACAGCAAAAATCAAGAAGAAGAGGGGCCCGAAGCCAAAAGTCTAGGAGTGGCTACGCACTACATTTAAGAACATGGGAAATATATACAAGGCAAAAGAGTATTTTCATCACAGTATGAGGGCATGCTCGCATGCAATACAATCTTTTCCTTGCTATTTGCTCTTATGGCTGTATTATTATAGCTAATTGTCTCGTTACATCTCTTACCTTACAGTATAAGGAGTATGAAAGTATGTGGCTAATTTCCCTACTCGTTTTGGCCATTGTCTTTTTTCTTGTAAAGACAGCAAAGGACAAGCAATCCTTTAAAGGAATAGGGGTTTTAGTTTTCTTGATTCTTTCATCAATCATACTACTGGGGGTCTTCTTGTTCTCTTATTGATTAAGGGCATGCTAAAGGACTACAACAAAAAAAAAGGGGTATGCTATGTATGGTATGTATTTTGACTTTTGGAAAATCTTTGCATTAGTTATTATTTTGCTTTTCCTTCTTTTCCTACTATTACGTGAATTGGTATGCTGGTACTGGAAAATCAACCTGATCAATGAAAACCTTGATCTTATGGACGGCACAACAAAGGAAATACGCAGAGAGATACGTGATCTGGCTTCCAGCACACATCAGTCACTCCATGAAATAGCTCAAATCCTGCTCAAGGTGCATGATACAGCAGATAAGCAGCTAGAAATACTCAAGGCCTTTCACATTAACACCTTACTTCCTACCCAAGCAGCATCTGTTTCTTCTGAACCGGTTCCCACTCATGTAGCTGAGCCTGATACGGTAGTTGAGCCTGATACGGTAGTTGAGCCTGATACGGTAGCTGAGCCTGATACGGTAGCTGAGCCTGATACGGTAGCTGAGCCTGATACGGTAGCTGAGCCTGATACGGTAGCTGAGCCTGATACGGTAGAAATTAAGCATGTCTTTGAGCATGAGTCCACTGATAACGAAGCGGAAAAGCTTTCAACACCTGATGACGAGCTTTCAAAACCTGACGATGAAGGGATACCCCGGCTCGAAGGTGAGAGGGACAAAATGTATTGGGAGAGAGTAAAAAAGGCGCATTCCAGCGCCATTAAGATACAACTGTAAGTGGACGTAAGGAGAGAGAAAGCCATCTGTTGATGGCCTTCTCTACTCGGTTGTCAGTTCAGCACCTTGATCCTAGTGCGCATCATCTCAACTACCAGGGGAGGAACCATCGGGGATATATCGGCTCCATAGGCGGCCATCTCCTTGATGGCACTTGAGCGAAGCTGGAAGTATTTGGGACTGGTGGGCATGAAGAGCACCTCAAGGGCGCTGTTCAATTGCTTGTTGGTCATGGCCAGCTCAAATTCATAGCCGAAGTCCACCAGGGCACGCACGCCCCTGATCATGACCCCTACCCCATGTTCCTGGGCAAACTGCACCACAAGACCGGGATAGGTGACCACCTCGATGTTGTCATACCGCTTGAGGATCTCCCTGAGCATCTCCATGCGTTCAAGGGCGGTGAAGAGACAGCTCTTCTGCACATTGTCGGCTACGACCACATACAGCTTGTCATAGAGGGCGGCACTTCGTTCGATGATGTCGATATGCCCATTGGTTGGGGGGTCGAACGACCCGGGCAGCATGGCAATATTTTTTGAAGCGGTCATTTCTTGTTTGCCTCCACATATTTTTTCATGGTGTCGAAGTTCTCCGGTGTCTCCCAGATGATCTTCTTGGCAAAGGTGAACCCATTTTCTGCATTCGCTTCAACAATGGCGAAGGTCCCCCGTCCGATGTAGCTCACCTTCTGACCATCAAGGAGACGTTCATCCTGTCCTATCTTTTCCAAGACACAGTCAAAGTGGCAATAGCCCCCTTGGGGATGGGTAAGGGCACTGGCGATATTCTCTATGACTTTCCCACATAAAGGGCAGTCGAGCAGAGGCTCCTCCACTCTCTTTACCGGCAGGGAAGGAAGGTTGCTGTGATAGGGTGTCTTTGTCTGGGTAGGCAATAGGGTATTCTTGGGCTTTTTTGCTGCCTCAGCCGTACCTTTGGCTTTGGGGCCACGCTTCTTTCGTTTGCGGTCCCTCTTGCGGTTACTACCATCACGCTTGCCCTGATTGGCAGGATTTTGCTTATTGCTCTCTGGTTCCATATGATCCTCTAGACCTACCCTATCCTGTTTTCACCTGATGGGCAAGATGGTCAAAACTAAAAAAGGACGGCATCTTGGAGATGTCGTCCTTTTGGTATAGCACTGGTTTGGGAACTAAGCGTTCTTTTTGCGAATGAGTTCCTTGACCTTTGCCTTCTTGCCCACCTTGTCGCGGAGGTAGTACAGCTTGGCCCTTCTCACGCGGCCTCTTCTGATAACCTCAACTCGCTCGACACGAGGTGAATGCAGGGGGAAAATCCTTTCTACGCCGACACCATAAGAAATTTTTCTTACAACAAACGTGCGGCGGATACCACCATTATTCTTAGCAAGTACGATTCCTTCGAAGATCTGAACACGTTCGTTAGTACCTTCGATAATCTTGAAATATACCTTTACGGTATCACCAACACTGAAGTTTTCAGCGTTTTCCTTCATCTGTTCCGACTCAATAGCCTTAATTACATCCATCGTCTACGGTCCCCTTCGCCCTATGTTCTTTCAATTCTAATAACATCTTCCTGGAGTTCACATCCAAGGATGCCGTCTCCAAAAGATCCGGTCGGTTCAACAAAGTCTTCTCCAACCGCTTCTTAAGTCGCCATTGACCAATATTGGCATGATGTCCGCTCAATAGTACAGCAGGGACACTTTTAGAGCAATAGGTCTCAGGCCTAGTATAGTGGGGATATTCAAGCAATCCGTCAGAAAAACTCTCTTCAACAAGTGAGTCGGCCCTGATGACCCCTCTAATGAGCCGATATACGGCATCAACAATCACCAGTGTGGAAACCTCCCCACTGCTGATCACATAATCTCCAATACTAATCTCGTCATCAACATATAGGTCTATCACCCGTTGGTCAATACCTTCGTAATGGCCACAGATAAAGACCAACTCGTCTTCCAAGCTGAGGATTTCAGCATACCCTTGGGTGAACTTCTTTCCTGAAGGCGAGGGGTAGACCACTCGCTTCTCCTTGGCTCCTATGGAATCAAGGGCGTCACACAGGGGAGCACACCGGATAACCATCCCTGCCCCACCACCAAAGGGTGCATCGTCACATGTACGATGGCGGTCATTGGCGAAATCACGGAAGTCAATAATGTTGTACTGCACCAAGCCGCTCTCTACAGCCCGCTTCATGATTGAATTCTTGAAAAACCCCTCCACCATCTCAGGAAAGAGGGTGACTATGTGAATCTTCACGCCAAGATCCACGGAGTCTTCAGTTCAATGGTGCGTCCTTCAATGTCAACGGCTCCGATATATTGTTCCAAATATGGGACCATATATCGTTTTCCATCAGTGGCAAGCACTTCCAAGAGCACCGTCTGTGCCCCATCCAAGCCATTCTCTACAGTCGCCAAGGTCTCACCTTCATGTACCAAAGCACATCCGATGAGATCGGTAACGTAGTACTGGCCCTTCTTCAGGGGAGCAGCTTTGCTTCGTTCAACCATCAGGCGACAGCCTGCAAGGGCCCTGGCATCCTCAGGATTATCAAACCCCTCGAACTTCATCAAGGCCTGCGAGCCTTGCATCCTGAATTTCTCGATGACTACAGTACGCTCAGTCCCATCCTTAAAGCGCAAGACAACACTCTTGAGTTTCTTCAAGTTGGTGCAGTCTTCATTATTGGGGAGGATTTTTACTTCACCGAGGATACCAAAGGTACTTTGCACGGTAGCAGTATAGAGCAACTCTTCCATAATCAATCCAAGATTTCCAGCACGGCACGCTTGCCACTTTTGGTGGCAGAGGCACTCAGGATGGTCCTGATGGCCTTTGCAATACGCCCTTGCTTGCCAATTACCTTGCCGATATCTTCAGTGGCAACCTTCAGCTCAAGGATTGTGGACTTTTCGCCCTCAACCACATTGATGCTGACATCGTCAGGGGAATCAACGAGGGATTTTACAATGTATTCAACAAGATCCTTTTCCACAACGTTCTCCTGGAACTTATTCCTGGACAGTTCTGGTAATGGTTATCCCATTGCGGTTGAGCAACTGTCTGACTGTATCGCTTGGCTGTGCCCCTTTGGCAATCCAACTGTTGATCTTCTCTACTTCGAGAACCACCTGTTTATCCTTGCTGGCAAGGGGGTGATACTGTCCGACCTCTTCAAGGGTCCTGCTTTTTGTTGCAGCTCTGGAATCCATTACGACTATTCTATAATCGGGTCTTTTCTTGGATCCAAACCGCTTCAGTCTCATGCTTGTACTCACTTCAATTCCTCCTACGAATTCAACTCTACATACCCATCTGTTTAAGCATTGCAGCTTGGTATTTTTTATTTTTTGCTAACTTTCTCATGGTAAGTCGCATTTTCTCGAACTTTTTTATCATCCTATTCACATCAGAGACAGAGGTTCCGCTACCAAAGGCGATTCGCTTCCTTCGAGTAGGGCCCATTATACGGTAATTCGATCGTTCCGCATAGGTCATTGAGAGGATGATTGCCTTTTCTCTGACAATTTCTTTCTTATCAAAATCATCTTCGCTGATCTGGCCTTTGGCTCCGGGAATCATGTCCAGGATCTGCTCCATCGAACCCATCTTGTCCATACGGTTTAGCTGGTCCAGATAGTCCTGCAGGTCGAAGGTGTTCTTCGCCATCTTCTCCTGCATCTTCAGGGCATCAGCCTCGCTGATGGTCTCCTGAGCCTTCTCCACGAGGGAGACGACGTCCCCCATCCCCAGGATTCGGCTTGCGATGCGATCGGGGTAGAACGGCTCGAGGTCTTCAATCTTTTCGCCGACACCGATGAACTTGATAGGCTTCCCCACGACAGAGCGCAAGGAGAGGGCGGCCCCTCCCCGGGTATCACTGTCGAACTTGGAGAGCACAACACCGGTTATGCCCACCTTCTGTTCAAACTCCTGGGCGATTGCAACAGCATTCTGACCGGTCATCGCGTCAGCGACAAAGAGCGTCTCATCGGGCTTGAGCACATCCTTGATGCGCATGATCTCAGCCATGAGCGTCTCATCAAGGTGCATGCGTCCGCTGGTATCGACGATCAGGACGTCGCGCTGCTCTTTCTTTGCAAGCTTCAGGGCTGCAGAGGCGACCTTTACCGGGTTCTTCTCCCCTTCGATGGTAAAGACAGGGACCCCGACCGATTCACCGAGGACCTGAAGCTGCAAAATGGCAGCAGGGCGTACAAGGTCCGCTGCTACCAGCATCGGCCTTCGGCCCTCTTTCTTCAGCCTCTGGGCAAGCTTTGCACTGGTGGTGGTCTTACCCGAGCCCTGCAGGCCCATCATCAGGATGACGGTGGTGGTATCAGGCCCCTTCAAAAGGAGCTTCTGATTCTCTTCATCCCCAAGAAGGGCGACCATGCGGTCATAGACGATCTTCACAAACTGCTGGCCAGGGTCGATGGAAGCGAGGACCTTCTCCCCCATCGCCTCTTCCATGGTGCCGTTTATGAACCGTCTGACAACGCGCAAGTTGACGTCAGCATCAAGCAGGGCGACCTTGATCTCCTCAACGGCGTCCTGAATATTCTTCTCGGTTAATTTGGATTTCCCGGCCAGCGTGCGCATAATGCCGGAAAATGTATCACTTATTGAATCAAACACTATTCTTCTCTGTTGTAATGCTCATACAAGTTACATCTTATACCGCAAGGAGGGAGGTGGTGTCAAGGCATCGTTTGCGCCGAACCGGACTCATCAAAGGTGACCTCCCTGGCATCATCATTGAGGATGACAGGCTCGCCTTCGACCTTATCTATGCGGTAGCTTACCATCGTTGAGACTCCCGCTTCCATCTGCGTCACACCCAACAAGGTATCGCTTCCCATAACCGTATGTTTGTTATGGGTAATGATGATGAATTGGCTTTTCTTAGCAAATTCCTGCAATACTGAAAGGAAAAACCCGATGTTCCTGTCGTCCAGGGCTGCATCGATCTCGTCAAGGACGCAAAAGGGAGAAGGTTTCACATGGTAGGTTGCAAACAACAGCGCCACAGCAGTCATGGACCGCTCCCCGCCTGACAGCAGGGCCAGGTGGGTAAGCTTCTTGCCCGGTGGCTGGGCCAGGATGTCGATGCCACTGGCCAGGACATTTTCAGGGTCGATGAGCTTGAGCTCCGCCCTACCCCCTCCGAACAGCCGGCGGAACATCTCCTGAAAGTTTGTGGAGATCTTCTTGTAGGTATCCAGGAAGAGCTCCTCGCTCCTTGTCTTGATCTCCAGGACCACTGTGGCCAAATCCTCTTTTGCCTTGGCAAGGTCATCCATCTGCTTGGTGAGGAAGTCGTACTGCTCCTTGACCTCGGTGAACTCCTCCTCGGCCATCTGGTTGATGTACCCCATCGAGGCAATCTTTTTCTTCACCTCATCCAATTCCGCCTTCAGGACCGGGATGTCCACAATGTCCTCGGAGAGCCGGCTCTCATACTCCTTCAGGCTCTTGCCGTAGTTGTCGAAGAAGTTGGTGTAGATGGAGGTGATGTTGATGGCAAGCTGCTCGATCTGGTAGCCGAGCTTGTCGGTATCGCTTCGTAGGGTCTGCAGCCTCTCATACGAGGTGCTCTTCATCTCCTGCTTGCCTCTGATGGCCGCACCCAAATCCTCTATCTCGACTATCAGGTCCTTCAGATCTTCGTTCAGGGTGGCTATGCTGCCCTTCATCTCCAGCACTTCCGCCTCGACCGAACGGATGTCCTCCTGCGTCTCATAGATGCGTTCCTGCGCAGTTTCGCTCAGGTTCACCGCATCACGGTACTCGTATTCCTTTTCCGTGACAGAACGCTGCAGGTTGGCTATCCACTCCTTGGCACTGCCCTTCTGCCCCTCAAGCTGGTTAAGGGCGACCCTCTGGTCGGAGACTGCCTCCTGGTAGGCCTCCAGGGAGGAAGAGAGCTTGGCATTCTCCTCACGAAGATAGCTGATGCGCTCACGGTTTGAGAGCAGGGCCCTGCGTTTTTCTGCAAGGGACCGGTCGACCCCATGCTTTTCGGTGATGATGCCTTCAGGGGAGATCAGGTCATCGATGAAGGATGCCTCATGGGAGAGATACTGCTCAAAGAGGGTGCGCAAGGCACCCAGGCCCGAGCCAAGGGTGCGTTGGAACTTGAGCTCCTGGGCGAGCAGTTCGTCCGAGGAGAAGCCGGTGCTCTCCAGCTTTTCCAAAAACTGCTCGTGTGCCAGCACAGATGAGGCGATATGGTCCAATCGTGACTCAAAGGCAGTGAGGGCGATCTTTTTATCCTCAAGACTGTACCCTGATGCCTTGAGCTTCTCCTCAAGCTCGATGACGATGATGTCTGTTAGCTCCTTGAGCCTCTCGGTGAGGAGATCCATCTCCTCATCGAGGCCGATGTCCTCCAACTCTGTTTCACTGATTTCCTGGTTCTGGCTGAGGATGAGGGCCCGTGTCTTGTCGATGCCCTTCTGGTTCCTCTCAATCTCAGCCTTGAGCTGCTCGATGGCGTCATCGATATCAGCCATGAGGGAGAACTTCTCGTCTATGGCGTGCTTGTCACGTTCCATGTGCTCAAGGATGGTATGGGAGCGCTCCCCGGCCCTATCCTTTTGCTGGAGGAAGTCACGGAAGCGTTGGGTAAGGAGGTCAAGCTTGTCCCCCCTCCCCTTGATGGCCTCATCGAGGCGCTGCAGCTCGGTCTGCATCCCTATGCGTCTGGAACCCATCCCCCTCATGGTCTCCTGCAGCCCGGTTATCTCCTCATCATAGGAGGAGAGCGATCCCTTTTGCTGCTCGAGCTCCTTTTCTCCGCGGACCTTCTGCTCTTCCTTGCTGTTCTGAAGCATGATGTAGGACTTGAGGGTGGAGAGCTGCACATCAACTTCCAAGGTGAACTGCTCTTTCTTCAACTCCCTGTAGCTGATGGCCTTTGCAGCCTGGTTCTTCTTGGTCTCGTAGCTCCGCCGAACCTCACGCAGGATGGTCTCAACCTGCATGATGTTCTCATCGGTACGAGCGAGCTTGCGCTCGGCGTCCTGGCTCTGGCTCTTGAAGCGGGAGATGCCTGCGGCCTCTTCAAAGATATATCTTCTGTCTTCAGGTCTGGATGAGAGTATCTGGTCGATCTTGCCCTGCTCCAGGATGGAGTAGGCACTCTTTCCCACCCCTGTATCAAAGAAGAGCTCCTTGATGTTCTTCAGCAGGACGCGGGTGTTGTTGATGAAGTATTCGCTCTCTCCGCTGCGGTAGATCCTGCGCTTGATCTCTATTTCGCTCTCGTCACTGGGAAGCAGGCCATCTTCGTTGGATACGACAAGGCTCACCTCTGCAACCTGCAGGGGCTTGCGCGTGTCAGTGCCGTTGAAGATCACATCCTCCATACGCCCGGCGCGCAGGGTTTTGGTCGACTGCTCTCCCAGGACCCACTTGATGGCGTCGACGATATTGCTTTTCCCGCAACCGTTCGGACCAAGCAAGCTGGTTATACCACTGGAGAACTCCAAGGTCACTGCGTCCGGAAAGGACTTGAAGCCGAATATTTTTAAGCTTTTGAGAAACAAACTGTACCCTCTTATCTGCTTGAAGCTGATTTCTTCGTGATTATACCATATGATGGGAAGGGTTAGAAGTAGGAGGATTTGCTGATGATGGATTCATTGTTCCTGTTTGAGGAGCCAAAGTTGGTATGCGGCATCGATGAGGCAGGCAGGGGCCCATTGGCTGGACCTGTGTGTGCTGCAACTGTTATCCTCGGTGATGATTTTCCCCTGGAGATTCTGAACGACTCAAAGAAGCTCAATGAACTACAGCTACAGAATGCGGAAACAATAATCAAGGAGAAAGCGAAAGCCTGGGCTGTGGCTTTGGCCACTGCCCGGAAGATAGACTCCATAAATATCCTACAGGCCTCTCTACTGGCCATGAAGCGCTCGTATGAGAAACTCAGCAAGGATTTTCCGATCGATCTGGCAAAGGTCGATGGGAACCAGAAACCCGACCTGGACTGCGCTACCATCACAATCGTAAAGGGTGATGCGACAGAGCCTGCGATCATGGCGGCCTCCATCCTGGCCAAGTGCGCCAGGGACCGGTACATGGTCCTTGCGGACAAGAAGTGGCCTCTGTACAACTTTGCCAAGCACAAGGGCTACCCTACTAAGGAGCACCGCGACGCCTGCCTTCTGTACGGGCTCTCCCCCATCCACAGAAGATCCTTTCATATTGCAGGGGCCAAAGCAAAGGGTGACTCCGTTCTGGGGGAATTGTTCTAGACAACAAAAAAGCAGCCACAAGGCTGCTCACTATGCTATTTGGACTTTTCGTTTTGCTTGATGAAATCCAAGGATTTCTGCAATTCCTTCAGGAACTCCCCTAGGTCCTCCTGATAGACGATGATCGACTGTCGGATAAATCGCTCGCTTTCAGGCGTCCCCTTGCTCTCCACCATATTGAGGAACATGTCCCCATAGATGTTTTCCTTCACATTAAAGAAATAGGTCCTGTCATTCTTGACAAGCCTCGATGAATATACTTCTCCACGCTGTCCCATACTGCTCTCCTCGCTATTGCAAAACGTTCAATTCACTACGCTCTACTGATACCCCATTTAATCAGTGAAAAGGCTTGCATGTCAACAAGGTAGGCGCCAGGAGAGGCATGCCCACATCCGTGATATACCTCCGTTCATCACCGCTATGCTGAGCTTGCACAGTCCTAGAAAAAAGGCACGGTGGGGTGAGCATCCCCACTGCTTACTCTGATGAATGCAGGGAAGATTGATTCTTCTTTTCTGAGGGTACTTGACGAACCTTTGATAATGTTTTAAAACATACAGGTGCCGCGCCTTTCGTATACTGGTATTACCTCAGCCTTCCAAGCTGAAGAAGCGGGTTCGATTCCCGCAAGGCGCTTACAGAACAAAACCTTTTATCATAGAGAGTAATGAAACCCATACGAAAGAGTGTGGGTTTTTTCATGCATACAGGTAAGCCCAATTTCTAGCATGTTGCTACTCTGTTTGGAAAGGGAGTCTTGTGGAGAAAGCCAAAGACTTGGATTCCAAGGGACGATCAAGTACAGGTATAGAGAATTGATGTGCAGTGGAAAACTCTTTTCATACCCTTCTTTTCCTGTTCCACAGCAGTGAGTGTTCCTACCAGAAACACCTCCCGAAAAGCACTGTCATCGCTGAACCCTGCATACCGAACCAGGGTTTTGGCAGCTATCACCAGAGCACACGTGGATATGGCGCCAAACAAGCACACCAGCAAGATGATCAACCGTTCAAGGTATCCAATCTTGTGGCCGGCATGCACGGTATCTTGCTTTTCTGATGGTTCAGGCAAGGCCAGCGAAGAGAGAACCCTTGAGACAATGACACTGCTTGGTTTGAATATGAGCAACAAGGCGAAGCCAATACCTACTACTGATGCTGGTAGTTGTATGTGGAAGGGGAAGAGTATTGCCATAACCAACAGAACAGCCAGATGGATCACCTGATCAACTAGAAAAGAGGTGAAGGTGCAATATTTTCTACTGACCAGATCTACAAGGAAGTGTGAGAAGCCAAGGGAAAAAAGCAGCGAACCAGTTTGAAGGGGTGAGACTCCTAGAAGAACCATGCATGGCACAAAGGGAAACACATACAAAAGGGAGTGTATCAGCACCCCTCTCACTTGCTTTTGTTTACGCTTTGCAAGAGCGTCCACCTGCAGATAGAAATCCCCTACCAGATGGCAGCAAAGCAAAAAAATATAGTATTGTAAAATATCAGTGTACCTCCTGCACCATCTGAACTATCAAGGCCTCAATGGAACGCAATTGTGCAAAGTTGTTTGTCCGAACCACAGCATCGACATACTGGCGCCTGATGCCAAGAGCCTGTGCTATACGCCCATTCAGACCACGTTTCCATGATTGGTGTGAAAGGATATCTTCTTCAGAGCTATCAGGTTCTTCAAAGCAGGCCTCATCGAGTGTTATGGAAAATGGAGGCTTGTAGGATGGTATAGTGTTTTTGCATATGAGTTGCTGTTGTTTCAGATGCGCTTCAATCATAGCTAAACCGGTTATCAAATCCTGCCATCTGGGGACAAGATGGGAATCAAGGTACTCTGCATAGGCATACAGCATGGTTGTCTTGGGTTTCATGGCTTGGGTCAGCAGCAAGTAGGATCCAAGAAGTCCATTGACAAAACGATCGCTCTCTCTTGCAGAATTAAAGATGATCAGTTGTCCTTGCCCTTCATGACAGAGGGCTATAGCCGCTCTTGCCCTGTGGTACGCAGGGCCATCAAGTTCGGTCGTCATCCAATCAGGAGAAAAGACATCCAATGTACCAACGCCAATACCACAGCGAAACTGTACAGGGTATGCAAGTCGGGAAAAGAAAGCAAAATACTGATATGCACCCTGGACAGTATGAAAAAGTCCCTGCATTTCATCACCGGCACTGAACATGACAGGAGTGCAAAGAAGGCTCGCGAACAGCTTGTTGCACATCTCAACGGCATCCTTCAGATATGACTGCACTACAAGGCGATCTTTGAATTTTCGTGATTGTATCACGTCAAAAATGAGGGCAGTATAGGTACTATTTTCTTTCATCGGCTCTCCACCTATGACAAAGAGTATACCATCATATGATTTTTAGCAATAAATTTATATGTTATTACACTTAAAGCAATGTTTTTTTATTGCTTGACCTTTCGCTGTTTTGAATGAGTCATATCATAAACTGATAGAAATATCTGAATGAGTCATGTTACAGTTTACCTATCTTTT
>Ga0265295_1000680_pt1 | contig 65797 bp, 35 predicted proteins | sample Munlansysbiofilm_FD_192503 | JGI IMG/M metagenome (GOLD analysis project Ga0265295, IMG submission 192503) | Leachate microbial communities from a municipal landfill in Southern Ontario, Canada - Methane capture system biofilm | ecosystem: Engineered > Solid waste > Landfill > Unclassified ... | reverse complement strand
CAGGCCAGGGGAGCAGAGGAAAGCAGACCTTGAAGTACAAGGAAAGTCTCTCCATCATTTTTATGAGGGATAACGGCCCCCGGCGCAGTTTTCGCGTACGGCGGGGCCTTTTTTACACTGTTTTGTGCTTTTTCGCCTGCCTGCCCCTGCTGAGCGCAGGCCTTGGCTGGCAATGCTGGAAACTCTGGCAGGACAACGGCATCCTGCGCGCCAACATGCTGCGCTTCGAAAGCGATTACCAGGAGGCGCAAGCCACCGCAGAACGCCTTGAGCACCTTGAAGACCTGCTGCGCGAGGAAAACGTGCAGGGGCGCACTCTTGTGCTGCGGCGGCTTGGCGGTGAAGACGTTGCCAAACCGGGCGAGGCTGCCCCGGCAGACAGGGAAGAGACCGTCAAGGCTGAAGCGCCGCGCGGCGTTGAAGGGCCGGGGCATGAGGAATTTCCCGCCATTGATCGCGACTATGTGAAGGTGGACAACGTGCAGGTGCGGGCCTTGCGCGGCGATAAACTGCGCATGGCCCTTGATTTGCGCAATACCGACAATCAGCGGCTGGCCTCCGGCTCGGTTTCCGGAACCCTGCTTACCGCTGACGGCTCCAGGCACCCCCTGAGCTTTGACCCGGAAAATGTGGGCGATTTTCGCATCAGCCGCTTCAAACGCACTGTCATTGTGGTGCGCCTGCCAGGTCGGCTCAACCTCGTGAACGCCCAGGTCATCCTTGAAGTGCGCAACCAGGACGACAGCGTGGTGTTCCGCAATATCTTTCCCGTCGAACAGTAGATTTGAGTATTTTGAAATATTTTGTGGGGAGATGCTTTGTGGGGGAGGGACCCTTTTGAAAAAGGGTCTCCTCCCCCACGCCCCCACCCCCTAAAACTTTTATGGGGGTTTAGCGCAATTCGACGGGTTTTCTGATCATAAGCGCAGGCGTCAAAACCTGCACCTTCCTGCATCATTCCATCTCAAAACACGCTGCAAAAGTCTGCAAACACCGCCGCCTGAATGGTCATTCCGGCTTCATCGGGATGAATATTTCCGTCAGCAGGTCTTCGGGGGCCGTTGTTTGCGGCGAATTGTAGTACGCCTCAAAACCGGGGTCGTTGACAGGCTCGCGCCCGCTCTGCGGAAACCACTGGCCGAAAAGCGAGCGGTAGGCCGGGTGCAGCAGCGCATAGTCCCCTTGCACCTTCATGGCCACGTAGTCGCACTCACTGCCGATATGCCGCAAAAACAGTTCCTTGTTGCGCAGCAGATCCCGTATGGCCGGGGTTTCTTCGCTCACGCCCTGTGGCAGGCTCACGCAGACGTCCATGCGGCATTTGTCCTTGGGGGTGACGTCGGGATTGTCATGACTGACCCCGTAGGCCACCATGCCCTCATGCAAAAGACCAGCCGGCCCCAGCAGGGAAAACAGGTGCAGCCAGGCCGCCCCACAGTTCTCATATGGGCCGGTGTGACGCATGGCGGCCACCAGCAGGGGCGCAAATTTCGTGACCCGTATTTCCAGGGCGGGCACGCCGACAATCTGGTGATGAAACAGCGGGGCATCGGGATTCTGTTTGCGCGCCCGCGTCAGGTGTCCGTCGGTGCGTCGGTACTCGGACGGCAGCGCGTCAAAGTGCGCGCGAAAGGCCCTGGTGAACGCGTCCACGCTTTCATAGCCCGCATCAAGGGCTATGAGGGTAATGGGGTCGCGCGTATGGGCTACCTGCTGGGCCGCTCTTTCAAGAAGCAGGCGGCGCACATAGGCCGCGACGCTTTCCCCCATCATGGACGAGAAAATACGGTGGAAATGGTAGGGGGAAAAGCAGGCGATTTCCGCAAGTTCCGCAAGATCTGGCCGGGAGTCGAGACTGTTTTCTATATGCCGCAGCACACGGTGCAGGCGCTCTTCATATGACAATGTTTTCATGCTGCTCCGTCGAAAACTGCATTTATCGGCTGAACGAAAACTTTGAAATGTAAAGCATTTCAAAGTTAATCTGCTTCAGGATGAACGGAACCGCAAAAAAAGTCGAGCACGTTTACGCGCGAAAGTGCAGGCTGCAGATCAAGCGCCGTTCCCGGCCGCTTGCGGCCCCGGCGACGTGCCGGGTACAAGCTGCGCGGCCTGCAATGAACGGCAGCACCAACCATGAGGAGAATTTGCGTGAGCGACTTCAACGTGACGATTGTGGAATACCCGGCCAAGCGCCTCACCGGCATAAAGGTGCGTTCCAACATGGCTAAAGCGCAGGAGGATTGCCCCGCCCTGTGGCAGCGTTTCTGCACCGACTATGCGCAGGTCATGCCCACTGCGGCCTATGGCGTGACTGTCATGATCAATGCGGAAGACTTCGACTACTGGGCAGCCGTGGAAGACAAGGGCGGGCGTCTGCCAGCCGACCTTAAGCATGTGGACATTCCGGCGGGCAAATATGCGGTTTGCAGCGTGCCCAACCTTGCGAGCATCGGGGAAGCGTATAGGTTCATTTTTCAAAATTGGTTCGCCAGCCAGCAGACGTATGCCTATGACGAACAGTCACTGAGCTTTGAGCTGTATCCCTCGCACTGGAGCGTGGAAAATCCTTTTGAGATCTATGTGGGCATAAAGGGCTAAAGGCTTCGGTCGCTCCGACCGGGCAACCCGCTTTCGGGGCAACACCAGCCCGCGACGACAGCGCGCCCTTGCCAATGCATCGACCTGGTATTTGGCAAACGAACCAGGCAATTTGGCTTTTTTAAAGTACGTGGCCCAGCCAGAGCCCCTGCTGCGGAATGGCGGAGCCGCCTTTACGTACAAAACAAAAACCCCCTGCGTCGGCGAGTTGTTACGCCGTTGCAGGGGTTTTTATGATGTTGTCGTTAAGAGTTTTAGGGGGAGGGGGTGTGGGGGAGGCGACCCTTTTGCAAAAGGGTCCCTCCCCCACAATGTATTCCGCGAGCAACAACCCTAGCGCGCGCCCTTGGGAAAGAGCACCACGCCGACGGTTTTGAAGATGATGTTGATGTCCAGCAGAATGGACATGTTCTTGATGTAATACAGGTCGTATTCCAGCTTGCGGCGGGCGTCTTCTTCGGACGCGCCGTAGGGGTAGCACACCTGGGCCCAGCCCGTGAGGCCGGGTTTAACCGTGTGGCGCAGGCTGTAGTAGGGTATGGTTTCCTTGAGCTTCTGCACAAAGGCCATGCGCTCGGGGCGGGGGCCGATAAAGCTCATGTCGCCTTTGAGGATGTTCCATATCTGCGGCAGTTCGTCTATGCGCACCTTGCGTATGAAGCGGCCGAAGCGGGTCACGCGGGCGTCCCCGGCGCTGGCCCAGACGGCTCCGTTCTTTTCGGCGTCAGCCCGCATGGAGCGGAATTTGTACACCGTAAATTCCTTTTCAAACAGTCCCACGCGATCCTGCTTGTAAATGACCGGGCCGGGGGATTCCAGGCGCACGATGAGGGCGGTCAGCAGCATGATGGGCGTGGCGGGTATGAGCAGCACCAGTGAAATGAGCACGTCCAGGGCGCGTTTGAGCCGCCGCAGTGAGCCGCGCGTGTTCAGCGAAAAGCCTTCTGTCTGCAACAGCCATTCGTCCGTGATCTGTGAAAGCGGCAGGCGCTGCACCACGTGTTCGTAAAAACTGCGAATATCCACAACCATGCTGCCGCGAAGCTTGGCTTCAAGCAGATCATGCGCGATGTCGTCGTCAATGGGGGCATCGGGCAGCAGCAGGATCATTGTGGCCTTTTTTTCGTGGGCTATGTCCAGCGCCAGAAATGGCGGGCCAAGGCAGGGGCCTGCGTCCGGGCCCTGATCGTGTTCGCCCACATAGCCGATGATTTCGGCCTGGGGCAGCCCTTCGGCCAGCAGTTGCCGCACTTTGCCGGCACGGTCAACGCCCACGAGAAGAATGCGCAGGGGATGGGTGAGCTTGTGCGCATTGAGGTGATACAGCCAGCGCCAGAACAGGCTGAAGCAGAAAGAGAGCACAAAAAGCGAAACAACGGTTTCACGGTCAAAACGCCAGTGCTGGAAGGCGTAGGAGGCCGTTGCCGATGAAATGATGGCCAGCAGGCAGGCCACAAGCACGCGGCCCGCAGTTTCCTTGAAGTCTTCCTGACCCACGCTGTAGGCGTCAAGAATATAGAAAAACAGCATGTAAAAGAAGATGGTAAAGAGCGTGGCGCCGGTATAGTCGTCAAAAACGCTCAAATCCGGCGCAATAGTGGTCAGCCCGGAAATTGCCAGGGCCAGCAGGATGCAGAGCAGGTCCAGCACCTGTAAAAGTCCCATACGATAACTGCTTATCATTGCAAAATATCCTCTAGAGCATTTTACCTTAGCGAGCGGTGTTCACAAGGTTTTACGGGCTCACTTTGGTGCTTGGCAGCGTAATTATATTAGCTTCCTTCGTCGCAATGGCTAAAGCTCGACTGAATCAACGCCACGTGAAAATTCTTGCAGAGCAGTCAACCATTTATTGGTAAGCTGCTCTCAATGGCGCGTGCGCCTTAATGCTGTCGCCAGGGCGCGCAACAGCCGGGGCAATGGTAACGCAGGATTGCCCCGGGGAAATGCCGGTTCGGCAGGGGGTTAGCGCCCCGTGCTGTCCGACTCCGGCGATGCCGGAACGTGCATGTCTTCAAGGATGCCGTCAGCTACCTTTTCGGCGTCAAATTCGTTCAGGGCCATCTTGCGTCCGGCAGCGCCCATGCTTGCCATGAGAGCGGGCTGGAGAATGAAGGCCTCCATGGCAGACGCAAGGGCCTTGGGATCGCGCAAGGGTACAAGGTAGCCATTGTGCCCGTTGCGCACGACCTCGCGGCAACCGGGGGCGTCAGTGACAACGGCGGCGCGCCCCATGCTCATGCCTTCCATGATGGAGGTGGGCGTGCCCTCGCGCCACGAAGGCAGCACCATGACGTGAGCCGCGCTTATGTAGGGGCGCACGTCCCGCGTTTCGCCAAGATATTCGATGCCGCCGTGGTCTTGCCACAGGCGCACCTGCTCCAGGCTGATGCTGCCAAGCCCTTGCTCTTCAGGCCCCAGCAGCAGAAAACGCGTATGGGGATGCCTGGCCTTGAGTTCATGCGCAGCCTGGGCGTATTCTTTCAGCCCTTTGGCTTCAAGCAGGCGGGCCACCAGCAGAAAGACCGGCGGCTCGGTCAGCGTGCCGTCATCGGCAAGGCCGGGCAAGGGCGTGGGGGCAAAGCGGGCTGTGTCCACCCCTGTGCCGCGCGCGCGCAGGACGCGCGACTTTGGCCGCAGGATTCCGGCTTTCTGGAACGTGGCGATGTCGTCTTCATTCTGAAAAAAAATGCCTTCAGCCCCGGAAAGCGCCGTGCGGTACAAGAGGGCGCTCAGGCGGTTGACGCATTTTTTAAAAAAGCTGTCAGCCTCAAAGGCGTAACCGAGTCCGGTGATGGTGGCGTAAATATGCGGCACGCCAGCCACACGGGCCGCAATGCCGCCGTAGATGACGGGCTTGATGGTGGAGGCAAAGAGCAGGTCGGGTTTTTCATTTTTGAAAATGCGCAAAAGCGCCCCGGTGGTGCGCAGGTCGTTCAGGGGGTTGAGCCCCTTGCGATCCAGCGGATAATGTTGCACCTGCGCCCCCTGGGCCGCCAGAATCGCCTCCGCCCCCGGATCGCCGGGCGGCGTGCAGCAGATCACCTCATGGCCAGCCCGAAACATATGGCGCACCAGTACGCTCCAGAAATTGCTCATGGACCTGGCCTGATTGCCCAGAACTATGATCTTCATTCTCTCGCGGCTCCCTTTGGCGCTGACACCGGTCTGTCACAAAGGCAGACCGCGCTCGCATGCAAATAGCTATAGCATCTGCAAGGATAACTGAAAAGGGGCTGCCGCGCCACAAATTCGATTTTGCTACATTGTCGCGGCATTTTCACACGGGCTGGCGCCAGACGCGCACGGCTTTACAGCCCGGCTTGAGCAGCGTAACATTGCTCAAGTCTGGTCAGGAGGTTATATGCCTGCCCGCCCGGATACAAATCATTGCAAAACAGGACGCAACTATGAGCGCGTATTCCCAATTGTGTGCCTCCATGCAGGCAGCCCCCTCCCGCTGGTTGATTACGGGCGTTGCGGGTTTTATCGGTTCCAACCTGCTTGAGCATCTTTTGAAGCTTGGCCAGACAGTCATCGGGCTGGACAACTTTTTGACCGGCTATCAGAAAAATCTTGATATGGTGCGCGATATCGTCGGGCCTGAAGCCTGGAGCCGTTTTACCTTCATTGAAGGCGACATTCGCGATCTGGACACCTGCCATAAAGCCTGCCAGGGCGTACAGCACGTGCTGCATGAGGCGGCGCTGGGTTCTGTGCCGCGCTCCATTGATGATCCCTTGCTGTCCAACAGCTGCAATATCACGGGCTTTCTGCACATGCTCGTGGCCGCCCGCGACGCAGGGGCCAAGAGCTTTGTGTACGCCGCCTCGTCATCAACCTATGGCGATTCGCCGGAACTGCCCAAGGTGGAAGACAAGATCGGCCGCCCCCTGTCGCCCTACGCCGTCACCAAGTACGTGGACGAGCTTTATGCCGACGTGTTCAACCGCTGCTACGGCTTTTCCACCGTCGGACTGCGCTACTTCAACGTTTTCGGCCAGCGCCAGGATCCCTACGGCGCATATGCCGCCGTTGTACCCCAGTGGTTCGCCAGCCTCATCAAGGGCGAAACCGTCTTTGTGAACGGCGACGGCGAAACCAGCCGCGACTTCTGCTACATTGACAATGTTGTGGAGGCCAACCTGCTGTCCAGCTTTGCCCAGGGCGAAGCCGTCAACACCATCTACAATGTGGCCTTTGGTCAGCGCACGACCCTCAATGAGCTTTTTGACCTTATCCGCGAAGAGGTGGCCCGCCATAGGCCTGAAGCCGCCAACGCCAAGGTGGAACACCGCGATTTTCGCGCTGGCGACGTGCGCCACAGCCTGGCCGACATCAGCCGCGCCGCGACCCGGCTGGGGTATGCCCCCCGCTTTGACGTGCGCCAGGGCCTGCGCCTGGCCGGTGACTGGTACGCCGCCAACCTGTAGCCCAGCTTTGCCAGCCGACAGCGGGCCAGATTTGCCAGCGCTGTCGCGCCTCGACGAAAGTACTGAAAAAGCCGTCAGCCCCTTGTGGGCTGACGGCTTTTTTGCGCGCTGTGATGTCAGTTTGAAGTGCTTTGTGTGGGGGAGGGACCCTTTTGTAAAAGGGTCTCCTCCCCCACGCCCCCACCCACCAAAACTTTTATAATAGAGCATGTTAACTTTGAAAAAGTGTAAATGCTCCAATGCTGCACGAACGTGCGGCGCGCCACAACGTGGCTGAATGAAAACTTTGAAATGTGGAGTATTTCAGAGTTAATCTGCTCTAGAAAGCCCACGCGCCTTCACGGCGAACGGCTGCTCCTGTGGTGGTCAGGACACTATCAACCTAAATTTATTCTGTATTTGTAGTAAATTGTTTGTGAGCGGCGTGCATCTCGCAGCGGCTGCCCATGGAAAGCCCATCAAGGTAGGGAACTCTCTATAGCCGACAGAACTATGAATAAGAGTTTTAGGGGGAGGGGGTGTGGGGGAGGGACCTTTTTGCAAAAAGGTCCCTCCCCCACAAAAACTTCAAACCAATTCGCCTAACGAACGTGCGCGCCTATTGTTTGCGCGTGGAATTGTAAAAGTTGATCAGGCAGCCATCGAGGATGATCTGACGTTCGTCATCGGTCAGGTCCTTGAGTGTCAGGGCTATCTGCTCGGCGCTGCCGTTTTCGCGCACGACGTAGGCCAGTATGGTCGGCTCGGCGTTCTGCACGGCCTTGCGCACGTTGGGCACGGCCAGCCAGTCGCCCACCTTGAGCGTCGCGGCAAGATCGGCGTCGGTGATGAAGGGCAGCATGCCCCAGTTGATAAGATTGGAGCGGTACCGCTTGGTGGCGTATTCCACTGCCAGGTTGGCCCAGCCGCCCAGCACCTTCTGGCAGGAGGCAGCCTGCTCGCGTGCCGAACCGTCGCCGGGTTTCACGGCAAAGATGGTGGACCCGATGCCCACGTTCTTAAGGTCGGAGGCTCCCTGCAGGATGTCCAGCCCGCAAAGGGCGAAAAGGGCGCGGGCGCGCGCCATGAGCACAGAATCTGCCGGATTGGCAAGCCGCGCCTTTTCCATGGCGTCCACAGCCTTGGCGCGCCCGACATAGTCGGGGTCTTTGCGCGACAAAGTGTATTCCGCCAGTTTGAGGGGGTTGGAGCGCAGCGACGATGTTTCGCCAGAGGGGATAAGTTCGTCCGTGGTGGTCACGGGATCGGTGATGACGCTGGCCACCTGGAGCAGCAGATGGTCGGTCAGGGCGCTCATGGCGGGCCAGTCCGCGATATTGGGGCCAAAGATCAGGGGCACTTCGGGCTTGGGATGGCCAAAGCCGTTGTAAACGCGGCGGTGGTAGATGAGCGGCTCGAAGCGGTAGTCGAGGTTCACGTCGGCAAGGCCGGACGCTGACCAGTCAAGGTCGGTGGCCGGGGTCAGGCGGCCGCCGTTGGCCGCCGTGGCGGCAATGGAGCGGGCGTCCATAAGGGCCACGGCTGAAAGCTGTCCGTTGGCGGGCTTGGAGCCTTCGCGGTTGGGGAAGTTGCGTGTGGTGTGCCGGATGGACAGCGCGCCGTGCGCCGGGGTGTCGCCCGCGCCGAAACAGGGGCCGCAGAAGGCGTTTTTGAGCACAGCGCCAGCGGCCATGAGCTTGGCCGTGGAGCCGTTGTTGACCAGGGCCAGGCCCTGCGGTTCGCTGGCAGGGTAGACGGACAGGCTGAAGGCCAGGTTGCCCGTGCTTTTGCCGTCAAGGATGGCGGCGGCCAGCGTGATGTTTTCAAAGCTGCCGCCAGCGCAGCCGGCGATAATGCCCTGATCCACCCACACGCCGCCGTCGCGGATCTTGCCGCAGAGGTTCAGCCCCCTGGCGGCGTCGCCAAACTGTTTGCGGGCTTCGTCTTCCACCTGGGCCAGCAGCTCGGGCGCGTGCCGCACCACTTCAACCACGGGGTAGGCGTTGCTGGGGTGGAAGGGCAGGGCAATCATGGGCACGATCTTGCCAAGGTCGATGCGGATAAGGCCGTCATAACAGGCCGGGCCTTCAAGGCGCAGTTCCGCGTAATCATCGGCGCGGCCGTGCTTTTCAAGGTACTGGCGCACCTTGGCGTCCGTGGTCCATATGGACGAAAGACAGGTGGTTTCCGTGGTCATGACGTCGATGCCGCAGCGGTATTCCACAGAAAGGCCTGCAACGCCGGGGCCCATAAATTCCAGCACCTTGTTTTTCACAAAGCCGTTCTTGAACACGGCGGCGATAAGAGCCAGGGCCACGTCCTGCGGGCCGACGCCGGGGCGCGGCTCGCCTTCGAGCCAGACGGCGATTTTTTGCGGATTGGTCACGTCATAGGTCTTGCCAAGCAACTGCTTGACGAGTTCCGGGCCGCCTTCACCAATGGCCATGACGCCCAGAGCGCCGTATCGGGTGTGGCTGTCGGAACCAAGAATCATGCCGCCGCATTTGGTCATCATTTCGCGCACGTACTGATGGATGACAGCAAGGTGCGGGGGCACGAAGATGCCGCCGTACTTTTGCGCGGCCGCGAGACCGAAGAGGTGGTCGTCCTCATTGATGGTGCCGCCCACGGCGCAGAGGCTGTTGTGGCAGTTGGTGAGGGCGTAGGGCACGGGAAATTCCGTAAGGCCGCTGGCACGGGCCGTCTGGACAATGCCCACGTAGGTAATGTCGTGGGAAGCCAGGGCGTCGAAACGGATGCGCAACACGTCTTCGCTCTGGTCAACGGTATTATGTGCGGCAAGAATGCGGGCGGCCAGGCTGTTTTTGCGCGCGGCTTCCACGTCCACACCCTTTGCGCGGGCCTCTTCGGCACTGCGGATGGTGTTTCCGTCAATGACAACGGCATTGCTTATGAGTTCAATCATGGTGGCAGACCTTCCTGCTGGGTTTTGGAGTCGCTGGCGCGACGCTGGTTAGCGGGACTGCGCCGCGGCCAGTTTGAGGCCGAAGGCTATGAAGATGAAACCTGTGAAGCGTTGCAGCCAGAGCTGAAAACGGCTGTTTTCAAAAATGTGGCGCACACGGCCCAGCATGTAGGCCAGGGGCACGAACCAGAAAAGGCACAGGGCCGACATGATGCCGCCAAGCTCCAGAAACTGGGGCGCCAGCGGGGCGTGGGGGTCAGTAAATTGCGGCAGAAACGTCAAAAAAATGATGACTGCCTTGGGGTTAAGGGCATTGGTCAAAAAACCCTGACAGAAAAACGACCACCATTGCCGGGACGAAAGGCGCGGTGCCGCAACAGGGTTTTCAGCCGTTCCGGGAGCAATTACGTGAACGTCTGCGGGAGCGCCTGGGCGGGCATCAGCGGGAGCAATAGCGCGGGCCGTTGCGGGAGCGCCTGGACGAACGTCTGCGCGGGCATCTCCGCCGTCGCGCGGCGCGGTCTTTACCACGGCGGCGCTGACGGCTCCGCTGTGGCGCAGGGCCTGGACGCCAAGCCAGATAAGGTAGGCCGCGCCCACATACTTGAGCACGCTGAACCACAGAATGGACTGGGCGATAATGGCGGATATGCCCAGCATGGCGGCGGTGGTGTGCACGCAGATGCCAAGGGCCACGCCACAGGCCGCAGCCTGCCCCTGCGGGCGGCCGTTGAGCAGCGATATCTTGGCGATGAGGGCAAAGTCCGGCCCTGGCAGCATCACCAGTATGGCCGCCATGGGTATGAAGAGCAGCAGGTTTTCCAGTGAAATCATGACAACAACCTTGGCGGTGAAAAGAAGGATGTACTGGTGCAAGGCGCTTTGCTCGCCCTGGTGTGCGCTGTAACGGGCCATGACGGGCGCGCTGTCAGCCATGAGCGTGTGCGCTGTCGGCCGTGCGCATATCTCCTCTCTGCGCTGCCCCGTTTTACCGCTGTAAAGAGAAGGGATGCCCCGGTTGCGGCCCTGCCGCAGCAGGGCCAGACATGGGGGCCTCCCTTCTCTGGTAGGGCCTGCTAGAGATATGCTCCGATGATGTCGCCGAATTCCTTGCAGCCCACCACGCGGGAGCCGGTGACCTGTGCGGCCAGGTCTTCGGTGACGGACTTGCCCGTGATGGCCTTGCCCACTGCCTCGCGTATGCGGTTTGCCGCATCGTGCTGGCCCAGGTGTTCCAGCATGAGCGCCCCGCACAGGATGACGCTGCCGGGATTGGCCTTGTCCTTGCCTGCAATGGTGGGAGCTGTGCCGTGGGTGGCCTCGTAAAAGGCGAGGGTGTCGGACATGTTGACGCCGGGGGCCAGGCCAAGGCCGCCCACCTGCGCTGCCAGCGCGTCGGAGATATAGTCGCCGTTGAGGTTGGGGGTGGCCAGCACCTGATACTGTTCAGGACGCAGCAGGGCCTCCTGGAACATGGCGTCGGCTATGCGATCCTTGACCACCAGACGGCCGGGCACGGGCTCTTTTTCAGTGCAGGTGAGGTCGCCGAATTCCTGCGCGGCCACATCGTAGCCCCACTGGCGAAAAGCGCCTTCGGTGAACTTCATGATATTGCCCTTGTGCACAAGGGTGAGGCTTTCCTGCTTCTGGTCCAGGGCGAAACGCAGGGCGCGGCGCACAAGACGCTTGGAACCGGCTTCGGTCATGGGCTTGATGCCCACAGCGGCATTGTCGTTCACCTTGGTCACGCCAAGCTCGTCACGCAAAAAGGCGACAAGCTTGCGGGCTTCGGGGGTGTTGGCGGCAAATTCCACTCCCGCGTACACGTCTTCGGTATTTTCGCGAAAGATGACCATGTTGACGCGTTCGGGGTGCTTGACCGGGGTTTCCAGGCCCTCAAAGTGCCGCACCGGGCGGATGCAGGCATAGAGGTCAAGGGTCTGGCGCAGGGCCACGTTAAGGCTGCGCATGCCCGTGCCCACGGGGGTGCCCAGAGGGCCCTTCATGGCGAGTTCGGCATGGCGCAGGGCTTCAAGGGTGGCGTCGGGCAGGGGGTGGCCCGTTTCTTTCACGGCTTTGTCGCCGGCCAGCAGTTCCACCCAGTCAAGAGTAAGGTCGGCTCCGGCGGCGCGGATGGCCCCTTCGATAACCGGGCGGGCGGCCTGCCAGATTTCCGGGCCGATGCCGTCGCCTTCAATCCAGTACACTGTCTTGCGCATGTTCCCCTGTCCTTTTGAGTGTCAATAAATATAAGGCAGGCCGGGCACCTTGAATCAGAGTAACTTTGAGAATGTTCATTCTCAAAGTTCAAGACACGCTCGCTTCGGTGCTTAACCGCGCAAGTAAATAGCGCTGGCACCTTTGCGGCGGGCGTCTGCTCCCGCAGCCGCCAGAGCAGTTTTAAAGTAAAACTGCTCTTAGCCCGGCCCATCTGAATAACGCTAGTCGCCGTCGTCGTGCTCGTCCACTTCGTGCTGGAGAGAGCGCGCACGCTTGAGCAGTTCCTCGAGCTGGATGTCCACGCCGATGACGCCCACAATCTTGTCCTTTTCGTCAGTGACGGCGCAGGACACGGTGATGATGAGCTTGCCCGTGAAGTGCGACTGGTACACGTCCATAATGTGCAGGTCGCCGCTCTGCATGGGCATCTTGAACCACTGGCGGCCGGAGAAGTCGTAGCCGATGGGCAGGGCTTCGTAGGTTTCCTTGTACACGGGGTCGGTGATGGCCGAGCACTTGAGGCGGCCCTGGGCGTCCGTGAGGTAGCAGTACTGGATAAAGGGATATTCGCGTACGAATTCGTCCAGTCTGCCGCAGGCCTTTTTGCCGAAGTCCAGCAGATCCTTGTTGCGCACGAGCCGCACAATGATGTTGGCGGCCAGTTCGCCCGCCAGCTGCTTCATGTGGTCGAATTCCGAAGCAAAGAGTTCGGGCATGAACTTTTGCACCAGCGCTTCCATTTCTTCGTGCGAGAAGTGGGTGGTGCGCCCGGTCTCTTCGTAAACGGCCATGATGGCGTCGTAGATGCTGCCCACGGCAGGATGCTTTTTGGAGACCTGCTGGTCTTTTTCAAGATGGAGATTGGTGTTGATCCAGTACGCCACGCCGGCGCGGCCCGTCTTGTCGGTGATGATGATGGGCACGGGACGGCCGAGCAGATGGTTGGTGTCGAAGATATTGTAGATTTCTTCGTTCTTGGCCAGGCCGTCGGCGTGTACGCCCGCGCTGGTGGCGTTGAAGTCGCGTCCCACAAAGGGATAGTTGTGGGGGATGCGGTAGTGCAGTTCTTTTTCAAAAAACTGGGCTACTTCGTCCAGAATGGTGGTGTCTGCCGCAGCATCGTCGCCCGTGAGGGAGATGTACTCAATGAGCAGGGCTTCCAGCGGGGTGTTGCCGGTGCGCTCGCCAAAGCCGAAAAGCGTGCTGTTGACCGCGCCGCAGCCGTGCAGCCACGCGGTGACGCCGTTGACCAGCACCTTGTGGAAGTCGTTGTGGCCGTGCCATTCAAGCCACTGGCCGGGTACCCCTGCCTCATCGGTAAAGGCGCGCACGATGCGCTGCACCGAGCGGGGCAGCGCCGCGCCGGGGTAGGGCACGCCATAGCCCATGGTGTCGCACAGGCGGATTTTGACAGGCATGCCGCTCTGGCTCGAAAGTTCCATGAGCCGCTGGGCAAGGGGCAGGCAGAAGCCGTAAATGTCGGCCCTGGTGATGTCCTCAAAGTGGCAGCGGGGTATGATGCCCCACTCCAGCGCCTGTTCGGCCATGCCCACATACATGTCCATGGCCTGCTGGCGGGTTTTGCCCAGCTTGAGAAAAATATGGTAGTCCGACACGCTGGTGAGCATGCCGGTTTCGTCAAATTCCATATCGCGGGCCAGCTTGAGGTCGTCCTTGGTGGCGCGTATCCAGGCCGTCACCCGGGGAAAGCGGTAGCCCCTGGCGCGGCACACGTCGATGCACTTGCGGTCCTTGGCGGAATAAAGAAAAAATTCCGAGGCGGTGATGAGGCCGGTTTTGCCGCCAAGACGATGCAGAAAGTCAAACATCTTGGCCACCTGCTTGACCGTATAGGGCGGGCGCGCCTGCTGGCCGTCACGAAAGGTGGTGTCGGTAATGCGCATCTGTTCCGCAGGGCGCGGAGCGAGCAGCACTTCGTCAAAGGACGTGCGGCAAATACTGGTATAGGGAAAAAGTTCGCGGTAGAGCTGGGGTTTTTCAGGCTCCTGCATGATCAGGGTGCGGCTGCCTCCGCTTTGATGGATGATATTGCTCATATGCTCCCGCCGGCTCGCGCTGTGCGCGCGGAAAAAAGTTGTCCGTGGAGCACTTTTATAGCGGCTTCGCGATTCCCCGTCCAGTATGCGCGGGGCGCGCCATTTCGTGGGTAGTGCGCGCCAGGGCCGCCATAATGAGGCAATTTAATTAAAGTATATTATTCAGCATGTTGTGTGCATGCGCGGCCGCCCAAGGCGGGTAATATCCGCATGCGTCCGTGTATGGCGCAAGTCGGTAAACGGGCGCTTGCGGGCTTTTCAGGTAAAATACGCATTAAAATGAGAGTCGTATGGCGGTGTCGTTACGCGGGCACTTGCCAGAAAAGCAAAAATAAAGGATTGTCCCTCTCGAAGGCGCGCGGCGGTAAGGCTTGTCTGGCGCGACTTCTGAAGGAGCAGGCATGTCGGATTGTGTGCGCTACCCAGCGCCGGGCTGCGTGGTGGAATATATGGAGGGCAATGCTGTTCAGATTGCCCTGATTACCGAAGAGGCCGGGGGGCGTTTGCGCCTTCTTTTGCCCAACCGCCGTGAAACGCGGCTCAATGCCTCGCGTCTGCTGCCCTGGCTCGGCCCCTTGCACGGGGCGGATCTTGGCCGCGACGAGGCTGTGCGCCTGCTTGAACAGCATAAAAAATGCCGTGAGGATCTGGCCAGCGACGTGCCCGTCATGGACGTGTGGGAGCTGGCTCAGGGCGAGGTAAACGTGGCTCCTGCCACGTGGTTTGCCGAGCTTTTTACCTCCGACCCCTCTGCGGACCAGGTGTCCGCCTATGGCCGCGCCCTGCTGGCGTGTAAAAGCCACTTTCGCTTTCAGCCGCCGGACTTTCAGGTCTTTCCCGCTGACATGGTTGAAAAACGCCTGGTGGAAGAAAAAACCCGCCTTGAACGTGAAGCCCTCATAGCGGGCGGCGCGGCCTTTTTGCGCATGCTCTGGGACGTGGCCTGTCGCAAGCGCGAACTGCCGCCGCCACCGGCGGAAGGCGCGAGCAGCGGCGAGTGGCCGTCCGCAGACGTTGCGGAAAGTCTTGAAGAAGTGCTGCGTTCCCGCATGGTTGATCCTGAAGGGCAGGAGTTCGATGCCCTGTGGCGCACCCTTGGCAAGGGGCTGCCCGATGTGCCCCATTTGCCCCTGCAACTGCTGGTGGCCTGGGGCAAGGTGCCGCCGCACTACAATTTCTGGCTGGACCGCGCTGGCTTTGCCCCCGGCGACGACTGGTGGACGGCGTACCGCGATGAAGTGGACGCGCTGGTTCACGCCGCCGAGAGCGGCCAAATGCCCGATGCGGCGCTTTTTACGCCTGCCGCGCCGACGCCGTGCATGTGCGACGATGCCGCCGCGTCCATCCCTGCTGCCGCCCCGGCGATTTCCCTGCTTTTTGAACCCGGCCCGCTGCCCGAAAGTCCCCTGCCCTTTGTCAGCATAGACAGCGCCAGCACCCGTGACGTTGACGACGCCTTTCATGTGCAGTCCACGGATGACGGCTATCTGTTGACGTTGGCCCTGGCCTGCCCCGCCCTGTACTGGCGCTTTGGCGGCGCTCTGGACAGAGCGGTGCTGCACCGCGGCACCAGCATCTACCTGCCCGAAGGCGACTGCCACATGCTGCCGGAAGTTCTGGGCACGGCCGCGTATTCGCTGCTGGCGGGCACGCCGCGCCCTGCGCTGTGCGTGGAGATTCCGGTGGACGCCCATGGCCGTTACGGCTCGTGCCGTACCTATCTGGCCCGCGTGCGCCTTGCCGCCAACCTGACCTACCGCGACAGCCAGGCCGTGCTCAATGCCCAGTCCGAGGGCGTTGCCCTGCCCGACAATCCTGCTGCCGCGCATGCCGGGCAACTGTCCGTGGGGCTTGAACTGGCCCGCAAACGACAGAACGCCCGCATTGAAGACGGGGCCGTGGTGATGGACAGGCCCGATCCCGTCATATCGCTTGAGGGCGAGGGGGCCGACGTGCGCGTGCATGTGGGGCCCGACTACTGCGCGCCCGATGCGCAGATGCTGGTGGCGGAAATGATGATTGTTGCCAGCGCCGCTGTGGCCCACTGGGCCAGGGAGCGCGGCATGGCCATGCTGCACAGGGTGCAGGACGTGGTTTTGCCCCGTGAATACGCTGGCGTCTGGAGTACCCCGCAGGACATGACGCGCATAATGCGTGCGCTGACTCCTTCGGGGCTTGAAGTGCAGGCCCGGCCTCACGCGGCTCTGGGGCTTGATCGCTACACGCCCGTGACCTCGCCCCTGCGCAGGTATCCTGATCTTGTCAACGAGGCTCAGGTAGTGCATTTCTTGTGTACAGGACAACCCCGCTGGAGCGAAGACGCGCTTGTGAGCCTTTTGCACGCGCTTTCGCCCGCACTGGACGGCGCCGGACAGGTGCAGCGCTTCCGCCCGCGTTACTGGAAGCTGCTGTTCTTTCGGCAGCAGGGTGACAAGGTGTGGTGGTCCGGCGTGATCACGGAGGAAAACGACGCCTTTGTGAGCGTGAGTCTTCCGGATCAGGGCATGTTTGTGCGGGGCAGGCGTAAGCTTTTTGACGACAGGGCGCACCCAGGATTGCAGGTGGATGTGCGCATCGGCAAGGTACACCCCCTGTATAACGAGATCATGATTCTGGAAGCGGCCACCACAGGGTAGCGCGAGGGCGCTTGCCCCGCCTGTGTGGAATGCCCGTTGTCCGGGCGGCTCGTGGCGAGGTTATTGACCGTGTGCCTTGCGCGCCGCCGGAGAGCTTTACGGGTGATGACAGCGATGCTGGTAAACAAGCCCCAAGGAAACGCTGATGTATTCCGTTTGGCGGTTTTGCTTCACTTTTTTTTAAACAGTCGAGGACGGAAGAGTCCACTTCTGCTTGAAAAAAGATCGCGCCTTGCCAAAGAAAATACCTGCGCGTTTCCAGGATGCTCTTTAATCAGTGCTTCCCTAACAGCATATGGCGGAGAGAACCATGCTGGAAGTTTTATGGATTGCCCTGGCCTATGTACTCGGCTCCGTACCGTGGGGACTGGTCATTGCCAGAACATTTTGCGGCCTTGACCCCAGAGAGAGCGGCAGCCGCAATACCGGAGCAACCAACGTGGCGCGCCTGTGCGGCTTCAAGTGGGGCGTGGTCACGCTGTTGTGCGACGTGCTCAAGGGCGCAGTGCCCGTGTGGCTGGCCTTCAGAGTCAACGCCTCCCCGGTTTTTGTCAGCATTGTGGCCCTGGCCTGCGTGCTGGGCCATGTTTTTTCCTGCTTTATGAAGTTCAGGGGCGGCAAGGCGGTGGCCACAAGCATTGGCGTGTTTCTGCCCCTCGCCTTATGGCAGCTGCTTGCGGCTTCGGTGCTGTGCCTCCTGGTGATCTGGCGCAGCGGCTTTGTGTCCCTGGGTTCGCTGACGCTTGTCACGGCCCTGCCTGTGGCATTGGCCGTCAGCGGCCAATGGACATGGCTGCCTCTGGCCCTTGGCGTCTGGGCTGTGGTGGTCTGGAAGCACAGGGAAAATATCGCCCGCCTGCGCGCCGGAACAGAAAAAAGCTGGCAGAAAGGCAAGAGCCAGTGTGACGCTCCCTGCGCTCCGCAAGGCAAAGGCCAGGACGAAAAATAGCGCCCCGCCCGTAGGGCTGGAGCGCCGCATATTTTGGATTGCCCCGCGCCTTTTGCGCAGGGCGGGTAAAAAGCCTCGGAAAGCGGCTTCGGCAGCAAGCGTTTTTGCAGCCGAAGGTGGGGGAAGAAAGGTTTTTTACGCAAAGTCTCTCTTCCTCCGGCTTGCCAAGAAGGAGTTCGTCTTATGTCCCACGCGGATTTTCCGGCCTATCGCGGCCGCATGGAGTATGTCTGCCTTGACTGCGGCGCGCGCTACCCCGGCGACGACCTGCTATACACCTGCCCCCAGTGTGGCGGTGTTTTTTTGCTGGAAAACCTCGATTTCGCCAAGCTCAAGGAGCGCAGCGGTCAGGAGTGGCGGCAGGTTTTTGATGACCGCTGCGCCACCCGCGTGACGGCCCTCAAGGGCATTTTTCGCTATTACGAACTACTGGCCCCGCTGCTGGACCAGGACGACATCGTCTATCTCGGCGAAGGCATTACGCCCATTGTGGAGGCTGCCCCGGCCCTTCGTGATCAGGTTGGCGTGTCCTTTGCCTATAAAAATGACGGCCAGAACCCCAGCGCGTCCTTCAAGGACAGGGGCATGGCCTGCGCCTTCAGTTATCTGAAGTGGCTCTGCCGCCGCAACAAGTGGGACGAAGTGCTCACGGTCTGCGCCTCCACGGGCGACACGTCGGCGGCCGCCGCCCTGTACGCCTCCTATGTGGGCGCTCCCTTGAAGTCCGTGGTGCTTTTGCCCCACGGCAAGGTGACGCCGCAGCAGCTTGCCCAGCCTCTTGGCAGCGGCGCTACCGTGCTGGAACTGCCGGGCGTGTTCGACGACTGCATGAAGGTGGTGGAGCTGCTGGCTGAAAACTACCGTGTGGCCCTGCTCAACTCCAAGAACGGCTGGCGCATTCTGGGGCAGGAATCCTATGCCTACGAAGTGGCCCAGTGGTATGGCTGGGACATGACCGACCAGTGCCTTTTTGTGCCCATTGGCAATGCGGGCAACGTCACGGCCATCATGTGCGGGCTGCTGAAGATGCTGGATCTTGGCATCATTACCAGCCTGCCGCGCATTTTCGGCGTGCAGTCCGAGCATGCGGACCCCGTGTGGCGCTACTATGACGCCCCCAAGGGTTCGCGCCACTGGCAGCCCGTGACCGTGCAGCCCAGCGTGGCCCAGGCGGCCATGATTGGCAATCCCGTGTCCTTCCCCCGTGTGCGCATGCTGGCCGAGCGCTTTATTGAAGCTGGCGGCGAGCGTGCTTTCCAGGTGGTGCGCGTGACCGAGCAGCAGATCATGGACGCCATGATTGTTGGCAACCGCCACGGCCATATCGCCTGCACCCAGGGCGGCGAATGCCTGGCTGGCCTGCGCAATGCCCGTGCCCTCGGACTTGTGGGCGACCACGAGCATGCCGTGCTGGACGCCACTGCCCACGCGCTCAAGTTTGCCGGTTTTCAGGATATGTACTTCAATGACGCCTTCCCGCCGGAATACGGCGTCACGCCTGACAAGAGCCTTGCCAACATGCCGGAACTCCTGTTGCCCCAGAGCGCCAGGGTTGGCCGGGAAGTGGCGGAATTTGCCAGCATGGGCGCGGATGCCGTAGTGCGAAGGCTCAATCTGCAAAAAAAATAGGTATTTTAGATCTTGTTTGATGAAATGCGGTGGCGTAACAGTAGTTGTGCCACCGCATCTCTTTTTGTTTGTACTCCGGATCGACAGAACCGGAATACAGGCATGAACTTTAGAGCAGTTAGCCCATGTAATTGGTTAACTGCTCTAGATCATAGTAACTTTGAAATGCTTTACATTTCAAAATGTTTATTCAGCAGAGCTTTATCCGTGGCTTTCTCCGTCGCAACGGCTAAAGCTCGGCTGCATCCACCCCACGTTGTGGCGCTGCACGAACGTGCAACGTCAGAGCAGAGGCATGAACGCTGCCAACTTCTATAAAGAGAGGAAAGGATGTTTTCCAGTATCAGGACGGCAATGCTGCTGCTTGTGGGAGGGGTTGTCATTGTAATCCAGTCCCTGCTTATAGGCGTCGTGGTCAAGCTCAGTCACGACTCCAGTCTGGAAGTGCGCACGCACGAGATGTTCCTCATGGCCCAGACCATTTCAAAATCCTTGTCCGACTTCGGCCAGCAGCAGGCAATGCTGGTGCGCGGCGTGGCAAAGGCCCCAAGGGTGAAGGATTTTCTGCTTTCTGGCGCGGGCATCGAAGGCGCGGCCACCTTTCTTTCCGTCATGTCGCAGGCGTCATCGGATGTGAACACGCTGTACCTCTTTGACCGTCAGGGCAAGCAGCTGATCGTCCGTGCGCAGGGCAAGGACGGCAAACTCAGCGATCTTGCCGACCGCGCGTATGTTCAGGCGGCCCTGGCTGGCAAGGACGGCTTCAGTTCCTCCGCCACCACGAGCTATGCCACGGGCAAGCTCATTGTCAGCGTGACCGCGCCGGTGCGCGATGACAGCGGCAAGGTCATTGGCGGCGTGGGCATGTCCTACGCCATTGAAGGCCTCATGAAGAACTACATTCAGAGCATCAGGCTGGGCAGCGCGGGACATCCCTTCGTGATCTCGCCCGAAGGCATCGTGATCGGGCATCCCGACAATGAGCTTGTTCTCAAGAATCTCGCCGCCGAGTCCGGTATTGCCGACATGCTCAAAAGCCCCTCGGGTCAGGGCCTCACCTACACGGACAGCAGCGGCCAGCCACGTATGCTGGCCTGGGCCAGCGTGTCCAACTGGAACTGGATTGTGGGCGTGACCATGACCACGGCTGAAATTGAGGCCCCTGCCCTTGAACAACGCAATATCATGCTGCTCATGGGCGGCATTGCCGTGGCGGCGCTGATCATCATCACCCTCATTGCCCTGGACAGGATAGCTGTGCGCCCCCTGCGCCAGTTGCAAGGCTATGCGGCCGAGGTGGCCGAGGGCAGGCTGGACAAGACCTTGCTGCTCAGATCGCGCAACGAGATAGGCAGACTGGCAGAAAATCTGCGCACCATGGTGGCAAGCCTCAAGGACATGATAGCCCAGGCTGAGGAAAAAACCAGCATGGCCAAGCTTGAGTCCGACCGCGCGGCACAGGCTACGGTAGAAGCGCAGAAAGCCCGCGCCGCCGCAGAAAAAGCCAAAGCCGAAGGCATGCTGCATGCCGCTTCCAGTCTTGAGGGAGTTGTGAAGGCCATTACCGATGCTTCCGGAGCGCTGGCGGCCCAGGTTGAGCAGTCCAGCAAGGGGGCCGAGCAGCAGAGCGCCCGCGTCAGTGAAACGGCCACCGCCATGGAGGCGATGAGCTCTACCGTTACCGAGGTGGCCCGCAATGCTGCCGAGGCCGCTACCTCGGCGGATCATGCCAGATTAAGGGCCACGGATGGGGCCGATGTGGTTTCACAGGTCGTCAACGGCATCGGACATGCCCAGGCGCAGGCCACGGAACTCAAGGAAGACATGAACGCCCTGGGCAAACAGGCCGAAAGCACGGGGCAGATACTCGGCGTTATTTCAGACATTGCTGACCAGACCAACCTGCTGGCCCTCAATGCCGCCATAGAGGCCGCCCGCGCTGGCGAGGCCGGGCGCGGCTTTGCCGTGGTGGCGGACGAGGTGCGCAAACTGGCCGAAAAAACCATGAGCGCCACCCGCGAAGTGGGAGCGGCCATTATTGAAATACAGAACGGAACCCGCAAGAATGTGGGCCACGTTGAGCAGGTGGTGAACAGGATAGACGAAGCCACGGCCCTGGCCGGAGCCTCGGGCGAGGCCCTGCGGGAAATAGTGTCCCTGGTGGAAACGACGTCCAGCCAGGTGCGTTCCATCGCCACGGCGGCGGAACAGCAGTCCGCCACCAGCGAGGAGATCAACCGCTCGGTGGATGAAGTGAACCACATCTCCGCTGCAACCTCCGAAGCCATGCGCTTGTCGACGTCGTCTGTGGCCGAGCTTACACGCCAGGCGCAGGTGCTGCGCGAACTCATCGAAAGCATGAAGAGCGAAGGCAGGGGATAGCGCCAATATGGCGTAAGCCTGCTCTGGCGTCGCAAATACTGTCAGCCCCTTCAGACTGAATGTGCCCCGGCCTGCGTACAAAAGCGCATGCCGGGGCGTTTTTTTGCGTGAGAACAGCTGTGCCGAGGCCGTGGAAGGCGGGGCCGACCGCGACGGCATATAGCCGCCTGCCGACCCTTCCGCAAATGTTCATAGGACTGTCCCCGTCGGGACATGCCCGTGGGGACATGCCCTCAGGCTTAGGCCCGCAGGCGTAGGCCCTCAGGTTTGGCCCCTCAGGCTTGGGCCCTCAGGCGTAGGCCCGCAGGATCAGGCTGGCTGCGCTGCCGGGGTGCAGGTCATTTCCTCGCCATAGGTGTGGGTGCGGTTGCGCCCGGTGGATTTGGCGTCGTACAGGGCCGCATCGGCGTTGCGTACCAGCAGCTTGCCGTCGCTGCCTGCGTCCTTGCCGGGCACAAGGCTGGCCACGCCCAGGCTTACGGTCACAAAACCGTTTACCGGGGAAGCGGGGTGGGGCAACTGCTCGCGTTCTATCTCATTGTGTATGCGCAGGGCCACGGCACGGGCCGTGTGCGTGTCTGCTCCCGGCAGAAGCAGCGCAAATTCCTCGCCGCCGTAGCGGGCGCACACGTCTGTGGAGCGGGCGGCCCGCGTCATGGCGGCGGCCACGCGCTTGAGGCATTCGTCGCCAGCCTGATGGCCGTAATTGTCATTATATATCTTGAACTTGTCCACATCCAGCATGATGAGTGCCAAGGGCTGCTGCCGCTCCTGCGCAAAACGCCAGAGGCCGCGCAGGCTGTCGTCAAAGGAGCGGCGGTTGCGCACGCCGGTGAGGCCGTCCACAAGCGACATCTTCTGAAAGCGGTCATGCTCGGAAACCAGCTTGTTGGACTGTATGGTGGCCTTGCTCAGATAGGTGCTCAGATTGTCCAGTGCGGAGGCGATGTTGCGTATCTCCACAATGCGGCTGCGTGGCAGAAGCAGCTTTTTGACGCCTGTGCCCAACTGATCGAGATAGGCCATGATGCCGCGCAAGGGGCGCGCCAGTTGCAGGCGCAGAATGGCGTAGAGCGCGGTCATGCCCGCGCCGAGAAAAAGAAAGCCCAGCAACAGCCTGTTTTCAAAATCGTGCGCCAGGGCGGCGGTACGCCGCAACTGCCCGTGCATTTCATCAGCAAGGGGGTTACGCGCCTCGATGCTGGCCAGAGCAGTGGTAAAGTCGGTCAGGGCCGCGTCCATGGCCATGCGCACAGCAACAAGACGTCCTGCGGCATACGACGTGGCGCTGACGTTGGCGGTCTGGTCGCCGTGGTCGCCGTCGTGCCGCAATCCTGTTTTCTGCGCCACAGGCGGGTGGTTAAGCGCGGCTTCCAGATCGTGCGCCTGGGCGTGCAGGACAGCCAGCCGTTCAAGCGCGTTCACGGCTTCCTCCCAGTGCTGGCGCTGCACAATGGCCCCCTTCGGCGGCGCTTTGCGCAATTGCGCTATGGCCGCCTGCACGTCCTCACGGCTCTGCGTGCCGGACTCTGCAAGCACCACTTCGCCCAGAAGACGCCACAGGTCTTTTTTCTGCCTGTCCACCTGATCAAGGGCTTCGGTAAGGGGCAGGTACGCGCCGTAAATTCTGGTGCTGGCCACGCTGATGTCGCGCGCCATGTTCATGTAATAGAAAAAACTGGCCGAAAATATGAGGCCCAGCACAACGATGCCGCTGCTGAGAAAAGCGTTGATGCCTATGCAGGCGTCCTTTTTGTCGTCGGGAGCCATGTCAGTTTCCCATCCAGGCGCAGTAGGTCTGGTAAATGCCCACGGCCATAGCGAAGGCCAGCAGGGTATTGAAAATGATGCTGAAGAAAACCCATTTCCAGCTGCCGGATTCCTGTCGTATGACCACAAGGGTCACAAAGCAGGGCGCGTACAGCATGACGAAAACCAGCAGGGCCAGTGCCGAACCCTGATTCCAGCTTGGGTCCTTGCGCAGAAGCTCTGCCAGCGAAACGTCGTCGTCAGGATCCTGCTTGCCAAGGGCGTACGCCGTGCCCAGGGTGGAGATGATGGCCTCCTTGGCGGCAATGCCGCCGATGAGCGCCACGTCCGTGCGCCAGCTGAAGCCCGCATGCTGCGTCACGTCCTCAAGCCATGTGCCCAACTGCCCGGCGAGAGAATGGCGGAGCCTTTCGGCGTTCAGGGCTTTCTCGGCGCTGGCCAGCCTGTCCGCAAGGTCGGCGTGCGCGTCTTCGGCAAGCTCCGGGTTTTCCAGGGCCGCTGACAGCCGGGCCATATCGTTTTCAAAGGGCAGGGCCAGTTGCGGATCAAGGGCGGGAAAGGTCATGCCCGCCCAGATGAGCATGGCCAGGGGCACAAGCACTGTTCCGGCCTTTTTCAGGTACATCCAGGTGCGCTCCCAGCAGTGGATGCAGATGCCGCGCACTGTGGGCAGGCGGTAGGGGGGCATTTCCATCACAAGGGGGGTGGCCTCGCCCCGCAGCACGGTCTTGCGCAAAAACAGCGCCACAAAAAAGGCGAAGGCCCACGAAAGAAGGATGATCATGAACATCATGTTGGCCGCGTTTTCAGGAAAAAACGTGCCCACCAGCAGCAGGTACACGGGCAGTTTGGCCCCGCAGGCCATGTAGGGAAGGGTGAGCATGGTGGCCAGTTTTTCCTTGGGGCTGCGCATGGTGCGCGTGGCCATGACGCCGGGGATGGCGCAGCCCCCGGCAATGCCGCCGGAAATGATGTAGGGCATCACCGACGCGCCGTGCAGGCCGAACATCTGAAAAACCCTGTCCGCGATATAGGCCATGCGGGCCATGTAGCCGCTGTCTTCCACAATGGCGATAAGGGCGAACATGATGAGCACCAGGGGCACAAAACTGAGAACGCCGCCCACGCCAGCGATAAGGCCGTCAATGATGAGGGACGACAGCAGACCTTCGGGCAGGGCCGAACCGACCATCTCGCTCAGCAGGGAAAAGCCGGATTCCAGCCATGCCTGCGGGTAGGAACCGACCACAATGGTTATCTGAAACATGGCGTAAAGCACGCCCAGCATGATCAGCGCGCCCCAGAGGGCGTGCGCCAGCACCTTGTCCAGCCGGTCGCTCATGCCCAGGCGCTGGCGGTTGCCGGTTTTGCTGATGCAGGCGCTGGCCACCGTGCGCACAAAGGCGCTGTGCCCGTCTGCCACAAGACCTTCAACGTCCATATCCTGTGTGCGCAGGGTCTGGTGCAGGTCGCGGCAAAGGGCTTCAAGCCAGTCAGCCAGGGTAGGATCCGCGGCGTGTACGGCCCGGAGAGCCTCCGGGTCGCTCTGGGCAAGGTTCAGGGCCAGCCAGCGCGGCGCGCAGTGGGCGTAGGGGGAAGCGGCCATGCGGCTGCTGCCCGCGATGAGTTCTTCCATCTGGGCCAGGGCCGGGTCCAGCACGGGGCCGTAACTGATACGTAGGGCTTGTGTTTTCAGGCGGGGGCAAAGCGCGTCCTGCGCTCCGGCCAAGGCTGGTTCGGGGTAAGGAGCGGGGCCGGGGCAGGGAGCGGGTTCGGCGGGGTCGGGTTCCGCGTCGGCCAGGGCGCGTCCGCGCGCCGCATCAAGAGCCTCGTGCAGGCCCTTGCCGCTGGTGCCCACCGTGGGCAAGGCGCTTGCGTCCATCATGCTGGAGAGCCGGGCAAAGTCTATTTCAATGCCTGCGGCTCTGGCCTCGTCCATCATATTGCAGGCCAGTACCACGGGCAGGCCCATTTCGCGCAACTGGGCCGTGAGCAGCAGGCCGCGCTCCAGGATGCCCGCATCCACCACATTTATGACGGCCTGCACCGTTCCGCTGAGCAGCACGTTGCGTGCCACCACCTCTTCCTGCGAGTAGGCCGAGAGCGAATAGGTGCCCGGCAGGTCCACAAGCACCAGCTTTTGCCCCTGATGGCGGATAATGCCCTCTTTTTTTTCAACAGTGACGCCGCTGTAGTTGCCCACATGCTGGCGCGCGCCGGTGAGGGCATTGAAAACCGTGGTTTTGCCGCAGTTGGGATTGCCCGCAATGGCGAACCGCAAAGCATAGGTAAGGCCGCCAATATTGGCGCGCGCGCTGGCTGCTGAAGGCAATACGGCATCAGCAGAATAGGATTCCGACATTATGGCGCTCCTGTGGTTGCCTGTGGCCTCCGCAGTGCGAAAGTCGCTGACAAGAAGCTGGTGGGGTATTTTTCGAAATTGAAATCTATTTTCAAAAATGGACGAAGTCAAGCAATGCTTGCGGGAAAGGAAAAAATCGCGGGGGGCAAAGTTGGCGGCTGCATTGGCCACATTGACGTTTCGTCCACCTTTACGGTAGATGTCTATACTTAAAAAAACACGGGAAACCATTGCCCTTTCCCGCATCCCCTTGCACGCCCGCAAGGCAGACATCTGCTTTCATCGGTGTACGGGCCATATGTGGTTTCCAGGGCTTATCCGCTGGGGCGTCTGGTAGTTGAAAGTATTCATTGGCACTGTTTGCAAGTGCCCGTGGCACTCGCCAGGGTATTTTACAATCAAAGCTCAGGAGAGCATATGCGTAAGGTGGTTGTAACTGGGTACGGCATCATTTCACCTTCAGGAAATGACGCCGAAACGCTTTGGAAGAACATCTCGACCGGCACGTCCGGCATAAAAAAAATTGAAGACCCCGCCTTTGCGGAAAGCGCGTCACGGGTTGGCGGCGTTATCGGGGACTTTTCTGCCGAGGCCTATCTGGAGGCCAAGGAAGCGAAGAAGTACGACCGCTACATCCAGTATGCCTACGCGGCGGCAAAGCAGGCCCTTGATATGGCCAATCCCGGCGACGACTGGGACGCCGAACGCGCGGGCGTATATGTGGGATCGGGCGTTGGCGGCATAGAGACCATCATGCGCAACCATGAGGCCTTTCTTGCCAAGGGCGCGCGCCGCGTGTCGCCCTTTTTGGTGCCGATGATGATCAGCAATATGGCCTCGGGCGTCATTGCCATCAAAACGGGCTTCAAGGGTGCGAACTACGCGCCGGTTTCGGCCTGCGCCACCGCGAACACCGCCATTGGCGAGGCATTTTTGAGCATCAGACACGGCTATGCCGACATGATGCTGGCCGGTGGGGCCGATGCGGGCATCCATCCCTTTCTGTTTGCCGGATTTTCAAGCATGAAGGCCCTGACCACCAATAACGACCATCCGACGCAGGCCAGCCGTCCCTTTGACCGCGACCGCGACGGATTCGTCATGTCCGAAGGGGCCGCCGTGCTCCTGCTTGAAGACCTTGAGCACGCCACGCGGCGCGGGGCCACCATTCTGGGCGAAGTGGCGGGCTACGGCGCTACCTGCGACGCGGGCCACATCACCTCGCCGGATTTTCACGGTGCGGCCCGGTCAATGAAGATCGCCATCAAACAGGCCGGAGTGACTCCCGGCGACATTGGCTATATCAACGCCCACGCCACCGGCACGCGGGAAGGCGACAAGTCTGAAGCCAAGGCCATTGGGGATGTTTTTCAGCAGTGCCTGGACAGCGCCCGTGTGAGCGCCACCAAGTCCATGACGGGCCATCTTTTTGGCGCGGCGGGCGGCATTGAGGCGATCATCACCCTGCAGGCCCTGCGGCACGGGTTGCTGCCGCCCACCATCAATCTGGACAATCCCGACGACGAGTGCGGCCTGAACCATATCCGCAACGTGGCTGTGAAGTCCGACATTACCTACGCGCTTTCCAATGCTTTTGGCTTTGGCGGGCACAATGCCTCGGTGGTTTTCAAAAAGCACGAGGGATAGAGCCTTTTTACCCCCTGAATTTGCTCCGGCCATTGCCACAGCACCGTTCAGGATACAACATCTCTGCGATACAAAAGGGCGCAGCCGTGAGGCTGCGCCCTTTTGCGTTAAATTACGATAAAAGTTTTAGGGGGAGGGGGTGTGGGGGAGGAGACCCTTTTGCAAAAGGGTCCCTCCCCCACAAAGCATTCCAGCACATCCCAACAACACCTCTCAAACCAAGCCCGCTCTAACCTTCGCCTTGTAAGGCGGCGCGGATGCGGCAGACGCCGCAGGTCTCGCCGGAGGACGTGGGGTAGCCGCAGAGGGTGCAGGGGGCCAGTTCCAGGCCTTCTTCGGCCTCACGGCGGGCGAAGACGGGCCGTCCGCGTGCGAGAAAGCCCTGATAGAAATCGAGTTTGCGGCCGGGCATGGCGGCTTCGAGGTTCTGCATCAGTCCCTTGAGGGTGGTGAAGCTTGCTCCGGGGCTGTAGGGGCAGGGCGCGTAGTGGTTTTCGATGCCCATCAGGAAGGCGTAGTTGGCTGTTTCAAATTCCGAGAGCCGCCAGAGGGGTTTGACCTTGCGTGAAAAGCCGTGCTCGCTGTCCAGCAGTGGCCCCTGGTCGGAAAGGTAGGCTGTGTCCCAGCGCAGGGTATTGCTGAACAGGCGGGCCACCTCGTCATCGAGGTTATGGCCTGTGGCCAGGGCGTCAAAGCCTTCATCCAGGGCGACCTTGTTGAAAAAATGGCGTTTGATCTTGCCGCAGGCGGAGCAGACGGGGCGGTTCAGGCGTTCTTTGACAGCCGGAATGGGCAGGCCTTCGGCGACCATTTCCTTGACCATCAGATTGAGGCCGTGCTTGGCGCAGAAGCGCTCCACCACGCCGCGCGCGGCTGCGGAGGAAACGGGAATGCCAAGGTCGATGTGCAGGCCCGTGACATTGTAGCCCTGAAGCGACAGCTCGAGCATGAGGGCCAGCGAGTCCTTGCCGCCTGAAAGCGCCACCAGCACGCGCTCGTCGCGGGTGAAAAGCTTTTGGCCTTCAATGCCCCTGGCAACCTGGCGGGAAAAAAACGTCTTGTAGCAGTCGGGACAAAAGGCGGCATTGTGGCTGCGCAGGGCAACCACGGCCTCGGCTTTACAGATCTTGCACTTCATCGCTGTTCCTGGGCTGTATGTAAAAATTAGATGTCACGGTATTTCAGTAGAGAAATCTGTTCACGTCCGGGGATTGCCTGTGACGGGCATTGCCGGATCCAGCCAGCCAAGCTGGCGGCACCAGTGCTGATACAGGGTGCAGGTTCTGACAGCAAAGGATTCAAGTCCCACATGGTCGCGCAGGGACTGGCTGGCTTCAACGAGCCTGCGCCGCAGGGGCGCATCCTGCATGATGTCGATCATGGCCTTGGCAAGGGCCTGGGGATCGTTTTCTTCCACCAGCAGCGCCACGTCAGCCGGGTCATTGTTGTCAAGGCGCAGGCGTTCGCGGTGCAGGGGGCTTGCGCTGCACACTGTGGGCAGAAAGGCCGCCACGCCCGCCCAAAGGTTTTCGGGCAGTTCTTCTGGAGAAGATCCTGGCGCTATCCAGGCATGGCAGTGCCGCAGAACCTCTGGCAGGGACTGCTCGTTGAGCAGGCACAGGCGCGAACTGACGCCGAGGTTTTCGGCCTCTTCCAGCAGTTCGGCATAGCGTGGGCCGCCCCCCAGCGCACGTACTTCCCAGGTGGGCAGATCGCCGCGCTGCCAGATGGCCGCCATGGCGCGCGTCACCAGTTGCGCGCCGGAGCGCGGCGTCAGGGCGTCGGCCAGGGCAAAGATAAAGCGTTGCTCGCGGGATTGCGCCGTTTTTTCTGCAATGGGTTCAGACGATTGCGTCTGCTCCCAGGGCGAGGAGGGCGCAAAGTCGTCCAGGCTCATGCCGGGGGCAACCAGGGTGAGGAGGTCGCCGTCAAGGCGCAGCGTCCGCCCTTTTTCGCCGTATTCCGCCAGCGGGGCGGCATTGTCGGCATCTGCACGAGCCTTGTTGTCGGGAGAGCAAGCGCCCCTGTTTGCCACTGCTTCCGGCATGATGTGGGCGGGCATGCGCTCCAGTATGTGCTGTGAGCCGCAAAGGGTTTTATGCGCGGCCAAAAAGGGCTTGCCCGTCATGCTCTGGGCTGCGGGCGGCCGCAGCAGAAAAGCGTGCGCCAAAAGGGTTGCGCCGGGTTTACGCATGCGCAGGACGCTGCGGCCGAGGGCCATGGCGTCCTGACCGAGCGTCTGCACCAGCAGGCGGGCATGCCTGCGCTGCCAGCGCCACAGCTTCCACAGATTGAGGGGGTTGCGCACGCTCGCGCCGCTGACGGGAATGACGGGCAGATTGAGTTGCACGGCGCGGCTATGCAGGCTGGAATGCTCAATGCAGACCAGCATGGGGGCAAAGTTGCCGCCGTCGCGCATGCTGCGGGCCAGCGCAAGGGCGTGTTCCTCTTCCATACGGGCCGTGCGCATGGGCGAACCAATCTCGGCCCAGCGCGCCTGTTCGTCAGGGGTGGCGGGGCCGGGTGTGGTGTTTTGCAGGGCTATGAGCAGAACACGCATCAGAAGGGAGTGCCTTGTTGCAGCAGGTGGTCGAGCAGGGCCGTATGCAGCCATTGGGCCACGGGGCCGGGTTTGCCGCGCCATGCGCCATGACCAACGGGGATGCCGTCAAAATGCGTAACGCCCACGCACAGGGTGGAACTGGTGAAAAGCAGCATTTCACGGGCAGTGGCGATTTCGTCCTTGTGGATGGGCCGTTCCAGTACGGGCAGGGGGTCGGGAACGCGCCGCGCCGCCAGTTCAAGGGCCGCCAGCATGGTGGTGCCGGGCAAAATGCGCCTGAGTTCGGGGCAGAGCAGGCTGCCGTGGGCGTCCACAAGGCCCACGTTGGCTGTGGCGGCCTCGCCCATGAAGCCGTTTTCGTCAAAGGTCACGGCCACGTCCATGCCTTTTTGCGCGGCTTCCATCGCCATGAAGACATTGGGCAGATAGTTGGTGTTCTTGATGCGGGCGAGGTATTCCTGCTTGGGCGGAATGTCGCTGGTAAAGGCGGTGAGGCCCTTTGCATAAAAGGCTTCGCCCGCGAAGTTTTTGCGCAGGGCCACAATGTAAAGCCCGGCCTGCGGGCATTCCGACGGGCTGATGCCGAAACCGCCGGGGCCTCGGCTCAGGAACACGCGCATGTCGCCCTGCTCGTTTGCTGCGGCGCGGGCAACATCCAGAATGATGGCGCGCACTTCGTCCCAGGAGCAGGGCGGCGTGATTTTCAGGGCGGCTGCGCCGTCCTTGAGGCGGGTCAGGTGCTGGTCAAAGCTGAACAGCCTGCCCTGGCGGTAACTGATGCTCTCAAAAAGGCCGTCGCCCCTGTGGCAGATGTGGTCGTCCAGAGGCAGGAGCAGCAGGCTGGCGTCTGTGCAGATATGCCCCACCCTGTGGTCATAGAAGGCCAGCACGTTCTCTGTTCCGGGTCGGGGGGCGGCCAGCAGGGCCGCAAGGTATGTCTGGGCATCCACTGCTTTCAAGGGGGGTCTCCTCAATGGGCGGACGGGATTTTCCCCGCCCGCCCGCTGAAGGCGTATTTGTATCTGGCGATGCGAACGCGCGTATAAACGCAGCCGTTCTACGCCATGAAGACGTTTTTGTCCGCCACGCGCACAAGTTCGCGCTGCACAAGCGCTTCGGCGATCTGCACGGCGTTGAGGGCCGCGCCCTTGCGGATGTTGTCGGCCACAATCCACATGTTGAGGCCGTTTTCAATGGTTTCGTCCTCGCGGATGCGCCCCACGTAGGTGGCGTCCTCGCCCACGCAGTAGCCGGGCATGGGGTACATGAGCTCGCGGGGATTGTCGAACACGCGCACGCCGGGGGCCTGCGAAAGCATGACGCGGGCGTCGCGGGCCGATATTTTCTTCTCCGTCTCGATGTTGACGGATTCCGCATGGCAGTAGAACACGGGCACGCGCACGCAGGTGGCCGTAACCTTGACCGAAGGATCGTTGAAAATCTTGACGGTCTCGTGAACCATCTTCATTTCTTCCTTGGTGTAGTCGTTTTCAAGGAAAACGTCGATGTGCGGCAGGCAGTTGAAGGCGATGCGGTAGGGATAGGTCTTGTTTTCGGGGTCGCGGCCGTTGAAAAGGTCACGCACCTGCCGTTCCAGCTCTTCAATGCCCTTCTGCCCCGTGCCGGAAACCGCCTGATAGGTGGAAACCACGATGCGCTTGATTTTCGCCGCGTCGTGCAGGGGCTTCAGCGCCACAACCATCTGGATGGTGGAGCAATTGGGGTTGGCGATAATGCCCTGGTGCGCGTCCAGCGCGCTGGCATTTACTTCGGGCACCACCAGAGGGCAGCGGTCGTCCATGCGCCATGCTGCGGAATTGTCCACTACAACACAGCCCGCATGGGCCGCATGGGGGGAGAATTTTTGCGAAGCGGCGCCGCCAGCGGAGAAAATGGCCAGATCAATGCCTTCAAAGACGTCTTCTTTCAGCTCTTCAACAGTTAGCTCGCGCTCGCCAAAGGGCACCCTGGTGCCAGCCGAACGGGCGGAGGCAAAGGCACGTACTTCGGTAGCGGGAAATTCGCGCTCGTGAAGGGTCTTGAGCATTTCACGGCCTACGGCGCCAGTGGCGCCCACAACGGCAACAGTCAGCTTCTTGCTCATGGTCTTTCGCTCTCCTTGGGGCAATGCCCGGCGACCTTACGGAGCCGCCGATAAAAAGGGCGCGGCGTGTGCGCGCGGTGAGGCGGAAGTATAGCCTCCATTGCGGCAAAAGTGAAGGGCGGGCTTGCTGCAAAAACCGTTACGCTTGAAGTTGTGTTCTGGAGCTGTTGTGTTCTGGAGTGATGGTATCTTGAAATGCCTTGTGGGGGAGGGACCCTTTTAAAAAAGGGTCGCCTCCCCCACGCCCCCACCCCCTAAAATTTTTATTGTTTCTTAGTATGTTGCAAAAATTTTTAGGTTTAAAGCGGGGGGCGGGCGGCTGGCCCGTGGTGTGCAAGAGGCGGGGGGGGGACGAAAAAGAGCGCATTGGCGGCATAACACCGCAAAGTTTATCTGCTCCCAGCAAGGGACACGGCGGCGGCAAACAGCGGCGGCAAACGGCGGCGGCAAACAGCGGCGGCAAACAGCGGCGGCAAACGGCGCATGCCCCCTTACGGCGCGCGCCAAATGCCACAGCCGCCAGAGCAGTTTTATGGTGAAACTGCTCTGGCGGCTGTGAGTGTCGGTCTTTTGTCCCTGTCAGGGCCGCATTGCCGTGGGGTTGGCCATGTTCGTGACGAAGCGTGGCGCATTCCGTAGAGTGGCGCGCCCTGGGCGCGTTGATCTTCCGGGCAGGGCCTAGAATTCCAGATTGCCCGGCGTACGCGGGAAGGGAATGACATCGCGGATATTGGTGATGCCCGTGAGCATCATGAGCAGGCGCTCGAAGCCCAGGCCAAAGCCCGCATGGGGTACGGTGCCGAAGCGGCGCAGATCAAGATACCACCAGTAATCCTCGGGGTTCTGCCCCATTTCGCGGATGCGCGCCTCAAGCCTGTGGAGGCGCTCTTCACGCTGGGAACCGCCGATGAGCTCGCCAATGCGGGGTACCAGCATGTCCATGGCGGCCACGGTTTTGCCGTCCTCATTTTGCCGCATGTAGAACGCTTTGATATCCTTGGGATAATCGTAAACGATCACGGGCTTTTTAAAGTGCTCTTCGGCAAGATAGCGCTCGTGCTCGGTTTGCAGGTCAGTGCCGAAGGACACGGGGAAGGTGAAATCCTTGCCGCATTTTTGCAGAATTTCAACAGCCTCTGTGTAGGGCACGCGGGCAAAGGGCGCGGCCAGCATGTGTTGCAGACGTTCGCGCAGGCCCTTGTCCACAAAGCTGTCAAAAAGGTTCACGTCGTCTTCGCAATGCGTCAGTACGTGGTTCACCACATGGCGCGTCAGGCCCTCGCCCAGTTCCATGAGGTCTTCGATGTCGGCAAAGGCCATTTCTGGCTCGATCATCCAGAATTCGGCGGCGTGACGCGGGGTATTGGAGTTCTCCGCCCGAAAGGTGGGGCCAAAGCTGTATACGCGGCCAAGGCCCGTGGCCAGGGCTTCGGCCTCAAGCTGACCGGAAACCGTGAGGTTGCACTGGCGGCTGAAGAAATCCTCGCCAAGATCCTTTGCGCCGGGCTCAAGCGTGGTCACGCGGAACATTTCGCCCGCGCCCTCGCAGTCCGCTCCGGTAAGCACCGGGGTATGGACAAGGGAGAAGCGGCGGCCGCGAAAAAATTCGTGCACGGCAAAACCGGCCTCGGAACGGATGCGGAACATGGCTCCGTATTTGTTGGTGCGCGGGCGCAGGTGGGCGATGGTGCGCAAAAATTCGTCCGAATGCCGCTTTTTTTGCAGAGGAAAGCTCTCCGGGTCCGCAAGGCCGTATACCTCAACGTGCTGCGCGCGCACTTCCCACTTTTGCCCCTTGCCGGGCGAGGGCACAAGCTCGCCCGTGATGCGCACGGCCGCGCCAGTGGCCGCGTCGCCAAGGCCTTCATGGGCTGGCGTGCCCGTGTCCACTATGCACTGCATGTTGGTGAGGCAGGAGCCGTCGTTGATTTCAACAAAACTGAAATCCTTGGCGTCACGGCGCGTGCGTATCCAGCCGCACAGGGCAATGGCGGGCTGTGCCGCTTCGGAATTGAGAGCGTCAATAATCAGGGTTCGCTGCATGGCGGGGCTCCTCGGTGGGAAAAGAATTTGCGCAAGTGTAGCGCTTCCGGGGGACGGGCTCAAGAGCGTATGCGCGGGCCGGGCCAGAGCAGACGCGCGGCCGACCACATGCGGCGGGTGTACGGCGGGCGTGCGGCTGGTGTATGGTTGGTGTACGGCGGGCATGCGTCCGAAAAATACTGCGGATATGCGCCCTACATGCGCCCGACATGCGGTAAATCTGCGCCCGACATGCGCCTGCGTGTGCCCGACGTGTGCCTGCGTGCGCCCGACATGCGGCAAATGTGCGCCTGCGTGTGCCCGACGTGCGGCGGGTATTGGCGGATGTTCCACAGGTGGGACGGTTTTGCGCGCCCCGCCTGTGGATCTCTCGTTGAGGCGGATTTTGCCTGAAATATTTCAGAATATTCTTACAAGAACGGCCCCGGCGAACAGCATGGCAACCCCCAGCAAGCGCAGCAGCGACGCCGGATGCTCGGGAAAGCCCACCAGAGCGAAGTGGTCAAGAATGACAGAAACCGCAAGCTGCCCCAGCAGCATAAAGGCCGTCATGGTGGCGGCCCCCAGTTTGGGGCCGAGCATGATGGTGCAGGTGACAAAGACCGTGCCGAACAGGCCGCCAATCCACAACCACCAGGGCGTGGCGGCTATTTCGCTGATGCCCGGCCAGCTTTGGCGCGTGACGAGGCTGTATATCCAGAGAGCCAGCGTGCCCACGGCAAAAGACACAAGGGACGCCTGCATGGGGTCGCCCAAAAAGCGCCGTAAAAGATTGTTGATGCCTGCCTGTACGGGAATGCACCCGCCGCCGACGACGGCCAGAAGAAGCAGTAGACTTTTCATGCTGGCTCCTAGAGCAGTTTACGAATGAAATGAGTTAATTGCTCTGCAAGGATTTTTCTAAAATCCTTACCACGAAATGCGAGCAGGCGGGCTTTTGCCTGCCGTACGCGAGTATTTCAAGTGTTACATGCTCCGGAGCAATTTCACTCTGATGGCTGGCGCAAACCACGTTTTTCGCCAGAATGACGCGTTGAAACAAAGAGTGTTTCAAAAGCAAAATGCTCCAGTTTGATGCTAACGGAAATACGGGGCTGATGCGTGTTGCACGGCTTTGCAATATGGGCAAATTGGACTACGGTACAGAGCCATTAATAAAAAATCCATTGGGCCATTATGAGCAAGCAAAGCATTACAACCGAACTGGCGGTTCTGGGCGGCCTGTCGCTCAAGCCGGGCAGCATGGGCCGTCAGTTGGCCGCCCGCCTGCGTGAAGCCATTGAAACCGGCCAGCTTTGCCCTGGCGACAGGCTGCCCGCCAGCCGTATTCTGGCGCGCAAGCTGGGGCTTGCACGCGGTACTGTGGCTGATGTCTACAGCCAGCTTGTGGCCGAAGGTTATCTTGAATCCCGCGTGGGCGCGGGCACGTATGTGGCCCGTGATCTGGGTACAACGCCCTTTGCGGCAATCCCACAAGGGCTTGCCCGGAGCAGGGCGGATATGGCTGTTCCGCCGCACTGGCCCACGGCCCGTCCGCCGTTCCGTTTTCCTGAACATCTGGAAAGGACGCAGGCCGACATGCCGCCCAATGCGCGGCGTTTTGCCGCCTTTGCCGGGCGCTTCGCCCCACAGCCGCTGGTGCCCTTTTCAGTGGCTGTGCCATTGGCGGGTATTGCCCCGGATCATACCTGGCGGCGGTTGGGTAACCGCGTTCGATCCGGCATGGAGGCCGCCCCCACAGGATATGAAGACCCCTGCGGCCTCATGCCCTTGCGGGAGGCCATTGCCGCCTATGTGCGCAAATCCAGGGCCGTGATCTGCGGGCCGGAAAATGTGATCATCACAAACGGTGCACAGCAGGGGCTCTATATCACGGGGCGTATCCTGCTTGGGCCGGGTGAACCCGTGTGGGCGGAAAATCCGGCCTATCCCGGACTCATGACCGTGCTTGAGGACGTGCAGGCGCGTATATTCCGTATTCCTGTGGACGGGCACGGCATAGACGTGTCGGCCGGAGCGGCCCTGTGCCCCGAGGCCCGCGCGGCTTTTGTCACCCCTTCGCACCAGTTTCCGCTGGGAATGGTCATGAGTATGACCCGCCGTATGGAGCTTCTGGCCTGGGCGCGCACCTGCGGGGCCTGGCTTGTGGAGGACGACTACGACAGCGAGATGCGTTTTTCCGGCCAGCCTTTTCCCGCGTTGCAGGGGCTTGACCCGCAGCGCGTCATCTATCTCGGAACCATGAGCAAGGTGCTTTTTCCCTCCCTGCGCATAGGCTATGCCATTGTGCCGCCGGATCTGGTCGAGGCCTTTGTGGGCGCGCGCACGCTTATGGACAAGCAGTCGCCCACGGCAGAACAGCATGTTCTGGCCGCCTATATGAGCGAGGGATATTTTGAGGCGCATGTGCGCCGCATCCGCAAGCTCTATGCCCAGCGCAGGCAGGTTCTGCTGCATCTGCTGCGTGCGCGCCTTGCGGACTGGGGCAGCCCGCAGTCCGGGGAGCAGGGCATGCACCTTGTTTTCTGGCTGTCCGCTCAGGTGGACGACGTGGCCGTGGCGCTTGCGGCGAGTCAGGCTGGGTTGGCGGTGCGTCCGCTTTCTCCCCTGTACGGGCGGGAAACCGGCAGGCCCGGCCTCATGCTGGGCTTTGGGGGATTCAGCGAACAGCAGCTTGAACAAGGGGTGGAAAAGCTGTGGTCGGTGCTGGAGCGCTATTGCGGGCGGGCCTGATCCGCTGAACGCGCATATTTCAAAGGCAATCCGCTTTGGCCGGATGCTGGCGCTTTTCTTTTTTCTAAACTTTATATAGACTCAAGAAAGATATGTCCTGACGCCGCGTCCGCATGGGCTGGCAGGGTCAGAAACTGTCATACACTCCGCATGTTGAGGTGAAAGGCATGAAGAAATTTTTTGGCATTCTGGCCCTGTTCTGCGCATTGACGATGGCTGGTGCAGCGATGGCCGCTACGCCTCAGGCGGGCAAGCCCGTTCAGGACAAACCCGAAAAAGGCGCGGACCGCGTGACGGTTGTAAGCGTGACCCTTGATGGCACGGACAGCATTGGCGCGCGCCTGGGCACAAATCTGAAGGAACGCTTCAATAAAAGCAGCCTCTTCACCCTGAATGATGATGAAGAAAAAGACGTGCCCAAGCTCTACGTCATGGTTGAAACCAAGCCGGAATTTTCCAGCCGCCCCGGTGTGGGGTCAGTGTATTCCGTGTGCTGGGTTTTCAAGCAGGGCAAGGGGTATCTTGGGTATCTGCTGGCCCGTGATCTTGGGACCATCAACTATGAAGATGTGGACGGGCTCGTAGACAGGCTTGTGGAGCGCACTGACGGCATTGCCGCCAAGTACAGCAGTTTGTGGAAATAAGCGCTCCGCGCTGGCATAGAAAAGTTTTTTGTTTCGAGTGATTGTTTGTGCCCCGTAGGGGTGGTACCCCGCAGGGGGTGTAAAGGCTCTCCGTTGGGGGGCCTTTTTCTTTTTATGGTGTTTTGGCCACCTAGGCAGGTGTTCTGAGGAAAGCAAAGCAGAGCTTGTCCATTGAAAGGAGGCTTCTGTGCCCTGCGGGCACGGGAGCTTTTCTTTTTATACTGTTTTGGCCGCCTGCGCGGCGTGCGGCAAGGCGGGGACTCGCGCAGCGGGCACTCTAAAGACAACTAAGCAGGGCTTGTTCTTTGAGGTGCGGTTTGTGTGCCCTGCGGGCACGGGGGCTTTTCATTTTTGTTGTTTGGGCCGCCTCCGGCGGGGGCAGAGGGGGCCTGTGAAGGGGGCTGCGCCCCCTGGCGAGGCCCCCTCTGCACTCCCCCCGTTTACCCCCCAGAGCTTTCCAATGACCGCAGATTGGCGAGGGCTGCACGGCTTTTGCTCCGGGAGCTTCCTCGCTGCGCTCGGGGATCTCCCTGCGCGCCGTGCAATGCCAGCGTGCGCCTTCGCGCTGAATGAATATCCGCAAAGGCGTATTGTCGGCTGTAGGGAGTCTCAAGTATGATGCCTGGTTGTTAAGGACGCCACGTAATGATGGAAGGGTTGAGCCTTGGGGCTGGCTTTGAAAAAGTCTTCTGTGCCCTGCGGCACGGCGCTTTTTCTTTTTTGTTGTTTTGGCGCCTTGGCGGGCGACGTTGAGATGAGGTTTTTGTGCTGGCGCAGCTAGAGAAAGTCAGGGCTTGTCCTTTGAGAGTTGTCTTCTGTGCCCTGCGGGCACGGGGACTTTTCATTTATTTCGTTTGGGCCGCCTCCGGCGGGGGCAGAGGGGGCCTGTGAAGGGGGCTGCGCCCCCTGGCGAGGCCCCCTCTGCACTCCCCCCCGTTTACCCCCCAGAGCTTTCCAATGATCGCAGATTGGCGAGGGCTGCACGGCTTTTGCTCCGGGAGCTTCCTCGCTTCGCTCGGTGATCTCCCTGCGCGCCGCGCAATGCCAGCGTGCGCCTTCGCGCTGAATGAATATCCGCAAAGGCGTATTGTCGGCTGTAGGAAGTCTCAAATATGATGCCTGGTTGTTAAGGACGCCACGTAATGATGGAAGGGTTGAGCCTTGGGGCTGGCTTTGAAAAAGTCTTCTGTGCCCTGCGGCATGGCGCTTTTTCTTTTTTGTTGTTTTGGCCGCCTCGGCGGGCGATGTTGAGATGAGGTTTTTGTGCTGGCACAACTAGAGAAAGTCAGGGCTTGTCCTTTGAGAGTTGTCTTCTGTGCCCTGCGGGCACGGGAGCTTTTCTTTTTATGCTGTTTTGGCCGCCTGCGCGGCGTGCGGCAAGGCGGGGCCGGTTATGGGGCTGCGCCCCCTTCTCGGCCCCCCTTGCATCCCCCCCGAAGCACCCCCCTGTCCAACCCTGACCAACAATTTCCTTTTTTCGGGGGCGGCTACGCACGAACCTCGCCGACGTGTCGGCTTCGGTTCTTTATGACGCCGCCCCCGGCATTCGCCCGCGCCCTGCCTGAGAAGCAGCACAGACTTGAGTGCGTTGCCCGCGTGACAGCAATATTAGAGCATTTTAGCTTTGAAAAAGTGTAAATGCTCTAAGGCTGTGCGGACGTGCAGCGCGCCACAACGTAGCGCGGATTCAGTCGCATGTCGTATTTTTCGGAGGAATGAAAACTTTGAAATGTGAAGCATTTCAAAGTTAATCTGTCCTAGCCACGCGGCAAAATCATCAGCACAACGACCTATTACCAGCAGTCGGACGTCATCCTTAAAATTCAATACAGCCAACGAAATGCACTCACTGGCTCTCATTCAGGGCGAGACCTTACGCTGGCATTGCGCGGCGCGGAGGGAGATCGCCGAGCGTAGCGAGGAAGCTCCCGGAGCAAAAGCCGCGCAGCCCTCGCGGAATGTTGGGAGATGGAAAGCCCTTGAGGGCTATCCCGTGGGAGTGGGGATATACGACAAGCCCGGCGGGGTCGTCCGGGGGGAGTGCAGAGGGGGCCTCGGAGGGGCGGCAGCCCCTAACAGGCCCCCATCTGCCCCCGCCGGAGGCGGCCCAAACACCATAAAAAGAAAAGCCTCCGTGCCCGCAGGGCACAGCAACCTCCTCTCAAAGGACAAGCCCTGCTTTGCTTTCCTCAGCGCGCCCGTCGCGCCTACCCCAAACACTCCACCCGCCGGAGGCGGCCCAAACAACATAAAAGAAAAGGCCCCGTGCCCGCAGGGCACAGCAACCTCCTCTCAAAGGACAAGCCCTGCCTTACTTTCTCCAGAGCGCCCGCCGCGCCTACCCCAAACACTCCACCCGCCGCAGGCGGCCCAAACAACAAAAAAGAAAAGCCTCCGTGCCCGCAGGGCACACAAGCCTCCTCTCAAAGGACAAGCCCTGCTTCATTCTCTCAAGGAATACCAACAGCGCAAGCCCATCCATCTGCCGCCCGCCGCAGGCGGCCCAAACTAAAATAAGGAAAAGCCTCCGTGCCCGCAGGGCACACAAGCCTCCTCTCAAAGGACAAGCCCTGCCTTACTTTCTCCAGAGCGCCCGCCGCGCCTACCCCAAACACACCGTCCCCTGCGCGGGCGACCACACAAAAATTCAAAAATATAAGTGCCTTGGAGCGGATTGACCTAGAAAAAGCGTAGCTACTCTAAAAACCAAAGCCGTCCAGCTCATCCCCTCGTTGCTGCGCTGCCGCCAACTCTTCAAGCGTCAGAGGATCATCATGAAAAACATAGCGATTCTTGCCAAGCTGCTTGGCCCGGTATTGCGCGTTATCCGCTTTTTGCAGCGCGTCTTCGTAGGTGGTCTCGCTGCCGTCAAACACATAGATGCCAATACTTGCGGTGATGTCCACGGCCTTGCCGTCCTGCTCAAAATGCATTGAAAGCGCTTGCAGCACGGATTCTGCCCGCGCGGCTATGGCGTTGCGGGTAATGCCCATGGCAAAGACGCAAAATTCGTCGCCGCCAAAGCGCCCCACGGCATCGGCATTGCGGAAGATACGCTTGAGGGCATCGGCGGCTTCGGCCAGGGCGGTATCACCCACAATGTGCCCCAGGCTGTCGTTAAGGGCCTTGAAGTTATCCAGATCCAGAAAAAGCAGGGCGTATGTTTTGCCGTCCAGGACGGTGGCCGGCAGACTCTGCATTACCCGTTCGCGGAAGGCGGTTTTGTTATAGAGATCAGTCAGGCTGTCGCGTTGCGAAAGACGCTCCAGCTCCGCCCTGCGGCGCACCTCCTCGTCAATATCCACGATCTTGCCAACGATGCGCAATGGGGCGTCGTTTTTGCTGATGCGGGTGGTCTGCACCCGACACCAGATATAGCGCCCCTGGGCTGTGGGAATGCGCATAACGCCAAAGACCGTGCGCTCGCGGGAACGGACGCGCCGCCGCATTTCCGCGAGGGCGGGCAGGTCGTCGGGATGCACGACCTGATCATTGCGCGGGCGGCCGTCAGGAGCGAACAGCGGCGTGCCTTCGCGCCCGAACTTGCTGAAAAAATTTGGCGAACAGGTGTACTGCCCTTTTTCCGTGTCCACATCAAAAATGATGTCCTGCGATTGCTCAAGAATGATGCGGTACCGTTCTTTTTCCTGCTCCAACTGCTCGTTCATGCGCTTTTGTTCGGTGATGTCAACGACAACGCAATCAAGACATGGCTGCGCGGCGTCATGCGCATCGCAGGCCCATGTGCACCGTAACAGCGCGGGCAACCACAGGCCATCTTTGCGGCGCAGGTTCAGTTCCATGCTTATGGTTGCGTTTTCCTGCCGCTGCTGCTCAAGCCGTTGATACAGATGCTCGGCTTCGGCCGGAAGCATAAAATCGGCAAGACTCGGTTTTTCCGGCGGATTGTCGCCATAATCCAGCAAGTACCAGAAGCCGCTGTTGGCATTGCGGATGTCCAGCCGTTCATTGGCCGCAAGGCTGATAACGCCGCCGTTGATATTGTTGGTAATATTGGTCAGGCGACGTTCACTCTTTTGGGCGAGGCTTTTATTTTTGCGGCGCAGGTACAGAACATAGGCAACAAAGGCCAGGGGAAAGAGCAGCAGTTCACCAGTGACCGCCAGCAGCGTCCGGTGTTCGTAGGCCATGTCTTTAAGGCTCAGAGGCCCTGCCACGGCAGAAATGTTTTCGGAAATGATCTGGCTTTTGCTTTTTTCGTCCACCTCCATGATCTGCTTGTTGATAAGACTCAGCAGGATAGGCGGCACGGTCGCGTTAATGCCCACCCGGGCTTCTTCAATGCCGCTGCACCCTTGCAGGGCGGAGATGTCTTTAAAGCGTGGCCTGGTCAGAAGGTAATCCACTTCAAGCGTGTTTTGCAGCAGCAGGTCCGCCTTGTTTTCGACAACCGCATTCAGGCAATCTTCTGTGCTGTCAAAGAATTGCAGGCGCGTGGAGGGATAGTATGTTTCCATATACGCGCGGCCGCCAAGCCAGTTTTGCGGCAGGGCAACGGCCAGGGACGTAGCGGGCGGGATTTCAAAAAAATTTTTGCCGTACAGGTTGAGCCCACTGCGCAACAGGGGCGCGGACAGCGTATAGACGGGGTTGCCCTTGGCACAGGGGTCGAACAAGGCCCCGACGCACAGGTCTATCTTGTCGCGCACAAAGTACTCGTCAAGATTTGCGTCCCCCAGGTTCATAGGCACAAAGGTGAAGCGCAGGCCGCTGGTGCGGCCAATGAGGCGCAGAATATCCGGCAGAATGCCCCTGGCTTCGCCAGTTGCAGGGTCAAACCAGGACATGGGCTTGCGGTTCGGGGGAAACCCCACCCGCAGGAGGGGACTTTCTGCCACAAAGTCGCGTTCCGCCTTGGTCAGAGGGGTCTGGTAGCTGCGCCACATGTGGGTATGGGCCAGCCGGCTTTCCAGGTCGGGCTGCTCCAGCTTCAACTGGGCCATGGCCTGTTCCAGTTCGTCCATCAGGGCGTGATTGGAGCGGTTGCCGATAAAGAAAAAGGGCAGGGGATTAAACTTGGCAAGAATGACTTCGTCATCCCGAAGGGCGGTCACTGTAGTGAGTATGGCGTCCAGCTTTTGCTCAGCCAGGGCTTGCCGGAGTGCGGTAAGGTCCCTGAACGGAAGGAGCGGCGGCGGCGTGAAGCCGTGCTGCCTGGCATAGCTGGCAAAGTTTTTGTGCCACGGGGTTCCTGCGGCAATGCCTATGCGCAGATCTGTGAAGTTATTGAAGTCTTCATAGGCAAAAGGAGTGCCTTTGGGTGCGATGAGGGCGGTGTAGGTGGTGCCGTTGGCGTAGGGGGAGTACAGGAAGCGCTTGCCGCGTTCAGGGGTGAAGAGGGCGCCGCCCATAAGATCGATATGCTCTTTTTCAAGAGCATCAGCAGCCTCCTGCCAGTTGTCGAAGTGAACGTATTCCACCCGCCAGTTGGCATATCTGCTCACCTGCTCAAGATAGTCAACAGTGTAGCCAACGGCATGGCCGTTTTCCATGCGGTGAAAGCCTGCAAGAGGAAAGATGCCTACCCAGACTGTGCGTGAGGCGGCATGGGACAGCAGGGGCGCGGCTGCCTGCAACAGGCAGAAAAACACCCAAGCGAGAAGCGCCAGGACGCGGGAGTTCCTGTGCATGTGCCCTTGTCCCCCATTGAAGCCTGCGTACCCGGCCGGTTGCCTGTGCGCCGGTGCAGTGTACATTTATTCTGGAAAGACGTGTTGTCACGCGCCAGTCGCTGGAGCAGTTTACGGATGAAAAAGGTAACTGCCCGGCAAGGAATTTCTTGAAAGTCCTTGCCATGAAATGCGAGCAGGCAGGCTTTTGCCTGCCGTACACGAGCATTTCAAGTGAATACCTGCTCACGCAGCCGCCAGAGCACGAGGAGTACAATTTACAAAGTAAATTGTCCTAAGCCCCAAGGCGCAGCGTGTGTATACGCATGGCCAGGGCTTCAACGGCCCGTGCGGGCGTAAGTCCGTACTGCAGAGCGTCCTGCGCTTCGGTCAGCCATTGGCAGACAAGCGCCAGGCCCTGCGATCCCAGAGAAGACAATGCAGAATCAAGTGGAGAAGATACGTTGTCATGTAATGTTTCTGACATTAGCCGGTTTATGGATTTCTGGCAACAGAGCATGAGACGCCCGGCCGTGGCGGCGTCCATGGCTCCCTTGGCCGCCAGGGCGTCAAGAAGCCCCTGGCCGCTGACAAGAAATTGCGCCAGCTTTTCTTCCCATGGGCGCATGTCTTCGTCCGTGGCGCGGCTGTCGGGCCATGGCAGGGTGAGGCAAAAGGAGCGGGAAACCAGGGTGGGCAGGAGTTGCTCGCGCTGGGGGGCAAGCAGGACAAAAACAGTGGTGGCGGAGGGTTCTTCAAGGGCCTTGAGCAGGGCATTGGCGGCTTCATCACGGGTAAGGCTCAGGCCCGCAAGCACGACAACCCTGCGCCCTGCGCCGTGTGGCGCGTCGCGCAGGCGGCTTTTAAGCTCCCGCACGCGCTCCATGTTGAAGGCGCGTACGGGGCCGGGATTTTCTTCGTCCTCACGGTTGCTGATGCGCCCGTCATAGGCGGCAAGGTCAAGGTGCTCGCCCGTTGCCGTTTGCAGGCAGCAGGGGCAGGCGAGGCAGGGCGAGCCCGTGGCCGAAGCCTGGGGGCAATTGATGCGCGTCGCCCAGTACAGGGCCATGTCGCGCCGCTGGGCTTCGCTGCCGCCTTCAAGCAGCAAGACCTGTGGCGGTGCGGCCCCAAGACGGTTCAGCACTTCCTTGAGCCGGTCAAAGGCCGGAGCGGCAATGGCCTGAAGCAGAGGGCCGTTCATGAGCGCACGGCGACCGCGCCTCAGCGCACGATGGTCTGCGTGCGTTCGGCGCCCACAGAGACAATGCTCACCTTTACGCCGGTAAGCTCCTCAATACGGGCGATATAGGAACGCACGGTTTCGGGCAGATCGTCATAACGGGTGCAGCCGGTGATGTCTTCTTCAAAGCCGGGCAGGTCTTCATATATGGGGGTGACCCTTTCCAGCGCGCCTTCTTCCTGCGGCGTATAGTCGAGCTTGCGGCCATCGAGTTCATAGGCCACGCAGATGCGCAGGCCGGGCAGGTTTTGCAGCACGTCCAGCTTGGTCAGGGCAATGTCCGTCATGCCGCACAGGCGCACGCTTTCACGCAGGATAACGGCGTCCAGCCAGCCGCAGCGGCGGGGACGGCCAGTGGTGGCCCCGAATTCGTGGCCCTGGGTGCGCAGGTAGCTGCCCGTGTCGTCAAGCTGCTCGGTGGGGAAGGGGCCGGAGCCCACGCGGGTGGTGTACGCCTTGACGATGCCCACCACGCGATCCAGAGCCGAGGGGCCGACGCCGCAACCGGCGGAAGCGTTGCCCGCCACGGTATTGGACGAGGTCACAAAGGGATAGGTGCCGTGGTCGATATCCAGATGGATGCCTTGAGCGCCTTCAAAAAGAATGTCGCCGCCCTCGGCCTGCACTTCCTGCAGGCGGTCTTCCACTTCGGTGAGATAGGGGGCAATGCGCGGGGCCAGAGCCAGCAGTTCTTCGCAGACAGCGGCTTCGTCCATGGGCTCAAATTTGTAGAGGTCGCGCAGCAGGGTGTTTTTTTCCTGCAGGGCGTGGGCCACCTTGGCGCGCACCAGGGCCGGATTGGTGAGGTCGCCAGCGCGCAGACCTATGCGGGCGGCCTTGTCTTCATAGCAGGGGCCGATGCCACGGCCGGTGGTGCCGATTTTGTGGGCGGCGCGCTTGGCTTCGCGGGCTTTGTCCAGGCTTTTGTGGTAGGCCATGATGAGGTGGGCTTTCTTGCTGATGCCGAGCCTGGCAGGGGAAACGTCAATGCCCTTGGCGGCGAGATGGTCCACCTCTTCAAGAAATACAAAGGGATCAAGCACCACACCGTTGCCGATGAGGCAGATTTTGCCTTCGTGCAGGATGCCTGAAGGGATCAGGTGCAGAATGGTTTCCTTGCCCTGAACCTTGATGGTGTGACCGGCGTTGTTGCCGCCCTGAAAACGGACGATGGCCCGGCTCTGGGCGCTCAGCATGTCAACGATTTTGCCCTTGCCTTCGTCGCCCCACTGTGCGCCGATGATTACCGTATTAGCCATGGTATTACCTGCCTGAAACGCCGCGGCCGGGGCGGCGTGCTGTCATGAGGAAAGTGTCGCGCGCTTGTGGGCGCAACGAATGACCGCTTTGTCAAAGTGCCAAAAACGGGACGCAAAGCCTTTCATGGTACCTATCTCGGATGCAAATACAAGTCAAACGTTCATAATGGCTTGAAACCGAACAGGCATATGCAGGAGGCAGAGCCGCGCCGGGCCTTGTGTCGGGTCATGTGTCGGGCTATGCGCAAAGCCTTGCGCAGAGCCTTGCGCAGGGACTTGCGCCGGGCTTTGAGCCCAATGCTGCGCCCAGTTCTGCGCCCAGTTCCGCGCTCAGTTCCGCGCTCAGTTCCGCGCCCCAATATGCTTCCAGATATGCGCCCAATGCTGCGCCCCGTTGTGTGCAGGGTTGCCCGGCGGCCGGGATGTCTTGCGCCAAACCTTGCGCCTGCCGTGCCAAAGTCCCGGTTCAGCTTTCGTCGTTTTCGTTGTTTTCGTCGTCCTCTTTGAGGGGGCGAAAATCCAGAACCCTGCAACGGTGTTCCGGCGCGGGTTCCTGCGGCGCTTCAAGGGAGAAGTCCGGGGCAAGGTTGGGCATCTGCGGGTCAAGGCCTTCACGCCCCTGGCTCTGACGCGACCAGTGGAAGTTGAAAAGCTGGTTTTTCCAGCGTTTGGCCTGAATAAGCGAAAAAATGAGAGTGGCTTCTTCCCACCTTTTGGTGGGTTCAAAGCGGCTGGTTGTGGTGGCGTATTTGCTCCACAGCGACATGAGCGACGCTTCGTCAATAGTGTCCAGTTGCTGTGCCAGCCGGGCGAGCAGTTTTTCCATATGTCCTCCGCTGATGCGGGTCGGCAGCGCCAAGCGGCGGCCCGCGTTGTGAGCCCTTTGGGCGACAAGGCAATGTAGGGCCTGGCTCGATTTTCGTCAACGCGCGCAGCTTTGTCGCCGTGAGCGGCTTTCGGGGTCTGGTGGCGCGGCCCGTTTTGTGCTATGCAAAGCCCTCACCTGACCAGCGAACATCTGGAGGAAGCATGTCGGATCTCAAGGCCATGTACAGCACTGTGCGCAAGGACGCTTTTCCTGAAACCATGACCATTCTTCTTGGCGACGAGAAGCTCGTATTTCAAAAACGTGTCTGGACGCTGGACGGCGAAGAAAAAGGCCTGCGCTACGGGGAAAACCCCGATCAGCCCGCCGCCCTCTACGCCCTGAAAGAAGGCTCCATCACCTGTGGCGGCCTTGAGTGGCGCGGCCCCGGTCACGGCATTGTTTCGGCCATGACCGAAGCGCAGATGATCCAGGCGGGCAAGCACCCCGGCAAGACCAATCTGACGGATGTGGACAATGGCGCGAATATTCTTCAATACCTCGCCGATCGTCCGGCCGCCATCATCCTGAAGCACAACAATCCCTGCGGCGCGGCCTGGAGCAAGGACGGCGTGGCCGTGGCCCTTGAAAAGGCCTTCTGGTGCGATCGCATCGCCGCCTTTGGCGGAGCGGTGGTCGTCAACCGCCCCTTCACCCGCGAGGCGGCTGAAATCGTCGCGGCCAACTACTTTGAAGTGGTGGCGGCTCCGGCCTTTGAAGAGGGCGTTGTGGAAATCCTCAAGGGCCGCAAAAACCTGCGCATTATGGAACTGCCCGGTCTTGGCCGCCTTGAGGAACTGACCTCTTCCGCCTTTCTTGACATCAAGTGCCTGTCCGACGGCGGCATTGTGGTGCAGAAGTCCTTTGTGAACCGCATTCTTTCCGTCAAGGATTTTCTGCCCGCCACGGCAACGACAAAAGACGGCCTTTCGGTGACGGCGCGCGCGCCCAGCCCGGCGGAACTTGACGACCTGCGCTTTGCTTGGGCCGTGGAAGCCGGGGTGACGTCCAATTCGGTTATTTTTGTGCGCGACGGGGCAACCCTTGCCATCGGCACCGGCGAGCAGGATCGCGTGGGCTGCGTGGAACTTGCCATCCACAAGGCGCACACCAAGTATGCGGACACGCTGGCCTTCCGTGAACTGGGCATGACTTTGTACGAACTCAAGCTCAAGGCTGTTCAGGATGCGGGCATGGCGGAAAAGCTGGCCGACATCGAGCGGCGCACCGAAGAGGCCCGTGGCGGACTCATTGGTTCGGCCCTGGTGTCCGACGGGTTCTTCCCCTTCCGTGACGGCGTGGACGTGGCTTTGGCGCAGGGCGTGGCGGCCATTGCGCAGCCCGGCGGCTCCATGCGCGACGCCGAAGTGATCATGGCCTGCAACGAGGCTGTGCCGCAGGTGGCCATGGTGTTTACGGGGCAGCGCTCCTTCAAGCATTAGAGCAGTTTACGAATGAAATGAGTTAAATGCTCTGCAAGGATTTTTCTGAAAATCCTTGCCGCGAAATGCGAGTAGGCGGGCTTTTGCCTGCCGTACGCGAGCATTTCAAGTGTTAAATGCTCTAGACAGTGTCGTCACGAGCGCCTTTTCAGGCATCTCTCCGTCGAACTGCGCCTTTTATTCCGGTCGAGTACCATCAGAGTACACTCCCTGCATAAAAGGCTTGTTCTCCTTGATATGACTGGAAATTCATCTCGTGACTACACTGTCTGGATGTGATGTTCCAATAGGCTGTTCAGCCTTTCCCTCTCTCGGTTTGCTGTTGTTTGGTAATTCCAGCTTTACCGATTTTGGGAGGGTGAACAACCTATTGGAACATTACACTTAGGTATCCCTGGGGATGCGCCCACGTGAGGGCACATCCCCACCGGTTGAAGTCGCCTTTCTGTCCCGGCCATTACGCGGAGCGCCATGAGCCATCAGCCCACATCCCCCACTTTCAGTCAGCGCGGAGTCATGCCCCGCCTGTGTGTGACGGCCCTTTCTGGCGGCGGCGGCAAAACCCTGCTTTCACTGGGTTTGTGCCGAGCCTTTGTGGCGCGCGGCGTGGCGGTGCAGCCCTTCAAAAAAGGGCCGGACTATATTGACGCCGCCTGGCTGCGCCTGGCCGCCGGAGTGCCCGCCACCAATCTTGATCCCTATTTTCTCGAACCGTCGCGCCTGCGCGCGCTTTTTGTCCACACCATGCGGGTAGCTGCCGCGCGGCAGGCCAGCGGCAGTCATGCTGGCAGCCATGCCGGCAGCCATGCCGACAGCCTGGCCGACAGCCTGGCCGACGGCCTCGCCGACAGCCCTTCAATGGCGCGGCAGGGGCGGCTGCTCGGCCTGCTGGAGGGCAACCGGGGCTTTTTTGACGGCATGGACGCGCGCGGTTCCTGCTCCACGGCGGAGTTGTCCCGCATACTGGCCTGCCCTGTGATCATCAGCGTTGACTGCACCAAGATGACGCGCACGGCGGCGGCTCTGGTGCGCGGCATGCTGACCTTTGAAGAGGGCGTTACTTTCGCGGGCGTGATCCTCAATCAGGTAGGGTCGGCGCGACACGAAAAGATTTTGCGGCAGGCTCTGGAAGAGCATACGGACGTGCCCGTGCTCGGCGCGCTGCCGCGCCTGGCTGAAAATCCGCTGCCGGAGCGGCACATGGGCATTGCGTCCTGCGGGGATGACCTCTCGCCGCAGGCGCAGCAGGTACTGGACACGCTGGCGGCCTTTGTGGGCAGTCATGTGGATATGGACCGCATCATGGCCGCTGCCCAGAGCGCTCCCGATCTGGAGGCCGAAGCCTTTTGGCCGGAATCATTGGGGTCGCAATCCTTGGGGCCGCAGTCCTTGGAGCCTGAATCTGCGCGGCCTGAATCTTCGTGCCCGGAATTTGCGGCTGTGTCTGCTGGCGTTTGGGTTTCTGGCGAAGAAACCGCTGCGGCAAAGGGCGTTCACGCGGATGCCGCAACAGGGGATCACGCGGCTGCCAAAACACGAGGCACGCCGCCGGTCGGGCAAGGAGCCACAGGCCGCAGGCCGCGCATAGGTTACGTGCGCGACGCCGCCCTGTGGTTTTACTATGAGGAAAATCTTGAGGCCCTGCGCCGGGCCGGGGCCGAGCTTGTGCATCTGTCCCTGCTGCCCGGAGTGGATGCCGGGCACGGCGGACACGGGGGCGCTGGCTGGCCGCAGGTGGACGGTCTGTATCTTGGCGGAGGCTTTCCCGAAGACCATGTGGAGGCCCTGAGCGCTTCGCCCCTGCTGCGCCAGTTGTCGCAGTGGGCAGGGCAGGGCATGCCCATCTATGCCGAGTGCGGGGGCTTTATGGTGCTGTCGCGCGGCATTGAGCGCGAGGGCAAACTGTGGCCCATGAGCGGCATTTTGCCGGTGACCGCTGTTTTTTGTCCCAAGCCGCAGGGGCTTGGGTATGTTCGCGGCAAGATAAGCGCTGCGAACCCGTTTTTTGCGCTGGATACGGAACTGCGCGGGCATGAGTTTCACTACTCCCACTGCCGTTGGGAAGATCCGGAGGGTATGCCGCCCGGTTTGACCTCGGAATCCACAACGGAATCCACAACGGAATCCACAACGGAATCCATTGCGGAATCCACTGTGGAACCCGATACGGAAGCCGCCAAGGGATCCGCAACAGAATCCACCACGGAAGCCGCCACGGAATCCCCAAACGGGCTGCCGCCAGTCGGGGTGCCGCCAAACGGGCTGTCGCCAGGCGGGCTGCCACCAGACGGGGACGGTCGCCCCTCGTTGCGCTGGGTCATGCAGCTGCACAAAGGTCAGGGCATGGGGCCTGCGCCGGGTCAGGAGCCGCAAAGCCCGCGCGGGCGCGGCGCGCAAAAAATCGATGGCCTGGTGTTCCGCAATGTGTGGGCCTCCTACACCCATATTTTTGCCCCCGCCGCTCCGGGCTGGGCAGAAAATTTTGTGGCCGCAGCCAGAAGCTTTGCCGCGCGGGACGGGAACACCACCCATGAGTAGCACGGCCAGCAGTGCGGCAAATAGCGCGGCCAATTGCGCGACCAATTGCGCGGCCAGGGTTTCCGTCATCATTCCGGCCTGGAATCTCTGGGACATGACCGCCGCGTGCCTGCGCTCGCTGGCCGAACATACGCGCCATGAAAACATCGAAGTGGTGGTTGTGGACAACGGCTCCACCGACGCCACGGCCACCGAGTTGGAGCCGCTGGGCAGGGCCCTCTTCGGGGCGGATTTTCGTCCCGTGCGTCTGCCCGAAAACCAGGGATTCGCCCGAGGCTGCAATGCCGGAGCCGCTGCCAGCCAGGGTGATCTGCTCTTTTTTCTGAACAATGACACCACGATGACGCCGGACTGGTTGCCGCCTTTGCGGCAGGCGCTGGAACAGCCGCGCGTAGGGGCCGTGGGGCCGCTTTTGCTCTATCCCAACGGCACCGTGCAGCACTGCGGCATCTATTTTACGCCCTTTATGGCTGTGGGCCATCTTTACGAGGGCTTTCCCGGCGGGCATGCCGCGCCGCGCAAAAGGCGTCCTCTTCAGGCCATAACGGGCGCGGCCCTGCTGCTGCGCAAGAGCGTGTTTATGGACTGCGGCGGATTTTATGAAGAATATTGCAACGGCTTTGAAGATATGGATCTGTGCTGCGCGCTGCGCGCGCGGGGCTACAAGCTTGCCGTGGAGGGCGGCAGCGTCATTGTGCACCATACCAGCCAGACGCCGGGCCGCTTTGACCACAATACGTTTAATGGCGAACTGCTCATGCGCCGTCACGGCGGCAGCCTCAAGCCGGACCTGCACACCCTGGTTGCCCTGGACGGCTATGAACTTGCAATGGGGCCGGACCTTGACGTCTGGCCCGTGCTGCCGGACGCGCAGGAAGAGCGGCGCAACAGGGATTTTGACGCGCTTTCGGCCAGCGAAGAGACTTGTCGGCTGATGCTTGAGCAGGAACCGCTTTGGCGGGGCGGCTGGTATCGGCTAATGGACATGCTTGAGGCTGGCGGAAACGCGCGTGAAGCTTTGCACTGCGCTGTGCGCTGCGCCATGTTTTTTGGCGACGCGGTTTCACGCCAAAGACTGCTGGCCCTGACCGCGCGGGTGGAAGGGACGGACAGCGCCGCTTCACTGAGTGCGGTCATGAAGACGGACGCCTTTGGGACGCAGGCGGGGGCCTCTGCTGGCCACTCTGCAGACACGATTGCTGGCCAGTCTGCTGAGCCAGGTGCCCAGACCGCGCGCACGCCTGCCGAATCCGGCGGTATGGCTGGCGGCATAGCTGATATAACCAAGATAAAAGTGCAGCAGGCCAGACGCGCCGCCTATGCGCGCGGGGATGGAATGCTGGCCGGGATTTTAAATCAGTGGCTTATGCGTTACGGCAGGCCATAAAAGAATTTCGCAGTGCTGGCCCTGCAAGGTCAAAAAAGGCTCCCCGGTACGCCCGGCGGGGTCTTTTTTTGTCTGCAACAAGCTAATTTTTTTGATTTTGTCCATCATGCACTGTCCTTTTTCAAAGGTAAAATGCTCTCTGCTGAATGCGTTTAAGGAAAAAAGGCAGCTTGACAATATTGATTGTTAAATACGTCAAAGCCAGAAAAACAAGCCAATTGTCATGTTCTATTGGGGTTAAAAACCATTTATCTATAATAGATTCAACAAGATATTTCTATACCCATTGACGCAATGGCAAATAGGCATTATTCTTAAAAGCGATGGGGTATCCCCAGCTCGCGAACTGCAAAGTCATTTGCTCGCCCTGTTTTTTCGAACGCCGCGCCTTTATTCAAGTGTATGCGGCCGGGGATATTCTCCCCAGAATCAGACGACGCCTCTGCATTCTCCTTCCTTATCCGCCGTGCCTGAGGGCATATTATTGACTCCAGAGTTCATAGGGAGCCACTATGATTATTTCTCAAATTTCACGTCCTGGCCCAGGCCAGATAACTACCATACACGCTGCTGCGAGTGACAAGATCATTCTCGACTTTTCAACGCAAGGCATCACGTTGTCGCGCGACGATAACGCTTTGATTTTTACATTTGATGACGGTGCCGTCATTCGGCTTGATGATTTTTATGAAAACTATCGTGCTGATAATGTTCCTGAATTTGAAGCTGATGGTAAGCTGGTTTCCGGCGCGGAATTTTTCAGCGCCCTTGGGCCTGACCTGATGCCAGCGGCTGGCCCTGCCCCTGTGGAGCGCAGTTCCCATTCCGCCGAGTACGGCGATTCCGCCCTGCAGGGCGGGGTAGACCACCTGGATGGACTGGATATGTCTGTTCAGGGAGTATCAGTTGCGGACGGCGCCTTGCAGTATGATTTCGCCCTCACTGCTGCCGGGGATGCAGATTTTGGCGGCAGCCCCGCCCCCACTCCCACACCCGCCCCCGAACCGCCGCTGTTCCCCTCCGGGCCTTTTGTACGCGCGGTGCTGTATTCCCCCGGCAATTCGAGTGATCCCGTAACAACCCCCGTGTTTTTTGGCGGCAACGGCACATCCCCTACGGCTGTGGCCCCCGGCGACATTGATTTTGCGGGTTCTGCGCCCGGGGCCCGGTATGGCGTGACAGTTTCCCTGCCTGCCGGGTGGTCAAGCTCGTGGGTGGACGTCAGCTTTAACAGCATTACCGGTCGTCTGGAATTCCGCCTCACCGCAGATGGCGTGGATGAAATGCAGCGTCTCGGCCTTGAGGATGAAAGCCTGGTGGACTTTGTTCATGTCACGGTTACAGACCGCACTTCAGGCGATACCTTTGAATACAATGTGGAAGTTGTGGCCACAGACAGCCAGATTTTTGATTCGGCGGCTCATGACAGCAAGTATGGCGGTGAGCATCTGGATAATATTGGCGAATTCCATCAGGGCCAGAATAACGGGGGGAGCTATTCCGTCATATCCTCAATGCAGGATGATGAAATCATCATGAACGAAACGGTGATCGGCGGCAGCTCCATACACGCCAGCGGCTCGGCCGACCCTGCGCAGATGGCTGATGACTTCAATACCATCAAGCTCAACGCTGGCGTTGCGAACACCACACAAGACTCCATCACGCATATCACTTCCGCCGACGGCACGCTTGACGTGGCTGAGGGCGTAATCGTGCAGGGCCGCGGGGCCGAGAACGTCATTGCTATGGGCAAGGGTTCGGTTCATGTCCAAAACGCCTCAGGCGACGGCGTGTCCGCTGCCGACGGCGGCAAGAATACCATCAGCGGCGGCCAAGTGGTTGTTGATGCACAAGGCAGGGGGCTTGTTGCAGAGAATGGCGGCTCCAACACTGTTGTATCCAGCGGCGATGTGGCCATAAACAGTTCCTCAACCTCCGGCAGCGCCTATGGCATGACTGCGGTGTCCGGCACGGCAACTGTCACTGCGGCGAACACCATCAAGGCCGATGGGCGGGTTGACGTAAACGCTACGGGCAACGTGGCTTCAGCCATGTACGCCACCGGTGCGCAAGCCGCCAACAGCATCACCGCCACCAGCGGCGATGTGACCGTCAGTGCCGCCGGTACAGGCAGCGGCTATGGTAATGGCTTCGGCTACGGCATGAATGCCAGGGATTCGGGCAGCAACAGCATCATCACCGGCAGCGGCGATATCAAGGTGTCGGGCAATTCCGCCTCCACCACTAGTTATGGCATGTTTGCCAATTCTTCCGGCAGCAACGCTGCCGCTACAACCAGTGGAAATGTGACCGTGTCCGGCGTTGGCACTTCCGGCACGGGTATGCATGCAACCACTTCAGGCACCAGCAACGCCATTTCCACAGAGAGCGGCGCGGTGAACGTATCGGGCAATGCCGCCAACGGCAACGGCTACGGCATGTCGGCCACCATTTTTGGCGGTAACTCCATCAGCACGGAAAACGGCTCTGTGAATGTGTCGGGTATTTCAAAGACCAACGATGGGCTTGGCATGACTGCCGTTTCTTCCGGCAGCAATACCATCACCACAGGGAGCGGCGATGTGGCCGTGTCTGGCAACGGCGCTTCCATCGGATCCGGCATGGCCGCTTCTTCCGGCAGCAATACCATCACCACTGCAAGCGGCAACGTAACGGTGACCGGCAATGCCGCACCCAGCGTCGGCCACGGCATGTATGCCAATTCTATCGGCAGCAGCAACGCCATAAACACGGAGAGCGGCGATGTGACCGTTACCGGCAGCGGAAAATCCGCCTACGGTATGTATGGGGCCAGCTCCGGCAGCAATGCTGTGTCTACGGAAGGCGGCAACGTGACTGTATCGGGCAATTCAACCGGCCCTGTCGGCAGCAGCTTTGGCTACGGCATGTATGCGAACGCTGGCCATAACTCCATTGCCACAGAAGGCGGCGACGTGACCGTTACCGGCAGCGGAAAATCCGGCTACGGCATGCACGCGGCTTCTTCCAGCAGCAATGCCATTGAGACGCAGAGCGGCAACATAACCGTGACCGGACAGGCGGACAACTACGGCTATGGCATGTATGCCAGTGGCTCCGGCCACAACGTCATCGAGACGCAGAGCGGCTTTGTTACCGTTGTCAGCAATGGTTCCGGATCTGACATACATGCCGTCTACGCCATAGGAGCCGGAAGCACGAATACCATCAAGGGCGGCCTTGGCAGCAGCGTTGCGCTTGAATCCACCAAAGAAGCCCTGAACGCCCAGGGCGGCGGCAAAAACTTCATTACTGGCGGCGATGTTTCCGTGCAGACAACCGCATCCAACAGCAAAGCCGTTTACGCCACAGGCTCAGCCAGTGAAAACAGCATTGACGCGCTGCAAACTGTCACCATCACAAGCAACATGCATGGCGTTTCCGCCAATGGCGGCGGCCGCAACAGCATCAAGGGCAACGACATCACCATTGAGGCCGGCAACAATGCCGATGCCTACGGCGTATATGCAACGGGCTCCGGCACCGCCAACGCGATTACCGCCCGGTCGGGGCTGGTAACAATCAGCGCGGGCAAGCACGCCCTGTTTGCAGAGGGCGGCGGCACTAACACCGTTACAGGTGATGGGGGCATGCATGTCAAAGGACTGGAAAGCGGGCTGTATGCCCTGGGTTCCAACAGTACCAATACGATTACCGCCACCGGCGGGGGCATCGTCATTGAGGCCGCAAACAGCAACAGCTATGCAATGAGAGCGGAGAACAAAGGCGTAAATACCGTGATCGGCACTGAATCTGTTACCCTCGGCGGCGGAAAGTTCGGCATGCACGCCGCCGTGGACGGGCAAAACAGCATTACAGGCAATGGGGTGGACATCTCGGCCACCAACAACGCCCTTTATGCCCACGGCAGCAACAGCAAAAATATCGTCAATGCGGGCAACGGCGCGGCAACCCTCAGCGCCGACTCTGCCGTGTCCTCCTTTGCGGGCGCGCATAATATTGTTACCGGCGCCAGCGTTGATATTAAGGGAAAAACCAACGGACTTTTCTCCTCCAACGCAGGAAGCAACAACACCGTTACCACCAAGGCTGACGGCGCGGTTTCCATTACTGCGGGCCAGCGCGCCATGCATGTCGAATCTGGCGGCAGCAACAGGATCGAAACAGTGGACGGCAACGTAACTGTTATCGGCCAGGGTACAGGTTCAGCCATCGGCTACGGCATGTCTGCCATGTCTGGCGGCAGCAACACCATCACCACTGAAGGCGGCCATGTAAGCGTGTCAGGCAGCGGCGGCTCCGGGTTTGGCATGGTTGCCAAAGGCGGCGGCGTGAACGCGATTGAGTCCGCCATCAACTCGCCCCTGACCGTGACCATCACGGCATCGGCAAATACCGCAGAAAAAGCCATTGCCATGTGGGCCGAGGGCGGCGGTTCCGTAAACCGCATCACAGGCCATTCCCAGGCGGGCGGTACGGGCGACAGCATCACCCTGAACGCCAACAACGGCCAGGGCATTGCCATGCAGGCCACCAATGGCGGCAAAAATATCATCACCACGGGCGCTGGCAATGACAGCGTGACCATCAACGGTAAAGTCGTCGGCGATGGCAATGAAATCGACCTGGGCGGCGGCAGCAATACCCTGACTCTCAACGGAGCGGTGCAGCCCGGCAGCCTGAATGTCGTTGCCACAGGCGGAACCTATACCCTGATACTTCAGGAGTCCGATGTTGAAAGCTTTGCCGACCGCTATGGCGACTGGCTCGACGATATCGTGGCCAACAATCTTTTCAGCGGGCTTTCAAGCATCTGTTTTGAGGGTTGGGGCGAGGGCGACCAGTCCGCAGAAGAACTGGCGGAATTTATGGCAACCTTTGGAGATACCCTTAACACCCTCCACGATGCGGGCGTTGCCATTGAACCTGAGGCACTTTCTGACTACCTGGCAAACCCCAGCTCCGCCTCCAGCCCTGCGGCCCTGCTTGCGGAAACCGGCGCGGAACACCATATGCAGGATGCCCAGGACGCGCAGCATGCCACAACCGGGCATGACGCCAGCACGCAGGAAACAGCGCTGGCCGCTCATGATGGTTCGGTTCTTGTGACAGGCGATGGCAGCGAGGTAGCTGCTGTCAGCGTGCAACCGGGCACTACTGCGCTGCATGCGGATATTCATGCGCCTGACGACATCGCGCAGCCAGACTTTGCTGTTGGCCAACACGCAGTGGAGACGGCACAACCGCTTTTTGCCTTTTTAAATGCCCCTGGCGCAGACGCGCACGTGGACACGTCCGCATATGAGGGGGACGCGCCCCTGCATAACGGCTACCTTGGCAGTGGAGAAAGCCAAAGCGGCAACGCCGGGGTTCAGGGTGAGATCGCCTTGACCCATGGCGATGAGAGCCTTGACAGCCTGTTTGCGGGCATTGGCCAGCAGCTGGCGGAAAATGGCGGGCACGGCCTCTGGTATGTTGAATCGGGCTCAGTTCTGCATGAAGTGGCTTTGGTCGACATGAGCAAGATTATTGTTCAGGGCGGCTCCGGCGAACATGCCGCTGAGACGTCTTCCATTATCGGGGGATATGCACCCATGGGGCAGAACGTCGGCAGCGCCCCCACTGTGATGGATTCCAATCAGGAAACGATGGACAACGCCGCACGGGAAATGGCGACATACTAGAACTGTTAACGCTTGAAATGCTCGCGTATGGCAGGCAAAGACTGACAACGTGCATTTCAAGCGTTAACGGCCTAAAAGATGTCGGCTTGCGGCATGCGCATAATATGCGGTATTTATGTGTCTTTTTCTGTGAGGTTCAGTGCGGCCGGGTGTGCGAGGCAGCGTGCATCTGGGTAAGACTGCGAAGACAGCAGGGACGAAAAATGCCACGCAAGGCACTAAGTATCACTTTTGCTTCAACAAAATTTATATAAATAAAAACAAATTCTTATAAGCAGTCCTGCGAGAAGAAAATAGCTTTGCAAGTCTGGAAACATATAAAATAGTTTTTTCTATGTTGACGTAAACGCTAACAGGTCTTACTGTTAGGGCGATGGGTTCTTCCCAGTACGCGAACAGCCGCATCCATTTGTTCGCCACGTCTTTCCAGGGCCGCACCTTTATCTGAGGGTATGTGGCCGAGGATATTCTCCCCAGAATCAGACAACTTCTCTGTATTCTCCTTTTCTATCCCCCCCCGCCTTAAGGCATATCAACGACTCCAGAAATCATGGGAGGCGACCATGTCCCTTTTTCAAATTTCACGCCCTGAGCCAGGTCAGGCACTTGTCATACACGCAGTTGCAAGTGATAAAATTACGCTTGGTTTTTCGACTGAGGGCGTTACGTTGTCGCGCGACGACAACGCGCTGATTTTTACGTTTGACGACGGCGCGGTCATTCGGCTTGACGATTTTTATGCCGAGTATCGCGCGGATTCTATCCCCGAGTTTGAAGTTGAAGGCAGGCTGATGTCCGGCACGGAATTTTTTACTACTTTCGGGCCTGATCTGATGCCGGGAGCAGGGCCTGAACATGCGGTGCGTAATGCGCACGCGGTTCAGGCAGACGGCGACTCCAGCCTGATGGGCGGGTTGGATCACCTGAATGGCCTGGATGCCTCAGCACAGGAAAAATCATCTGCAGCGGACGGCGGCATACAGTTTGATTCCGCTCTGGCTGCTGGCCACGGGCCTGCTGACCACGGTTCGGGTTCGGCAGACCCCGAACTCCCGCCGCCTGCTGAGCAGGGCTTTGTGCGCGCTGTGCTCTATTCCCCTGGCGATCCTGGCGATTCTGTATCCACCCCCGTATTTTTTGGCGGCAATGGCGTGGATCCTAAAGCCATTACACTTAACGGTTATAATGAATCAGGGCGCTATGCCCTGTACACTGTCACAGTTTCCATGCCTGAAGGATGGTCAGACTCGTGGGTAGCTGTCAACGTTGACAACTACAGTGACAGGCTGCAATTTTCCCTCACCCCAGATGGCGCGGCTGAACTGCAGCGTCTCGGCCTGACAGATAAAAACCTGGCGGGCCTTGTTCACGTGAAGGTTACTGAGCAGGCTTCAGGCGGCACTTTTGAATACGACGTGGAGCTTGTGGCCACGAGCAACCAGAATTTTGATTCCATAGAGTATGACAGGCAGGGCGTCGGGCATCATCTTGAAAGTATAGGTGAATTCCATCAGGGTCAGCATAATGGTGGGGTTTATTCCATCATATCTTCCTCGCGGAATGATGAAATCATCCTGAACGATAACGTGGGCGGCGGCAGTTCCATCTACGCCAGCGGTTCGGTTGACCGCGCGCACATGGCTGACGACAACAATATCATCAACCTGAACGCCGGTGTTGTGAACACCACACCGGGCGCCAGCACGCATGTCATTTCTGCCAACGGTGAGCTTTGGGTGGGAGGCAGTGTTGCTGTGCAGGGCAGCGGAGCCGAGAACGTCATTGCTATGGGCAGGGGTTCGGTCGATGTCTATAATAAGTTCTCTGGTGATGGCGTAAGCGCCGCCCATAACGGCAAGAATGACATCAGCGGCGGCACCGTGGACATCACGTCATTAAGTGGTAAAGGGTTGGCCGCGTCAAATGGAGGGGCCAACGACATCGCCACTGGCGGCCATGTGATTGTTCGCGGCACCACCTCTGGCTCCGACTCCAAAGTCTATGGCTACGGCATCTCTGCCTCTTCCAGCGGCACCAACAGCATCAATGCCGACAGCGGCAATGTGACTGTTACCGGCACTGGCTCTGGCTCCGGCTCCCGCTACGTCTATGGCTACGGCATCTCTGCCTCTTCCAGCGGCACCAACAGCATCACCACAGAGAGTGGCGATGTGACCCTTACTGGCGAAGGCCTCGACTCCAATCGCGGCTACAGTTACGGGTACGGCATGATTGCCGAGGATGCCAGCAGCAACACTATCGCCACTGACAGTGGCTCTGTGACCGTTACCGGTAGTAACAGCGGCTATAACAGTTGGGGCGTGGGCGGCGGAATGCGTGCCGCTTCTTCCGGCAGCACCACCACTGGCAGCAGCAACACTATCACCACCAACAGCGGCTCTGTGACCGTTACTGGCACCAGTATCGGCTCTGGATTTACTTACGGCATGAATGCCGTTTCTTTCGGAAGCAACAGTATTACCACTAAGAGCGGCGATGTGACCGTTGCCACTAACGGATCCGGCTACGGCTACTTTGCCGGCGGCACCGGCCTCTCTGCCGATGAGCACAGCAGCAACACTATCACCACAGACAGCGGCTCTGTGACAATTAACGGCACCGGCGTCACGCTTAGCGACGGTTTAGTTGCCACTTCATCCTCCAGCAACACTATTACCACCGGCAGCGGCGCTGTGACCGTTAGCGGAATTGGTATCAGAGGCGGCAGCGGCACCGGTATTCTTGCCGGTGTTGGCGGCAGCAATAGCATCACCACTGACAGCGGCAACGTGACAGTGTCAGGCACGGGCGCAGCCTTTGGCCGTGGCATGTTTGCAACAGATGGGCACAGCACTGTCACAACCACCAGCGGCGAGGTGAAAGTGTCAGGCTCCGGTGCTGACAGCGGATACGGCATGTTTGCAGAAGATCAGGGCGTAAACACGATAGAGTCCACCGCCGGATCTCCCCTCACCGTGACCATCACCGCATCGGCCGATACCGCTGAAAAAGCCATTGCCATGTGGGCCGGGGGCAAGTACGGCGGCGGCGTAAACCGCATCACAGGCCATTCCCAGGCGAATGGCACGGACAGCGTCACCCTGACTGCCAACGACGGGCAGGGCATAGCCATGCTGACCGACAATGGCGGAAAGAATACTATCACCACAGGCGCTGGCGATGACAGCGTGACCATCAACGGTAAAGTCGTCGGCCCCGGCAATGAAATCGACCTGGGCGGCGGCAAGGATACCCTTACTCTCAACGGTGCGGTTGAGGCTGGCAGCCTGAAAGTGTCTTCAGAGGGGGGGACCTATACCCTGGTACTTCAAGCGCCCGACGCTGAAAGCTTTGTCGCCCGCTATGGGGACTGGATCACGGCCATTGGCGCTGATCCGCTCATTGCAGACGGTCTGAGGGGCATCAGTTTTGTCGGTCTGAATCTTGCCGACTTGCCTGCTGACTTTATGACAACCTTTGGGGAGCTTTTGGATAAAATCCACACTACTGCGGGTGCGGAAGCCATTGTTCCTCCGGAACTTTTAGGCATGCTGACAGGGCACGACTCCGACTCCGGTTTTGCGGCTTCGTTTGCACAAACAGACGCAGAACACCAGACGCAGGACGCGCAGCATGACGCAGCGGGGCATGACGCCAGCACGCAGGATGCCCAGCATGCCGCAACCGGATATGACGCCAGCACGCAGGATGTGCAACATGCCGCAGCCGGGCATACTGACAGCACGCAGGAAGTGCAGCATGCCGCAGCCGGGCATGACGCCAGCACGCAGGAGACACCGCCCGCCACTCATGAGGGTTCGGTTCATATGGCAGGCGATGACAGTCAGGTGGCTGCAGCTGCCGCCAGCGTGCAGCCGGACACTGCTGCGCTGCATGCGGATATTCTTGTGCCTGACGACATCGCGCAGCCAGACTTTGCTGTTGGCCAACACGCAGTGGAGACGGCACAACCGCTTTTTGCCTTTTTAAATGCCCCTGGCGCAGACGCGCACGTGGACACGTCCGCATATGAGGGGGACGCGCCCCTGCATAACGGCCACCTTGGCAGTGGAGAAAGCGGAAGCGGCAACGCCGGGGTTCAGGGCGAGATCGCTTTGACCCTTGGGGATGAGAGCCTTGACAGCCTGCTTGCGGGTACCGACCTGCACCAGGCGGAAAATGGGGATCACGGCCTCTGGTACGTTGAATCGGGCTCAGACCTGCACGAAGTGCCCCTGACCGATATGAGCGAAATTATTGTTCAGGGCGGCTCCGGCGAACATGTTTCTGATGCTGGCGTAACTACTGAAGAATACGCACATTTGGAGCAAGAAGTCGTCAGCGCCCCCACTGTGATGGATTCCAATCAGGAGGCCACGGACAACGCCGTAAGGGAAATGGCAAACTACTAGAGCATCTTACCTTTGAAAAAGTGTAAATGCTCTAACGCTGCACAAAAGGGCAGCGCGCCACAACGTGGCTGAATGAACACTTTGAAATGTGAAGCATTTCAAAGCTAATCTGCTCTGGATCTGTTAACGCTTGAAATGCACGTTGTCAGTCTTTGCCTGCCATACGCGTGCATTTCAAGCGTTAACGGCCTAAAAGATGTCGGCTTGCGACACACGCATAGTACACTGTATTTATGTATCTTTTTCTGTGGGGTTCAGTGCGGCCGGGCGTGCGGGCAGCGTGCACCTGGATAATGCTGCGAAGAAAGCAGGGCGAAAGATGCTATGCAAGGCATTATTTATCGCCATTAATTTCACGAAATATTATATCAATAAAGACTGCTTGTTATCATCAGCCTCACGGAAAAAAATAGCTTTACAAGTTGGCAGCCATATAAAAATAGTTTTTTATATGTTGACGCAAGCGCTAACAGGTCTTATTGCTAGGCCGATGGGTTCTTCCCAGTACGCGAACAGCCGCTTCCATTTGTTCGCCATGTCTTTCCAGGGCCGCACCTTTATCTGAGGGTATGTGGCCGAGGATATCTTCCCCAGAATCAGACAACTTCTCTGTATTCTCCTTTCCTATCCCCCCCGCCTTAAGGCATATCAACGACTCCAGAAATCATGGGAGGCGACCATGTCCCTTTTTCAAATTTCACGCCCTGAGCCAGGTCAGACACTTGTCATACACGCAGTTGCAAGTGATAAAATTACGCTTGGCTTTCCGATTGAGGGCGTTACGTTGTCACGCGATGATAACGCACTGATTTTTTCATTTAACGACGGTGCGGTCATTCGGCTTGACGATTTTTATGTCGATTATCGCGCGGATTTTATCCCCGAGTTTGAAGTTGATGGCAGGCTGATGTCCGGCACGAATTTTTTTACTACTTTCGGGCCTGATCTGATGCCGGAAGCAGTGCCTGAACATGAAACGCGCAATGCGCACGTGATTCAGGCATACGGCGACTCCAGCCTGATGGGTGGGTTGGATCACCTGAATGGCCTGGATGCCTCAGCACAGGAAAAATCATCTGCAGCGGACGGCGGCATACAGTTTGATTCCGCTCTGGCTGTTGGGCATGGGCCTGCTGACCATGGTTCGGGGGCTCCCGAACCCGAACTACCGCCGCTTCCTGTGTGGCCCTTTATGCGCGTTGTGTTCTATTACCCTGGCGATCCCGGCGATGCCGACGCTAAGATATCCATTCCCATGTATTATAAATACTATTATGGGGGCGCTCAAAGCATTAATCCTGAAGAACAATATTATACTACAAGTGGCGAGCACGGGAACATGTACGCTTTCACGGTTTCCATGCCTGAGGGATGGTCAGCCTCGTGGGTAGATTTCAACATTGGCACCGGCTATGGAGATACGCAAATTTCCCTCACACCAGAAGGCGCGGCTGAATTGCGGCGTCTCGGCCTGACAGGTAAAAACCTGGAGGGCCGTATTCACGTGAAGGTTACTAACCAGGTTTCAGGCGACACTTTTGAATACGACGTGCAGCTTGTGACCACGACCTCCCAGAATTTTGATTCCGTGGAGTATGACAGACAGAGCGTCGGGCATCATCTTGAAAATGTAGGTGAATTACATCGTGGTCAGAATAACAGCGGGGTTTATTCCATCATATCTTCCTCGCAGAATGATCGAATCGACCTGTACGATGAAGTGCGCGGCGGCAGTTCCATCTACGCCAGCGGTTCGGCTGACCGCGCGCATATGGCTAACGACAGAAATAGCATCATCGTGGACGGTATTAATAACAGCACGCCGGGCACCATCACGCATATCACTTCCGCCGATGGCACGCTTGGGACAGGCTATATTTATGCGTATGAAAGCGGAACTGAGAACGTCATTGATATGGGCAAGGGCCGTATCGAAACCTACCTTTCGGGTGCGATGCCTACTGGTACCTTCAAAGCCTGGGGGGGCAAGAATATCATCAGCGGCGGCGACGTGGACATCAGAGCATTTGTTACAGCGTTAGATACGATAGGCGGGACCAACGACATCACCAGTAGCGGTGGTGTGACTGTTGACGTTACCAACGATATCTATGCTGACATCGACGGCCCACACGCGAGCGCCGCCATCAAAGCCACTGGCCAACATGGCAACAACAGCATCAAGACCGACAGCGGGTATGTGACTGTTGTCGACACTCTCTCTGGCGGAAATTTCTCCCATAACTACGGCATCCATAGCGCTTACAACGGCAGCAACAGCATCACCACAAAGAGTGGCCATGTGATCGTTGACATCGATATGAACACTGTCGGGAATAACTTCGGCCGCGGCTACGGCATCGGCGTCCACTCCGTGGATAACAGCAACAATAATATCACCACTGACAGCGGCGATGTGACCGTTACCGGTAATAGCAACGGTATTGATAATCAGGGCGTGGGCAGCGGCATGACTGCCACCATTGACGACCCCCGGTCGGGCCAGGTCACCTCGCCCGACAGCGGCAACACGATCACCACCAACAGCGGATCTGTGGCCTTTACCGGCACCTGCACCGGCACTGGATCTGCTTACGGCATACAGGTCGATGGTTCGGGAACCAACCGTATTATCACTAAGAGCGGCGAGGTGACCGTTACCGGAGAAGATGCAGGCAACTCCGCCAAGGGCTACGGCATGAGTGCCTATGGTCGTTCCAACTGCAGCAACATGATCACCACCGACAGCGGCTCGGTGACCGTTATCGGCAAGGGCTCCGTGATTGGCGCGGGTATAGATTGCGGTGGTTATTACAAATGCACGAATATTATTACCACCGGCAGCGGCGCCGTGACGGTGTCGGGCACGAGCACAACCGATGGCCGTGGCATGAATGTGGCAGAAGGCTACAACACTATCACAACCAACAGCGGCGAGGTGAAAGTGTCAGGCTCCGGTGCTGACAGCGGACGCGGTATGTCTGCAGAATCTCAGGGCGTAAACACGATAGAGTCCACCGCCGGATCGCCCCTCACCGTGACCATCACCGCATCGGCCGATACCGCTGAAAAAGCCATTGCCATGTGGGCCAAGGGCGAGCACGTCGGCGGCGTAAACAGCATCACTGGCCATTCCCAGGCGGGCGGTACGGGCGACAGCGTCACCCTGACTGCCAACGACGGGCAGGGCATAGCCATGCTGACCGGCTATCTCGGAAAGAATATTATCACCACAGGCGCTGGCGATGACAGCGTGACCATCAACGGCGCTGTCACGAGCCTCGATCCTAAACCTGGCAGCGGCCCCGGCAATGAAATCGACCTGGGCGGCGGCAATAATACCCTTACTCTCAACGGTGCGGTTGAGGCTGGCGGCCTGAAAGTGTCTTCAGAGGGGGGGACCTATACCCTGGTACTTCAAGCGCCCGACGCTGAAAGCTTTGTCGCCCGCTATGGGGACTGGATCACGGCCATTGGCGCTGATCCGCTCATTGCAGGCGGTCTGAGGGGCATCAGTTTTGTCGGTCTGAATCCTGCCGACTTGACTGCTGACTTTATGACAACCTTTGAAGGGGTTTTGGAAGCAATCTACACTAGAGCGGGTGCGGATGCCATTGTTCCTTCGGAACTTATAGACCTCTTGCCAGGGCACGACTCCG